>Ga0268298_10004685_pt1 | contig 13202 bp, 10 predicted proteins | sample WWTPWeurt_MetaG_FD_194462 | JGI IMG/M metagenome (GOLD analysis project Ga0268298, IMG submission 194462) | Activated sludge microbial communities from WWTP in Nijmegen, Gelderland, Netherland - WWTP Weurt | ecosystem: Engineered > WWTP > Aerobic digester > Activated sludge | place... | reverse complement strand
GTCGTCGCCCATCGGCCACAGGCGCTGCGTGATGCTGGCGATCAGCGTGTCGTGGTCGCCCTGCGGGAAGTCGGTGCGGCCGATCGAGCCGGCAAACAGCACGTCACCGACGAATGCCCGCTTGATCTCGGGCGAGTGAAACACCACATGGCCCGGTGTGTGGCCCGGGGTGTGCCGCACGTTCAGCGTGGCTTGGCCGATGCGCACCGTGTCGCCATCGGCCAGCCAGCGTGTGGGCTTGAAGGCGTCCGCATGCGGAAAGCCGAACATCTTGCCTTGCTGCGCCAGGCCGTCGATCCAGAACTGGTCACCCGGGTGCGGTCCGATGATGGGCAGGTTCAGCTTCTCGGCCAGTTCGGCGGTGCCGCCGGCATGGTCGATGTGGGCGTGGGTGAGCCAGATCTGCTCCAGCGTGAGGCCCAGGCGGGCCACTTCGGCCAGCAGTAGATCGAGGTCGCCCCCCGGGTCGATGATGGCGGCCTTGTGGGTCTCGTCGCACCAGAGGATGGAGCAGTTCTGCTGGAACGGGGTGACGGGGACAGTGAGGTATTTGAGCATGGCAAGAAGATTCAGCTAGACAAGCGGCGGCTGGGTTCGGCGAGCGATTCCGATGCCCGAGACTGTACAGGGATGACGCGCCGGTGCGGGATGGTCCCGTTGACAGGAGCGAATCAATACACTACTGTATTGAAGTGGTCCCGCCGTGGAGCCCGGTGTCTGCAATTCAGGCGGGGTGGGGGTGTGTCGGGGGCCGCGTTTGTGCCCTGGAAGCTTGAAATGACCGACCTTGTCGTGCGCCGCCTGCTGATCGACCTGAATACGCCGTTCCCCGGGCGGTGGAATGGCGGCGATGCGTTTCGGTCGGCCTTCTTCAGTGCCTTGTCCATGAGTTTTCCGGTGGGCGAGCAGTACTTCATCGACTCCGTACGGGCCGGCCTCAAGGCGCTGCCGGAGTCCGAGGGCGGGCGTTTTGCCCGGGAAGTGCAGGGGTTTGTGGGCCAGGAGGCCACCCACCGGCGGCTGCACGGACTGTTCAATGGCCACCTCGAACGGCTGGGCTACCGCAACCAGATCGAACGCCGGGCGCAGCAGCGGCTGAAAGACAACGCCCACCGCGACGTGCGCATCCACGTGGCGGCTACGGCCGCCACCGAACACTTCACCGCCATCTTTGCCGACTGGATGCTGCGTCATCCGGAGGCGCTGGCGGGTGCCGAGCCCCGATTGCAGACCCTGTGGTTGTGGCACAGCGCAGAAGAATCCGAGCACCGAAGCACGGCCTTTGACATCTACCAGGCGCTCAGCGGCGACCACCGCTGGCGCATCCGGGTGTTCCGCTTCATCACCGTCACCTTCCTGGCCGACGTGGCGCGCCAGACGGTGCGCAACCTGTGGCATGACGGCAGCCTGTTCCGGTGGAGCACATGGACCCGTGGTGCCCGGCTGCTGTTTGCCCGGGACGGCATGATTCGCGGCAACGTCGGCTTGTGGCGCGAATACCTTGCCCCCGGTTTTCACCCCAGCCAACATGACGCCAGCCGTTCCCGTCAGTGGCTGCTCGAGAATGCCGCGCAGTTCTCGGTCGTCGGGCATTGAAGGATGACGTTGGCGCTGGCCATCGCCATCCCGCTGCTGGCGGTGTACGGTCTGTTCCTGGTCTGGTACGGGGGCCGTGGCCAGCCCCTGTCGCCAGCCGAAATCGACCAATTCATGAAAGAACTGGGCGCGCACACGACGGACGAGGCGGTGCTGCAGGAACTGCAAACCTTGATTGCCGGTGACGACGGCAAGGAATTCGTGATGCAGAACCTGGTGCGCTACCGCCCCAAGGCGCTGTACCCGCCGGGTTACGACTATGGCGACGATCCCCGGGCAGCGGACCGGCGCTATGGAAAGGCGGTGATCGGCCCCCTGCTACGAAATGGCAGCCTGATCCTGTTCATTGCCAAACGCATCGGAACCTTCATCGAGCCCGAAGGCGCCGATGCCTGGCACTACGTGGCGATGGTTCGCTACCGCAGCCGGCGCGACTTTCTTCGGTTCGCCCTGGAGACCCAGCGAGACGACATCTTTGTTCACAAATGGGCCGCGCTGGAGAAGACCCATGTTTTTCCTGTCAAACCCTTGATCAGCCTGTTCCCGGTGCGATTCATCGCGGCCAGCGCGCTGGCGCTCGTGGGATCGACGCTGTTCCTAGCGCTTCGGTAGATGGTGGCGAGACCTATGACCCTGAAAAAGAAACTTTTGATTGCCTTGGTGGTGGTCGCCGGGGCTGCGGCCGCCCTGTATGCCAACCGTTTGTTGATCCTGCAGTATTCACTGGGCTGGCATACCGACTGGAAGTACCCCCGCGAGCCGAATCACCCGGTTGCCTGGGCGGACGGCCCGGCCACTGCGGACAAGCCAGCGGCGCAGCGCCCACCGAATGTCATCGTCATCCTGGCCGATGACCTGGGGATCAACGACGTCACCACGCACGGCGGGGGCTATGCGGCGCAGGGCGTGCCGACGCCAAACATCGATGCCATCGCCCGTGACGGTGTCCGCTTTGATCAGGGGTACGCGGCTGCGGCGGTGTGTACCGTGTCGCGCGCGGCCTTGCTCACCGGGCGTTATCCCTGGCGCTTTGGGGTGGAGTTCACCCCGACGCCCGGGGCGATGGCGCGGGTCGCCGGTGCGCTGTACGCCGACCCGGAACGTCTGTATCCGGTGATCATTGACCAGGAAAAGGCGAAGGCGGCAAAGGATTTCAACGATCTGGGCATGCCGCCGTCGGAGCAGACGGTTGCCGAGTTGCTCAAGGCGCGCGGCTACCACACGCTGCACATCGGGAAATGGCACCTCGGCAGCACACCGGAGATGCGGCCCAACGGGCAAGGCTTTGACGAGACCCTGTTCATGGAAAGTGGTCTGCACTTGCCCGAGAAAGACCCGCGTGTGGTCAACTCCAAGCAGGACTTCGACCCGATCGACAAATTCCTGTGGCCCAACATGCGCTTTGCGGTCAGCTACAACGCCGGCAAGTGGTTCGAACCGAGCAAATACCTCGCTGACTACTACACCGACGAGGCGGTGAACGCGATCCGGAAGAACAAGAATCGACCTTTCTTCCTGTACCTGGCCCACTGGGGCGTGCACACGCCGATGCAGGCCAGCAAGGAAGACTACGATGCCCTGCCCCAGATCAAGGACCACCGCCAGCGGGTCTATGCCGCGATGATCCGCTCCATCGACCGCAGTGTCGGCCGGGTGATGCAGACACTGCGCGAAGAGGGCCTGGACGAGAACACGCTGGTCATATTCACCAGCGACAACGGCGCGCCGGGCTACATCGGCCTGCCCGAGGTCAACCGCCCTTATCGCGGCTGGAAGCTCACCCAGTTCGAGGGCGGTCTGCGCGTGCCCTTTGTCGCCAGATGGCCAGGGCACATCCAGGCCGGTACGCAATACAAACCGGCAGTGTCAAGCATCGACATCCTGCCGACGGTGGCCGCCGCGGCGGGTGCGGCGGTGCCGGCCGATCGCCCGATCGATGGCGTCAATCTGCTGCCTTACCTGGCCAAGGAGGGCACGGCCCAGGCGCCACGAGCCTTGTTCTGGCGAGATGGCCCGATGCGCACGGTGCAGGAGCAGGGCTGGAAGCTCACGGTCACTGACCGACCGAAGAAAGACTGGCTGTTCAACCTGAACACGGATCCGACCGAAAAGAACAATCTGGCCGCCACAGAACCCGAGAAACTGGCCCAGCTGAAATCGAAGCTGCAGGCTCATCACGCCGGGATGCCGGCGCCCCGGTGGCCCTCGTTCATCGAAATGCCCATCGCCATCGACAAAACCCTGGACCAGAAGATGACGCCGCAGGACGACTACACCTACTGGTACAACTGAGATGTCTGAACTGAAGAACAAGACGGTGGTCATCACCGGTGCCTCGGCCGGCATTGGCGAGGCCCTGGCCCGGGAGTTCGCCGGGCGCGGCTACCACCTGGGCCTGACGGCGCGTCGGTTTGAGCGATTGGAGATCTTGCGCAGTGACATTTTGGGCGGAACCGGCCAGCCGGGCTTGCGCATCGAAATCGCCGAACTGGACGTGGACCAGGACGAGACCGTCGCGCCGGTGTTGCACGAGCTGTTTGCGCGTCTCGGCGGTGTTGACATCGTCGTTGCCAATGCCGGCATCAACCGCTTCACCGGGGTGGGCAAGGGGCAGCTTGCCGATGCCCGTCGGGTGATTCAAACCAATGTGATCGGGGCCATAGCCACGGTGGAGGCGGCGGCAGAACATCTCGTATCGCGGGGCGCCGGCCAGATCGTCGGCATTTCCTCGCTGGCCTCGTTGCAGGCCATGCCCAAGCAGGCGGCCTACTGTGCCAGCAAGGCTGCGTTTTCGATGTACCTCGACGCGGCCCGGCTCGAGCTCAAGCGCAAGAATGTGGCGGTGACCTCCATCCTGCCGGGCTTCGTGGTGACCGACATCATGCCCAAGATCGAGAAGTTTCCCTTCGCCGTCCCGGCGGCTCAGGCCGCGCGCGAAATCGTGACCCTGATCGAGCAGCGCAAGCCGGTGGGCGTCGTGCCCGCCTGGCCGTGGAAATGGCTGCGTCCCTTTTTCGGACATTTCCCCGACAGCCTGTGGAACAAGCTGGCGTGAGGCCGGAGATTCGATCGTGAGCACTTCCTACACGCTGTACGGCTGGCATCTGTCGTATTTCACCGGCAAGGCCCTGTGTTACCTGCGCTACAAGCAGGCGCCGTTCGAGCACAAGGCCGTGGACATGTTCACGCTGATGCGGCGCATCAAGCGCAAGACGGGCGCCGCCGTGATGCCGGTCATGGTCACGCCCGAGGGCGAGTGGATCAACGACACCAGCCGGATCATCGATCACGTTGAAGCCCGCATCGCGGACCGCTCGGTCCATCCGGCCACACCGGTGCAGCGCTTTGCCTCGTACCTGATGGAAGCCTGGGGCGATGAGTGGTGGATCCCGATGGCCATGCACACACGCTGGACCTATCCTGAGAACTATGCCCTGTTCGAGCGTGAAGCCGGCAGCGCCCTGCTGCCTTTCCTGCCGGGCTTCGCTCAACGGCGCGCAGTCAAGGTCGTGGCCGGGAAACTTCGCGGCATGCTGCATTCGGTGGGCGTTCGGCCCGGGCAATTCGCGCTGATGGATGCCTGGATGGGGGACATGCTCGACCTGCTGGACGCCCATTTCGCGCAGCACCGCTTCCTGTTCGGTGAACGTCCCACGCTGGGCGACTTTGGCCTCGTCGGCAGCATGTACGGGCACCTCGGGCGGGACCCCTGGCCGGCGCGCGAACTGGTGGCGCCGCGCCGGCACCTGCGTGCCTGGATCGACCGCATGGCCGAGCCGTCCCACGGTGCGGCGAGCTTGCCTGCTCTGCTGGCGAACGACCAGATCGCGCCCACGCTGGCGCCGGTATTTCAGGCCATTGCCCGGGAGTTCGTCCCGCTGCTCGAAGGCATCAACGCGCAGGTGAAGGCCAAACTGGTGGACTGGCCGGCCGGCAAGACCTTGCCGCGCAGTCTGGCCGATGTGGAGATGCCGATGGGCCAGGGGCTTTTCCGCCGGGCCGCGATTCCCTACACCCTGTGGATGGCGCAGCGTACTCTGGACGCGTACCGCGCCATGAATCCGCTGGAGCAGGCACTGGTGCGCGACTGGCTGGCGTCGGTCGGGGGCGAGCGCCTGTTGGCACTGGACATTCCCCGGCTGCGCCTGCAAGGCGTGCGTGTGGCGGCAGAACTGAAAAGCGCGTCATGAAAGCCGAATAAAGCCAGATCATGAAAGTTCTCAGCCCGACAGATTCCGCCTTCCTGTGGATGGAAACCCGCAACCAGCCCATGCATGTCGCGGGCCTCAACATCTACAGTCCGCCGCCAGGGGCGGGGCCCCATTTCGTCAGCCAGTTGCTGGCCGGCTGGGGTCGGCATCTTTCGGCGCTGCCGCCCTTCAACCAGCGCCCGGTCTTGCGCAGGGGCCTCTGGTACTGGGAGGACGACACGGAGTTTGAGCTGGACTATCACCTGCGCCACCTGGCCCTGCCGCATCCTGGACGCATTCGGGAATTGCTGGCCATGATTTCGCGCTTGCATGGCAACCTGCTGGACCGCAACCGCCCGCTGTGGGAGGCCTACGTCATTGAAGGGCTGCCGCAGGGCCGGTTCGCGACCTACACCAAGATCCATCACGCCCTCGTGGACGGCGTGACGGGGGCCAGGATCATGGCCGAGTCGCTGGCGCGAACGGCCGATGAAGACAAGCCGCCGGTGTGGGCGCAAGTCTATTCCCGCCACCCCACCGTTCGGCGCGAGGCTCCGGCGAAGGGCTTGATCAAGCAGCTTGCCAGTGCCGCCCGCGCGGGGCGCGACATCCTGCCTGGCGTGGCCGGCGGGCTTTGGGATATCGTGCGCGCCGCAGATCCGGACAGCGCATCGGCCCTGCCCTTTCATGCGCCACCCACACCGTTCAATGTCGAGATCTCGGGCTCCCGGCGATTTGCGGCCCAGTCCTATTCGCTGGCGCGCCTGAAGCGCATCGGCGAGGCGGCCGGGGCCACGGTCAATGACGTCACGCTGGCGATTTGCGCGGGTGCCTTGCGCAGGTACCTGGAAGTGCAGAAGGCGCTGCCCCGAAAGCCGCTGATTGCCATGGTGCCGGTCTCGCTGCACGGCGAGACCGACGCCGGCGGAAACCAGGTGTCCCTGCTGCTGGCCAATCTGGCGACGAACCTGCGCGATCCGCTCAAGCGGTTGCAACGCATCGTGCAGTCCACCACCCAGGCCAAGGAGCGCCTGAAGGCGATGCCGCGGCTGCAGAAGATGGCGCACGGCATCACCTCGATCTCGCCCATGGGCGCAGGGATGGTGATGGGCACTTCGAAACAGCGCCCGGGTTTCAATGTTGTGATCTCCAATGTGCCGGGACCGAAACACACCCTGTACCTCAATGGGGCGCGGCTGGACGAGGTCTATCCGGTCTCCATTGCGACGCACTATCTTGCACTGAACATCACGATCAGCGGCTACGGCGACAACCTGGGCTTTGGCTACATTGCCTGCCGGCGATCGGTGCCGGCGTTGCAGCGCATGCTGGACTACACCGATGAGTCGATTCTTGAACTGGAGCGGGCTCTGGCGGACAAGCTGACACCGGCCACGCCAGCGCCTGTCAAAAGAGCCACGCGCAAGCGCGTGATGGCCAGCCGAGCCAGGCCATAAATGTGCATTTCAGAGCCGTTCTGAAGTCATTTTTCAACGCCAGGCGTTAGACACAGACCCCTAAAACCGGCGACCGCGAAGAGCGTGACCGGACGTATGCTTCAAAGGCATCGGTCCTTTGCCGTGCCCAAGCGTTCGGATGAACGCCAACGTCCTCCCATCTTGCCGATCCTGCATTTCTTCAAACACGACACCTGGCTCCGCGCAACAGCGTGATGGCCGATGCACTGGAACCTGACCATGACCGATTCTTACCTCGACTTTGCCAACTCCCCCGTGGGCGCCCGTCTGGCCGACGCCCTCGGCCTGCCCAAGCCCCTGAAGCTGGAGCGCTACAAGCCGGGTCAGCCCGTGATCAAGGGTTCGGTCCTGCTCGGTGGAGCCGGCGACCCGCAGATGCTGGGCGTGCTGGCGCCGATGTTCAAGGCCATGGGCGCACAGACCGTGGCCCATGCCCAGCTGCCGCAATGGATGCCGCTGGCCAACAAGGCGGGCCTGATGACCGGGCGCTGGGGTGTCGATGGCAAGCCCGGCGAGAAGGTCAAGGCGCTGGTGTTCGATGCAACAGGGATGAACGACAGCACCCAATCCGACGCGCTCTACACCTTCTTCCATGATGCGGCGCGCTCGGTGCTGCCCTGCGGTCGCGTCGTCGTCATCGGCCGCCCGCCGGAGGCCTGCGCGAACCCGCGCAAGGCCACGGTGCAGCGGGCGCTGGAAGGGCTGACCCGTTCGCTGGCGAAGGAACTCAAGAAGGCGATCGGCGTGCAGCTGGTCTACGTGGCCGAAGGCGCCGAGGATCAGGTCGAGTCGACGCTGCGGTTCCTGCTGTCGCCGCGCTCGGCCTATGTGTCGGCGCAGGTGATCCGCGTCGGGGCGCCCGTGGGTGATGGCGCCGCGCCGACCGACTGGGCCCAGCCTTTGGCGGGTAAGAAGGTGCTGGTGACCGGCGCATCGCGCGGCATCGGGGCCTCGATTGCCGAAGTCATGGCCCGTGAAGGCGCCACCGTGATCTGCCTGGACGTGCCGCAGGCGCAGGCGGGTCTGGATGAGGTCGCCGCGAAAGTGAAAGGCAGGGCGCTGGCGCTGGACATCGGGGCCGCCGAGGCGCCCCAGGCGCTGGTCGATGCGGCCCTGGCCGATGGCGGCTGGGACGTGGTGGTGCACAACGCCGGCATCACGCGCGACAAGACCATTGCCAACATGAAAGAACATTTCTGGCAGATGGTGGTCAACGTCAACCTCTCCACTCAGGAGCGCATCAACGACGCACTGGTGGCGTCCGGCGCCTTGAAGGCTGGTGGGCGCATCGTCTGCGTGTCGTCGATATCCGGCATTGCGGGCAACATGGGGCAGACCAACTACGCCTTTTCAAAGGCCGGAGTGGTGGGCATGGTGCAGAGTCATGCGCCGGTGTATGCGGCGAAGGGCATCACCATCAATGCCGTGGCGCCAGGTTTCATCGAGACGCAGATGACCGCCGCGGTGCCTTTCGCCATTCGCGAAGCCGGGCGCCGCATGAACTCGATGAGCCAGGGGGGATTGCCGGTGGACGTGGCCGAAGCCATTGGCTGGTTTGCATCGCCCGCATCCGCTGGCATCACGGGCAACGTGGTGCGCGTCTGCGGCCAAAGCATCATGGGGGCGTGATGGCCACAAGAAAGAAAACCGCGATGACCACTATCGAGATTTCCACGCCCAGGCACGCCGCGCAGATGTACGCCGGCGCGCTGCTGTCCAGCCGCAAGCGCCCCGGCGTGGTGAGGGCGCTCAAGCCGGTGACCTACGTGCGTCCTGCCGTGACGCTCGACGCCGCGCAGGTGGCCGCCTACGCCAAGGTGTGCGGCTTCAAGCCAGAAGCCGGCGTGCCGGTGCTGTACCCGCAGATGCTGACTTTCCCGCTGGCCATGGAGTTCTTTGCCTCCGAACATTGCCCTTGGCCCGCCATGGGCACGGTGCACCTGGCCAATCGCATCCACCAGCACCGCCAGCTCAGCGTGGGCGACCTGCTGCGCGTCGAAATGCGCACCGGCGAATTGCTGGCCCATGAGAAGGGCCAGGTGTTCACGCTGGAGTTCGCCATTTCTCGCGAGGGTGAGCGGGTGTGGGATGGCACCATGACGGCGCTGCGCATCGGCGTGAAGAACCCGGTGGGCAAGCCCTACGTCAGCGCCCTGAGCAGCGATGCGAACTTGTCGTGCCAGGCCGGCTTCACGGCGCCGGCCGACATCGGCCGCCGCTACGGTCTGGTGTCCGGCGACATGAATCCCATCCACCTGAGCGCGCCGTCGGCGAAGCTGTTCGGCTTCCGCCAGGCCATTGCCCACGGCCTGTGGACCAAGGCCCGCGCACTGGCAGCCATGTTGCCGCGCCAGCCGATCGGGCAGGCCGAGGTGACGGTGGAATTCAAGACTCCGCTGTACCTGCCCGGTCGGGCCTCTCTGTGGGCCACGCGCCAGGTGAAGGGCACCTTTCCCCATAACGCGATCTTCGAAGTCCGCAATGCCAAGGGCGACAAACCGCACCTGCGCGCGCAGCTCGGCTACGCCTTCGCAGCCTGAAAACCCATCCATCGCGAAAGAACACCATGACTACATCCAAAGCACAGAACCCCGCCACCGTTCGCCGCGTGGCCATCCTCGGAGGCAACCGAATTCCGTTTGCCCGCTCCAACACCGTGTATGCCACCGCCTCCAACCAGGAGATGCTGACGGCCACGATCCAGGGGCTTGTGGACCGTTTCAATCTGCACGGCGAACGCCTGGGCGACGTGGTGGGCGGCGCCGTGATGAAGCACGCCCGCGACTTCAACCTGGTGCGCGAATCGGTCCTCTCGACCACGCTGTCGCGCGACACGCCGGCGTTCGACATTCAGCAGGCCTGCGGCACCGGCCTGGAAGCCGCCATGCTGGTGGCCAACAAGATCGCGCTGGGCCACATCGAGTGTGGCATTGCCGGCGGCGTGGACACCACGTCGGATGCGCCGGTCGGGCTGAACGAGAAGCTGCGCAAGATCCTGCTGGAGGCCAGCCGTGCCAAGACCACCGTCCAGCGCCTGAGCGCACTGGCCAAGGTGCGCCCCGCCATGCTGGTCCAGCCGGCCCTGCCACGAAACGGCGAGCCACGCACCGGCCTGTCAATGGGCGAGCATGCCGAACAGATGGCCGCCGAATGGGACATCAGCCGCGAGGACCAGGACGAACTGGCGCTCAAGAGCCACCAGAACCTGGCGCGCGCCTATGAAGCCGGGTTCTTCAACGACCTGATGACGCCGTTCAAGGGCGTGGCCCGGGACAACAACCTGCGCGCCGACCTCAGCATCGAGAAGCTGCGCAGCCTCAAGCCCTGCTTCGACAAGAAGGTGCGCCCTGAGCAGGGCACCCTGACCCCCGGCAACTCCACGCCGCTGACCGACGGTGCATCGGCCGTGCTGCTGGCCAGTGAAGAGTGGGCCGCCGCGCGCGGCCTGCCAGTGCTGGCTTACCTGAGCTTCAGCGAAGTGGCGGCGGTGGACTTCTTCGAGCAGAAAGAGGGCCTGCTGATGGCGCCGGCCTATGCTGTGCCGCGCATGCTGGCGCGCGCCGGCCTGAAGCTGCAGGACTTCGACTACTACGAAATTCATGAAGCGTTCGCCGCACAGGTGCTGTGCACGCTCAAGGCATGGGAAGACAAGGCGTTCTGCAAGGAAAAGCTGGGTCTGGACAAGCCCCTGGGCAAGATCAACCGCAGCAAGCTCAACGTCAACGGCAGTTCGCTGGCAGCCGGTCACCCGTTCGCCGCCACCGGCGGGCGCATCGTGGCCACGCTGGCCAAGATGCTGGAGCAAAAAGGCACCGGCCGCGGCCTCATCTCCATCTGCGCCGCAGGTGGGCAGGGCGTAGTGGCCATTGTCGAGCGCTGATCCTCACGTCACTGGAGACCATTACCATGACCCAATACAAAGCCCCTCTGCGCGACATGCGCTTTCTGATGAACGAAGTGCTGGACTACCCCGCACACTACGCCAGCCTGCCCAATGGCAAGGACGCCGACCCGGAGATGGTCGATGCCATTCTGGACGGTGCCGCCCAGCTGTGCGAAGACGTGCTGGCCCCCCTGAACCACTCCGGTGACATCGAGGGCTGCCACTTTGACAACGGCGCGGTCACCACGCCCAAGGGCTTCAAGGAGGCCTACCGGCAGTTCGTCGAGGGCGGCTGGCAAGGGCTGTCTTTCCCCACCGAGTTCGGTGGCCAGGGCCTGCCCATGTCGCTGAACCTGTTCAAGTCGGAAATGATGGGCACGGCCAACTGGTCGTTCGCCATGTACCCGGGCCTGAGCGTGGGCTGCATCAACACCCTCATGCAGTACGGCTCGAAGAAACAGAAGGCGCAGTACATCCCCAAGCTCGTTTCCGGCGAATGGGCGGGCACCATGTGCCTGACCGAACCCCAGTGCGGCACCGACCTGGCGCAGGTCAAGACCCGGGCCGTGCCCCAGAAGGGCGGCAGCTACAAGATCACTGGCACCAAGATCTTCATCTCCGCCGGCGAGCACGATCTGACCGAGAACATCGTTCATATCGTGCTGGCGCGCCTGCCGGACGCACCCGAAGGCACGCGGGGCATCTCTCTGTTCGTCGTGCCCAAGTTCAAGGTCAAGGCCGACGGGACGCTGGGCGAGCGCAACGCGGTGAATTGCGGCTCCATCGAACACAAGATGGGCATCCGCGCCTCAAGCACCGCCGTGCTGAACTTCGACGAAGCCGAAGGCTTCATGGTGTTCGAGCCCAACCGCGGCCTGGAAGCCATGTTCACCTTCATGAACACCGCCCGCCTGGGCACGGCCGTGCAAGGGGTTTGCCATGCCGAGGCCGCCTTCCAGGGCGCGCTGCCTTACGCCAAGGACCGCCGCTCCATGAGGGCACTCTCCGGCAAGAAAGACCCCGAAAGCAAGGCCGACGCGCTGATCTGGCACCCCGATGTGCGCCGTATGCTGCTGACGCAAAAGGCCATCGCGGAAGGCGGTCGCGCCATGATCTACGACGCGCTGAAGATCGGCGATCACATGTTCAACGCATCGGCCGCCGGTGATGCGGAGGGCTACAAGGCCTTTGACAGCAAGCTCGGCTTCTACACCCCCATCCTCAAGGGCTTCCTGACCGAAATGGGCCTGGAGGCGGCCAACCTGGGCGTGCAGGTGTTCGGCGGCCATGGCTACATCAAGGAGCACGGCATGGAGCAGATCGTTCGTGATGCGCGTATCTCCACGCTCTATGAAGGGACCACCGGTATCCAGGCGCTGGACCTGCTGGGCCGCAAGGTGCTGATGGGCTCCAAGGGCAAGTGTGTGCGTGATTTCACGCTGGAAATGGTCAGGTTCGCTCGTCCCCACCTGCTCAGGCGCACCCCTTTGGGTGCAATGGCGCGCAACCTGGCCGCCCGTGCAGCGGAATGGAACCTGCTGACCACCGCCATCATGTTGCGCGCTCCCAAGGACCGCGAAGTGGTGGGCGCCGCGAGTGTGGACTACCTGATGTACTCCGGCTTCGTGATGATGGGCTACTACTGGGCGGGGCAGGCCGCCAAGGCCGAAGAACTACTGGCCAGCGGGCAGGGCAAAGAGTCCGAAGACTTCTACCGCTCCAAGGTCCAGACGGCGGAGTTCTACTTCGAGCGCCTGATGCCCCGTGCCAATGCCCACCGTACCGGTGCGCTGGCCCCCACCCGCTCGGTCATGCAACTGGATAACGAGCACTTCGCCTTCGCGTGAACGGTTGTCATGAGGGGATAGCTGGCATTGCGGGAGATGCCGGCGCCCAGCTTTCCGACCTCATGTTTTCACCTGTCGCCGGATCAGGTAGTCGGTGATGATGCCCTTGCGATAGTCCTTGGCCTGGGGCGGGCTGGTGGGCCTGCTCAAGGCCTGATAGCTTCCGACAATGGCCAGGTAGAACAGGACGGCGAGTTCTTCCGCGGTC
>Ga0268298_10004684_pt1 | contig 13206 bp, 8 predicted proteins | sample WWTPWeurt_MetaG_FD_194462 | JGI IMG/M metagenome (GOLD analysis project Ga0268298, IMG submission 194462) | Activated sludge microbial communities from WWTP in Nijmegen, Gelderland, Netherland - WWTP Weurt | ecosystem: Engineered > WWTP > Aerobic digester > Activated sludge | place: Netherlands... | reverse complement strand
GCAGGCGCGCTGGCGCGTCGACCAGCTCGACCTGCGGTTGCAGTTCGCGTTCGCCGGCGAGCTGGCGATCCGCCTGCCCGGCCTCGACGGCGTTTCGCTGGTCTTCGGCGGCGATCCCCAGATCGAGGGTCTCACGCTGATCGGCGTCCGCGTGGCGCTCGGCGCCCGCCGCGAGATCGTGCTCGACCAGCTGTCGTTTGCGCTGCGGTTCGATCCCGAGCTGCTGACCCCGGCCCCCGACCCGCGACCGGGTGCGCGCCGCGGTGGCGGAGGTGCTGGAGGGCTCGACGCCGGCGGCAGGCGGTCGATGACGATCGCATGGTCGTCTCGCTCGCCCCGGCGCGTCCGGGCTGGATCCGCCGCCTGGTCGCGTGGCTGCGGCCACCGCCGCCGCCGGGCGCGCCACCGCCGCGGGCGCGCGGCACCGGCGCCCGCCCCGCGGTGACCGAGCCCGCGACCACGCCCGACCTCGAGGCGCTGCTCGCCGCGCTGCTCGACCCGGCGCCGCCTGCGGTCGCCGAGCTCGACCCGCCGGAGGACGCGACGACGCGCGTGCTGTTCTCGCTCCTGGCCGCGCGCGACACCAGCACGTCGGTGTATCGGCCGGCGCTGGCCCGGGTCGCCGAGCTGCTCGAGCTGGGGCCCGACGACTGGAACGGCACGGTCGCCGTCGTCACGCGCGAGCCCGCGATCATCGCCGCGGTGCTGGCCACCGCGAACTCGCCCGAGTTTCGTCGCGGGTCGCCGGTCGCCGAGATCCGCGAGGCGATCGAGCGCCTCGGCCTGGCGCAGGTCCGCCAGCTCGCCCTGGCGCTGACCGCGCGCGCGCTGCACGAGCCCGAGGCCGCCGGTCCCGGCTCGGCGCGCAGCGAGCGCGGGCAGCGCGACCTGCACCGCGCGCTGACCACCGCGTTCGCCAGCGGCGGGTTCGCGATGCAGCGCGGGCTGGCCCGGCCCGACCTGGTCTTCGTCGCGGCGCTGTTCATCGACGTCGGCCGGCCGCTGGTCTATCGCGACCTCGCGCGGCTCGAGCACGCCGCGGCGCGGGCGCCGATCGGCGACGCCAGCGCCGAGCAGCTGGTCGACCTGGTCCACGCGCGGCTCGGCGCCGACACGCTGGCGGCGTGGGGGCTGCCCGACGAGGTGGTCGCGCTGTGTCGGCATCACCACGACGACGACCTGCCGGCCGCCCTCGATCGTCGCGAGTGGCACGCGGTGCGCGTGGTGTCGGGGCTGGTCCACGTGCGGGCCGGCCTGCCGATCACCGCCGCGCTGCGCACCAGCGTGGCGGCGCTCGCGCTCGATCGCCACGCGCTGCGGGCGCTGATCCAGTCGATCGACGAGCTCGCGCTGCGCGCCGCCCGGTTGCTGGGCGTGCCCGGCGAGGCGGCGGCCTGGTCGGCCACCCCGCCCGCGTGAGGCGCTGGTACAATGTTTGCTGAGCATCGGGGGATGCTCGCCACGGATCTGCTCGACACGATGCCGACCGACGCCCACGTCACGCCGACGCCTGAGCCATCGCCGCCGACCCGGACGCACCACGAGGCGGCGTCCGCGGAGCTTGGCGCGGGGTACTTGTTGTGCATCGAGGATGGCAGCTCGCACACCGTGCCGTTGCCCGGCGACGGCGAGCTGGCGATCGGCCGCGATCCCGAGTGCGCGATCCGGCTGGTCGACGCGCAGGTGTCGCGACGCCACGCGGTGATCACCGCGGTCGGCGACGGCGTCCGCGTCACCGATCTCGACAGCCGCCACGGCACCTTCGTCAACGGCGAGCGGGTCGCGCGGCCACGCCGCCTGCTGTCGGGCGACGTGATCACGCTCGGCGGCGCCGTGCTGGTCGTGCATCGCAGCGCGCGCGCGATCGGCGTGCGCACCGTCGTCGACGCCGCCGAGCTCGCGACCCGGCTGGAGATCGAGCTGGACCGCACGCTGCGCTACGGCCGCGCCGTCGCGGTGGCGGTGGTGCGCGGCGACGCGCCGATCGATCGCGGGCGGCTGGCGACCGCGCTGGCCGCCGACCTGCGGCCGATCGACGCGGCCGCGCAGTTCGGCGAGCGCGAGGTGGTGGCGGTGCTGCCCGAGCTGGACGGCGCGGCGGCGGCGACGGCGGCGGCGCGGCTGCTGGCGATCGTCGGCGGTGGTCGCGCCGGCGTCGCGACCGCGCCCCACGACGGCTGCGATCTCGACACGCTGCTGGGCGCGGCGCGGGGCGCGGCCAGCGCGGCGGCGGCCGGCGTGATCGCCGCGGCCGAGTCCGACGTGCTGCGCGTCGAGCTGGGCGACAAGGTGGCGGTGGCCGCCGATCCGGCGATGCGTCGGCTGTACGAGCTGATCCGCCGGCTGGCCAAGAGCGACCTGCCGGTGCTGGTGCACGGCGAGACCGGCAGCGGCAAGGAGCTGGCGGCGGCGGCGATCCACCACGGCTCGGCGCGGGCCAAGGGGCCGCTGGTGTCGATCAACTGCGCGGCCTTGCCCGAGACGCTGGCCGAGGCCGAGCTGTTCGGCCACGAGCGCGGCGCGTTCACCGGCGCCGGCCAGCGCGCGGGCCTGCTCGAGTCGGCCTCGGGCGGCACGGTGTTCCTCGACGAGATCGCCGATCTGTCGCCGGCGATCCAGGCCAAGCTCTTGCGCGCGCTCGAGGCCGGCAAGATCACGCGGCTCGGCGACAACCGCGAGCGGGCCATCGACATCCGGCTGGTGGCGGCGACCCACCGCGACCTGACGCTCGAGGTGGCGGCCGGGCGGTTCCGCCAGGACCTGCTGTTCCGCTTGAACGCCGCGCGGGTGGTGGTGCCGCCGCTGCGCGACCGCCGCCGCGAGCTGATCCTGCTTGCCGAGCACCTGCTGGCCGCGGGGTGCAAGCGCCTCGGGCGCGAGCCGCTGCGGCTGTCGACCGACGTGGTGCGCGCGCTGTATGCGCACCGCTGGCCGGGCAACGTCCGCGAGCTGAAGAACGTGATGGACTACGCGGCGGCGGCGGCGATGGACGCCGACGTGATCGAGCCGTGGCACCTGCCCGACGAGCTGTCGGCGCTGGCCGGCGAGCCGGCGCCCGAGCCGCTGCCCGACGACGCGCCGGCCGCCGCGGCGCCGCCGTCGGGCGAGGCTCCGCGCTTCCGGCCGATCGACGACGAGGTCGCGGAGCTCGAGCGGGCGCGCATGGTGCAAGCGCTGATGGCGTGCGACGGCGTCCGCAACCGCGCCGCGGCGCTGATCCAGATGCCGCTGCGCACGTTCGTCACCAAGTTCAAGCGGTTCGCGATCCAGCCCAGCGAGTGGGCGAAGCCCCGGGCGCGTTGATCGACGACACCGCGCTCGGCGACTACCAGATCGTCCGCCCGCTGGGGCGCGGCGGGATGGGGCTGGTGTTCCTCGGTCACGACCCGGTGCTCGATCGGCCCGTGGCGATCAAGCTGATCGCCACCGCCGCGCCGTCGACGGCGGCCCGCGAGCGGTTCCTCATCGAGGCGCGCGCGATCGCGCGGCTGGCCCACCCCAACGTGGTCGCGGTGTATCGCGCCGGCGAGACCCGCGACGGCCGGCCGTTCCTGGTGCAAGAGCTGGTGCGCGGCCAGAGCCTGGATCGCCTGACGCCGCCGCTGTCGGCGGCCGAGGTGCGGCGGATCGGCGTCGAGATCGCGCGCGGGCTGGCGGCGGCGCACCGCCGGGGCGTGCTGCACCGCGATCTCAAGCCGGCCAACGTGATGATCGCCGACGACGGCACGGTGAAGCTGCTCGACTTCGGGCTGGCCAAGCTGCGGCCGCTCGACGCGCGCGGCCTGGCGATCGCCGAGGCGCCGGCGCCGCTGGTCGAGGACGCGACGCCGAGCACGCGCGACGGCCGACGGCCGGCGTCGACGGTCGACGCGGTGGCGGTCACCGCCGACGCGCCGCCGCCCGCGGCGATGCTCGCCGCGCCGCCGGTGGCCGAGACCGTCGACGCGCCGCTGACCGCCACCGCGGCGGCGGTCGATGCGCCAGCGGTCGACGCGCCGGCGGTCGAGGCGCCGGCGACGCTGACCCAGACCGGCGCGGTGCTGGGGACGCCGCGCTACATGGCGCCCGAGCAGTGGCGCGGCGAGCCGGCCACCGAGCGCACCGACGTCTACGCGCTGGGCGCGGTGCTGTTCGAGCTGGCCAGCGGGCGGCCGGTGCACCCGACCCGCGATCTCGACGAGCTGCGCGCCGCGGTGGTCGACGGTGACGCGCCGCCGTTGGCGTCGGTGGCGCCGGCCGTCGACGCGGCGCTGGCGGCGGTGATCGATCGGGCGCTGGCGCGCGATCCGGCGGCGCGACCGGCCAGCGCCGATGCGCTGGCGCTGGCGCTGGCGACCGCCGGGGGCGCCGCGGCGCCGGCGCGGGTCGACAACCCGTACCGCGGGCTGGCGGCGTTCGGCGCCGAGGACCGCGCGCTGTTCTTCGGCCGCGGCGCCGACGTCGGCGCGATCGTCGACCGGCTGCGCGGCGAGCAAGCGGTGATCGTCGTCGGCGACTCCGGCGTCGGCAAGTCGTCGCTGGTGCGCGCCGGCGTGCTGCCGGCGATCGCCGCGGGTGGCCTGGGCGGCGAGCGGGCGTGGGCCACCGCGACGCTCCGGCCGGGCGCCGATCCCGTCGCGGCGGCGGCGGCGGCGCTGGGCGGCGCCGGCGAACTCGACGCGCGGCTCGCCGCGGCCACCGCCGGCGGGCGCGGCCTGGTGCTGTTCGTCGATCAGGCCGAGGAGCTGATCACGCAGTGCGAGCGCGCGGTGGCGACGCGCTTCGCCGACGCGCTGGTGTCGGCGCTGGCGCGCGATCCCGGCCTGCGGGTGATCGCGTCGGTGCGCGGCGACTTCGTGACGCGGCTGGCCGAGGTGCCGGGGCTCGCCGCGCTGGTGACCCGCGGCCTGCACCTGATCGGGCCGCTCGACGACGCCGGCCGCCGCGAGGCGATCGTCGGGCCGGCGCAGGTGGCCGGCGTCGAGTTCGAGCCGGCCGCCGTCGACGCGCTCAGCGCCGACAGCGCCGGGCGCGGCGGCTTGCCGCTCCTGCAGTTCGCGCTGACGCTGCTGTGGCAGCGCCGCGACGTCGCCGCGGCCCGCATGACCGCGGCCGACGTGGCCGCGATCGGCGGCGTCGCCGGCGCGCTGGCCCGCCACGCCGACGGCGTGATCGCCGCGCTCGATCCGGCCGGCCGCGAGCTGGCGCGACGGATCCTCACCGGGCTGGTCACCGCCGACGGCACCACCGCGGTGCGCGACGCCAGCGAGCTGGCCGCGCGCGGGCCCGCCGCCGAGGCCACGCTGGCCGCGCTGATCGACGGCCGCCTGATCGTCGCGCGCGACGGCACCGGCGGCGCCAGCTACGCGCTCGCGCACGACGCGCTGATCGATCACTGGAGCACGCTGGCCGGCTGGCTCGCCGACGACGTCGGCGTGCGCGCCCGCCGCCAGCGCCTCGCGGCCGCCGCCGCCGAATGGGAGCGGCTCGGCCGCGGCAAGGACGGCCTGCTGATCGGCCGCCCGCTCGCCGAGGCCGCCGCGCTCGACGAGCTGCCGCCGCGCGAGGCCGCGTTGATCGCCGCGTCGCGGCGCGCGGTGCGCCGGCGTCGGCGGGGCGCGGTCGCGCTGGCCGGCCTCGCGCTGGCGGCGATCGCCGCGGCGTGGTTCGGCACCCGCTGGGCCAACCAGCGCGCCCGCGATCGCGAGGTGGCGCGCCACGTCACCCACGCCGAGGCGCTGGCCGCCGAGGCGGCCGCCGAGGTGGCGCGGCTCCGCGAGCTGCGCGCCACTGCCTTCGCCGACTTCGACGTGGCGGTGGCCACCAACGATCCCGCGATCGAGCGCCGCGCCGAGGCCACGTGGGCCGAGGCGCTAGCGGTGGGCACGCGCGCCGAGATCCACTACCGCGACGCGACGATCGCGCTCGAGCCGGCGTTGCTCCTCGAGAGCCGGCCGGCGCTGCGCCGCCGCATGGCCGAGCTGTTGCTGGCGCTCGTCGAGCTGGCCCGGATCGCGCACGACGCCGCGGCGGTCGCAGAGCTGACCGCCCGGGTCGCGCCGTACGATCCGGCGCGGGTGCCGACCGGCGCCGCGACCGGGACGCTGGTCGTCGAGGTGACCCCGCCGGCCGAGGTCACCGTGCGCTGCGCCGAGCCCGCGGCGCCACGGCGGCTCGGCGCCCCGCGGTTGGTCGCGGTCGGCGGTCGCCACGTGCTCACCGTACCAGCGACGCTGTGCACGGTGGCCGCGGTCGCGCCGGACCACGTGCCGGTCACCGAGGCGACGGTCGTGCCCGCCGATCAGTGGCACACCGTGCGGCTGGTGTTGCCGGCGGCGACCGCGCAGCCGCCGGACTTCGCGTTCGTGCCAGCGGGGTGGTTCCTGTACGGCGCCGCCGATCCAGAGTCGGTGCGCAAGTCGATCGCGGCGCCCCCCGAGCACCCGGTGTTCCAGCGCGCGTTCTGGATCGCGCGCCACGAGGTCACGTTCGCGGCGTGGATCGACTACCTCGACGCGCTGGCGCCGGGCGAGCGCGCGGAGCGGCGCCCGATGGCGAGCGGCCCGACGACGATGTCGCTGCAGCTGGTCGCGGACCCACGCGACGGCTGGGTGATCGAGCTGGGCGACGGCACGACCACGCGGCGCCACGCGCGCGGCGAGCCGGTCGTCTATCCCGGCCGCACGGTGCGGCGCACCCAGGCGTGGGAGCGCTGGCCCGTCGTCGGCGTGCGGGTCGCCGACGCCCGCGCCTACGCCGCCTGGCTCGATCGGACCGGCCGCGTGCCCGGCGCGCGGCTGTGCACGAACGCCGAGTGGGAGCGCGCGGCCCGCGGCGCCGACGATCGCCTGTACCCCCACGGCGACGCGCTGGCGCCCGACGACGCCAACTGGATCAAGACCTACGATGAGCAGGCCGGGGCGCTGGGCCTCGACGAGGTCGGCAGCCACCCGGCCAGCGACAGCCCATTCGGCGTCGCCGACCTGGCCGGCAACGCCTGGGAGTTCGTCGATGCGCCCGCCGACATCGCGCTCACCCGGGGCGGCGGCTGGTACTACGGCGCGCGCGCGCTCCGCGCCAGCAACCTCGTCGGGAGCGAGCCGCGCTACCGCGACACCGCTACCGGCGTGCGCATCTGCGCCGACCCGCGCTGAATCGGCGCGCGGCGGGCGGCGCGCTGGTATGGCGCGCCGGATCGGCGCGGGGTCGCCGGGCGACGGTGAATGGTCCGTAGGCCAGCCCACGGATCGTCGAATCCTGCTGACTGCGTCGTCGTGGCACGGTAGATGCTCATCCCGCTGGTATGAATCGAACCGTCCTGCGTGGAGTGTTGCTGTCGTCGTTGACCTTCGCGGCCTGTGTCGACCCGCCCGACCTCGGGGACGCCTCGCAAGGCGCCGGGATCGGTAGCGGTGACCGCGGGAACGGCCGCGCGTGGATGGGCACCCTGGCCGACACCTTCGCTGGCACCGCGAATGGCCGTGGCTACTCGACTGACCTGATCGCGACGACCGGCGAGGCGTTCGACGTCGTCGCCAACCCGGCGGCACCCGGCGACGGCACCTGCCTCAAGGCCACGATCAACGGCACGCTCCAGACCTGTGCCGCGTCCGCGTTCATCGGCAAGGTGCTCGTGGGGACCGGTGGCAAGTGGCTGCGCATCGACGACGCGCGGACCTACCCGTCGGCGTACTCGAGCGACGACGTCACCGGGTACAAGCTCAGCTACGGCAGCTCGGCCAGCGGGCCGTGGACGCCGTTGTGCACCAACGGCCGGCTGGCCTACCCGCTCAAGGGCGAGCTCAACACCAACGGCGCGATCAACCTCAGCCGCCAGCGGCTGACGTTCGCGTGCACCGAGTATCGCATCGACGCCGCGACCAACACCGTGGTGTTCGACAACCCGCTCGGCAGCGGCACGCTCGGCAAGGTCGCCGGTTGGGGCTACGTCGCGGGCACCAGCTACACCTGGGGCGCCAACCACTCCACGATCAGCGGCGCCGAGCTGCAGGCGCTGGCCAGCCGCGCGGCGCAGGCCGACTACTGCTACACCGGCGGCAAGGGCACGCTCGACGGCTCGACGCTGGGCGTGGGTGACTTCGTCGACGGCAACGCCGTCCCCGACGCCACCGGGCCGATCGTCTCGCCGATCGCGACCGGCACCCCGGTGCCGTGGGACCAGGTGTGGGTCGAGGCGGTGTGGGCGCGCGCGAGCCACGCCGAGCTCTCCGATGGCAGCTCCAACGACGTCGGCGTGCCGGCGTGCCTCAGCAAGCTGCGGTGGTCGACATTCCCGGTGGGCGACCGCTGCAACGGTCGCCTGCGTGACCCGCGTATCGCGCACCCCGACGGCGTCAACGGGGTGTACTGCGAGGACTGGAGCCTGGACGTCGTCTACTCCAGCAACACCGGCGTCCTGGTCACCAGCTCGAAGTTCAACGACCTCAGCCTCAACACCTGGGTCAACAGCAACGGTGACACCTACACGACGACGATCGGCGCGGTGGGGCGCGGCCCGGCGACGCACATCGTGCCGCAGACCGGTTACAGCCCGACGCCGTCGAACACCGCCGCCATGCTCGGCACGATCCTCACGCCGGCCGGCGCGCAGGTGATCCAGAACAACCCGGCGTACCCCGCCGCGGCGATGCCGACGGTGCACCTGGTCTCGTGCGCCAAGACGGCGAACCCCGGCGCGGGCGAGAAGGTCACGACGACGTCGACCACCGTCCCCGCCGGTTTCGCGAACTGCGTCGAGGAGGGGTTGATCTGGTCGGCGGCGCCGCCCGCGAGCCTGCTGGCCGACCTCGGCGTCAGCGCGGCGACCAAGCTCTTTCGCTACTACCGCTCGACCGCGCCCCGCGACTACCTGACGACCACCGCGGCGACGGCGCCCAACGGCTACGGCAACAAGCTGCTGCTCGGTTACATCCTGCCGCCGCGCGGCTGAGCGCGGCGTGCGGTCCGCGGCGGCGGCGGGCTGATACACTGACGGCGCGATGCGCGGCCTGATCGGGATCGTCCTGGCGCTGGCCGCGTGCAAGGGCGGGAGCACGGGTGGGAGCACGGGCGGCGGCGGGGCGGCGGCGGGCGGCGCTGCGAGCGACGCCACCTCGGCGGCGGATGCGTCCACGGCGGCGATCGGCGACGGGGCGGCGGCGATGGTCGACGCGGCGATGGCGAGCGATGCGGGCGCGGCGGTGGTCGACGCTGGGGCGGGCAGGGCGGCGACGCCGACGCCGCCCGGCGTGGCGCGGCTGGTGCTGGTGCACGACGTGCCGCTGCTGCGCTCGGAGGAGAAGGCGCTGCAGCGGGTCGCCTCGGCGCTGGCCCGCGGGAAGCTCAAGGGCACGGTGGTCGACGCGGGCGACGAGGAGGCGGCGCTGTACGCGGCGTGGACCGCGCGGCTGCCGCCCGAGCCGATGCCGCCCTTGCCGGCCGCGTGGACGACCGCGCCGCTGGTGATCGTCGTCCGCGTCAACCCGCCGAGCGGCGTCGAGCCCAAGCGGCAGAGCAGCGGCCTGGGGCCCGCGCTGGTGTTTCGCCCGCCGTCGAACGACGCCATCTTCAGCGCAGGTGGCAGCTCGACCGGCGACAGCTTCGACGGGCTGATCGGCGATGGTGGCGTGTGGTCGATGGCCGCCACCTTCGCCCGGAGCACGCCATGACCCGCGTCGCGCTCGTCGCCGCCGCGCTGATCGTCACCGCCGCTGCGCCGGCCCGCGCCGGCTGGCGCTCGCTCGAGCTGATGCTGATCGACGCCGGCCAGGGCGGCGCCGCGGGCAAGCGCTGCGTCGATCGCGTCGCGGCGTACTTCAAGGCCCAGGGTGAGGACGTCGACCTGGTGCGGCGCGACCTGGCCGCGGTGCGCGGCAAGCTGCCGGCGACGCTGCCGGCCTCGGTGCTGGCGTGGACCGACGCCACGACCGCGCCGCTGCGCGCCCGCCAGGGCGACGATCCGCTCGACGCGATCGTCGTGATCGACTGTCGGCCCGACGCGCGCACGCTCGACGTCGTGATCGACCCGACGCCGGACGGCGTGGCCACGCTGCGGCTGCGCGCGGTGGCGCTCGACGCCCCGGTGCTCGACTGGGTCGCGCGGCGCATCCAGGCGGCCGCGTACGTCGGCTTCGAGCTGTAGCCCGGTATTTCTGCACCGGCGCCCGCCGGCCCGCGGTGTTACCTTCCGGGCGCCATGTACGTCTGCCCCGACTGCGGTCACAGCCAGGCTGCGCCCGGCGTCTGTCCGTCCGATCAAACCCCGCTGGCGGCGCGCGGCGATGATCCGCTGGTCGGCACCTCGGTCGGCGTCTACCGCATCGCCAAGCTGCTCGGCGTCGGCGGCATGGGCCGCGTGTACAAGGGCGTCCACCCGTCGATCGGCAGCCGGGTCGCGGTCAAGGTGCTGTCGCGCGAGTGCGCCGATCGCGCCGATCTGGTCGAGCGGTTCTTCTCCGAGGCCCGCGCGGTCAACCTGATCCGCCACGAGAGCATCGTCAACGTGCTCGATCTGGCGCAGCTCCCCGACGGCCGGCCGTACATCATCATGGAGTACCTCGACGGGGCGCCGATGGCGGACCTGATCGAGAAGCGCGGGCCGCTGCCGCTGGGCGGCATGGCGCGGCTGATCGCCGAGGCGCTCGACGCGCTGGGCGCCGCGCACGCCAAGGGCATCGTCCACCGCGATCTCAAGCCCGACAACATCTACGTCACGCCGGCCGGGCGCCCCAAGGTGCTCGACTTCGGCATCGCCAAGCTGCGCCCCGAGCTCGGCGGCTCGGCGACGCAGACCGGCTCGCTGCTCGGCACGCCGCACTACATGTCGCCCGAGCAGGCGCTCGGCAAGCCGGTCGATCTGCGCACCGACATCTACGCGATGGGCGTGATCCTGTTCGAGTGCGCCACCGGCCGCAAGCCGTTCTCCGGCGACTCGCTGTTCGACCTGCTGCGCAAGCACATCGACGAGGCGCCGCCGCCGCCGCACCTGTTGCGGCCCGACATGCCGCCGGCGATGGAGCAGGTGATCCTGCGCGCGCTGGCCAAGGATCCGAACCATCGGTTCCAGTCGGCCGGCGAGCTGGCCCAGGCGCTGATGCAGTCGACCGCGCAGCTCGGCCCCGACGCGTGGACCACGGTGTCGCCGGCGAGCCTGGCGCGGGTGAGCGCGCAGCAAGGCGCGGCGTACACGCCGGCGAGCTGGCCGGGCGCGGGCACGCCGCTGCCCGGTCACGCGACCACGCCGAGCGGTCCGCCGATGATGCACGGCGGCACGCCGATGCCGCACTACGGCGGGTATCCGCCGCCGTCGCCGTCGATGGCGTCGGCGGCCGGGCAGGTGCTGCCGCAGCAGCACGCGCCGCGATCGAACAAGGGCCTGATGTTCGCGCTGGCCGGGCTGGCGCTGGTCGGCGGCGGCGTCGCCGCGGCGCTGGTGGTCGGCGGTGGCGGTGGTGGCGCGACGTCGGGCTCGGGCTCGGCGGCCGGCACCGGCGGCTCGGCGATGCCGCCGACGACGATGGCCGGCGCTGGGGGCGACCCCGGCCAGGGCAGCGCCGCGCCCGCCAACGGCTCGGCCACGGGCGACGAGGTCAAGGGCGACGTCGAGGCGCAGCTCGACAAGCTCGAGCTGGCGGCCAAGCAGCTCGAGAAGCTGGCCAACGACGACATCGCGAAGCTGCCGGGCAAGGGCTCCGACGCGGTGAAGCCGCCGACGCCGACCCCGCCGACGCCGACTCCGCCGACGCCGACTCCGCCGACGCCGACCCCGCCGACGCCGACCCCGAGCGGCGGTGGCGACATCGACAAGAAGATCGCCGCGTACTCGAGCGGCGAGCCGGCGTGCGACGACTTCATCCGCGTGATGTACGCGGCGTCGAAGTGCGACAAGCTCGCGTCGTCGGCCGACTCGATGCGCAGCGGCGCGATCAGCATGATGGACGGCTACTCGCGGTTCGGGATGATGACCGCCGACATGCGCGCCGCGGCGGTCGACGGGTGCACCAAGAGCGCCACCCAGATGCGCGGCATGCTCAAGCAGTTCGCGTGCGCGTATCCGCCGGCGCCCAAGCTGGCCGGGACCGGCAGCGGCGCGCCGCCGCCCGATCTGGATCCGCCGCTGCCGGTCGATCGGCCGCACAACATCCGCATCGCCGGGTTCAAGCCGTCGGCCTTCGACTTCATGGCGTGGTTGCCGAGCGCGCTCGCCGAGGCCAAGAAGATCCTGCCCGACGCGCAGCTCACGCGGATCGACGCCGACGGCGTGGCCCCCGACGGCAAGGCCCACCTCGACATGTCGGACGACTTCACCGTGCTCTACCGCTTCGTCTCGCAGAGCGCCGCGACGCCGCCGGCCGATCACCCCAAGGGCATCAAGTGGGAGCCGCTGTGCATGGTGCAGATCATCGTCGAGGCCGACGAGGTGATGGTGATCCCGATGAAGGGCTTCGGCTGCGAGAAGCCGATCCCCAAGCCCAAGTGCTCGGCGCAGGAGGTCTGGGCCAAGGCGATCGCCAAGGGCGCGCCGGACTCCAACGCCTACGCGTCCTTGTGGTTCGGCTACGCCGGCGGCAAGTGGAGCTTCTCCATCCCCGACGACTTCTCGGACACGTTCGTCGACGGTTGCTGAGCGCGGGCGGCGAGAACTGGCGCGGGCGGCGCGGCTTGCACTAGGATGTCGTCGATGTCGCGGTCGATCCGGCTGATCCAGTCCATCGGGCTGGCCCTGGCGCGGCGTCAGCCGCCGCCGCCGCAGGCGACCGCCGCCCCCGACCCGGCGCCGGCCGCCGACGCTGCGGATCCGTGGGCCGAGCGCTCGGTGACGGTGCGCGCGGTGCGCCGGCTGGCGCGCGGCACCCGCCCGCCGACTCACGGCGAGTAGCGCTCGCTCAGCGCCGCAGATCTTCGACGTGGTCGAGGTCTCGATCGGCGGGGACGTCGATGACGACCTCGCGCTCGACGCCGAGCTGCGGGTTGACGAAGCGCAGGCGGTGCCGGCCGGGCGTGAGCTCGACGGTGGCGATGGTCTCGTGACCGACCGCGCCGCCGTCGACGTAGACGATGGCCCACGGGCGCGCGTTGATGCGCACGGTCCGGGTCGCGGGCGCGGCGGCGGCGTCGGTCGCGAGCCCGCCGTCGACGCGCGGGCGCAGCGGGGTTCCGCGGGGCGCGTCGGCGCCGCGGGCCGGCGGGGCGTCGAGCGGCGGGGCGTCGGGCGGCGAGGCGTCGAGC
>Ga0268298_10004683_pt1 | contig 13208 bp, 13 predicted proteins | sample WWTPWeurt_MetaG_FD_194462 | JGI IMG/M metagenome (GOLD analysis project Ga0268298, IMG submission 194462) | Activated sludge microbial communities from WWTP in Nijmegen, Gelderland, Netherland - WWTP Weurt | ecosystem: Engineered > WWTP > Aerobic digester > Activated sludge | place... | reverse complement strand
AATATTTTTCTCGGCCATTCTGTCTCAGAAATTCTGAATTCCTCCGGAAAAAAAGTAATCAAAACTCAAATTGTCAATGACCGCGGAATCCATATCTGCAAAAGCATGCTCGCGTGGCAACGATACGGAAATGGAGAAACGCCAGAGTCATCTGGATTAAAAGGAGATAAACTGGTTGGAAAATATTACGTCGCGTTCGATAAAGCCATGCGTGATGAATCAAAAGCAATTCAGGCAAACTGGTCGGCAGGAAAATTTGAAAATACCCCTTCAGACATTGTTGCCGAATACAGAAGGTTGAAACAGGCCATGGTGGAGAAAGAAGATGAGAAAAGTAAAAAAGGAATTGAAGGAAAGGTAAAGGAGCTTGCAAACAGTCAGACGCCAATTATGGCAGAGGTGAAACAAATGCTGCTTGCCTGGGAATCCGGTGATAAAGACGTTTATCAGTTGTGGCAGAAAATGAACGGATGGGTGTATGAAGGGTTTGATCAGACCTATAAAATGATGGGTGTAAACTTTCACAAAATTTATTATGAATCTGACACCTACATTTATGGAAAAGAAATGGTGGAAGAGGGATTGCAGAAAGCCGTATTTTTCAAAAAAGAAGATGGTTCAGTTTGGGTGGATCTGACAGAAGAGGGACTTGATCAGAAAATTGTGTTGCGTGCTGATGGGACGGCTGTTTACATGACACAAGATATTGGTACTGCAAGACAGCGGTTTAAAGATTTTCCGGATATCACCGGAATAATTTATACCGTAGGAAATGAACAGGATTATCATTTTAAAGTATTGTTCCAGATATTAAAAAAACTGGGCTATTCCTGGTCAGCAAACTGTCATCATTTGTCTTACGGAATGGTAGAAATACCTGAAGGAAAAATGAAATCAAGAGAAGGTACTGTAGTGGACGCTGATGACCTGATGGATGAGGTAATTTCAACAGCCAAAGAAATGACTCAGGAGCGTGGACATATCGATGGAATGGATGAAACGGAAAAAGAAAATCTTTATCGGATAATTGGACTGGGGGCATTGAAATATTTTCTGCTCAAAATTGACCCTCAGAAAAGAATCATGTATAATCCTTCAGAGTCTGTTGACTTAAACGGAAACACCGGGCCATTTATCCAATATGCTCACGCACGTATTGCATCGTTGGTGAGAAAGGCTGAGTCGATTCGTTTTCCGGAGAAGCCAGTTGAATTGCAGCATTCAGAGATTGAGTTGATAAAACATCTTTCCGCGTATCCGGATATTATTTCAGAAGCCGCAAGATTATACTCGCCTGCGCTGATAGCAAATTATGCATTTGATCTGGTGAAACATTATAACTCATTTTACCAAAGCGTCAGTATTTTTAAAGAAGAAGATGAGGACAAACGTAATCTAAGACTTGTGCTCAGTTATAACGTTGGTAAAGTAATCAAATCTTCAATGAAGATGCTGGGTATTGAAGTGCCTGAAAGAATGTAATCAGATTAAGGTTTGGTACCTGTATAATTTGCAATGTTTCCATCAAGCACGTAAGAGAAACTCAATGTTTTTGTTTCTCCTTCATATAAAAACTCGTTCAAACCGTCAGTTGGAGAAACCAGCTCCACGTTAATTCCGTTTTTAGTAACCAGTGCATCAAAGCTGGAGAAAAGGGTGCCGGCAATTGTTACGGTACTTTTATCTACCGCCGTTACAGTCACTATGTATCCTTCGTTGACAATGGTATCATTGCCATTATAAATCCCCTGAAAATGTCCACTGTAGTTTCCTTCCATTTTATAAGAAGGTTGAGTTTTTTTACAAGATGTAAAGAAAATTCCGGCAAATAAAACCGTTGTGAAAAGAACAGATACTTTTTTCATAGTTTGAGAATTTATTGAAATCAAAATTAGTGAAAATATGAAAGGCAATCCAGTGTTATATAAAAAAGAATCCCGCCGTAAGGGCGGGATTCAAGATTTCACTGAGTATGTTAATGGAACAATTAAGCTCTTTTAACTTTTACTGCATTCAATCCTTTTTTTCCTTCTTCAAGCTCAAATGTTACAACATCGTTTTCTTTAACTTTGTCGATCAAACCTGTTGCGTGTACGAAGTACTCTTTGTTCGTTTCGTCCTCTTTAATGAACCCAAAACCTTTGGTCACATTGAAGAATTTGACAATTCCTTTATTCATTCTGATTAATTTAAATTTAATCAAATATACGATAAAATTTGAAAAAGGTTGCAGCTGGCTGATTTTTAAACAAAAGCAGGTTTCTCTTGAGCGCTGACAGTCGCTTTATTACATCAGCATTCCACCGCAAACATGAATGGTCTGACCGGTCACATATGCGGACATATCTGATGCAAGAAAAACTGTCGTATTTGCCACATCCAATGGGGTTCCACCACGTTTTAAAGGAATGCTGTCTCTCCATCCCTGAACCACATTCTGATCTAATACCGCAGTCATTTCAGTCTCAATAAAGCCTGGTGCTATTGCGTTGCAACGAATATTGCGCGATCCAAGTTCCTGTGCAACTGATTTGGTAAACCCAATCATTCCTGCTTTAGAAGCCGCGTAATTGGCTTGTCCGGCGTTTCCAGAAACTCCAACTACCGAACTCATATTAATAATAGATCCTTTTTTTGCTTTAAGCATGGGCTTAAGAACTGCCTTGGTTAGATTAAAAGCTGATTTCAGGTTGGTATTAATTACTTCATCCCATTGTTCCTCTGTCATTCGCATTAAGAGATTGTCTTTGGTAATACCGGCATTGTTTACTAATACGTCAACTGTACCAAATTCGGCAACCACTGCGTCACACAATTGCTGAGCAGAATTGAAGTCAGAAGCATTTGATTTAAACCCCTTTGCTACGCCACCATTTGCAGTGAGTTCACTTTCCAGTGCTTTTGCTTTTTCATCGGATGATAAATAAGTGAAAGCAACCTTAGCTCCTTCTTTGATAAATTGTTCTGCAATTGCCTTACCAATTCCACGCGATGCGCCTGTGATGATGGCTACCTTGCCGTCTAAAAGTCCCATGATTTATTTATTTTTATTGAATGCTCAAATATAGTTGAATTTTCAAAGGACTGTCAAAGAAATGAAAGGGTAAACGACGTGAAAAATTATTTCCAAAAACAAGAATCAAAAAAAAAACCTGTCGTGAGGACAGGTTTTCAATATTAAGCTTTTTCTGCAACTTTTGGTGGTTCCACCAGAATTCTGCCACAATGCTCACAAACAATAATTTTTTTGCGCGCCTGGATATCCAATTGTCTTTGAGGTGGAATTTTATTAAAACATCCGCCACAAGAATCACGCTGAATGGAAACTACTGCCAAACCGTTTCTGGAATTATTTCTTAATCTCTGATAAGCCACAACCAGTCTTTCTTCAATTCCGGCTTTCGCTTTTTCAGATTGTTTGATCAGTTTATCTTCGTCTTTCTGAGTTTCAGAAGAAATCTCTTCAAGCTCTTTTTTCTTAATCTGTAAATCTTTTTTACGCTCAGCCAGTCTGTCTTTAGAACCCTGAAGCACTTCCGCTTTGTGTTCTATTTTAGCTTTCGCTTCGGCTATTTTTTTCTCAGATAATTCAATTTCTAGTCCTTGAAATTCAATTTCTTTTGAGATTGAGTCAAACTCACGGTTATTACGAACGTTTTTTTGCTGATCAGTATATTTTTTAATGGCAGCTTTTGCATCTTTGATCATGTTTTTACGATCGCTGATAAATTGCTCAAGTTCATCATTTTCCTCCTGCAATTTTGCAAGTCTTGTTTCAAGTCCGGCAATTTCATCTTCCAGATCCTGAACTTCCAGTGGAAGCTCACCACGAACGGTTTTAATCTTATCAATTTCAGAATCGATTTGCTGCAATTCAAACAAAGCATTCAGTTTTTCTTCAATTGCTGAGTCTACTACTTTTTTTGCCATTTTTTATCTAATAATATTTAACCGGATTAGTGTTGGTTTCTGCTAAGCAGGGTGCAAAGGTAGGAAATTTTTCTTGCAATAGTTCTTTAATCAACTCAATTGTAAATTGTTCACTTTCAAAATGACCGATATCTGCGATAACAATTTGATTTTCAGCATCAAAAAAATCATGATATTTAAAATCTCCGGTTATAAAAATGTCAGCTTTTGCCAATTTTGCTTTCTGGAGCAGAAAACTGCCGCTGCCACCGCACCAGGCAATCCGCTTCACTTGTTTATTCAGTAATTCAGTGTGTCTTATCACCTGGGTGTTAAACGTGGTTTTAATTTTTTCAAGCATGGCTATTTCAGAAACGGGTTCTTCCAGATCGGCCACCATTCCTGCTCCCTCAAATCGGTTATCATTAAGTAACGGAATTAAATCGTAGGCAATTTCTTCGTAAGGGTGTGATGATCTTAAGGCGTGCATCACGTCATTCAGTTTATGTGAAGAGAAAATCATCTCCAGTTTATTCTCTTTTTCAAAGTGTTTTTCTCCCTGTTTTCCGACAAAAGGATTTGCTGATTCATTTGCCTTAAACGATCCTGTACCTTCAGTTCTGAATGCACAATCAGAATAATTTCCGATCTGCCCTGCACCAGCATTAAATAAAGATTCAGCGACTTTTTCAGTGTGTTCAACCGGCACAAAAACTGCCATTTTAATGAGCTTGTCCTTCACGGGTTCCAGAATGTGCATTTTTTTTAACCCAAGCATTTCGCCGATTTTTCTGTTCACACCGTGTTGAAAATTATCCAGATTGGTATGGCAGGCATAAATTGCAATGTCATTTTGAATTGCTTTAATGATAACCCGTTCGACATAATTTTTTCCGGTAAATTTTTTCAACCCTTTAAATACAATCGGGTGATGGGAAATTATCAGATTACAATTTCTTTTGATTGCCTCATCAACAATTGCCTCTGTGCAGTCAAGTGAAATCAGCGCATTTGTTAATTCGTCTTTTTTTGAACCGGTGATTAATCCTGAATTATCATAGTTTTCCTGAGAAGACAAAGGGGCAAGTGATTCAAGATACGATGTTATTTCTGAAATTTTCATTCAGTAAAGATAAGAGAGTCTGATAAAATTCTGACTGATATTTTTTCATGTCTCATTTGATCTACTTCAAACAATCCGCTTACTTTTACACTTCATTACCGAAAGATGGTTACTTATAAATTCAGCGGATTGTTGCAAAAAGATGGATGGGTAATTCCTGCATTTGTTTCTGTTGATGAACAGGGAAAAATCTGTTCTATTTCAAACCACTCAGTTGAAAAAGAAATTATTGCCTTGAATGTGTTTGCGATTCCTGGTTTTCAGAACGCACATTCTCACGCCTTTCAATATGCCATGGCGGGTTTGGCAGAACATCATTCAACCGGCCAGACTCCGGATGATTTCTGGTCATGGAGAGACGCCATGTATAAACTGGCTTTACAGGTAAATCCGGATGATGTAGAAGTAATCGCCGCTATGTTGTATTCTGAAATGCTTCGTCACGGGTACACACATGTTGCAGAGTTTCATTATGTGCATCATGACCAAAACGGAAAACCTTACGATGATATTGCCGAAATGGGAAGCCGGTTAATTTCTGCGGCAAAAAAAACGGGCATTGGAATTACCATGATTCCTATTTTTTATCAGAAAGGTGGTTTTGGAAAAGATCCGGTAGAAGGACAAAAAAGATTTATTTCAAAAGACATTGAATCGTATCTGAAATTATTTGAAGCAACTGAAAAATGTACGCAGCATTATGAGCATGCGAATGTTGCTTTGGGTCTTCATTCATTGCGTGGAGTTGATCCTGTTTGTGTTAAGGAAATTTGTCTCAATGGAAATAAAAATTTACCATTGCATATCCACATTTCTGAGCAGTTGAAAGAAGTCTCAGATAGTTTGGAATACCTTGGAAAGAGGCCTGTTGAATGGATGCTGGAGCATTGCGAAATGGATTCAAGATTCCATCTGGTACACGCTACTCATATAAATGAAATTGAGTTAAACGGAATTGCAAAATCAGGTGCATCGGTGGTGTTATGTCCAAGTACTGAAGGAAATCTTGGCGATGGAATTTTTCCATTGCGTGATTTTATTTTACAGGATGGAAACTGGAGTATTGGAACCGATAGTCATATCGGTTTAAACCCGATGGAAGAACTGAGAATTCTTGATTACGGTCAGCGATTAATTTCTCACAAGCGAAATACGTTCTACAAAAAAACGGAAGGAAATTCAGGAAAAATGGCAATCGATTCGATTACAAAAAATGGAAGGATGGCAATGAATAATCCTGAATCTGAATATTTTAAAACAGGTGATTATTTAAACGCTGCCCTGTTTGATGGAAATCATCCAATTATTGCATCTTCATCATCTGAAAACCTACTAAATACAATTGTTTACGCAGGTGATGTGTCAATGCAAAAAGGTGTGATTTCATATGGTAAGCTAGTTGTAAAAGAGCAAATTTCAGAAGAAAGAATTAAAATACATGCTGATTTTTTATCATGCATTAAGAGGCTCGGCAGCCGGTAAATTATTTTTTTGCGCGATTTAAAATTTCCTTCTCCACTTTATCAGCATGTTTAATAACTTGTCTTACCCAGTGAAGTTTTAATTCCAATTTTTCTTGCTCCGTTAATTTCCAATTGATGTCTGATTTTCGCATACGCTCAGTGAGTTCATAAAGTGAAAGCGCGACAGAAACAGATATGTTATAACTTTCTGTAAAACCATACATCGGTAATCTTACAAAACCATCTGCTTCTTTCATGGCAATTTCTGAAAGTCCTGTCAGCTCAGTGCCAAAAATGAGTGCAAGAGGTTGCTCAACAGAAAGCTGATCAATTATGCAATCGTTGGTGTGGGGAGTAGTTGCAATAACCCGATAACCTTTTTTTTTCAATTCCTGAATACAGGTTGAAGTATTGTTTTCGAGTTTGTTGTATTTGTGAATGGTCAGCCATTTTGATGAACCCATGTCAACACCCGAACTGGTTTCATATTTATTTCCGTTTTCAATGATGTGTACATCCTGCACACCAAAACAATCACATGATCTGAGCACAGCACTTGCGTTATGAGGTTGAAAAATATTTTCAAGTGCAATGGTGATATGCCGGGTTCTGTTTTCAAGAATCTGATCAAACAAATTTCTTTTGTGATCAGAAATATGTTCCATCATTTGTTCCAGTATCCAATTTTGATTTTCCATGAAGTATAAAATCAGCATTCAAAATTACGCGGAATTCTGAGAATGGTTTTTTTGAATAGTTTTTTGATCCTCAATTTGGTTGGATCAGAATTTGTGTTTAATGAAAAGAAGATTGAAACTGCCTGACTGAATCACGTCTGGCGGACGGCATAAAAAAAGCCCCGACGTTTCGGTCGGGGCTAATTTTTTTAGTAACCAGGTTTTCTTAGTTAACTTTTCCAGAAAGCTCAGCTCCTGCTTTGAATTTTACAACTTTCTTAGCAGCGATTTTGATTTCTTTTCCAGTTTGTGGGTTACGTCCAGTTCTTGCAGCTCTTTTAGAAACTGAGAAAGATCCGAAACCAACTAAAGAGATTTTATCTCCTTTTTTCAAAGCTTGCTCAGTAGCAGCGATGAAACCTTCAAGAGCTCTTTTAGAATCTGCTTTTGACAGACCTGATTTTGATGCCATAGCATCTACTAATTCTGATTTGTTCATAATCAATTTTTGATTTTTGGTTAAACAATTTTTTATATCGAAACAAATATATTGTAATAACCTTATTTTACAAGGGGTCTGAGGCCAAATACCCTCATTTTGTTAATAAAATAGGCAGAATGTTGATAACTGCGCTCCAAAACCCGCATTTGGAGGGCGTTTTCAGAGTTATTCAGGTTGAGAAATCAGTATTCTGTCACTTCCATCAAAATGTGGAGATTGTATAGACAAAACTTTCATTGGAGCAGACGAAAGCACTTTTACACCATGCGGAGTACCTTTTGGTATGTTGAAATAATCACCCTTCTGAATGATGAATTTTTCGTCACCTAACGTGAATTCGCCCTTACCATCAAGGATGTAGACATTCTCGGTGTGCCATTCATGTTTGTGCAGAGCCACCTCTTTTTTAATCCATATGATAAAACTGGTTTGATTGGAATCACCCGCAATCTTTTCTACGAATATGTTTTCGTATTCATCAGCAGGCTGATGTCTGGACAAATCAGGTTCGGTTTGAGCGACTGAAAGTACCGTAATTACTGCGATCAGGAGAAAAAAGAATGTTTTCATAGCCTTAAAATCAGATTTGCATACTACACTATATATATATGTGTCATAAAACCGTGATCCATCCTTCAGGTTGAAATCCGTTTAAAAACTCCGTGGACTTCATGCGCTTTTTGCCTTCCAGCTGCAAATCATCTGCCAGAACCCAGCCATCTGAGCAGCCAAAAGCAATCTTTCCATCATTTACCGAAATATTGCCAGAATGGTCTTTTCCATCCGCATGAATTTCTGCAGAATAGATTTTAAGGGTTTTTGACTGTCCTTCTTTAGCAATTTTTGTCCAGGCACCCGGGTAGGGTGAAAGCCCCCTGATCTTATTGTAAATAGAGCGAGTTGAATTCGTCCATTGAATCAATCCATCTTCTTTGAAAATTTTTGGCGCGGGCTTTAAATCTTTTTGCTCGTTTTCATTTTGAGAAACCGGGTGAGTCGTTCCTGCAAATATTGCTTTTACCGTATTTAATAAAAGTTGTGCGCCCGCCTCCATCAGATTATCATGCACAATACCCGCATTGTCTTTTTCATGAACAGGAATTTTAACTGCATCAATGATTTTTCCGGTATCAATTTCTTTCTCAATAAAAAATGTGGTGGCTCCTGTTTCTTTTTCACCATTGATAACCGCCCAGTTTATTGGAGCAGCTCCTCTGTATTGAGGCAACAATGAAGCATGCAGATTGATTGTGCCAAGTCTGGGCATCTGCCAGATGATCTCCGGCAACATTCTGAACGCAACCACTACAAACAAATCGGCGTTTAACTTTTTAAGTTCGTGAACAAAACTTTCATCTTTTAATTTTTCAGGCTGCAACACCGCCAGATTTTTTTCTCTGGCGAATTTTTTAACCGCTGATTCAGACAGCTGCTGCCCCCGTCCTGCAGGTTTATCCGGAACAGTTACAACTGCAGCAACGTCTATTCCACCATTGATTAAAACTTCCAGTGACCTCACAGCAAATTCCGGGGTACCCATAAAAACAATTCTTTCTTTCATATGAGCGATAAATTTCGGCGGTATTTCTGCAAATAAAAATAACTCATTAATCCGATAGCACCAAAGTAAATATATTCAACCGTCCAAACTGCAACTATATTCCAATCCAATACGACAATGAATAAATAACAGGCGACCAGATAAATAAAAATACTGGTTCCTTCAATCAGAAATGAAATATTTGATTTCCCCAGAGCGGCAACTGAGTTAAACCAAACGGTGATTAAAGAAAAAAGTAAAATGGATCCTGTCACCAGCCACAAAACGTGTTTGCTGTCTTCATAAATTAAAGGATCAGGATTAATCATCGGAATAAAATAATGTGGAAAAAATACCGGTGCGTGACAAAACAAAACAATAAATAAAAAACTGAGCATCATAATTTTTCGCTGGATATTTTTGATGAGATGAGGTTTTCCCTGACCAATCAGATTGCTGACATACGTTCGGGTGGTTGCACCAAATCCAAACGTTGGAATAAACGCGATAAAATACACGGAGCGGATTACTGACGAAACTTTAAGATCATGTGGTGACATTTCTCTTTCAATTAGCGTAAAAAATATCAACCATCCAAAAAGTGCAAAGAATCCCTGAAACATCAACGGCACACCAAGTTTTACCAATGCATAAATTTCTCTCACATTGATTTTATTTAAGAAGGATATGCCAAACTGAAGCTTATCTCTGGTCATGTAAACAGAAATAACCAGAAAAACAAAAGCAAGCAATTCAGAAATAGAAGAGGCGAGAGGCGCACCTACCATTCCCATTTCATTAAATCCAAAATTTCCAAAAATCAATGAGTAATCAAGAATGATATTTGAAACCGCCATCACCAGCGTTGAAATTAATACGAGTGATGTTTTTCCGATCCCAATATAAAACGCTGTCAATGTTGCGTGCATCCCTGCAAAAAATATTCCCCAGCTGCGGTATTTTAAGAAGTGAATCATACTCTCTCCGGTGGGGCCATCTTTCACAATAAGCTGAATAAACCACGAGCTCAGAAAAAAGAAAACCATGAATAAAATTCCACTGAGAATTAATTGCAGAATCTGAGTATGAAATACAAGAGAACCAATTTGCAATAAATTCTGTTCTCCGTATTTGCGGGCAATTAAAATCTGCGCACCATCTGCCAGACCTTTGCTCAACATAAAAAGTGAAACATAAATTAAGCCGGCATTATTGACTGCGTTAAAAGAAACAGTGTCATCCAGCCTGCTTACAAATGCTGTATCGGTAAGCATAACAACAGATTGAACAAACGTTCCAAACATGAGCGGAACAGCAATGGCAAGAATTTTTTTATAGGTTAATTCCAGCATGAAAAATTAATCTATCTGAATAACCAGACCTTTCAGATATTCACCTTCAGGATGGTTTGCATTAATTGGATGATCAGCCGGCTGATGAAGTTGTTCAAGGATACGTACAGATCTTTTTGCTTCGATTCCCGCTGAAATAATTGTATTGGTGAAGAGTTCTTTGTCTATCAGTTGTGAGCAGGAAAACGTAAAAATAATTCCTCCTTTTTTTATCTGACGAATGGCCGCCGCATTTAATCTTTTATAGCCCTGAATTGCGTTGTGCTTGGCGCCGCGATGTTTGGCAAACGCCGGCGGATCAAGAATAATAATATCGTATTCTTCTTTCAGGTCTTTTATAAAATCCATGGTGTCTGCCACAAAAGATTTGTGTTTTTCTACAGCAAAATTCCCTAATTGAATGTTTGCATCTGTAAGTTGAATTGCTTTTGAAGATGAATCAACCGAGTGTACAAGTTGAGCGCCGTTTTGTAAGGCGTACACTGAAAATCCTCCGGAATAACAAAAAGTATTCAGAATTTTTTTGTTTTTGGAAAACCTTCCAAGCAGATTTCTGTTTTCGCGCTGATCAATAAAAAATCCTGTTTTCTGTCCTGTGATCCAATCTACATAAAACTTGTTGGCGTTTTCTGACGCAACTACCGGCACTGTTGTTTCTCCATGTATAAAACCATCACCATGGTAAGCCGTAAATTCTTTTGGAAGGGTTGAAGAACTTTTCTGATAAATACTTTTTAGTTTTTGTCCAACCACTTTGATCAGTGCGTTTTTGATTTTATCCAGATCACAATACATGCCAATACTATGACACTGAATGATACAATTTCCATCATAATAATCGATAATCAATCCAGGTAAAAAATCTCCCTCACCGTGTACCAATCTGAAAATGGAAGTGGATAAATTATTTGCCAGTCCGATCGCGTCTCTGAGATTCCAGGCCGATTGAATTCTCAGCGTGAAAAAATCTGAATCCGGAAACTGATTGTCAAAACTCAGCATTCGAACTGCAATTGTTCCGTTCTGACAATGTCCGTAACCTAAATGCTCACCTTTATGATTGCATACCTGAACCACATCACCTTCTTGTAAAGAGCCTTCGTTCTTTGAAATTGCACCTGAAAATACCCAGGGATGTTTTCTTTCAATGGATCTCTCCTTGCCCGCGTGAATAAATATTTTTGAAACGGTATGCATGTTTGATTTGTTTGCCCTGCAAAAATAAGGTTTACAGATGATTTGAGCCGTTTATTCACTCAGAATAATTAGTTTTTTTATTTGCATAGGAATATCATTTGTCAGGTTCTGAAGGGTTTGTATCTTCGTGAACTGGATGATCAACACTTGGCAATTGAGAATATCTCCCTTGAAAAACGCGATTTTATCTGCGCTGATATGCTGTTATGCATTGTTTTCAAACAACGTATTTGCGAAAGATGATGCGCTGAAAAAATTTATGCATCACAAGTCAGAAGTAATGAAATTCAGAGATATCAGTATTGACTCCAGTATTGTGCACGTTGATTCATGTATTTATTATGCATCCAGATTGACTAACGTCTATTATCTGGCTGATGCTTTTCAGATGAAAAGTCACGACTATTTTATGACTTCTGAATTGGATTCTGCATTGGAGTATTCTAAAAAAGCTACCCGCTTATTTCAGTTTTTTCCTGATTCAACGGCGTATTATATATCTGAGTACAACATGGGAAATATTTATCTGGCGATGGAAGAACATATTCAGGCGCTGGTTCAGTTCAGAAAAGTGCTTCGCATTGTTGATGATAATTTTGATGCTCTGTCAAAACAAGGTGAAGATGTGATTGAACTTAATCGTGCTTACTGTTATGTAAGTATTGGGATGGTTTATTCAAACCTTGGCGATTATGAAGGGGTGTTAAAAAATATGCAGCGCGGAATTAAAATTGCCAACAAAATAAAAACGCGTGAGAGCAGCGTTTTGCAGGCGGTAACGGTAGGAAATATCGGCCATGCATATTATGAGTTAGGAAATTTTGAGAAGGCAGAAAGTTATGCTATTACCGGATTGGAGCAGAAAAAAATGCTTGGAATTGAAAACACAAACGGGTATAATTATCAGGTTCTCGCCAAGGCTGCCTACGGAAGAAAAAAGTATCCGCTGGCACTCAAATATCTCAAACTTGCTGATGAATCATTTGAAGCAACGAGAAATACCGATGAACTAAACGGGAACAAATTGCTGCGGGCAAAGTGTTTTTTTGAACAGAAAAAAAATGATGAAGCCTTAAGTCTTCTAAGATCCATTGAAAGAGAATTTGATGGCCCTGGTCACCGTAAAGAAAGAATGGAATTGTATCAGCTCTTGTCAAATATTTATACGTCCAAAGGCGATTTTGAAAAAGCAAATGAATTTTTAAAAATTACCCTTCTGATCAAAAGCGAAGAATCTTCAAAAAACAACAAAGATGCGGTTGAAGAATTTATTCATTATTTTGAGCAGGAAGAGAGCCGGATCAACGATAAGCTTGAGAATTATAAAACACTTCAGGAAAAAGAAAAACTGGAACTTGAGGTAAAGAACAGAAGTGAAAAGGAAGTTTGGATTTATTCACTTTTTGGGGTGTCGGTTATTTGTTTGCTTCTCATCATCTTTATTA
>Ga0268298_10004682_pt1 | contig 13208 bp, 15 predicted proteins | sample WWTPWeurt_MetaG_FD_194462 | JGI IMG/M metagenome (GOLD analysis project Ga0268298, IMG submission 194462) | Activated sludge microbial communities from WWTP in Nijmegen, Gelderland, Netherland - WWTP Weurt | ecosystem: Engineered > WWTP > Aerobic digester > Activated sludge | place... | reverse complement strand
GTGGCCAGACCGCAGTGGCGCGCCGCGAGGGCGCCGAGGTCATGCGTCTTGTCGGATTCCAGTACATAGGATTGCAGCAGCGTGTCCTCGACGATGCCGCGCAAGCGCAGGCCGTGGTTGGCGAAGACGTGGCGGTCGTACTTGAGGTGCTGCCCCAGCTTGCCGTGCTGCGGCGATTCGAGCCAGGGTTTCAGCTTCGCCAGGGTCTCGGTCAGCGGCAGTTGCGCCGGTGCGCCGGCATAGCTGTGGCCCAGCGGCAGGTAGGCGGCGCGCACATTGGCACCTGAACTTGCGCCCTCCATGACGGCGAAGGAGATGCCGACCAGGCGCGCCTGCAGCGGATCGAGGTCGGTGGTCTCGGTATCGAGCGACACCAGTGCGGCGGCGTCCAGCCGCGCCAGCCAGACATCGAGTTGCGCCGCATCGAGGATGCACTCGTAAGCACTGCGGTCGGGCTCGACCGTGGGCGCCGCCTCGATAGTCGGCGCTGCCGATACGGCGATTCGCGGGCGGGTGGGCGGCGGTGCCTCGCCGTTCAGCTCACGCAGCCAGCCCTTGAATTCCAGCCGCCCGTAAAGCTCGGCCAACTTCTCCTTGTCCGGCGCCTGCGGCACCAGCTCGCTGACCGACAGCGGCAGCGGCAGGTCGCAGACCACCGTCACCAGCTTGATCCCCAGCGGCAGGAAGTCGAGGTGCTTCCGCAGGTTTTCGCCCACCGCACCGCCGATTTCATTGGCATGGGCGACGATGGCATCGAGCGAGCCCCAGGCCTCCAGCCATTTCACGGCGGTCTTCGGCCCCACCTTGGGCACGCCGGGAATGCCGTCCGAGGTGTCGCCCACCAGTGCCAGGTAATCGATGATGCGTTGCGGCGGCACGCCGAACTTGGCCTTGACGCCGGCCTCGTCGAGCACTTCGTTGCTCATGGTGTTGACCAGGCGGACGCGCGGATTCACCAGCTGGGTGAGGTCCTTGTCGCCGGTGGAAATCACGCAGTCGATGCCGGCATTCGTCGCCTGCCGCGACAGTGTGCCGATCACGTCGTCGGCCTCGACGCCGTCTACCATCAGCAGCGGCCAGCCGGCGGCGCGGATGCATTCGTGCAGCGGCGCGATTTGCGCCGCCAGATCCTCCGGCATCGACGGGCGGTGCGCCTTGTACTCGGGATACCAGTCGTCGCGGAAGGTCTTGCCCTTGGCGTCGAATACCACGGCGCGATAATCTGACTTATAGTCGGCCTCGAGCACGCGCAGCATGGACAGCACGCCGCGGATCGCGCCCGTCGGTTGGCCGGCGGCAGTGCGCAGGTCGGGCAGGGCGTGGAACGCGCGGTAAAGATAGGACGAGCCGTCGACGAGAAGCAGCGTGGGCATGGAGGAGGATGCTGTATGAATGAGAAGGAAAAGCTGCCGAGGAGCCTCGCGAAGGGCGTCGCCGGCTACGAGGCGCCCCCCGTGCGGCAGGCCGCCACCAGCGCCCGCGAAGCCTGGCGGGTGTTCGGCATTATGTCAGAGTTCGTCGAGGCGACCGAGCGCCTGGCCGCGGTGCGACCGGCCGTATCGATCTTCGGCAGCGCGCGCGTCACACCCGATTCACCTTACTACCGGCTCACCGAGCAAATAGCCCGGCAGCTGTCCGATGCGGGCTTCTCGGTGGTCTCCGGCGGCGGCCCCGGCGTCATGGAGGCGGCCAACAAGGGCGCCTTCGAAGGCAAGAGCATGTCGATCGGGCTCAACATCCAGCTGCCGCACGAGCAGAAAGCCAACCACTACCAGGACATCTCGCAGAGCTTCCGCCACTTCTTCGCCCGCAAGTACATGTTCGTCAAGGTGGCGGCCGCCTACGTGGTGATGCCCGGCGGCTTCGGCACGCTCGACGAACTGCTCGAAGCCCTGACCCTGATCCAGACCGGCAAGACCCCGCGCATCCCGCTGATCCTGGTCGGTACCGACTTCTGGGCCGGCATGCTCGACTGGTTTCGCGAGCGGCTGGTGGCGGAGAAAATGATCAACGCCGAAGACATCGACCTGCTGCAGGTCATCGACGAGCCGGAGCGCGTGGTGGCGGCGATCTTCGACCATTACGAAACGCGCGGCTTCGGCCCGCTGCCGGAAGAGCACGAATTGCTGCTTAACCTTTGATAAACTGGCAGCAACTCTAGAGGGACACGCCATGCGCCGCGCCATCATCCTGTTGCTTTCCGCCCTTGCGCTGAATGTTGCCGCGCAGACCCAGCCGCCGAAGCTGGAGCCCATCCCCGAACCGCCCCCGCCGCCGACCAGCCTCGACGAGCCGCTGGAGCCGCAGGTCACCATCATCCGGCGCGGCGAAGACAAGGTCGAGGAATACCGCATGAACGGCAGGCTCTACATGCTCAAGGTCACCCCGCCGTACGGGGTGCCCTACTACATGGTCGACAATGCCGGCGACGGCAACTTCATGCGCCACAACCTCGACTCCGGCATCCGCGTCCCGATGTGGGTGATCGGCACGTTCTGATCGCTACCGCCGAACACGACGATCCCGGCCCCGCGCCGGGATTTCTTTTGGAGCAAGGGTATGCGCCTTACCGGCGGCGTCCCGGGGGTTACCGAGACACATGACGTTTGACATCGCCCGCTACGGACAGGTGTTCACGCCGCCCGCGATCGTCGAGCGCATGCTGGCATTGTCACGCAACATCGGCCGCAACCGCGGCCGCGTGCTCGATCCGGCCTGCGGCGACGGTGCGTTTTCGAACCGCATTCCCGATTGCGTGGCGATCGAGCTGGATGACGCCCATTGCCCGCCGGGTGCACTCAACATCGACTTCTTCACCTACCCGGAGAGCGAGAAGTTCGTCACCGTGATCGGCAACCCGCCCTACGTCAAGGCGCGCGACATCCTGCCGCAGACCGCTGTGCGCCTGCGCTCCGACCTGCTCGACGGCCACGCCAACCTCTACCTGCATTTCATCGAGAAGTGCGTGCGCCACCTGCAGCCGGGCGGCGAACTGATCCTCATCACGCCGCGCGACTTCCTCAAGGCCACCGGCGCCGGGCGGCTCAACACCTGGCTCTACGACCAGGGCACGATCACCGACTTCGAGGATCTCGGCGACGCGAGGATCTTCGCCGGCGCCGCGCCCAACTGCGCCATCTGGCGCTTCGAAAAAGGCAATGTCAGCCGGCGCCTGCACGACGGCCGGCGCATGGCCTTGTCGGGCGGGCAGCTGATGTTCACCCGCGGCATCTACAGCCTGCCGCTGGCCAGCGTGTTCGCCGTCAAGGTCGGCGCGGTTTCCGGCGCCGACGAGATCTTCAGCAACGAGGAACATGCCAATACCGAGTTCGTCTGTTCCAGAACGGCGCAGACCGGCGCCACGCGGCGCATGATCTGGCTCGACCGCGAGGGGCCGATCGCCTGGCTCGAACAGCACAAGAAGCGCCTGCTGGCGCGTCGCGTGACGCGCTTCGACGAAAGCAACTGGTGGAAGTGGGGCCGTCGCCACCACGTCTCGGACGCGCCGCGCATCTATGTCAACAACAAGACGCGCAATCCACGGCCCTTCTTCCTGCATCCCTGCAACGACTATGACGGCGCCGTGATGGCGCTGTTCCCGCATCGCGCGAAGCTGAAAATGGCCGACCTGCAGCGCCTGACGGGCATGCTCAACGACGTCGACTGGCACGAACTGGGCTTCGTCTGCGACGGCCGCTTCCTCTTCTCCCAGCGCAGCCTGGAGCAGACCCTGCTGCCCGAGGCCTTCGCCGAATTCGCGGTCAAGGGCCTGGTGTAAGATCGCCCGGAACAACCGCAAACGGCGTATCCAGGCAACAAAACTCATGGTTCCACACCTCACTACCGCACTGACCGGCCCGCTGCTCGATCTCGAGCGGCGCATCCTCGACAAGGACACCGCGGTCGAGCGGTGGCTGCGCACGCAATGGCTGGAGCACACGCCTCCGTTTTACAGTTCGGTCGACCTGCGCAATGCCGGCTTCAAGCTGGCGCCGGTCGATACCAACCTGTTCCCCGGCGGCTTCAACAACCTGAATCCGGCCTTCCTGCCGCTGTGCGTGCAGGCCGCCATGTCGGCGATCGAGAAGATCTGCCCCGAGGCGAGGAACCTCCTACTGGTGCCGGAGAACCACACGCGCAACCAGTTCTACCTGATGAACGTGGCGCGCCTGGCCACCATCCTGCACCACACCGGCTTGAACGTGCGCATCGGCAGCCTGCTGCCGGAGATCACCGAACCGACCACGCTCGACCTGCCCGACGGCCAGAAGCTGGTGCTGGAACCCTTGAAGCGCATCGGCAGCGAGGGCCGCCGCCTGGGGCTGGAAGACTTCGATCCCTGCGCCATCCTGCTCAACAACGACCTCTCCGGCGGCGTGCCGGAACTGTTGCAGAACATCAACGAGCAATTCCTCATCCCGCCGCCGTGGGCGGGCTGGCACGTGCGCCGCAAGTCGCGGCATTTTGCCGCCTACCAGGATGTGGCGATCGCCTTCGCCGCCGAGATCGGCATCGACCCCTGGCTGATCAATTCCGAATTCGAAACCTGCGGCAAGGTGAACTTCCACGAGCGCGCCGGCGAGGAATGCCTCGCCGCCAACATCGACACGCTGCTCTACCGCATGCGCGCCAAGTACAAGGAATACGGCATCGAGTCCGAACCCTTCGTCATCGTCAAGGCCGACGCCGGCACTTACGGCATGGGCATCATGACGGTGAAGGACGCGAGCGAGGTGAAGAACCTCAACCGCAAGCAGCGCAACAAGATGGCGGTGGTCAAGGAGGGCCTGCAAGTCACCGAGGTCATCATCCAGGAAGGCGTGCCGACCTTCGAGCGCGTCGATGAAGGCACGGCCGAGCCGGTGGTGTACATGATCGACCGCTACGTGGTCGGCGGCTTCTACCGCGTCAACACCGCGCGCGGCATCGACGAAAACCTCAACGCGCCGGGCATGACCTTCAAGCCGCTGGCCTTCGATACCGGCTGCAGCCTGCCCGATGCCCGGCTCGGCCCCGACGCGCCGCCCAACCGCTTCTATGCCTATGGCGTGATCGCGCGGCTGGCCATGCTGGCGGCTTCGCTCGAACTCGAACGCGCCGCGCCGCAGGACCCGGCCGTATGAAGTTCGCATTCATCCTCGACCCTCTGGAAGGGCTCAAGGCGTACAAGGATTCGTCCGTGGCCATGATGCGCACCGCGGCGAAACGCAACCACGAGGTGTGGGCGATCCAGCGCGCCGCCCTGGTCTGGCGCGACGGCGTCGTCGCGGCGCGCGCGCAGCGCCTGAAAGTCGGCGCCGGCGATACGGCGTGGTTCTCCGTGATCGAAGAAGCCGTGCTGCCGCTGACCGCCTGCGACGCGGTACTGATGCGCCAGGACCCGCCCTTCGATTTCGAATACGTCGCCGCCACCTGGCTGCTGGAACGTGCCGAGGCCGAAGGCGCGCGCATCTGGAACAAGCCGCGTTCGATCCGCGATCATTCCGAAAAAGTCGCCATCACCGAGTTCCCGCAATTCACGCCGACCACGCTGATCGCCCGCGACCCGGCCGAGATCCATGCCTTCATCGACGAACTCGGCGATGCGATCCTGAAACCGCTCGACGGCATGGGCGGCAGCAGCATCTTCCGCGTGCTGAAGGAAGACCCCAACCGCAATGTCATCGTCGAGACCCTGACGGCGTTCGGCGCGCGCAGCATCATGGCGCAGCGCTACCTGCCGGCCATCAGCCATGGCGACAAGCGCATCCTGCTGATTGCCGGCGAGCCGGTACCCTACTGCCTGGCGCGCATCCCCAAGGCCGGCGAATCGCGCGGCAACCTCGCGGCCGGCGGCAAGGGCGTGGCGCGCCCGCTGATGGGGCGCGACCGCGAAATCGCCGAGGCGCTGGCGCCGACTTTGTGGGCGCGCGGCCTGCTGATCGTCGGCCTCGACGTGATCGGCGACAGCCTCACCGAGATCAACGTCACCAGCCCCACCTGTTTCGTCGAGATCGCCCAGCAGACGCGCTTCGACGTCGCCGCGATGCTGGTGGATGCCCTGGAACGGGAGTGTTCCGGCTCCTGAGCTTGCTCGCCGCGGCCTGGCTGCTCGCGGCCTGCGGGCCGCCCGAGCCGTGGCGGCAGGAAGCCTACGTCTTCGGCACCCGCGTCGAGCTGGCGATCGCCGGCGTGCCGGAGGCGCAGGCGCGCGCCGCCGGCAGCCGCGTGCTGCAGGAGTTCGACCGCCTGCATCGCAGCTACCACGCCTGGCAGCCCTCCGAACTGTCGGCGCTGAACGAGGCCATCGCCGCCGGGCGGACGCACGAAGTCACGGACGAATTCGCCGCCTACGTCCGTGAAGCACAGGCTATCGCCGCCGCCGGCGACCACCTGTTCGATCCCGGCATCGGCCGCCTGATCGCGCTCTGGGGCTTCCACACGGACGAAATCCGGCCGCAGTTGCCGGAAAGCGCGGCGCTCGAGGCGCTGATCGCGGCGAAGCCCTCGATTGCCGACCTGAAACTGGACGGCAGGCGCGTGACCAGCCGCAACAAGGCCGTGGCGCTGGATTTCGGCGGCTACTTGAAGGGCGTCGCGCTCGACCGCGCCGCCGCCTCGCTCAAGGCCGACGGCATCGCCAGTGCGCTGGTGAACATCGGCGGCAACGTCCTCGCGCTGGGCACGCGCGACGGTGCCGGCACGCCCTGGCGCGTCGGCATCCAGCATCCGCGGCCGCAGTCGGCCGGCGGCGCGCCGCTGGCGACGCTGGAGCTGCGCGACGGCGAGGCGATCGGCACTTCCGGCGACTACCACCGCTATTTCGAGGTGGCCGGGCAGCGGTACTGCCACCTGCTCGACCCGCGCACGGGTTATCCGGCCACCGGCACGCAGGCGGTGACGGTACTGATCGCGCCGGGACCGTCGGCCGGCATGCGCTCCGACGCACTGTCCAAGCCCATCTTCATCGCCGGTCGTGAATGGCGCAGCATGGCAGCCAAGCTTGGCGTCACATCGGTGCTGAAAGTCGGCGCCGACGGCACGGCAAGCGCGACGCCGGCGATGCAGGCGCGCCTGAAAATCGAGGTTCCCGACCTCAAGCTGGAGGTGGTGCCGTGAGCGAAGATCCCGCAATCCGGCGCGCCGTGCGGCGCACCGTAGGCATTGCGGCCCTGAAGCGGATACGTCGCATCGTCGATGCCGAAAATGCGCTCGAAGCCGACAAGCGGCGCTGGGCCCGCCGCTTCGGCATCGCCTTCGCGCTGGCCGCCGCGCTGGTTCTGGCCTGGATGCTGATCCGATAGAATGGCGCCATGATCGGGATCTTCCTCCTTACGCACAGCACCTACGGCGAAGCGCTGATCCAGTGCGCCTGCCACGTGCTCAACAAGCGGCCGCTGCAGATCGCGCAGCTCGGCATCGCGGCGCAGGACGATCCGCTGGATTCCCTGCCGCTGGCGCGCGACATGCTGCAGCTGGTCGATGGCGGGCGTGGCGTGCTGGTCCTGACCGACATCTACGGCGCAACGCCGTCCAACCTGGCCATGAAGCTGCTCGAGCCGGGGCGCATCGAAGGCATCGCCGGCGTCAATCTGCCGATGCTGCTGCGCGCCATCGCCTACCGCGACAAGGACATGGAAACCCTGATTACCCGCAGCGTCGCCGGCGGTCGTGACGGCGTACTCAACATGCTGAAACACTGATGCCGCGCATCGAAGCCGAAATCACCAACAAGCTGGGCCTGCATGCCCGCGCCTCGGCCAAGCTGACCCAGCTCGCCGGCTCCTTCCCGTGCGAGGTCTGGATGGAGCGCGGCAGCCGCCGCATCAATGCCAAAAGCATTATGGGGGTGATGATGCTGGCGGCCGGCAAGGGCTCGACCGTGATCATCGACACCGCGGGCGAGCGCGCCGAGGAAGCCGCGGCAGCCCTGCAGGCGCTGATCGCCGGCAAATTCGGCGAAGACGAATGAACGGCCCACCCCCCATCCCCGTTCCACGGCTGGCTTTGCACAGCCAGCCGGCTGCGGCAGCGCGGAGCAGTGCTCCGCGAAACCCCGCCTGCGCCCCCGTGGGCGTGGGTGGCAACGGTTCGCCGGCGCTGCCGGCTCCGGAGAACGCTTGCCCCGCCTTGGGGCGGCCCGGCGGCGGGGCGAAACCGTGACCTTCAGCCTCCACGGCCAGGCGGTCTCGGGCGGCATCGCGATCGGGCGGGCGCACCTGGTTTCGCACGCGGCGCTGGAGGTCGCGCACTACCAGCTGCGCGAACGCGACGTGGCGGGCGAGCTGGAGCGCTTCGACAGCGCCGTGGGCACCGCCGGCGCCGAGCTCGACGCCCTGCGCGCGGACGCCAGCGTGCCCGGGGCGCCGGCCGAGCTGTCCGCCTTCGTCGATGTCCATGCCATGATCCTGGCCGATCCGGCGCTGACCGACGGCGTGCGCGAGCTGATCCGCGAACGCCGCTGCAATGCCGAGTGGGCCATGGTGCAGCAGATGCAGCTGGTGGTCGACCAGTTCGACGAATTCGAGGATGCCTACCTGCGCGAGCGCAAGCAGGACATCGTGCAGGTGGTCGAGCGTGTGCTCAAGGTGCTGCAGGGCAGGCAGCGCAAGCTGATGAAACGCAAGGCGAGCGCCACCGAGGACGACCTGATCGTGGTGGCCAACGACCTTTCGCCGGCCGACACCCTCCAGTTCAAGACCCTCAGGATCGGCGGTTTCGTCACCGACATGGGCGGCAGCACCTCGCACACCGCCATCGTCGCGCGCAGCCTGGCGATCCCGGCGGTGGTCGGCATGCAGCACGCACGCCCGCTGATCCAGGACGACGACCTGCTCATCGTCGACGGCACGCGCGGCGTGCTGATCGTCGACCCCACCCCGAACGTGCTGGCCGAGTACCGGCTCAGAAAGACCGAGCTCCAGCTCGAACGCGCCAAGCTCAAGCGCCTGGTGACGGGCCGGGCGCGCACGCTCGACGGCGAGGATGTCGCGCTGCTCGCCAACATCGAACTGCCGCAGGACGCCGAGCGGGCGACCGAAGTCGGCGCCGACGGCGTCGGCCTGTTCCGCACCGAGTTCCTCTTCATGAATCGCGACGAACTGCCCGGAGAGGACGAGCAATTCGAGGCCTACCGCAGCGTGGTCAAGGCGCTGGCCGGCAAGCCGGTCACCATCCGCACGCTGGACATCGGCGCCGACAAGGAGGCGCGGGCCCTGCGCAATCGCACCGGCAACCGTGCCGCGCCGAACCCGGCCCTCGGCCTGCGCGCGATCCGCTTCTGCCTGGCCGAGCCGCAGCTCTTCCTGGTGCAGCTGCGCGCGATCCTGCGCGCCTCGCACCACGGCAGGGTGCGCCTGCTGATCCCGATGCTGGCCCATGCCCAGGAAATCGAACAGGCGCTGAGCCTGATCGAGCTGGCCCGCTTCCAGTTGCGCGAGGCGCGGCAGAAGTTCGACGCAATCGAGGTCGGCGGCATGATCGAGATTCCCGCCGCGGCGCTGGCACTCGGCCCCTTCCTGCGCCGCCTGGATTTCCTCTCGATCGGCACCAACGACCTGATCCAATACACCCTGGCGATCGACCGCAGCGACGATGCGGTGGCCCACCTCTACGATCCCGTGCATCCGGCCGTGCTCAGGCTGATTGCGCAGACCATCCAGAGCGCGCAGCGGGTCGGCATGCCGGTGGCGGTCTGCGGCGAAATGGCCGGCGACCCGAAGCTGACCCGGCTGCTGGTCGGCATGGGCCTGCGCGAGTTTTCCATGCATCCGGCGCAGCTGCTCGAAGTCAAGCAGCAGGTCATGATGTCCGACACCGCGCAACTCGCGGTGCGCGTCGGCAAGCTGCTGAAGTCCGACGAGCCCGACAAGATCGGCGACCAACTGGAAAAACTATAATCGCGGCATGAGCAAGGTATCCGCACAAGGCGTCGGCCTGGTTTCCGCGCAGCGCGCGCGATTCGACCAGCCGCTGGAACTGCGCAGCGGCGCGGTGCTGCCCGGTTTCGACCTGGTCTACGAGACCTACGGCACGCTCAATGCCGACGCCTCGAACGCCATCCTGGTCTGCCATGCGCTGTCCGGCCACCATCATGTCGCCGGCTACACCGATGCCGACAACGTCGAGCGCACGCTGGGCTGGTGGGACAACATCGTCGGCCCGGGCCGGCCGCTCGACACCGGGCGCTTCTTCATCGTCGGCCTGAACAACCTCGGCGGCTGCCATGGCTCCACCGGCCCGAAGTCGATCAACCCGGCCACCGGCAAGCCCTGGGGTGCGGACTTCCCGATGGTGGCGGTGGTGGACTGGGTGCATGCCCAGGCGAAGCTCGCCGACCACCTCGGCATCCGCCAGTGGGCCGCGGTCATGGGCGGGTCGCTGGGCGGCATGCAGGCCCTGCGCTGGACCATCACCTTCCCCGAGCGCGTGCGCCACGCCATCGTCATCGCCGCGGCGCCCAACCTCACGGCGGAAAACATCGCCTTCAACGACGTCGCGCGCCAGGCCATCCTGACCGACCCCGACTTCCACGGCGGCCACTACTACGAACACGGCACCCACCCCTGGCGCGGCCTGCGCCTGGCGCGCATGCTGGGCCACATCACCTACCTCGCCGAGGACCAGATGGCCGAGAAGTTCGGCCGCAAGCGCCGTCCAGAGGCCGGCAGCTACGGCTTCGACGTCGAATTCGAGGTCGAGTCCTACCTGCACTACCAGGGCGACAAGTTCGCCGGCTACTTCGACGCCAATACCTACCTGCTGATGACGCGCGCGCTCGACTACTTCGATCCGGCGCGCGTCGCCGGCGGCGACCTCGCCGCGGCGCTGGCCGCGGCGCGCGCGAAATTCCTCGTCGTCGCATTCTCCAGCGACTGGCGCTTCTCGCCGGACCGTTCGCGCGAGATCGTCAACGCCCTGGTGCATAACGGCCAGGACGTCGCCTACGCGGAGATCGAAAGCGAACATGGCCACGACTCCTTCCTGATGGACGAGCCGCACTACCATGCCATAGTCGACACCTACCTGAAGCGAATCGAGTTGTGAGCGCCGCCCCGGAAAGAGCCGATTTCGACCTGATCGCCAGCTGGGTGCAGCCGGGCGAGCGCGTGCTCGACCTCGGTTGCGGCGATGGTTCCCTGCTCAGGCGCCTGATCGAGGAGCGCGGCGCCAGGGGCTACGGCGTCGAACTCGAAGACGCCGAGGTCCTGGCGGCGATCGGCAACGGCATCAACGTGATCCAGGGCAACCTGGAGCAGGGCCTGGCCGGTTTTGACGACGGCACCTTCAACCATGTCGTGCTCTCGCGCACGCTGCAGACCGTGCGCCACACCGAACGCATCCTCAGCGAGATGCTGCGCGTCGGGCGCGAGGCGGTGGTCAGTTTCCCGAACTTCGCCTACTGGAAGAACCGCATGGCGGTGATGGCGGGGCGCATGCCGGTATCCGAGGACCTGCCCTACGAATGGTTCGACACGCCCAACCTGCGCTTCTTCACCATCCTCGACTTCGAGTCGCTGTGCGACAAGATGGGTCTGGTGATCCGCGAGCGCCAGGTGCTCGACGAGGCCGGCCGCCTGGTTACGGAAGAGCCCAACTTCCTCGGCAGCCTGGCGGTTTACCGGCTCGGCCGCTGACGCCGGACGCGGCGCGACTCAATCCTGGGTTTTTACCTCTGTCGCCGGCGGCGGCGCGGCCGGCTCGGGGTTTTCCGTGCCCTCGGGATTTGCCTGGCCGGCGGCCTTGCGCAGGCGCTTTTCCTCTTTCTTGGCTTTCTTGGCGAGATCTCTCTGGCGCTTTTCGAACGAATAGTTGGGTTTTGCCATCGGGGACCTCGGTCGGGAAACGGAAAAAGGAAGCAATGGCGCAATTGTACGGCAGTCCTCGCGCGATTCTCCATCGCGGCCGCCGGCAGCGGGAGCCGGCGCCCGGCCCGCTATTCGTCGTAGGCGAGCAGCACCACGTCGGCCGCCTGCCGCCGCAGCGGCACCAGCGCCTGATAGGCCGCCGACGAATGCCAGCCATCGGCCGCCTTGCGATCGGGAAAGCGGATCACGACGACGTCGGCCTGCGCATGCTCGCCGGCCAGCACCCTCGCATTGCTGCCGCGGAACACCAGCTCGGCACCCCAGGGCGCCAGGGTGGCGGGAACCGCGCCGCGGTAGGCATCCCATTTCGCGGCGTCCTTCACCGTGATGTGCCCGATGACGTAAGCATTGCCCATGCTGTCGAACTCCCGGAAAAGGAAAATCAGCGCGCAGCCATGGCGGATGTCACGCCGGCCGGCGGGCCAGCAGCGCCCAGACACCGGCCACGGCGAGCAGCGTGCCGCCGGCGAGATTGAAGCCGCGCTGTGCGCGCGGCGCGGTCAGCATCCTGTGTGCCGCCGCCGCGAACACGGCGTAAAGCGTCGCATTGACGATCGCCATGAGCACGAAAGTGGCCGCCAGGATCCACAGCTGGCGCGCGGCATCGGCGCCGGGAGTGACGAACTGCGGCAGGAAGGCGACGAAAAACACGATGCCCTTCGGGTTGAGGGCGGTCACCAGCCAGGTATTGGCGAAGAGCCGCCAGCGCGAGCCCGGCGCGGCAGGCGCGGCAATTTCCGCGGACGCGACGCCGCGGCGCAAGAGCCTGACGCCGAGGTAGATCAGATACAGGCCGCCCGCCGACTTCAGCACCGCAAACCAGAACGCGGAGCTTGCCAGCACGGCGCCCAGGCCCAGCAGCGAGAGCGCGAGCGCCGTCGAATCGCCCAGCGCCACGGCCGCCACCAGCGGCACATTCGCGCGCCGGCCATGCGCCAGCGAGTAGCTGATCACGGTCAGGATGGTCGGGCCGGGTATCACCAGCAGCAGCGCCGACGCCGCGACAAAGGCCAGCCAGAGTTCGAGGGACATGCTGTTTCTCCTTGGCCGTAGGCCTCAATCCAGAAAGCGGACGCGACCCGTTTCGAGTTCATACACGGCGCCGACCAGCCGCATGCCACTGTCGGCCATGCGGGCCTTCGCTTCCGGGGTTTCAAGCAATTCGCGCACGACCCGGCGTACATTGGCCTCGACCCCGGCGCTGAGCAGTTCGGCCGGCGGCGCCTGCGGATCGAGGCCGTCCAGTGCGGGAATGATCTGTTCCAGCAGGATTTCGATCCGTCCCGCCTGTTGCGAGCCGTCGAAGCGGGAAGCGATGGCTGCCTTGACCGCGCCGCAGCCCTCGTGGCCGAGCACGACGAA
>Ga0268298_10004681_pt1 | contig 13209 bp, 8 predicted proteins | sample WWTPWeurt_MetaG_FD_194462 | JGI IMG/M metagenome (GOLD analysis project Ga0268298, IMG submission 194462) | Activated sludge microbial communities from WWTP in Nijmegen, Gelderland, Netherland - WWTP Weurt | ecosystem: Engineered > WWTP > Aerobic digester > Activated sludge | place: Netherlands... | reverse complement strand
CCTTCGAAGAGTGGGACATGTTCAAGGAGCACCGCTGTGTCGACTTCGGCATGAACGAAGCCGAAAAGACCCCGGGTGACGGTGTTGTCGTCGGCTACGGCACCATCAATGGTCGCCTGGTCTTCGTCTTCAGCCAGGATTTCACCGTGTTCGGCGGCTCGCTGTCCGAAACCCACGCCGAAAAGATCTGCAAGGTCATGGATCAGGCGATGAAGGTTGGCGCGCCGGTGATCGGCCTCAACGACTCGGGCGGTGCGCGCATCCAGGAAGGCGTGGCCTCCCTCGGCGGCTACGCCGACGTGTTCCAGCGCAACGTGATGGCCTCCGGCGTCGTGCCGCAGATCTCCATGATCATGGGCCCCTGTGCCGGTGGCGCGGTGTATTCGCCGTCAATGACCGACTTCATCTTCATGGTGAAGGATTCGTCTTACATGTTCGTGACCGGTCCGGAAGTCGTCAAGACCGTGACTCACGAAGACGTGACTGCCGAGGAGCTGGGCGGTGCCGTGACCCACACCACCAAGTCCGGCGTGGCCGACCTGGCTTTCGAGAACGACGTGGAGGCGCTTTCGATGCTGCGTCGCTTCATGAACTTCCTGCCGGCCAACAACCGCGAGCAGCCGCCCTCCACGCCGACCAACGATCCGGCCGACCGCTTCGACTATTCGCTCGACACCCTGGTGCCGGACAACGCCAACAAGCCGTACGACATGAAAGAGTTGATCATCAAGGTTGTTGATGACAATGACTTCTTCGAGCTGCAGCCTGATTACGCCAAGAACATCATCATCGGTTTCGGCCGCATGGATGGAAACCCGGTCGGCATCGTTGCCAACCAGCCGCTGGTGCTCGCCGGTTGTCTCGACATCAAGTCGGCGATCAAGGCTGCCCGCTTCGTGCGTTTCTGCGACGCCTTCAACATTCCGGTGGTCACCTTCGTGGATGTGCCCGGCTTCATGCCCGGCACCGCCCAGGAATACGGCGGCATCATCAAGCACGGCGCCAAGCTGCTTTACGCCTACGCCGAATGCACCGTGCCGAAGGTCACCGTCATCACCCGCAAGGCCTACGGTGGCGCCTACGACGTGATGAGCTCCAAGCACCTGCGTGGCGACGTCAACCTCGCCTGGCCGTCGGCCGAAATCGCGGTGATGGGCCCGAAGGGTGCCGTGGAAATCATCTTCCGCGAAGAAAAGAACGATCCGGCCAAGCTCGCCGAGCGCGAAGCCGAATACAAGCAAAAGTTCGCCAACCCCTTCGTGGCGGGCGCCCGCGGCTTCATCGACGATGTCATCATGCCGCACGCCACCCGCAAGCGCATCGCCCGCTCGCTGGCCATGCTGAAGGACAAACAGCTCGAAAACCCGTGGCGCAAGCACGGCAACATTCCGCTGTGATCGCCGAGGACGCCAAGACATGTTTACCAAGATCCTGATTGCAAACCGCGGCGAAATCGCCTGCCGCGTCATCAAGACAGCCCGCAAGATGGGCATCGCCACTGTCGCCGTCTATTCCGAGGCCGACAAGGACGCCCTGCACGTGGACCTCGCCGACGAGGCCGTGTGCATCGGACCGGCGGCCTCGAAAGAGTCCTACCTGGTCATGGACAAGATCATCGCCGCCTGCAAGCACACCGGCGCCCAGGCGGTCCATCCGGGCTACGGCTTCCTGTCGGAGAACGCCGAGTTTTCCCGTCGTCTTGAAGAAGAAGGCATCAAGTTCATCGGCCCGAAGCACTACTCGGTCGCCAAGATGGGCGACAAGATCGAGTCCAAGAAGCTCGCCATCGCGGCCAAGGTCAACACCATCCCCGGCTACAACGACGCGATCGCGGGGCCGGACGAAGCGGTCCAGATCGCCAAGAAGATCGGTTACCCGGTGATGATCAAGGCCTCCGCCGGTGGTGGTGGCAAGGGTCTGCGCGTGGCCTACAACGACGCTGAAGCCCATGAAGGCTTCTCGTCCTGCGTCAACGAAGCGCGCAACTCCTTCGGCGACGACCGCGTCTTCATCGAGAAGTACGTGCTTGAGCCGCGCCACATCGAAATCCAGGTGCTCGGCGATTCGCACGGCAATTACGTGTACCTGAACGAGCGCGACTGCTCCATCCAGCGTCGTCACCAGAAGGTCATCGAAGAAGCGCCGAGCCCCTTCGTCGATGCCGAGATGCGCAAGGCCATGGGCGAGCAGGCCGTGGCGCTGGCCCGCGCGGTGAATTACGAATCGGCCGGCACGGTCGAGTTCGTCGTTTCCGGTGCGACCAAGGAGTTCTACTTCCTCGAGATGAATACCCGTCTCCAGGTGGAACACCCGGTCACCGAACTGATCACCGGCCTCGACCTCGTCGAGCAGATGATCCGCGTTGCCTACGGTGAAAAGCTGCCCCTCAGTCAGGCTGACGTCGGCATCAATGGCTGGGCCATGGAATGCCGGATCAACGCCGAAGACCCGTTCCGCGGCTTTCTGCCTTCCACCGGCCGTCTGGTCAAGTTCCAGCCGCCGAAGGAAGTGCCGGGCCAGGTCCGTGTGGACACCGGCGTGTATGACGGCGGCGAGATCTCGATGTTCTATGACTCGATGATCGCCAAGCTGATTGTCCACGGCGCCACCCGCGAGCAGGCCATTTCGCGCATGCGCGACGCCCTGAACGGCTTCGTGATCCGCGGCATCTCGTCGAATATTCCCTTCCAGGCAGCGCTGATGCAGCACCCGCGCTTCCAGTCCGGCAACTTCAACACCGGTTTCATCGCCGAGGAATACCCGAAGGGCTTCGACGCCTCGATGGTGCCCCACGACGATCCGGCGCTGCTGGTTTCGGTTGCGGCCTACGTTTATCGCGCCTTCACCGACCGTTCGGCCTCCATTACCGGCCAGCTGCAGGGCCATGAGCGCCTCGTCAGCGACAACTGGATGGTTATCCGCCTCAACAAGGACGGCAACGAGCACCACCCGGTGATCGCCAAGCCGATTCCCGGCGGCTACCACGTCGAGTACAAGGGCGAAGCCTACGAGCTCAAGTCCGACTGGAAGCTCGGCGAGTCCCTGTTCAACGGCACCTGCAATGGCGAGCCTTTCACCCTTCAGGTGGAGCGCCACAAGACCAAGTACAGCCTGTTCCACTGGGGCACCCGCGCTGACTTCATGGTGATGAGCGCCCGCGCTGCCGAACTGCTGGCGCTGATGCCCGAAAAGCTGCCGCCCGACCTCTCCAAGTTCCTGCTCTCCCCGATGCCGGGCCTGCTGCGTGAAGTCGCGGTTACGGTTGGCCAGCACGTCAAGGCCGGCGAGAAACTGGCGGTGATCGAAGCCATGAAGATGGAAAACATTCTCAAGGCCGAGCAGGACTGCAAGGTCAAGAAGGTGCTCGGTGTTGCCGGCCAGAGTCTGGCGGTGGACGAAGTCATCATCGAGTTCGAATAAGCAGCACACAAGCCATGCCGCACATTCTCCTGTGTGGCATGGCCTGAACGGTTCGTTCGATGGGGAGGGAGATCCGTCTTTCGGGGCGGGTTCCTGTCGAGGGAGTGGGGTCGTCCTTGGACGACCCCTTTTTTTGGCCGATGCCTTCCGATGTTGTCGCATCGAGGGATTCGCGAGACTTCGTTCAACGCTTCACGGGCTTCGCGCGTTGTTTGTCGGAGAATCGACCCAACCACCTGGAGAATCCAAACCGTGTCACCGCTGCTCATCGTCAAGCTTGGCGACTTTATCCCCGACCTCGTGACCCTCCGTGGCGATTTCGAAAGCTGGATCTCTGCCGGTCTCGGCAATGTGCGGGTGCGGGTTGTGGACCCGCGTCGGGGCGAAGCCCTGCCCCTGCCGGGCGAAGTGGCAGGGGTTGTCGTGACGGGCTCGCATTCGATGGTGACCGATAGGGAAGAGTGGAGCGAAACCACCGCCCGCTGGCTGGCCGGACGGGTTGCCGAAGGCGTGCCGGTACTGGGCATCTGTTACGGCCATCAGCTCCTGGCCCATGCGCTGGGCGGCGAAGCGGCCTGGCATCCGGGTGGCATCGAGATCGGCACCGTCACCTTGCGCAAGTCGGATGCCGCCCGGCACGACCCGCTTTTCGCCGACCTGCCGGAATGTTTCCCGGCTCACGTGGTTCATCGCCAGACCGCGAGGCGTTTGCCGCCGGGCGCCGAATGCCTGGCATCCAGCGACTTCGAGCCGCACCACGCCTTTCGCGTCGGCGAAGCCGCCTGGGGCGTGCAGTTTCATCCTGAATTCGACACCGTCGCGATGCGCGGCTATATCGACCAGCTGGCCGATCCGCTGCGTCAGGGTGGCGCCGATCCCGAGAAGCTCGCTGCGGCTGTCACCGAAACCGAAGCGGCCACCAGCCTGCTGCGGCGCTTCGCGCACTTTGTGGCCGAGCGTTCAATGCAGCCGGAAACCCTGTAAGGGCGAAGGGATTCGCCCTCAGCCGTAGCGTCGCGCGGCCTCCACGGCGAGGCCGGCGCCGATGCTGCCAAACAGGTCACCTTCCACGCTGCGCGCTTGCGGCAACTCGGCTGCGATGCGTGCCCGTAGCTGCGGCACGCCGCTGGCGCCACCAGTAAAGTAAACGGTATCCACCTGCTCGCGGGCCAGTCCGGCCTGATCGAGCAGTTCGCTGACCGTTGCCGCGACCCGTTCCACCAGGCTGCGGGTGGCCAGCGTGAAGGCCTCGAAGCTGATGTCGTGGAAGAGCCCGGGCTCAAGGCGATCCAGGTGCAGGCGGGTGCTAGGCTCGGTGGATAGATCGATTTTTGCCTGCTCGACCTGCAGCGCCATCCAGTGCCCTTCGCGCTGCCCGATCAGGCGAGCCAGGCGATCCAGCTCGCGGCGTGCCGCGGCGTCGCGGTAAATGCTCTGAAAATCGGCAAACGCCTGGCGTGTGTAGGCAAAGTTGATGGTGTGCCAGGTGGCCAGCTGGAAGAACAGGCCGGACGGCACCTCGGCGCCGCTCTTCATCAGGCCCTTGTAGCCCAGCAGCGGCATCACGCATTCGAGACTCAGCGCCCGGTCGAAATCCGTGCCGCCCACGTGCAGGCCGGCGTTGCCGAGCAGATCGCTGGTGCGATCCACGTGCCGGGCCCGTTCCGGCGACAGGCGCACCAGCGAAAAGTCCGCGGTGCCGCCGCCGATGTCGGCGATGAGCACCAGTTCTTCCCGGGTCAGCGAGGCTTCGTAGTGCAGCGCGGCGCCGATGGGTTCGAACTGGAAGCTGACGTCCTTGAAGCCCACCTGCCGTGCGATGGCTTCCAGGGTGTCCTGGGCGCGCTGGTCGGCTAGCGGGTTATCGTCGACGAAATACACCGGCCGACCAAACACCGCCTGCTCGAAACTCCGCTCGGCCTGTGCTTCGGCGCGTCGCTTCAGTTCTCCGATGAAGCTCGCCAGCAGATCCTTGAAGGGCAAGGCCCGGCCGCCCACTTCGGTGCTGCCGTCCATCAGGCTGCTGCCGAGCAGGCTTTTGAGGGCCCGCATCAGCCGGCCTTCGTAACCTTCCAGGTATTCCAGCAGCGCATCGCGCCCGTAGTGGGTGCTTTCCTCGTCGGCGTTGAAGAACACCGCGGAGGGCAAGGTCGGCTTGCCGTCTTCGAGGGGCAGCAGGGTGGGCGCGCCAGGCCGCAGCCAGCCGACGGTGGAGTTGGAGGTGCCGAAGTCGATACCGCAGGCGCGGGCGGGGGTGGGGCTCATGGGTGTTGCAAAAATGGCCGGGGGGAGAATCCTACGCCACTTGGCGCGTGGCGAAAATGGTGAAAGAGGTGCTGCCTCAGCCCTTCTTCAGCAAGCCCCCCAGCGCTGCGAACGGCGAGTGCGTGGCGGCCTTGCCCGGCTGTTTGGCCGAGACGTTTCCCTGTGTGGCTTCGAGCTGGCGCTGGTGCTCGTTGTCGTGGCAGTACAGGCACAGGAGTTCCCAGTTGCTGCCGTCGGGCGGGTTGTTGTCGTGGTTGTGGTCGCGGTGGTGCACGGTGAGTTCGCGCAGGTTGGCGGTGGTGAACTCGCGGGTGCAGCGGCCACAGATCCACGGGTAGATCTTGAGGGCTTTTTCGCGGTAGCCCTCGGCGCGCTTGTCTGCGGCTTGGCGGGCTTCGAGGACGAGACGGTCGAGTTTTTCGCTCATGGGGTGGTTCCGGGCAGGCGTTGGGCGAGGTCGGCAAGGGCAGCTTCGACGACGTCGGCAGCGCGCATCAGGGTGGTTTCGTCGATGATCAGCGGCGGGGCGAAGCGCAGCACGCTGTCGTGGGTGTCCTTGGTCATCAGGCCGCGGGCGAGCAGCCACTCGGCGGCGGTGCGTGCGTTGACGCGGCGGGTGTCGAGCTCCATGCCGATCAGGAGACCGCGTCCGCGCACTTCGACGATCAGCGGGTTCTTGATGGCCTGCAGGCGGGCGAGGAAGGCTGCGCCGAGGCGTGCCGAGCGTTCGGCGAGCTTGTCGTCGGCCAAAAGGGCCAGGGCTTCTGCCGCCACGGCCGCGGCTAGCGGGTTGCCGCCGAAGGTGGAGCCGTGGTCGCCGGGCTTGAAGACCTGCATCAGCGCGTCGTTGGCGAGGAAGGCCGAAACCGGCAGCAGGCCGCCGCCCAGGGCTTTGCCCAGGATGACGCCGTCCGGGCGCACGCCGTCGTGTTCGCAGGCGAGCAGCTTGCCGGTGCGGCCGAGGCCGGTCTGAACTTCGTCGGCGATCAGGAGCACGTTGTGCTTGCGGCAGATTGCGGCGCAGCGGGCCAGCCAGCCGGCCGGCGGAATGTTGATGCCGCCTTCGCCCTGGATGGGCTCGAACAGGAAGGCCGCGGTGTGCGGGGTGATGGCGGCCTCGAGGGCGTCGGCGTCGCCGTAGGGAATGCTGTGAAAGCCCGCGCCGAAGGGGCCGAAGCCGTCGCGGTACTGGGCTTCGGACGAGAAGCCGATGACGGTGGTGGTGCGGCCGTGGAAGTTGTTGGCGCAGACGATGATCTCGGCCTGGCCTTCGGGCACGCCCTTGATCTTGTGGCCCCACTTGCGGGCGGCCTTGATGGCGGTTTCGACGGCTTCGACCCCGGTATTGACCGGCAGCGCCCGGTCGTAGCCGAGGAGCGCCGACAGGCGTTCGAGCATCAGCGGCAGGCGATCGTTGGAGTAGGCACGGGAGGTGAGCGCGAGGCGCCCGGCCTGCTCGGTGAGGGCTCTGACCAGGCGCGGGTGGCTGTGGCCGAAGCTGACCGCCGAGTAGGCGCTCATCATGTCGAGATAGCGGCGGCCTTCCACGTCCCACAGCCAGGCGCCTTCGCCGCGGGTGAACACCACCGGCAGCGGCGCGTAGTTGCGGGCGCCGAAGGTTTCTTCCCGGTGGCGCAGCTGGGCGGTGGTGGGGCCGAGGGCGGCGCTGGCGATTTCCAGCACCCAGCGCGCACCGCTGCCGTCGCGATCGCGCTCGGGCACATATTCGACGATCTCGAGGCCGGCCAGGTCGGCGCAGTTGCGCAGGCCGTGGAGCGCGTCGACGAGTTCCTGCGGATCGATGCCGTCGGGCACCAGGCAGGTGGTGGCCGGCAGCTTGGCGCAGTCCATCGCGTCCAGGTCGACCGATACGCCGAAGCCGGCGGTGCCGTTGCGGACAATGCTCATGGCGTCGCATAGCACGGCGGCCAGTCCGCGGGTTTTGACTTCGGGCATGAAGAAGATCTTCACGCCGAGCTTTTGCAGCAGCTTGAGTTCTTCGGGCTCCCAGGAGCGGGCGCCGATGATGGTGACGTGGGCCGGGTCGAGGTGGGGGCCGGGCAAGCCGGTCAGGGTTTCGTCGCCGATGCCGAGCAGCGCGGCCAGCGGCATGCCGTGGATGTTGCCGGTGTGGGTGGTCTGCGGTGTGTGGGCGTCGAGGTGGGCGTCGATCCAGATCAGGCCGAGCTTGCCGCGGGGCGCCAGCGCGCGGGCGATGCCGCGCCAGGTGCCGGCGCCAATGATGTGGTCGCCGCCAAGGACAAGGGGAATCGCGTCGTCGGCGTGCGTCTCTGCGACGATGTTGGCGAGGTCATGCAGCAGGTTGCTGACCGTGCCGAGCCGCTCGTTCATCGAAGGGCGGGGCGGCTTCGGGGCGGAGGGTTCGAGCAGGGCCTGCCAGTGGGCGCGGATGCCGCGCTGGCGCAGGCTGTTTTCGAAACCGAGATCGCGCAGCGCGCGGGGGCCGGCGGCGGGGCCGAAAATCGGCGCGCCAAGGCAGGAGCCGACTCCGACGATGCGGACCGGGCGGGAAGGCATGAACGGGGCTGGCATGATTTTCTTTCGTTAGCGGGCTGGCTTCATGCCCTTTGGAGCAGGCCGGATGGCCTTTCGTTCAGCCGGTTGGAGGGGGCGCGAAGGGCCGCCCCCGCTGTTTTCAATACAGCCAGCGCAGGGCTTCGAGCGCGACGAGGACGACAACAACGGCTCCGCCGGCGGCCAGCCAGCGGGTTTGCCGTTTGTTCTCGGTGGCGAGGCGCAGGATTTCGGCGTGGGTGGTGGTGTCGTTCCGTCCGTCGAGAACCTGGTGCAGCAGACGCGGCAATTGCGGCAGCGTGGCGGCCCAGTTGGGGGCTTCATCCTTCATGTGGCGGATCAGGGCGCGCCAGCCCATCTGGTCGTTCATCCAGCGCTCGAGGAAGGGCTTGGCGGTCTTCCACAGGTCGAGGTCCGGGTCGAGCTGGCGCCCGAGGCCTTCGATGTTGAGCAGGGTTTTTTGCAGCAATACGAGCTGGGGCTGAACCTCCATCTCGAAGCGGCGGGCGGTCTGGAAGAGGCGCAGCAGCGTCTTGCCGAAGGAGATGTCCTTGAGCGGGCGGTCGAAGATGGGTTCGCACACGGCGCGGATGGCCCCTTCGAACTCGTCCACCCGGGTGTGCGCCGGCACCCAGCCGGCCTCGATGTGGGCCAGGGCGACGCGCCGGTAGTCGCGCTGGAAGAAGGCCAGGAAGTTGGTGGCGAGGTATTTTTTGTCGGAATCGTTGAGGGTGCCGATGATGCCGAAGTCGAGCGCAATGTAGCGTCCGCGGGTGGGGCCGTCGGTGGCGACGAAGATGTTGCCGGGGTGCATGTCGGCATGGAAGAAGCCGTCGCGGAAAACCTGGGTGAAGAAGATTTCGACGCCTGCCCGCGAAAGCTGCTTGAGATCGATGCCCGCCGCGCGCAATTCGTCGAGCCGCGAGATGGGGATGCCCTTCATGCGCTCCATCACCATCACGTTGGTGGTGCACCAGTCCCAGTGCACTTCGGGCACGACGAGGAGTTCGGAATCCTTGAAATTGCGCCGCAGCTGGGAGCAATTGGCGGCTTCGCGCATCAGGTCGAGTTCGTCGCGCAGATACTTTGAAAACTCGGCGACGACTTCCCGCGGCTTAAGGCGGCGGCCTTCCGGCCAGATTTTTTCGAGCACGGTGGCGGCGACGTCGAGCAGCGCCAGATCGTGGGCGATGACCGGCGCGATGCCGGGGCGCAGCACCTTGACGGCGACTTCGGTGCCGTCCGGCAGTTCGGCAAAGTGCACCTGGGCGATGGAGGCCGAGGCCACCGGTTCGCGCTCGAAGCGGGAGAACACTTCATCGGCGTGCTTGCCGTAGGCGGCCTCGAGCTGGGCGAGGGCTTCGGCCGTGGAAAAGGGCGGGACGCGGTCCTGGAGGCGGGCGAGTTCTTCGGCGATGTCCGGCGGCAGGAGGTCGCGGCGGGTGGACAGCATCTGGCCGAACTTGACGAAGATCGGCCCGAGGGATTCGAGCGCCTGGCGCAGGCGGGCGCCGGAGGATTCGTCGTAGTGCCGGCCGAAACGCGAGAGGCGGGCCAGCCAGGCCAGCCGGCCGGTCGGCTCGTTGGAGAGAACCATCTGGTCGAGGCCGTATTTAAGGCTGACGGAGATGATCTTGACGAGTCGGAAGAGGCGCACGGCGGCAGGTAAAAAGGAAAACGCGGATTGTGCCCCTAAAGCAGGAGCGGTGAAAGCGCGGGTGCCCGGGGCTGAGCGATCAGCGCCGCTTGCGGGGGCGTTCGGGGGCGGGTGTTGCCGGCGGAGATTGGGTGACGGGATGTACCTGCTCGGTGAGCCAGCGAACGGTGAGGTGGACTTCCCGCTTGATGGCTTCGTCAGCGTCCGGACTTGAATCGAAAACGGGCAGGCCCTCACTGCTTACGGAGAAGGGTGGCAAGCGCCATTCACGTTCGACGATGAAAAGGTGATCTGCGTCGCGAATGGCCTTTTGCGCGACGACGTAGCCATAGGGTCGATCGCCGAACCGTCCGCAGTAGGCTGTGCGGGTGGCGTGGGGAAGGCCGTCGCGCACACCGCTGACCAGGCCGCTGGTGGTGAATGCCGCGCAGTGCTTGGAGAGGCCTGCTGCGATGTGGCCAAGATAGACCTCGGGGCTCATGTCCTGGGCAGAGAAGCGCTGCACCAGCAGGCGGTCGCGGTAATCCTCGATGCCCTGGCCGCGGGGGATATATTCCTCGTGGCGGATGCCGTTGCCTTCTCGCAGGTCAACGATCCGCCAGCCCGGCCCGGCCGGCAGCGGCAGGCTCCAGTGCAGCGTCGGCGCTTCGGCGCGGGCCGAGAGCGCCAGCAACAGGCCGGCGACGAGGGCAGAGGTGCGAAAGACGTGAGGGCTCACCGCGCAAGTTTGCCACGTTCGCAGCACTTTGTTAGCCCCCGAAACCGGCCATCCGCCGGGATGCCCGCTGCTTGGATATAATCCTGTGCTTTTAGTCGCAGTGTTTTTGCCATGAGCGCCGATTCCAAAACTCAGCTTGCCGACCTCCTGCGTGCCGCACTCCTCAGCGTGGCGCCCGATCAGGCCGAAACTCCCATCAACCTGGACCGTCCGAAGCAGGCCGGTCACGGGGATTTTGCAAGCAACCTGGCGCTGCAGCTGGCCAAGCCGCTCAAGCGCAACCCGCGTGAGCTGGCCAACCTGCTGCTCGCCGAGCTGCCCCCGTCCAAGCTGGTGGCCAAGGCCGAGGTTGCCGGCGCCGGCTTCATCAACTTCACGCTTGTCTCCGACGCCAAGACGGCCGTCGTGCGCCAGGTGCTCGAAAGCGGCGAGGCCTTCGGCCGGGGCGTCAAGAGTGGCGTGAAGGTGCAGGTCGAGTTTGTTTCCGCCAATCCCACCGGCCCGCTCCACGTCGGTCACGGTCGTGGTGCGGCCTACGGTGCGTCGCTGGCCGATGTACTTGATTTCGCTGGCTTCGACGTCACCCGCGAGTACTACATCAACGACGCCGGCCGGCAGATGGACATCCTCGCGCTGTCCACCTGGCTGCGCTACCTGGCCCAGTTCGACATTGCCGTTCCCTTCCCGCCCAACGCCTACCAGGGCGACTACGTGAAGGACATGGCCGCGCAGATCAAGGACGCCCACGCCGACCGCTTTGCCAAGGTTGCCGCCGCCGACGTGCTGGAAGGCGCGCCTTCTGTCGAGGACGACAAGGAAGGCCGCCTCGACGTGCTGATCGCCAACGCCAAGCGCTTGCTCGGCTCCGATTACGCCTGGGTGCATGGTTTTGCGCTGACCGAACAGCTCGGCGATGGCCGCGAGGACCTCGAACAATTCGGCGTCATCTTCGACTGCTGGTTCTCCGAGCGTTCGCTGTTCGACACCGGCCTCGTCGAGAAGGCTGTCGCCACGCTGGAAGCGGGCGGCCACCTGTACGAACAGGACGGCGCCAAGTGGTTCCGCTCCACCGCTTTTGGCGACGAGAAGGACCGCGTCGTGCAGCGCGAGAACGGCCTGTTCACCTACTTCGCCTCCGACATCGCCTATCACGCCAACAAGTACGAGCGCGGCTTTGATCGCATCGTCGACATCTGGGGCGCCGACCACCACGGCTACATTGCCCGCGTGAAGGGCGCGCTGTCGGCGCTTGGCCTGCCGCCCGAAAAACTCGACGTGGCGCTGGTGCAGTTTGCGGTGCTCTACCGTGACGGCCAGAAGGCGGCCATGTCCACCCGCTCCGGCGAATTCGTCACCCTGCGCGAGCTGCGCAACGAAGTCGGCAACGACGCCTGTCGCTTCTTTTACGTGCTGCGCAAGGCCGACCAGCACCTGGATTTCGACCTCGACCTCGCCAAGAGCCAGAGCAACGAAAACCCCGTGTATTACATCCAGTACGCCCACGCCCGCCTGTGCTCGGTGCTCGGTCAATGGAACGGCGTGCCGGCCGATCTGGTCGAGGCCGATCTCGGCCGCCTCGACAACGAGCGTGAGCTGGCGCTGTGCGCACGCCTCACCGCCTTCCCGGAAATCGTCCAGAGTGCCGCTGCCGACTACGCGCCGCACCAGATCGCCTTCTATCTCAAGGATCTGGCCGGCGAGTTCCACAGCTACTACAACGCCGAGCGCATGCTGGTGGACGACGAAGGTCTCAAGCTTGCCCGCCTGGCCTTGGCCACGGCGGTGCGTCAGGTGATTCGCAGTGGCCTCGCGCTGCTGGGTGTTTCTGCTCCTGAGTCGATGTAATTCCGGATTTTTTCGTTCATGAGCCGCGATCAAAAGCCACGTCTGAAAACCAGCACGCCCAAGTCGGGCAGCCGGGGGAGCACCTTGGTCGGCATCTTTGTCGGCCTGATTCTTGGCGCGTTGGTGGCGGCCGGCATTGCGCTGTATTTCACCGCCGCCTCGCCTTTCCAGCGCAAGCAGGAAGACAAGCCGGTCGTGGCGCCGCCGCCCCGGCCGCCGCAAGGCGGCGAGCCCATCGCCCTGCCCGGCAAGGCCGGCGACAAGCCTGTCGAGAAGCCTCGCTTCGACTTCTACAACGTGTTGCCCAAGGGTTCTGACGCGCTGCCGGCGCCGACCAAGCCCGAGGAAACCACCGAGGTCGTGAAGTCCGACAAGCCCGAGAAGGCTGAAAAGCCCGCCAAGGCCGACAAGCCGCCCAAGGCTGAAGGTGACAAGCCCAAGCCCGACGACGCCGAGCGTGCCAAGGCCGAGGCCGCGCTCCTCGACAAGCCTGTCGTGCCCGAAAAGTATTATCTGCAGGCGGGGGCTTTCGAAGATCCGTCCGAAGCGGACAACCTCAAGGCGCGTCTTGCGTTGATGGGGGTGGAAGCCAGCGTGCAGAAGGTGGATGTGCCCGACAAGGGCACGATGCACCGCGTGCGCACGGGCCCCTATCTGGGGCAGGAAGCGATGTCCAAGGCACGGGACAACCTGAGTTCTAACGGCATCAACACCGCCGTGGTCAAGATCAAGCCCAAGGAACCAAAACCGGCTCCGGCCGCTCAATGAG
>Ga0268298_10004679_pt1 | contig 13216 bp, 12 predicted proteins | sample WWTPWeurt_MetaG_FD_194462 | JGI IMG/M metagenome (GOLD analysis project Ga0268298, IMG submission 194462) | Activated sludge microbial communities from WWTP in Nijmegen, Gelderland, Netherland - WWTP Weurt | ecosystem: Engineered > WWTP > Aerobic digester > Activated sludge | place... | reverse complement strand
CTGAGGGGGCATGATGGGTTCCATGAACCCCGGTCAGCCCTTTCCCATCCAGACTGCCGATTGGCCCGAGCGGGACCTGGTCCGGGTCCAGGACTCGGTCATCCACGGTACCGGGGCCTTCGCCAAGGGTGCCCTGGCCCGCGGCACCAGGATCATCGAGTACAAAGGGCAGAGGTGCCGCAAGATCGACCTGCTGGCGGCGGCGGAGCGGGGCGAGCGGAAGCTCACCTATGTGCTGAACGTGGATGATGAGCTTGCCATTGACGGGGCCTTGGACGGCAACGAAGCCCGGTTCCTGAACCACAGCTGCGCCCCCAACTGCGAAGTGCTCATCTTCGGCGGCGTGCCCTACCTCTACGCCCAGGAGGACATTGCGTCCGGGGCCGAGCTGACCTTCGACTACCAGCTGCAGTCACCCAATGGCCATCGGCTCTCAGCCGCCCTGTGCCGCGAGCTCTACCCCTGCCATTGCGGGGCCAGGGCCTGCCGGCGAACCCTGGTGGCACTACCCGTCCGGCGCACCAAGGCCCCTCCCAGGGGCCGGACTTCGCCCTTCCAGCCGCAGCCATGATGCGGTTCACCCCTCTCCAGGAGACGCCATGACCCGCAAGGGAAGCACTGCCACTCTGTTCTCGGCCGGGATGCTCCTGGCCACGGGCGCCTCCGCCCAGGCTCCCAAGGCCGCCGCTCCCGCTTCCAGGATGCCCGCCCCGCCTGCGGCCGCATCCATGCCTGGCAGCCCGGCCGCAGCCGGCCGAAGCACGGACACCCACATCAAGTTCGCCAACAGCTTCATCAAGTGGCAGGCCAGCCTCGCCGTGGCCGGCATGATGAACGGCAGCCCGGTGTTCAAGACCCCGCAGGGGGAGTATTTCCAGGTGGAGCCGAACACCGGCGACCTGAAGTGGATGAGCCCCGAGTCCCTGGGCTACATCAAGGTGACCGAGGGCCGCGTATCCATGACCGGGGCCAGGTCCACCAACTTCATCAAATTCGACGGTATCAAAGGCGAGAGCAAGGTCTCCGTGCTCGGCGTGGATGCACAGGGCCATGTACTCCAACAGAACAGCCGGGGTGAGAAGTTCTACCTCTCCCCGGCTGGGGACATGGTGTTCGTGAAGTAGCCATCCACCCGGGAACCCGGCGCGGCCAGGACTTTCCGCTGTTTCAGGACTGTCTGAAGCTCTGGGAGCGATCGGTCCGCCGGGCCTGGATGAACCGGTGGATGGGTTCGAGATCCGTGTCCGGTTCCGGGTGGAGCACCACGCCCAGCCGCGTCGGGTAGTCCTGGCCCTCGAGGTAGGTGAGGTGCAGGACTTCGCCGGGACAGCGCAGGACGGCGCCGTCCGGCAGTTCGGCGTCGATGTCCACCCGGGCGTGCAGGTCCACCATCAGGGGTTCGTGCAGGGCGAGTCCCACGCCGGTTTCCGTGAGGTTGACCAGCATGGCCTCCAACTGCCGTCCACCCAGGCTGACGTGGACCTTTAGGGGTGTCTGGTTGGGCCCCGCCACCCGGACATCCCGGCGGTGGTGGAGGCGCGCCGATTCGTGCGGCCAGTCGAGCCGCAGCAGCGTGGCGCCGGAATCATCGTGGGCCGGGCTCAGAAGGTGCGATTCGAGCGTGAGCACCTCCTCGCCCAGCAGCAAGGTCAGGGTCACGGCCGTGCCCTCGGCGGGAACCGAATCGCGGGCGTGGAGGCCGACCAGCTCCAGGGCCGAGCCCGCGATGAAGCGATGGATCCGCAGGTCTCCGAGCAGCCGGGCGTTGGCATCCTGGAGCCGCAGACTCGCCACGGCCTTGGTCAGGCGTGCCTGGTGGAGGAACTGCTCCAGGACAGGTGCGGACAGAAGCGATGCGTGGCCCATGGGGTCCTGCCTTTCAAATGCCTTGGCCCAGCCGGTCCGCCAGGTTGCGGTGCAGCCCCGCGGCCAGGATGGCCTTGGCTGCCCCTTTCACGTCGTAGTCGAGGCGGTGCAGCCTCAGGCAGTGGCGCTTGGGGTTGTAGGTCATGAAGGAGACTCGAGGGTCCCGGTCCCGGGGCTGGCCCACGGACCCCGGATTCACGAGATAACGGCAGTGCGGCTGGAGCTGGAACCACTCGCCAGGCTGGAGGCAGATCCAGTTCAGCTGTCCCCGGGCCTCATCCAGCTCGAAACAGCCGGGCAGGTGGGTGTGGCCGAAGAAGCAGAGCTGGCCCTGGAACGCGTCGAAGGCCTGGCTGATCTCCCGCATGTGGAGTAGGTAGGCGTCCTCGTCCACGGGTGAGCCATGCGAGATCTGGTAGTCCTCCCCCACCCAGAGGGGCCCCACGGGCAGGTCGGCCAGGAAGCGCCAGTTGTCCTGGCGGAGCCGGTCCCGGGTCCAGTCCGCCGCCTGCTTGGCGGGCAGGCTGAACGAGCCGTCCGGTTCCAGGCCCGCGCAGACCTTGTCATGGTTGCCGCGCACCATGTACCGGGGCCGCCACTCCTTCACTTTATCGAGGAGCTGATTGGGGTGGGCCCCGTAGCCCACCAGATCGCCCAGCAGGACGAAGCGGTGGATGGCCCGCCGCCGCGCGAACCTCAGCACGGCGCGCAGGGCGTGCAGGTTCGAATGCAGATCGGAGAGGATCAGGTCCAAGGGATGTCCAGGGGAGGCATCTCAGTCTAGCAAGGCTGACGCGAGGTCCCGCGAACTGTGACCAAAGGCGAGGAGCATGTCCTCTTGGGACCAGGCGGGCATCCGGCTCCGCCATCGGGCCATGAAGGCGGTCGGATCCTGGGCCAGGGGGCGTCGAGGGTCCCGCCCCGCCCGCGCCCAGGCCCTGGCAGGGGTCTCTGCCAGCCAGAGCGCCGTGAAGCCGCTGGCGGCGACGGCCGCCCGGTTGCCCGGTGCTTCCCAGGCGCCCCCGCCCAAGGCCACCACCGCAGGCGCCACCAGCAGGCCCGGCAGCAGCTCCGACTCCAGGGCCCGGAACAGCGTCTCGCCGCCGGCGGCGAACACCTCCGCCACGGGCCTGCCCGTGTGTGCCTCGATGACCTCGTCCAGGTCATGGAAGGGCAGGGCCTGCCGGAAGGCGAGCTGCCGGCCCAGGGAGGTCTTGCCGCCGCCACTGCCCCCGAGCAACACCAGGCCCTGGCCGGGGCGGAAGGGGCGGCGAACGTGCCAGCGCTCCAGTTGGACCGCCCAGCCGAGGGCGGCGGGGTCCGCGGCACGGTGGACCTCGCCCACCATGGCCAGGGATTCGGCCCCGGCCCCAAAGCAGCACCGGGCGTCCGCGAGGGTGATTCCGCCGATAGCGATGGGGGCGATGCCCTGGGCACGGAGAGCTGCGCAGCCCGCGCGGAGCCCGTCGAGGCCGATGGGCTCCGCATGGTCGGCCTTGGAGGGCGTGCCCCGGAAGGGGCCCACCCCGGCATGGTCGCAGGCGGGATTCGCCGCCGCCCACTCGCCGGCCTCGTGGGTGGAGGCGCCGATGTGAGCCTGCGCCAGCCCAGGCAGATTCCTGGCCTCCCCGGCGGGCAGGTCCTCCTGGCCCAGGTGCAGGCCCCAGGGCGCGAGCCCCTCCCGGGCTGCGAGGATCGCCAGATCCGCCCTATCATTCACGCAGATCATGGGCCAGCCGCCATTGGCGGCAGCCTCGAGCAGGGCCTTGCGGAGCTCCTCCCACTGAGCGGGGGCATCCAGCGGCTTCCCCCGGAACTGCACCAGCGGAAAGCCCGCCTCCCCCAGGCGACGGATCTGCGCGGACAGGGACTCCGGGCGTGTGGCGTCGGTGATGGGGTATAGGGGCGGGAGGCGGAGCATCTAGAACAGTATGCCTATGCCGCCTCCCCCTCCGCGAACTGCAGCTTCACGAGCTTGGCGTAGACGCCGTCCTGGGCGATGAGGCCGTCGTGGGTGCCACGCTCGACGATGGCCCCCTGATCCATGACCCAGATCTCGTCAGCCTCGCGGATGGTCGAGAGGCGGTGCGCGATGGTGAAGGTGGTGAGGCGGTGGCTCACGCGCTCGATGACCGTCTGGATCTTGGCTTCGGTTTCCGAGTCGATGTTGGCGGTGGCCTCGTCCAGCAGCAGTACGGCGGGTTCCAGGTAGAGCATCCGGGCAAAGGCCAGCAGCTGGCGCTCGCCCGCGCTGAGTTTCTGGCCCCGCTCGCCCACCTGCGTCTCCAGGCCTTGGGGCAGGCGGTCCACCAGGTCCTTGAGCTGGCTCTGGTCCAACACCGAGGCTAGGCGGGCCTCGTCCAGGGGGCGGTCCAGCACGATGTTGTCACGCAGGGTCCCGGAGAAGACGAACACATCCTGGAGCACCAGCCCGAAGAGGTCGCGGAGGCTGCGCAGGGTGAGGTGGCGGGTGTCCACGCCGTCCACGGTGATGCGGCCCTCGCTCACGTCGTAGAAGCGCATGAGCAGGTTGATCAGGGTGCTCTTGCCGGCCCCCGTGTGGCCCACTACGGCGACTCGGCGGCCCCTGGGGATGACGCCGCTGAGTTCACGCACGACCTTCCGGCCGCCCGCCTCGTAGGCGAAGGTCACGCCTTCAAGGCGGATCTCCCGGGTGAAGGCGGCAGGCGTGGCCCCGGGTAGCTCGGGGATCTCCTCGCGGTTGTCCAGCAGGCGGAAGATGCGCTCGCTGGAGGCGAGGGCGGTCTGCATGACGTTGTAGCGCTCCGCCAGCTCGCGGATGGGGCGGAAGAAGCGGCTCGACTGCTGGATGAAGGCCAGCAGCAGGCCCCAGGTGATGGCTCCGGCCTTGAGCTTGATGCCCGCGTAGAAGATGAGCGCGGCCAGGGTTCCCGACGTGATGAGCTCCACCACGGGGAAGAACACCGCGTAGGCGAAGATGGTGCGGAGGAAGGCCTGGAAGTAGTCCTCGTTGAGGACCTTGAACTGCTGGTCGCTGCGCTGCTCCTGGGCGTTGATCTGGACGAGGCCCATGCCCGAGATCTGCTCCTGGAGGAAGGCGTTGATGGCGGCGTAGCGCCGCTGGGTCTCGCGGAAGGCCTCGCCCGCTCGGCGGCGGAAGAACTCGGTGGCCACCAGCAGGAAGGGCAGGATCACCAGGGCCACCGTGGCCATGCCGGGATGGGTCCAGAACATCCAGGCCACGATGGCCAGGAGGGACAGCGCGTCCCCCACGATGGCCACGAAGCCCGAGGCGAACATCTCGTTCAAGTTCTGGACGTCGCTGGTCACGCGGGTCATGAGGCGGCCCACGGGATTCCGGTGGAAGAAGTCCGTGCTGCGCCCCATGAGGTGCGCGAAGAGCTGGACGCGGAGGTCGAGCATGGCCCGCTGGCCCACCTTGGCCAGCAGGAAGTAGCGGGCGAAGCTCACGAGGAACCCGGCGATGAGCACACCGAAGAAGCCGGCCACCATGGGGCCGGCCCCCTTCAGGCTGCCCTCGCCCATGAAGCGGTTGATGAGCCGCAGGGTCAGCTCCGAGGGCAGCACCTCGAGGAAGGCGCCCAGGGCCATGAGGACGAGCAGGATAAGCAGGGAGAGCCACTGTGGGCGCAGGTAGCCCGCCAGCCGCCAGAGCAGGGCGTGGCGCATGGGGCGTTCATCCGCCTGGTCGGATTGGAAGAAGGCTCCCTGTTCGGACATGGGCCCATTGTCCCACAGGACGTGGAGAATCCCGCGCGAACCCAGATCCAGGACCAGGTATGAGCCTGCGGAGCGGGCGCGGGGCTCATGTAAACTGGAGGATCGCCTGGAGACGAGATGATTGCCTGGAAGCCCCTCCTTTTTGCCGCCACCCTCGTGGCCCAAGCCCAGGCTCCCGCCTCGAAGGCCGACGTGGCCACGGAGAAGCGGCTGCGTCGTGCCGTCACCTACCTGGCCTCGCCCGAGCTGCGGGGCCGCGGCAACGGCTACCCCGAGCTCGACCAGGCCGCCCGGCGCATCGAAGGCGAGCTCAAGGCCCTGGGCCTCAAGACCCAGATCCAGCGCTTCCCCTTCATCGCCAAGGTGGTCCGCGAGCGGCAGGAAGCCTCGCTCATCCAGGGCGACAGCCCCCGGTCCCTGGTGTGGGGCAAGGACATCGAGGCCTTGGGCCTGAGCGGGGATGCCAGCTTCCGCGGCAAGGCCCTGGCCTTCCTGGGCTACGGCGTGCAGATTCCCGGCGGCTACGACGACCTGGCCGGCATCGACCTGAAGGATCGCGTCGCCGTGATCTCCCGCACGGTGCCGGATCTCGATGCCTTCTCGCACCTTCCCCGCGGGGAGCGAAGCCTCCTGGCCCGGCTGAAGAAGCTGGAGACCGCCAAGGTGGCCGGCGTCATCGTCCTGGAGGAGAACGGACTGCGGCCCCTGCAGCGGGAAGAGGGCCCCGTGAAGGTGGACGTGCCGGTGCTGGGCATGACCACGGAGTCCCTGGGCGGAGCCTGTGGCGACCTGGCGGCCCGGTTCAAGCGCATCAAGGAGACGGGGCAGCCCGCGAGCCAGGACTTCATCCAGGCCCCCTGGACTGCGCTCTCCCTGGAGCTGAAGCTCCGCCGCGAGGAGGCCCAGGTGCCGAACGTGGTGGCGGTGATCCCCGGGCGGGATCCCAAGCTCCGCAAGGAATTCATCGCCCTGGGCGCCCACATGGACCACCTCGGCATGGGTGAGCGCCACAGCATGGGCGGCGCCGAGGCCCGCGGGCAGGTTCACCCTGGCGCCGACGACAATGCCTCCGGCACGGCCATGGTGGTGGAGTTGGCCCGGGAGCTGAAGAAGGCGCGACCGAAGCGCTCCATCCTGCTGCTTCACTTCGCGGGCGAGGAAGAGGGCTTGCTGGGCTCCCAGTACTGGGTGCAGCACCCTACGCAGCCCCTGGAGACCGTGAAGTTCATGCTCAACTTCGACATGGTGGGTCGCCTCGACCTCAAGGCGCCCAAGCTGATGATGGGCGGTCTGGGGGCCTCGAAGGCCGCCGTGGAGGCCGCCCAGAAGTTCGTGCCGAAGGGCTTTGCCGTGACCGCCGACGTGGGCGCCGCCGTGGGCGGCTCGGACCACATGAGCTTCTCCCAGGCCAAGATCCCCACCTTCTTCTTCTTCACCGGCATCCACGGGGAATACCACCGGCCCACCGACACCGCGGACCGCATCAACTTCGCAGGCATGGTGAAGCTGGTGGCCTTCGGCAAGGCTGTGTCGCTGGACCTGGCCAACGCGGACACACTTCCCGCCTTCGATCCCGAGACCGCCAAGCTGCCCTCCCGCGGTGATGGCGGCCCCATGCGCATCGCCTTCGGCTCCATTCCCGACTATGCCGACAACCCGAAGGGCTTCCGCATCAATGGCGTGTCCAAAGGTTCTACGGCGGAGACCATCGGCATGCAGGCCGGCGACATCCTCATCCAGTTCGGCGACAAGCCCGTGAAGAACGTCTATGACTTCATGGGGGCCCTGGGCGCCTTCAAGCCCGGGGACAAGGCCGTGATCCAGTGGCTGCGGGGCGAGGAACTCATGAAGGCCGAGGCCACTCTCAAGGGCCGCCAGTGAGGCTGGCCACGCCGTCCGGGTTCGCCACGGAGGTCTTCCTCCTGGAAGCCCCCGACCGGGAGCTGCTTCCGGAGGGGCCCTGGACCCTGGTGGGCGACCTGCGGCTGCGCGAAGCCTGGGCCGGTGCGGCCATGCCCGAACCCGAACATGCCCTGTGGGTGTCCGTGCCGGAGGAGGAGAAGAAGCTACGCACGGTGATCCCCTGGCTGGAGCACTGGGCCGGGATCCCCCTCCACCGTGACGCCACCGTGGTGGCCCTGGGTGGCGGCGTGCTGTCCGACCTGACCGGCCTGGCGGCCGCGCTCTACATGCGCGGCATCGCGTGGCAGGTCTGGCCCACCACCCTGTTGGCCATGGCCGATGCCGCCCTAGGCGGAAAGACCGCCGCGGATCTCTCGGCTGGCAAGAACCTGGTGGGCGCCTTCCATGCGCCGCGCCGCCTGGTGGCCTGCACCGACCTGCTGGCCGGGCTGCCGGAGCGGCACCTGCAGAACGGCCTCTGGGAGCTGGTGAAGACCGCCCTGATCCAGGGGGAGCTGGCCTGGGCCCAGGAGATGCTCCAGGGGGGCCCCCTGAAGGTGGCCTGGGTGGAGCGCGCCCTGGCCTTCAAGGCGGGCGTGGTGCACCGGGATCCCCGGGAGGCCGGGGAGCGCCGCCTGCTGAACCTCGGCCACACCCTGGGCCATGCCCTGGAGGCGGCTTCCGGCTACCGGCTGCTGCACGGCGAGTCCGTCGGGCTGGGCCTCCTGGGTTCCTGTCTCCTGGCAGAGGAACAGGGCCTGAAGCCCTTCCCTCCGGCGCTGCTCGAGCCGCTGGTCCGGTGCCTGGCGCCCCTGACGCCGCAGGTGGCACCCTGGGCCGACTGCCTGCCGTTCCTGGCCCGGGACAAGAAGGCCGTGCAGGCATCCAGCACCACCCAGAGCGCTGCCGCCATCGAGATCCAGTGTGTGCTCCCGCGACTGGGCGAACCCGCCGTGCAGCGGGCGCTCCCCCCCGAGGCCTGGGAATCCCCTCATGCCAGGCTCCTCGCCCTGCTCCACCAGGAGACCGTCCGTGCCTGACCTGCGCTGTATGCTGCTCGCGGTGCTCCTCGCAGGAGCCCCGGCCTCCGCGGAGGATGTCCGCGCCCTCATGCTCCAGGCCCGGGCCCTCCAGCTGCGGGGCTTCGGGGCCGATCCTGCGGCGGCGGCGGCCCTCTACCGGCGCGTGCTGGCCCAGGTCCCCGAGAGCGCCGAGGCCCACCTGCGGCTCTCCGAGGCCCTCCAGGAAGCCCAGAACCCCGATGCCGCCGTGGCACCCGCCAGGAAGGCCGTGGAGCTGGCCCCGCAGAGCGCAGAGGCCCAGGCCCACCTCGCCCTGCTCCAGTTCCAGCGCGCCCAGAAGGACGAGTCCCTGGCGCCGGAGGCTATCAAGGAGCTGAAGGCCGCCACCCTCCGCCTGCCCCAGGATCCGGAGCTGTGGGCGCGCCTCGGCGAGGCCTCCGAGATGGTCAAGGACGGGGAAGGGGCCCTGCGGGCTTGGCTTCGGCTGGGCCGCCTGCGTCCGGGCTTCAATCCGGCTTGGGAACGGGCCTTCATCCACGCCCGCGCCACCCAGAACTACGAGGGCAAGCGGGAGGCCCTGCTGGCGCTCAATGCCCGGCGCCCCGAGGACCGCCACCTCCGGCTGCTGGAGGAACTGGCCCGGGAGCAGATCAAGGCGGGCTACCTGGCCCATGCCGAGGAGAGCTTCCTGCTCCTGGCCAGCCATGTCCCCCAGGAGGCCGGGTTGTGGGAGAACGTGTCCCTGGTGCGCATCCAGACCGCCCGCTGGGCCGCGGCCCTGGAGACGCTGGCCAAGGCCGAGGCGCTGAAGCCCAGTCCCACCCTGACCTTCCACACGGCGCGGGCCCTCATGAACCTGGGCCGCTTCGAGGAGGCCGAGCGTCGCCTCCGCGGCATCGTGGCCCAGGAGATCGATCCACCGTGGATTGCGGATGGCGTGCCGATGCTGTACTCGGAATCCCTCCTGCTCCAGGGCAAGGGCAGGGCCCTGCTGGCCTTCCTGAAGGAGCGGCGCTCCCGGCCGCACACGGATGGGGAGGCCCAGGTCTTCAAGACCCAGGCCCTCATCAGCCTGAACGACTGGAAGAGCGGCCTGGACGCTCTCAAGGAGGGCATCGCCCGGTATCCGAAGGTGCCCTTCTTCCAGCAGGCCGCCAAGCTCCCGCCCAGGTATCTCGAATACGCGCTGTTTTCCCGCAAGGAGACGCGGGCCGCGCTGGAGCAACTGCACCTCGAGGGCATGGCCGCCCTCTGGCAGGAGTTCCAGCGCTGGGACAAGTGCCTCGAGGCCCTGGAGCGGGCCCGCACCCTCTCCCCGGTGCGCCGCGTGGACATGCTGATCATGCAGAGCCAGGCCTACGACCAGCTCGACCGGCACGGCGAGTCCCTGGCCGTGCTGCGGCAGGCACAGGCCTTGGAACCGGCCAACCCGCTGGTGCAGAACAACCTTGGCTACCTGCTGCTGGAGCAGGACCGCGACCTGGAAGAGGCCGCCAGCCTCATCGAGGCCAGCGCCAAGGCCACGCCGGACAACGGGAACGTGGTGGACAGCCTGGGCTGGGCCCAGTTCAAGCTGGGCCGAGTCGCCGAGGCGGAGGCCACGCTGCGGCGCGCTACGGAGCTGAGCCCCTTCAGCCCAGAGGTCCGCAAGCACCTGGGCGAAGTCCTGGTGAAGCAGGGCAAGCTGACCGAAGCTGCCGAGCAGTGGGACCGGGCCCTGGCCTTCGTGTTCCCCGACCGGACCGCCCTGGAGAAGCGCCTGGGGGATCTGCGCATCCGCATCGCCAAGGAGCAGGCCGCCAAGCTGGAGGCACCCCTGCCGACTCCAGCCGCGCCTGCCGTGAAATCGGATGACGACGAGGACGACCAGTGATGCCGTTCCAGGCCCCGCCCCCGGTGATCACGCCCGCACCCATGGCGCCCGTGCGGGCCCAGTACGGCTGGGGTTACGCGGGCGCCGACGGGGAGGGCGTGGGCACCCTGAGTCTGCTCATGGAAGCCGCCAGCGGGAAGCTCATCCTCGAGCTCCACGCGCCCGGGGAGCGGCTGCTGCTGCTGGAAGGGGACGCGGCCTCGGGCTACCGCCTGCAGGTGCCGCGCCAGAAGCTCGACCAGCGCGCCACCTACCTGTCCCAGCTGCCGCTGCCCTTCCTGCCCCAGGTACTCAGCGTGGAGGGCCTGCTGCACCTCCTCCGCACCGGCGAAGGCGCTGGCGTCTCGGTGCAGAAGAAGGACGCCCAGGGCCCCCTCAAGCTCCACTGGCGCGGCAAGGACGCCCGGGGCAAGGACCAGCAGGTGTGGCTGGAGAGGAAGCGGTGGGAGGGGTCACGCTGACTCCGCTCAGCTCCCGGCCATCAGGAGGGTGTCACCTTGGGTTGCAGCACAGGCTTGCCCGCCGCGATCCATGCGTTGAGGATGGCGTCGCCGAGGTGCTGGCTGGCGAGTTGGAGCTGCTGTTTCACGACGGGGCCCTGCTTCGACCAGAAGATCATCCAGTAGGCGGCGGTGCGGGTCTTGCCCCGGCTGCCCATGGGGCTGGTGCGGTCGGCGTCGCGGTCGTCCTCCAGCAGCTGGGGAATGAGGGCGTGGGAGGCCTGCAGCCAATCCCAGGGGCGGGAGAGGATGGCCTTGTCGGGCTGGGCGGGTAGCACGGACAGGTCCTCAGCCACGATGTGCCGCTCCACCAGACCGCTCTCCCAGCGGCTGTGGACGCCCTTCTGGCCGGTGAACTGGCCATCGTGGTTGTCCGTGGTGTGCAGGGGCACGTGGGCATCGGCGATGTAGTGCCCGAGGATGGCAGTGACAAAGGCCACCTTGGTGGTATCTCCTTCGCGGAAGGCCTCCACCAGGTCGCGCCAGCGGTCCTGGATGATCCAGGGGACCACGCCGCGGCGGTAGAAGTCGCCGCCGAGCCGGGCCTCGGCCGCTTCCAGGGTGCGGGGGATCTGGTCCGCGCCGCCGTAGGGTTCCATGTCCATGTAGTGGCGCGGCCCCTCCCTGCGGTCCCGCCGCCAGTGGTCGGGGTCGGAGGCATGGTCGCAGACATCTGCTTCGCGTTCCCGGAACCAAGCCCCGGCCTCCGGGGGCAGGGAGCGCAGGGCGAGGGACGAGACCAACCGGTGGCCCTTGTCGCCCCAGGCGCCGAGCGGCGCGGCTGCCACCAGGGCGGCCAGGGCTAGGCGGCCCAGGCTGTTGCTACTCAGGGATGGTCCCGGTCCGCTCCCAGCGGGTGCGGGTGAAGAAGTGGCGGGCGGTGTCGATGAAATCGCCGGCGACGTCCTGAGGGCCGGTGGGCACGCGGCCGTTGTCGTTGTCGCTGTCGCCTTCCTTGAAGCTCCACCAGACCAGGAACGGACGGCCGCGCAGGTGATCCACGGGCAGGAAGCCCCAGTAGCGGCTGTCCTCACTGTTGTCGCGGTTGTCACCCATGGCGAAGACATGACCCGGGGGCACGGTGACGGGGCCGAGGTTGTCCTTGAAGCTGTCCTGGCGGAGGCTGTTCATGGCCTGCATCTGGTTGTTGCTGTGGAGCGCCAGCACCTCGGGATCGGCGTGCCGCCAGAGACCCACGGGACGCTCGACTTCCCCGGCATCGCGGGTGGTTGGCCAGGGGCCGGGCGTGGGGCCTTCCGGGCTGCGGCCGAACATGTGCTCGAAGGGGCCCGTCACCTGCCTGCCGTTCACATAGAGCCGCTTGTTGCGCATCTCCAGCGTGTCGCCGGCGGTGGCCACGCAGCGCTTCACGTAGTCCTGGTCGCGGTCGAGGGGCCAGCGGAAGACGATGATGTCGCCGCGCTTCACGCTGCGCATGGGAAACAGCGTCTCCTCCCAGCCCCACTGGGGGGTGGCGAAGATGAACTTGTTGGCCAGCAGGTGGTCCCCGATCATCAGCGTGTTGCGCATGGAGGCCGAGGGGATCTTGAACTGCTGGCCCACGAAGGACTTGAAGAACAGGATCAGCACCATGGCGAAGCAGATCACCTCGAGGTTGTCCCGCACCATGCCCTTCTCGGCGCCCGGGGGCAGGGCGATCTCGAGGTCTTCGGGGACGGTGGTGGGTTCGGCCATGTCGGCTCCGGGCAGGACGGTCAGGGACGCTTGAGGGTGGGCAGATCGGTGAAGCCGTAGGACACCAGCCGCTGGACCGTGACCCAGGTGCCGGCGCGCTCCTCCCGGACCTCGACCTCGCCGAGGTTGGGCAGGTAGAGCGTCCGGCGCCGGGGGCCCTGGGCCGGTTGGGACTCCACCCAGATCCCCACTGGATCGGCAGTGGCGGGCAGCAAGCCCGCGCCATCCCAGGCGGCGCGTCCGAGGACGCGGAACGCCGTGCCCCGGTCCGTCCAGGCCGTGGTGGCGGGAAACCCCGCGGGCAGGGAGACGGACAGCACTTGGCCCTGGTCGGTCACGAGGGAGACGCCGCCATCCTGGTGCTTGAGGGTGACCGACCGCTGACCCTTCAGGCTAGCGACGTCCACCTGGATGAGGCTCGGGGGCCCGGGCGCGATGGCAGCCTTGGCCACCCGCACCTGCAGGCGGTTGGCGCTGCGCTGGGGCTGGGGCTGGGAGGGATCCTCGAAAGCGAGCGTGAGGCCTTCTTCCCAGGGGCAGTAGACCCTGGGCGCCTCCTGGGGCTGGCAGGCCAAGCCCAGGAGCAGGACGACCGGCACGAGCCTCGGCAGCAGTCGGGGCATCACTTGTGACCC
>Ga0268298_10004678_pt1 | contig 13218 bp, 10 predicted proteins | sample WWTPWeurt_MetaG_FD_194462 | JGI IMG/M metagenome (GOLD analysis project Ga0268298, IMG submission 194462) | Activated sludge microbial communities from WWTP in Nijmegen, Gelderland, Netherland - WWTP Weurt | ecosystem: Engineered > WWTP > Aerobic digester > Activated sludge | place... | reverse complement strand
CCGATCCGTCGTCGCCGGAGCGGCCGGCCGAGACGATCGTCGCCGGGATTCGCGTCGACGCCGCCCAGGAGCGTGAAGCGAAGCCCGCGAAGTCGGCGCCCGCCGACTCCGCGAAGGCGGCGGGCGCTGCGGACCCGGCGAGGATCGAGCGCTCGAGCCGCACGACCGGCGCCGATTCCGGCCCCGAGGCCGCGTATCGGCAGGGGCTCGCGCGCTACAACGCCGGCGACTTCGCCGCGGCCGCGCAGCTCTTCCGGATCGCACTGGCCGAAGACCCGCGCTTCGCGAGCGCGCGGCGCGCGCTCGCGGCGCTGTACGTCGACCGCCGCGACTGGGCCCAGGCGCAATCGGTGCTCGCCGAAGGGCTCGCGATCGACCCGCGCAACGCGCAGTTCGCGCAGCTGTCGGCGCAGATCTCGATGCGCGCCGGCGACCCGGACGCGGCGATCCGCACGCTCCAGTCGGCCGCCGGCGAGTCGAGCCCGGCCGAGCTGAACGCGACGCTCGCCGGGCTGCTCGCGCGCGCCCGTCGCGACCGCGAAGCCGTGCCGTATTGGATGGCGGCACTCAAGCGCTCGCCGATGCAGGGCGAGTGGTGGCTGGGCCTGGCGATCGCCCTCGAGGCCGACGCCCGCCCCGGCGACGCGCGGCCCGCCTACGAGCGCGCGCTCGCGCTCGGCAGGCTCGCGGCGGAGTCCGCGGACTTCGCCCGCGAGCGGCTCGCGAACCTGCGCTGAAGCACGGCTTCACCTGGCGCGCGCCGGATCGGACGCGCGCCGGATCGGACGCGCGTCGGATCGGGCGCGCGCCGGATCGGACGCGCGCCGGATCGGGCGCGCGCATCGGAACGGACACGCGCGCCGCGTCCTGCCGGCGCGCGGCGAATCAGAACAGCTCGCGCCGGATCAGGCTGTCGACCCGCAGGCTGCCGAAGCTCGCCCGCCCGGCCGGATCGCTCGTGTAGTTCGGCGCGCTGGTCCACGGCCCCTGCAGCCACGGCAGCCCGGCGGACCCGCTCGCGACCGAGGCCCCCGCGGCGCAACGGCTGCCGGACGCCGCGCCGAGCCGCAGGGCGACGTCCAGCCCGCCGGTCTTCGCGGACGCGGGCGCCGTCAGCTGGATCCACCCCTGCCCCTTGCTCGCCTGCGTCACCGCGGACACCGAGACGTCGCACGCGGCGAGCGCACCGCCCCAGTTCGACATCGCGATCGCGGACGCCGGCGGCGTCGCGCAGCTGTCGCGGTGATTCCGGTACCACGCGCCGCCGCTCCACGCCTGCGTCTCGTACGGCATCCACAAGGCGCGGCGGCTGTCGCCGTGCGCGCTCGAGACCTGCAGCCGCCCGTAGAGCTGGGCGTTCGCCCCCTGCGCATTCGTGCCCGTGAAGGCGATGCCCGCGCCGCCGCCGTTGATCACGAGCGCGGCGAGCGCGCCGATCGTGCCGTTGCCGGTCGTGCCGGCCTCGCTCGCGTCGGACACGTCGACGGTCAGCGAGATCACCGCGTTGAACGGCGCCACCGGCGTCGCCGGGCGCGTAAACACGAACGACGCGGCGCTGCCGAAGGTGGCGCTGCCCAGTCCCGAGCCGCTGGACGCGACCGCGACGGTCTGGCCGGTCGCGGAGAACGGCGCACTCGCCGGGGCGTTCGATCCCCACGTCGGCACGATCGCCGACGCCGCGAGCTTGAAGAGCGTGCCGGCGTACTGGCGCGTCGTCTGCCCGTCGGACGCCTGCGCGGTCAGCGTGACGACCGGCGTCGTCGCCCACGCGAACGCCTGTCCGATCCACGTGAAGTTCCAGTCCGCGCGGGTCGTGCACGCGGTGGACTGGCCGGGCGTGAACGACGGAGTGCGCGACAGCGTGAGCAGGAAGCGCGCCGGGACGAAGCGGCCGATGCTGGTCGCGGGGGAGCTGATCAGGCGCTGCGCCGCGGGCGTGCCGTCGCTCGCGTCGACCGACGCGAAGGTCGTGTCCTCGGCGTGGGTCCTGAACGCACCGACCTCGGTGAAGAACGCGCCGGCACTCGTGGCGACGCCGGAGGCGCTCGTGAACGGCGCGACCAGGTTCGCGACACTCGCGGTCGTGCATGGCGACGGAACGACGCAGCCGTCGAAGATCATCTGCGGCGCCCCCGTGTAGCCGGCCGTCGTCACGCCGGCGGCGTTCAGCGCGGTCATCGTGATCCGGAACGGCTGGCCGGCCGCGTGCACGACGCCGCCGCTGGCCGAGGTGTTCGACAGCATTCGCGCCGTGCCCGTCGTCTGCCAGTCGCCGTCGGTCGCCACCGGTGTCGTGAACGACGCCGGCCGGATCGCGAAGTTGTCGGTCGAGCAACCGACGATTGCGCTGCCAGTGGCCGGCGTGTACGTGACCCTGAACCGGGCGTCGCGCCACGCCTCGGGCTCGACGATGCCGGACACGCGGATGCGGCCCGCGCTGGCGGCGACGAAGGCCTGAGTTCCCAGCGACTGCGCGGTGGTCCACGAGCTTCGGCAGCCGGTGGTCGCGTTCAGCGCGCCGCCGTTGTCGCTCGAATTGAGCAGTTCCAGGGTGACGGACCCGACGAAGGTCGTCAGAACTCCGGTGCCGCCCGAGTTGATCGCGACGACGTCGACCGCGAACGACTGGCCGGCGACCTTGGTCTGCAGGACGCCGGTCACCGCGCCGGACGCGGTGCCGGTGTCGAACACGTTGAAGCCGCGCGGCGGCGTCGAGGACGCGATCGACTTGAAACGGACCGCGGTGCCGACCAGCGAGCCGATGTTCGTGAACGTGACCAGTCCGTAGTCGGCGGTCGTGAGTTCCCAGCCGATCTGCGCCTTGCCGCCCGACGTGTTGTTCGACGCGCCCCACTGGTAGATGAAGTCACCCGACTCCTCGAGGATGATCTGCACGTTGAAGCGGCTGTCGGTCGTCTGGTTCCACTCCGAGATGTTCGACCAGGTCGCGACGAAACGGCGATTCGGCGCGCTGCCGAGCGTCGCGTACGTGACCACGCCGCCGATCGACGTGTCGAAGTCCGCGCCGTAGACGCGCATCGTCCTCGCGACGTTGGCGCCCGGGTAGTTGTACGGGTAGGTGACCGGCGACGTCGTCTGCGTGCCGTGGCCGCAGAAGTTGTTGTTGAATTGCAGCCGGCCGTTCGACATGATCCGCACCGTCGTGTACGACGTCGTTCCGAACACGTAGGTGAATCCGATGGGCAGCTCGGCGGTGATGTCGTCGTCGACGGCCGCACCCCCGCCGCTGCACTGCGCAGTCCTGGACCAGGTGACCGTGGTCGCGCCGGTCGTCGGCACCCACGCGTACGGCTCGGTGGTATAGCCGTAGCTCGCCGCGCCCGCGAGCGCGGGCACGGTGGCCAGGCCCAGTGCGAGGGCGATCGCGGGCACGATCCGCCTCGCGACGCGGACCGCGGGCGCGAGCGCGCACCACCGCGCGACGCCGGACGCGACGATCGTCGCGGCGCGGGCGCTAGCACTCATAGTTCGGCGCCGTCCCCGCGACCGGGTTCTTGCACTTGATCACGCGCGACTCGATGCGCCGCTCGACGCGGTCGGGCGCGCCGGCCGTCCCGAAGCTCGCGGTGGCCACCAGCACGTACCCGGCGACGCGGTTCTGCTGCTCCTCGTGCGAGCCGCTGGACGGGTGGCGCGCACAGGTGACGGTGACGGTGAACGCCGCGAGGTCGCCGGGCAGCGCCAGCGTCTTGGGCGACGCGAAGCACGCCGGCAGCGCGCTCGCCGCGAGCGCCTGCGCGTTGTTCGGGTCGAGCACCTGGTACGTGCCCCACTCGATGCCGCTGCGCGCGGCCCAGTACGCGCGCTCGCCCTGCAGGTCCGACGCGAAGTCGCTCGACTGGAAGCGCTGCACCGACAGCAGCGCCGCCGCGAGCGCGCCGCCGACGACCATGAAGAAGACGATCGCGAGCAGCATCGAGCCGCGCTGCGCGGCCGGCGCGCGGCGGCGGCGCGGGTCAGGGCGTCGCATCGACGTTCACCTGCTGGATCAGGGACACGGTCTCGCCGCCGCGCGTGAGCGCCAGCCGCAGCTGCACCGAGCCGATGTTGGCCAGGCCGGAGTCGACCGCGAGCGCGCACGCCGACGCGTTGGCCGCCAGCCGCGACGTGGTCGCGGCGGCCAGCCCGCCGCCGCCCGTCGTCGGCTGCGACGCCGACCAGCCGTACGCGCTGAAGCGGGTCACGACGCCGTCGGGGCCGCAGAAGTAGCTGACCGGCGTGGAAACGACGAAGAAGCGCTGGTCCGGCGACGCCAGCGGAAAGCTCGCGCCGGCGGCGTCGAACACGATCGTCGCGAGCGCCGCGCCGGTCGACGTCGGCGTGCGCCGGTTGTTGCCCGAGTAGACGTCGGCGGCGGGCGTGCCCAGGTTGTAGACGACGAGCGCGCTGCCCGCGGCGACGTCCACCGGCGGCCCGACGACCTGGAACGAGGTGTCCGGCGGGCTCGCGTAGAAGTCCAGCGGGTCGTTGCCCGCGGGCTCGGCGCTCACCGACGCGAACGCCCGGTAGCGGCCCGCCGCCAGCACCGGCACGAGCTCGAGGTAGGTGCCGCCGTCGGCGATCGCGACGCGGGCGCTGTTGGGCAGCGCCGCGGCGAGCTCGCGCGCCAGGCGGCGCAGCGCCACGTCGGCCTGGTCCGAGAGCTCCGCGCGCACGATGCTCGAGCGGTACATGTCGATCGCGCGCGAGATGAAGGTCGCGCCCAGCGAGCCGACGATGCCGACCAGCACCATGACGAGCACGAGCTCGACCAGCGTGAAGCCGCGCGGGCGGCGCACGCGGCCGCGCGGTCGGCGCGTTCGCGCGCGCCGACCGGCGACGCCCGCGCGCGAGGCCGCGTGCCGCACCGCGCCGGCGCGCGTCACGGCCGGACCCTCGCGCGGAAGGTCTGCAGGCGCACGCTGCCGCCGCCGGGCCCGGTGACCGTGACGCTGACCCACAGGCCCTCGCCGGACGGGATGTTGTCGAGCGCCTGCGCCTGCACGCTCACCGACGCCGAGTACGCGGACAGGCCCGCGACCGCGGTGCCGTCGAGCGAGCGGATGCCCGGTGGCGACGCCATCGAGAAGCCGTCGTAGTCGTCCGGGTGGTCGAACGGGGCGGTGTAGCTGAAGCGGCTCTCGCCCGTCTCGGGCCCGGAGGCGTCCGCGACCGTGCACGTGGACGAGCCCACGGGCGGCGGCCCGTCGGCGTCGCAGCGCGTGTACGCCTTCAGCCCGATCTCGCTCATCAGCGCCTCGGCCACCGCGAGCGACTGCTTCTGCGGCCAGGTGTCGCCGCCGCGCGACGCGGCCCACGCGAGCGCGCCGGCGATGCTCGCGAGCACGATGCCGCCGATCACGATCGTCATCGTGGTCTCGATCAGCGTGACGCCGCGCTGGCGTCCGAGGCGTGCGCGCGTGATCACTTGTTCGTCCACGAGGTCTCGGTGAGCCCCGTCTCGTTCCAGGTCAGCACCACGGCGGTCGCCGACGCGCCGTCGAGCACGAGCTGCGTCGTCTGCCCCGAGCCCGACTGCACCCGCCCGAGCCCGTCGAACGCGAACGCGGTGACCGCCGGCGGCTGCACCGAAAGCGCCGCGCCCGCCGGCGCGGTGAAGACCAGCGCGCCGCTCGCCCCCGGATCCGTCAGCGGCTGCGCGCACGCGGGCGCGGCGTCGGCGCAGACCCGCACCGTGCCCGCCGCGGTGTCGACGCGCACCCAGACCGTGGTGCGCGCGGCGATCGCGCGCTTGTGCGCGTAGCGGATCGTCCCGGCCAGCGTGTCGCCCGCCGACGCGAGCGAGAACGTGTCGCCCGAGGGCATGCGCGACACCGCGACGACCGCGAGGATGCCCACCACCGCGAGCACCGCGACGAGCTCGACGATCGTGAAGCCGCGCGCGTGCGCCTTCCCGCGTCCGCGCGCGTGAGCGTGAAGAACGTCGGGCGCCGGCGCACGCGCGCCCGCGCAGGGAGTGTCGATCCTTTCCATGCACTGGCCAGTAGACCGCGGACGTGTCGCGCGCTGCACGCGGAACAGGCCGGGTCGTGCCCGCTTTTTCCGCCGCTGTGCACGCCGCGCGCGCCCGTAAGCTGCCCGGAGAGACTTCCTTCGAGCCCGCGCATGCCCCTGCCACGAAAGATCCGGATCGGCGAGATGCTCGTCAACGCCGGCGTCGTCACGCCCGAGCAGCTCGCTCAGGCGCTCGACGAGCAGAAGCGCACCGGCCGCCGGCTCGGGCGGGTGCTGGTCGAGGCCGGCACCGTCGACGAGACGCGGCTCGCGAAGATGCTCGCCGAGCAGCTCGGCATCGACTACGTCGACCTGCGCAGCGCGCAGATCGACCGCGAGGCCGTGCGCAAGCTGCCCGAGCAGCAGGCGCGGCGCTTCCGCGCGCTGGTGCTCGGCCGCTCCGCGAGCGGCGGGCTGCGCGTCGGCATGGCCGACCCGACGGACCTGCAGGCGTACGACGACCTGGTCCGCGTGCTGCGCTGCGAGATCGAGCTGTGCGCGCTGTCGGAGTCGCAGCTGCTGTCGATGATCGACCGCGTCTACGAGGCGACCGAGGGCCTCGCGGACCTCGCGCGCGAGCTCAAGGCGGACCTCGCCCCGGACCAGTCGCTGCTGGCCCAGCTCGCGTCTTCCGGCCCCGACGACACGACCGCGGTCGCGCGGCTGCTCGCGACCGTGTTCGAGGACGCGGTGCGCGCGCGCGCGTCCGACGTCCACTTCGAGCCGCAGTCCGACCACCTGCAGGTGCGCCTGCGCGTCGACGGCGTGCTGCACGGCCACGCGCGCTTCGACGCCGAGATCGCGGGCGCGCTCGCGCTGCGCCTCAAGCTGATCTCGAACCTCGACATCGCGGAGAAGCGCCTGCCGCAGGACGGCCGCTTCGAGGTGATGGTGCGCAACACCCCGGTCGACATGCGGATCTCGATCATGCCGTCGCACTGGGGCGAATCGGTGGTGCTGCGGCTGCTGAACACGACCCAGGAGCTGCCGAGCATCGAGCGCGTCGGCATGCGCCCGTCGGTCGAGGCGCAGGTGCGCCGCGCGATCGAGCGCGCGCGCGGGATGATCCTCGTCACCGGGCCGACCGGCTCCGGCAAGACGACGACGCTGTACGCGCTGCTCAACGCGCTGCGCGGCGAGGAGCGCAAGCTCGTCACGGTCGAGGACCCGATCGAGTTCAGGCTGCCGGGCATCACGCAGGTGCAGGTCAACGAGCGCATCGACCTCTCGTTCCCGCGCGTGCTGCGCTCGGTGCTGCGCCACGACCCGGACGTGGTGATGGTCGGCGAGATGCGCGACACCGTCACCGCCGAGATCGGCGTGCGCGCCGCGATGACCGGCCACCTGGTGCTGTCGACGCTGCACACCAACGACGCGCCGAGCACCCCCGCGCGCCTCACCGACATGGGCATCCCGCCGTACCTGCTCGCGACCTCGCTGCAGCTGCTGCTCGCGCAGCGGCTGCTGCGCCGGCTGTGCCCGCAGTGCCGCCAGCCGGCGACGCCGACGCCGCAGGAGCGCGCGTGGCTCGTCGAGACGCTGGGCGAGTCGGTGGCGGACACGGTGGCCGCGCACACCGGCCAGGGCTGCTCGAACTGCAACAACACCGGGTTCCTGGGACGGATCCCGGTGTACGAGTCGCTGGAAGTCACGCGCCCGATCGCCGACGCGCTCGCGCGCGGCGACCAGCAGGCGTACATGCGCGCCGCACGCGGGCAGCTCGAAGGCCAGCGGCTCGCGCACGACGCCGCGCGGCTGGTGCGCGCGGGCGTGACCAGCGTGCACGAGGCGATGCGCGTGGCGGCGCAGGACGTCGAGGACGCCTGATGCCGCAGTTCCAGTACGAGGGCCGCGACGGCAGCGGCGAACGCGTGAGCGGGACGCTCGAGGTCGCGACGCCCGACGCCGCGGCGATGGTGCTCGCCGGGCGCGGGATCACGCCGGTGCGGATCGCGGCGCTCGCGGGCGCGGGCACGGGGTCGCGCGAATCGTCGGCGCGCCCCGCACGCCGGGCCGCGCGCATGACGATCGACGAACTGCAGCTGTTCTCGCGCCAGCTGCACGCGCTGCTGCGCGGCGGCCTGCCGATCATGCGCGCGCTGTCGGCGATGCAGGACTCGGCGACGCGCCCCGCGCTCGGCGCGATGCTGGGCGAGCTGTCGTCGAGCCTGGACCAGGGCCGCGAGCTGTCGGCCGCGATGGCAAGACACCCGCAGGACTTCCCGCCGCTTTACGTCGCGATGGTGCGCGTCGGCGAGCAGACCGGCCGCCTCGACGACATCCTGCGCCAGCTCGCCGGCTGGCTCGAGTTCGACCGCAAGTCGCGCGAGCGCGTGAAGGCGGCGCTGCGCTACCCGAGCTTCGTCGTGGCCGCGATGGCGATCGCGCTCGTGGTGGTCAACCTGTTCGTGATCCCGCGCTTCGCCGGCGTGTACAAGTCGATGAAGGTCGACCTGCCGTGGATGACGCAGCTGCTGATCGGCTTCTCCGACTTCATGGTCGGGAGCTGGCCGCTGCTGCTGGCCGGCGTGGCCGGCGGCGCCTGGGCGTTCCGCACGTGGAAGCGCACGGACGGCGGGCGCGCGCTCTTCGACCAGTGGGTCCTGCGCGTGCCGATCGCCGGGCGCATCCTGCGCCACGCGGCGCTCGCGCGCTTCGCGCGCAGCCTGTCGATGACGCTGCGCAGCGGCCTGCCGGCGTCGCAGGGCATCCAGCTCGTCGCGCACACCGTGGGCAACGCGTACATGTCGAACCGGCTCGAGCGCGTGCGCACCGGCATCGAGCGCGGCGAGAGCCTGCTGCGCGCGTGCTCGGGCACGCGCGCGTTCACGCCGCTGGTGCTGCAGATGATCGCGGTCGGCGAGGAGTCGGGAACGGTCGACGAGATGCTCGAGCACGTCGCGACGTTCTACGAGGAGGACGTCGACTACGACCTCGCGCGGCTGTCGTCGGCGATCGAGCCGATCCTGATCGTCGTGCTCGGCGCGATCGTGCTGGTGCTCGCGCTCGGCGTGTTCCTGCCGATCTGGGACCTGGGCAAGGCGGCGCTCGGGCGCAGCGGCTGAGCGCCTACTTCGACGCCGCGGTCAGCGGCCAGCGCCGCGCCAGCAGCGCCGCGAGCATTCCCAGCAGCAGCGCCCACTCCAGCGACAGCACGACGGTCGCGAGCGCGGTCACCGCGAGCGGCGCGCGCTCGCGCGGCTCCTCGCGCCAGATCCGCGCGATCTCGAGGCGGTCGACGAGCCCCCACGCGACCATGAACAGCAGCGCGGCGATCACCGCCAGCGGCAGGTGGCGCGCCAGCGGTGCGACCCCGGCGAGCAGCACGACGAGCAGCACCGACGCGCACACCGCCGCAAACGGCGTCCGGGCGCCCGACGCCGCGTTCACCGCCGAACGGTTGAACGAGCCGCTGGCGGGGATCGCCGAGCAGAACGCGCCGGCGATGTTCGCGAGCCCCTGCCCGATGAACTCCTGGCTGCCGTCGATCGAATGCCCGTGGCGCAGCGCGAGCGCGCGCGCGATCGCGACCGCTTCGGTCAGCCCCAGCAGCGTCATCACGAGCGTCGCCGAGAAGAGCTGGCGCAGCGTGTCCAGCGACAGCGTCGGAATCGAAGGCGTGGGCAGCGCGCCGGGCAGCGGCGGCACGGTGCGCAGGCGCGGGAACTGGGGCGCGAGCGCCTCGACGCCCCACGCGGCGAGCGAGCCGGCGACGACACCGACCAGCATCGCGGGCACGAAGCGATTCAGCGGTGCCCACGCGCGAATCACGGCGATCGTCGCCACGCCCACGGCGATCGCGACCGGGTTGAAGCGGTCGACGCGCTCGGCGAGCGCCGAGACCGTGCCCGCGACCGAGATCCCGCGCGGCAGCTCGACCCCGACGAAGGGGCCGGCCTGCGTCGACGCGATCAGCACCGCGGCGCCGGTCGTGAAGCCGACGATGACCGAGTGCGGCACGAGGTCGACGAGCGCGCCGGCGCGCGCCAGCCCGAGCGCGAGCTGGACGATGCCCACCAGCAGGCTGAGCGTCAGCACGTACCCGACGTACAGATCGCTCCCCGGAACCGCGAGCGGCGCGATCAGCGCCATCGTCGTCAGCGAGATCGCGTTCGCCGGCCCCGTCACCATCATCCGGCTCGAGCCCCACAGCGCGGCGACCAGGCAGGGAAGCATCGCCGCGTACAGCCCGTGCTGCGGCGGCACGCCCGCGAGCGTCGCGAACGCGAGCCCCTGCGGCAAGACGATGATCGCGCCGGTCAGCCCCGCGAGCAGGTCGGCGCGCAGCACGCCGCGCTCGCGCAGCATCGGCCACCACAGCAGGAACGGCAGCCAGCGGCGCCCCATCGTCAGTCCCGGATCCCGTGATAGAGGCGCACCACGTGGCGGGCCTCCGCGAAGAACAGCCAGCGCTCGACGAACAGGCCGGCCACGCACAGCACGGCGGCCGCGGCGCCGCTCCACGCGCCCGTCGCGAGCTCGAGCAGCGCCATCGGGGCCACGAAGCCCGCGACCAGGGCGGCCGCGCGCAGCGTGCGGGCCCGCTCGCGCGCGACGCGAAAGCAGAACTCGTCGGTGAGGAAAGTGCCGTGCGAGTGGCCGGCGTCGAGCAGGCGGATCGTGCCGTCGCGCAGGCCGAGCGCGTCGTTGGGGCTCGGTGCCGCGTCCGGGCCCGGAAACTTCGCCCAGTACGCGAGCTTGAGCGCGCCCCCGGCCGCGAGCAGCGCCACGGCGAGCTCGCGCCAGAGGTCGACGCCCGAGCCCGCGGCGAGCCCCTGCGGTGCCGCGGGCCCGCGGACCGCGATCCACGCGACCAGCCCCGCCGCCAGGCCGAGCAGGGGAAACGCCACGCGCGTGTGCCAGGTGCGCCACTGCGGGATCGTCTTCAGGCACGCGTAGATCATCGCGGTGGACACGAACGTGCCCGCCGCGAACGCGACGACGAGCGCGCCCGCGAGCGCGAGCGCCGCGTCGGCGCGCAGCGCCGCGGCCGCGAGGTACGCCCCGCTCGCCGCGTAGAAGCCGATCGCGGCGACGCCCTCGCGCGACAGCCACGACGTGCGCCAGCACGCGAGCGCGCGCCACGCGTTGCGCCGGTTCGCCAGGTGCAGCGTCGACGACGCGAAGCCCGCGGACACCAGAACGAATGCGCACGCGGCGGTGCGCCAGAACGTCGCGTCGTCGCCCGCCGCGCCGAGCGCGCGCGCGAGCACCAGCCACACGGCCAGGCCGAGCCCCGCGCCGGCGCTCACCGTGAAGAAGACCACCGAGAGCGCGGGCCTCACAGCGACACCACGCGGTTGACCAGCGAAGCGAGGCGCTCGCGCAGCGTCGGCGCGGCCGGCAGGCGCGAGACGTCGACCTGCGCCGGCGCGCGCGGCGGCAGGTAGCGGTTCACGGGCCGGTAGCCGAGCGCGGGCATCAGCGCGCCGCCGCCGCGCTCGCGCGACAGCGTCGAGACCGCGGACGCCGGGTCGTCGAAGTCGCCGAAGTGGCGCGCGTGCGCCGGGCACGCGAGCACGCACGCGGGCTGCCGCTCCTCGGCGGGCAGCGCGGCGTCGTAGATCCGGTCCACGCACAGCGTGCACTTGCGCATCGTGCCGCTGGAAGGGTCGAGCTCGCGCGCGCCGTACGGGCACGCCCACGCGCAGTAGTTGCAGCCCATGCAGCGCTCGGGGTCGATCAGCACGATGCCGTCCTCGGCGCGCTTGTACGACGCGCCCGTCGGGCACACGGTCACGCAGTCGGCGTCCTCGCAGTGCATGCACGACAACGGCACGTTGACGGTCTTCGACAGGTTCAGGTGCCCGCTCGCGGCGTCGCGCGGCGCGTCGGACAGCACCTCGAAGTGGCGCACGCGGTTGAACCACACGCCCGACGGTACGGCGCCGTACGGATCGCGGTCGGGCGATCCGCCGGCCATCGCCGACTCGCCGTTCCACTCCTTGCACGCGACCGCGCACGCGTGGCAGCCCACGCAGGTGTCGAGGTCGACGACCAGGCCGAGCTTCATCGCGCGCCCTCCCCGCCGGCCGCCGCGGCACCGGTCGCACCGGTCGCACCGGTCGCACCGGTCGCACCGCTCGCCCCGGTCGCACCGCTCGCCCCGGTCGCCCCCCGCGAGCCCGCGGGCGCGCCCGCGCCGAACTCGAGCTTCGGCCACACCCCGGTCTCGCCGGGCGCGGCCTTCCAGACCCGCACCTTCACGTCGTACCAGGCGGCCTGGCCGGTGATCGGGTCCGAGTTCGTGACCGGCGCCTCGCCCGAGCGCCCGGGCAGGCTCTCGGCGATCAGGTGGTTGAGCAGGAACCCGTGCGTGGCCTCGGAAGCGTCCGTTGCCAGCCCCCACGCGCCCGACATCTTGCCGATCGCGTTCCAGGTCCACACGGTGTTCGCCTCGCAGCCGGCCATCGTGCGCAGCTGCCCGCGGATGCGGCCGTTGTGCGACTCGACCCAGACCCAGTCGTCGTCGGCCAGCCCCATCGCCGCGGCGGTGTCGGCGTTCATGTACAGGTAGTTGCGCGCCATGATCTGGCGCAGCCACGCGTTCTGGGAATCCCACGCGTGGTACATCACCATCGGGCGCTGCGTGATCGCGTGCAGCGGCCAGCGCGCCGGGTCCTCGAGCCCCTCGGTCTCCAGCGGCGGGTACCAGTCGGGCAGCGGGTCGAAATAGCGCGCGAGGCGCTCGCGGTCCTGCGCGCGCACCGGCCGCGGGCCCTCGTACACGCCCTGCCCCGCGAGCCTGAATTTCTGCAGCGGCTCCGACCAGATCTGCATCACGATCGGGTCGGCGCGCCCGATGAAGCCGGCCTGCGTCGCGGCCTCGAGATAGTCGCGGTTGATGCCGCGATCGAACATCATGTTCGGCGGCCAGTGCTTCGCGAAGAAGCTCTTGCCCTCCTTGTACGCGTCCCACTGCTTCGGGTTGGGCGCGCCGCGCAGGTGCTGGTCGCCGTGCTCGCCGCGCCAGCCGGCGAGGAACCCGATGCCGGGCGCACGCTCGTAGCGCACGATGAAGTCCGGGTAGTCGCGGAAGCGCCGGGTGCCGTCGGCGTTCGTGAACGCGGGGAACTTGAGCCGCGACGCGAGGTCGACGAGCACCTCCTGCCACGGGCGGACGTCGCGGTCGGGCGCGACGAGCGGGTGGCGGATCGCGTCGGCGACCGCGTCGGGCTCCGAGATCGGGCGGTCGAGGATCGA
>Ga0268298_10004677_pt1 | contig 13220 bp, 13 predicted proteins | sample WWTPWeurt_MetaG_FD_194462 | JGI IMG/M metagenome (GOLD analysis project Ga0268298, IMG submission 194462) | Activated sludge microbial communities from WWTP in Nijmegen, Gelderland, Netherland - WWTP Weurt | ecosystem: Engineered > WWTP > Aerobic digester > Activated sludge | place... | reverse complement strand
CACTCGCCCACGGAGCAATATCGGGCACGTTGGTGCTCTCCACATGGCCAACATTGGAGACCAGCGCCCAACGGACAACTTCCACGAAGGTCATATCATGCAAGGCGCCCATCACGACCGCACCGACAACAGCCACCAGCACAAAGAAGTACATGCCCAAGGCCGTCAGGCGGGTGAAAGCCCACATGAAGGTTTCGAAACTCATACCGCGTTTGGAAAGGGGAAGGGTTCGGGACTGGTCCATTATTGCATCCTCGCAATGGAAGTCGTTACCACGCTGATCGCCGCCGCCCCAAAGATGACAATGAAGACCACCCATTCGATCATGATCGCCTGACGATGATAGGGGATCAGTTTTTGTGGGAACAGATCCAGGATGGTAATACGCAGTCCGTTAATGACATGGAATAGGATGCAGAACAAAATAAAGATCTGGAAGGGCGGACTCATATAGATATAGTTCAAGGTGTGCCCGATTCTCCAGCCCTGCTTCTCCCCGAATGTGGATAAGACATGCATCGTAACAAAAATCGCCATCCCTGCCCCGCCAACACGGTGCAGGATAAAGGTCAGGAAGGGTCCCTGTCCCTTATATCCCAGAGCCGTGGAAAGAGGAACATTTCTTTTCAAGCCCATTGAAGCCTCCGATTGAAATGATTGAAACGCCTTATTTTACTCGCTGATTTCCCGAATCGCGAGTTAAACGGCATTACACACAAATAAATAAGCCGTATTCGAGTGATACGGCTTATGGGTACCAGCGGGTTATACCCGTTTACTTTGTCACCGTTCTCGGCGGCGGAGCGAACTCTTCGATCTGCGCGACCACATCTGCCAGCGGCATGACCTTCGAGACATGCGACTCTTTCTTGCCGAAGCCGATACTATCCAGAACGAGCGTGCGCTTCAACAACTGGATGCCGAAAGCAGGGTCCACGCCTTTGGGGCATGCTTGCGAACAGGCACCTGCCATATGGCATTGATACGGACCGTGGAAGGCGTCAATGGCAACAAGGCGCTCCTTGAGTCCGCAGTCGCGGCTGTCCACGGTGTAGCGGTAGGCTTGCGCCAAGGCTTGAGGTCCAAGGAAGAGCGGGTCGGTCGCCACGGTTGGGCAGGCAGCGAGGCACAAACCGCATTTGATGCAAAAGGTGAACTGGCTGTATTCGTCGCGCTGTTCCACCGATTGAATGAACTCGCCCGTCGGTTCTTCGATCTCTTTTGAGTTGGTGTGGATGATGAACGGCTTGATTGCTGCATGCTTTTCAATGAGCGGTTCCAGGTTCGGCACCAGGTCCTTGACGTTCTCATAATTAGGCAGCGGTGCGACCGTGACCACATCCGTACCGAGGTGCAACACCTGGGTCTGGCAGGCAAGCATCGGCAGGTCATTGACGAACATGCCGCACGATCCGCACACGCCCATGCGGCAGGACGAGCGCCATGCGAGGGTGGGCGCCTGCTCGGCTTTGATCTCGTGCAAGGCTTCGAGCACGGTCATGCCATCGGGTACGTTGAGCTTGTGTTCCTCCCAATGCGGAGTCGTGTCTTTATCCGGGTCGTACCGGCGAATTTTGAAGGTGATGAGTTTTGTATCAGCCATGGAAATCTCCAATCCCGTTAGAAACTAAAGGTCCACCAGGTCACATAGGCGCCCAGTAAAAAGATCACAACACCGACCATGAAAACGCCCCAATCCACGGCCCTGGCGAGGGCCGCCGAAAGCGGCAGTTCACGGATAATGCCACGCAGCCCATATAAGCCATGATACAGACCCGCAACCAAAAGCAGGATATAAAGAACGAACTGGGTCATATCTTTTCCGCGTGCGATCATGGCTTCAAAAGAACGGGCTTCCTCCACACTGACACCATAGAACACGGGGGCGTAATGTTGAACTGCAAAATGCAAACCAAGCAGCACGAGGATGACGGGGATCGCCAATAAATGCCATGTCCAAAATCTTGTTTCGCGCATTCGTAACTCCTTTGACCACGGACGATAGACAATCGTCCATCGTCCACTATTCAAAGAACAAGCTCGAGCCGCCCAGGATGATCAGCAGCGCAGCCAGCGCCATGATGATATAGGTCAATGGGCGGTGCTTCATCACCGAAGACTTGTACGGGTAGACAGGTTCTTCCGGCTTGCCAAGGAAGAAACCGAGTTCCACCATCAGCAGGCGCACGCCGTTCGTGGCATGGAACACAGCCGCAGCAAACAGCAAATATTCGATCACCTTGAACAGCGGTGATGCGAAGAGACCCATCAGCCCGGCCCAAGCCTGCTCGCCGCGCATCCGGTTCGCGGTTTCGATAATGTGCAGGGTCATGTACGCGATCAACCCCAAACCCGAAAGACGATGCCCGATATACAAGTATCGTTCAAATGTATATTTCCCTGCATATACCCAGCCTTTGATGCCAAGTCTATTGTTATAAGCAGTAGGTTTGTTCGTAGCCATGATTAGTATTTCCTTTCCACAGGCTTCCACATGGAAATATCCACCTTGCTGTAACTCAACTTCGGCCCAGCCTCGGTGTAATCTGCCATGGTGTGTTTCAACCAATTCTCGTCATCGCGCACTTTGAAATCGCGCCGCGCATGTCCGCCGCGTGATTCGGTGCGGGTCAACGCGCCGAGCGTGGCCACTTCCGCCACATCGATCATGAATCCAGTTTCAATGGCACGTTCCAAGTCGGTGTTGTAGCGCAGGCTCTTATCTTTGAGCGAGATCTTCTTGTAGCGTTCCTTCAACTCGCGAATTTTCTTCAGGCCTGCTTCCATCTGTTCGCCCGTGCGGAAGACGCCCATCGTGGCATCGAGGTTATGACGTAACTCTTTGCGGATCTGGTAATGGTCTTCTGTTCCATTGGATGAAATCAACGCTTCGATCTTCGCCCATTCCTGCTCTGCCGTCTTTGGCATGTCTGCCACTGAAGCCTTCTCGCAATAACGAGCCGCTTCACCGCCAGCCACACGTCCCCAAACGAGACATTCCGCCGTCGAGTTCGAGCCGAGTCGATTCGCGCCATGCAATGACACGCACGAAACCTCACCCGCCGCCCAGATATTTTCCACGGGAGTGTGTCCCTTAATATCCGTGTGGACTCCGCCCATGGTGTAATGCGCCACCGGGCGAATCGGAATCGGCTTCTCGATAGGATCAAGCCCAATGTGTTTGATGGTCACCTCGCGGATGAGGGGGAGGCGTTCCAAAATTTGTTTGCGTCCGAGGTGACGCAAATCCAAATGGATATAATCCAAACCATCGGGACCCGGGAATCCGCGCCCGGCTTCGATCTCGGTCATCTCAGAGCGGGAGACCATGTCACGCGGAGCAAGTTCCATCTTTGATGGGGCATAAGCGCCCATGAATCTTTCATCCTTATTGTTGAGAAGTGTCCCGCCTTCACCGCGGCAGGCTTCGGTCATTAGGATGCCACTGGGGATTAATCCAGTGGGGTGGAATTGGATGAACTCCATGTCCTTGAGCGTCAGCCCGGCGCGATACGCCATCGCCAGCCCGTCGCCGGTGACGGTTTCAGAGTAGGTGGTGAACCCGAAGATCTGACCCGCCCCACCCGTCGCCAGAATGAGCGCCTTGCCGCGAATCAAAACGAACCTGCCGTTGATCATATCGATCATGGTCAAGCCCGCGAAACGATTATTCTCGATCAAAATGGATGTGACGAAGCCTTCATCATAGCGATTGATTTTTTTGGTGTGCTTCATCAACGTGTCATACAGGGTCTGCATTTCAAGGTGACCCGTTTTATCCGCCGCGAAGACCGCACGCGGATAGGTATGCCCGCCGAACGGACGCTGTGCGATATGCCCATCTTCTGTGCGTGACCAGGGAATGCCCCAATGGTCGAGGTGCAGAATCTCTTTAGGCATCTCATGCACAAAAAAATCCACGACGTCTTGATCAGCCAAAAAGTCTGAGCCTTTGACCGTATCCCACGCGTGGAGTTCGTAACTGTCGCCCTTGTCCTGCCGCATTACGGCGGCTGTCCCGCCTTCGGCTGCGACCGAGTGCGCGCGCATCAGTTGAAGTTTAGAAACGAGCGCGATATCCAGATTGCCTTTGCTTTGCTGCGCGGCTTCGAGCGCTGCCCGCAAACCTGCAAGCCCTGTCCCCAATATGATCAGATCATGTTGATAGACTTCCATCTGCCAACTCCTCAAATAGGATACAAAATCACCAATTAGATTTCATTGTAGGATTTTTGAAGGCTTTGGGTTAGTGATAATTGTCACCGAATGGGTGGATGGATTGTCAAATTATGTACAATTCGTCCGAATTAGAAGAGCAGGTACAATGGAGGGAAATCAAACCCAAATGGAGAATTTATGAAAACAGCAAGCGGCTTGGAATATATTGAAGTGGAAGCAGGTACCGGCGCTCAGGCCGAAGCCGGCAAAACGGTCAGCGTACATTACACGGGTAAATTTCAGGACGGTCGCGTGTTCGACAGTTCCGTCTCGCGCGGCGAGCCCATTGCCTTTAAGTTGGGTGTCGGGCAGGTCATTAAAGGATGGGACGAAGGCATTGCGCTGATGAAGGTCGGCGGCAAGGCACAACTCATCATCCCCTCGAACTTGGCCTACGGCGAGCGCGGCGCTGGCGGAGTCATTCCCCCCAATGCGACGCTGATCTTCGATGTTGAATTAGTGGATGTGAAATAGGGGCGACCCGTCACTATCAAACAGCATTCTGTTCTGCAATGGGAGGGTGACCCCTATTGCCCCAAATAAAAGAGCCGGGACGTTTCAGTCTCGGCTCTTTTATTTATCCATTCTCCGGCACAGGTTGGGTAAAGGTGACGGTTCGGCCAATCCACCAGACCAGAGCGGCGCCGATGGCGAACAGTACCATGTTGAGCGCAAAAGGCAGGGAGCGGTCGAGCGCCGACAACTGACCGGCAACCCAGCCGAAGGGCGAGATGGCCAGGATCAGGGCCACATAGACCATGGCCGTGACGCGCGCCCGTTCGTTCGATTCCATCGAAAAAGCCAGCAGGGACTCGGTCATGGGGTTGACAAAGGCCGCAGCGACGCCTTCCAGAATGACACTGAGAGACAGCCAAAAGACGGAATGAGGCGGCATGTAGACCAGGATGGCCTGGCTGGCAATGAAGATCCCGAACCCGATCCAGAGCGGCCTTCGAAAGCGGCGGATATTGGTCAGGCTGGGACCCAGAAGAAAGAAACAGGAGGTCATCACAATGGAGCGCAAGGCCACATAGAGCGAGATCTGCGATTCGGCGAACCCGAGTTTGGTGGTAAATAGCACACCCCAAAAGTTATTGCTGACGGTGGTGTAGATGTTGGTGATAACCATCAGGGATAGGGCCGCGAGAATGGCCCTGGAATGCAGCAACTGCGATAAGACGCTGCGGTATTCGCTCAACAGGTCGAGCAGCGAGCGGTGACGGGTCTCTTCGCGGCGCTGCACACCGCGCACGGTCTCGTGCGAGTACAGGAACAGCACCACGGCTTTGACGGTCAGCACTATGAAGCCGAAGACGAACAACCCGCGGACCGCCGGGACCAGCCCGTAGCGGTTCACGAACCAGCCGCCAATGGGAGCGAAGAACGCCGAACAGACCGCGAAGATCATGATCCACGTCCAGATGTGGACGAGGTGGCGCTCCTCGGCATCTTCCACCATCAGGCAGGTCCAGGCGGTGAGCGAGATGCGCCACAGACTGTTCAACGCGGCGGCAGCAGCGAAGTAGCGCACATCCTGCGCGATGGCCCACACCAGGCAGGGTGTGCTCCAGCACAACAGGTCGCCGATAAAGAGGGTCAGGCGCCGCCCGAACTTATCCACAATAGCGCCGCTGACCAGGGCGGAGAAGACCTGCAAGACCAGCCCGAAGCTGGCGATCCCGCCGATCTGCTGGTCGGTCATGCCGAGGGCGATCATGTAGACGGAGAAGAACGGCGCGAACAGATTGTAGGGGATCCCGAAGAGCAATTCGGTCAGGACCGCGGCGCGCGGGTTGCCTTTCAGTTCCCGCAACGAGCGGATGAGGGGATGGTTCATGAGCAGGGTCATTGACGGTTCTCCAAAGCCGGTGACTATATCTCATATTGCCTGCGTTGCCAATTGAGCAACCCATTAAAACAAAAAGGTTTGAACTCAACAGTTCAAACCTTTTGATTTGATCTGTAGATCTTAGGCCATGTGCTTGATGACGGCGTCGCCGAACTCGGAGCATTTCACTTCGGTCGGGTTGTCCATCAGGCGGGCAAAGTCGTAGGTGACGGTCTTGGCGGCGATGGCGCCTTCCATGCCTTTCACGATCAAGTCGGCGGCTTCGCCCCAACCCATGTAGCGCAGCATCATCTCACCCGAGAGGATGACCGAGCCGGGATTCACTTTATCGAGGTCGGCGTACTTGGGCGCGGTGCCGTGAGTCGCTTCGAAGATGGCATGACCGGTCTCATAGTTGATGTTCGCACCCGGGGCGATGCCGATCCCTCCCACCTGCGCGGCAAGCGCGTCGGAGAGGTAGTCACCGTTCAGGTTCATGGTGGCGATCACATCATAATCGCGCGGGCGGATGATGGTGAACTGCAGGGAGACATCGGCAATGGAGTCCTTGATGAGCAGCATCTTCTTCCACTTGCCGTCGCCGTGGGTGTCCCACAGTTTGAGCGCGTCTTCCACTTCGGCTTTGATGTCGTTCTGCTGGGCAGGGCTCATCATGTCGAAGCCGGGGTCGATCTGCTTGGCGTTATCTTCCACGCTCAGGTTCTTATTCGCTTCTTTGTTGCCGAGGATCCAGGTCTCGCGTTCGGTCACGATACTGCCGCGGAATTCGCGCTTGGCGAGGGTGTAGCCCCAATCCTTGAACGCGCCTTCCGTGAACTTCATGATATTGCCCTTGTGAACGAAGTTGACGCTCTTGCGTTTGTTGTCCAACGCCCACTGGATCGCAGCGCGGATCAATCTCTCGGTGCCCTCCTCAGACACGGGTTTGAGGCCGATCCCGGCAGTGTCGGGGAAGCGCATCTTGGCATATTCCTTGGGGAAGGCTTCCTTGAACAATTCCTTGAATTTCTTGTTCTCTTCCGTTCCATACTGGAATTCGATACCAGTATAAATATCTTCGGTGTTCTCACGGAAGATGACCATGTCCACATATTCGGGGTGACGCACCGGCGAAGGCACGCCCTGGTACCAACGCACCGGGCGCTGGCAGACGTATAGGTCCAAAAGTTTGCGCAGGGCCACGTTCAACGAACGGATGCCGCCGCCGATGGGTGTGGTCAGCGGTCCCTTGATGCCGACGAGAAATTCTTTAAAGGCTTCTGTGGTCTCGTCGGGCAGCCAGGTCTGCCAGAGTTTAAACGGCTTCTCGCCCGCATACACTTCCATCCAGTGGATCTTGCGTTTGCCGCCGTAAGCCTTCTCCACCGCTGCATCGAGCACGCGCACCGACGCGCGCCAGATGTCGCGGCCCGTGCCGTCGCCTTCGACGAACGGGATGACCGGGTTATCGGGGACCTGTAACTTGCCATCCTTGATGCTGATCTTTGCCCCGCCTTCGGGGACCTTGACGTTCACGTATGCCATGTCTACCTCTTTTGACTGATGTTTTGGGAAATATCGGCTGGATTATACACCCGCGATATTTGAGGACATAGTGACGATACTCTTAAGGATTTCTCCGCTTCACCCCGCGCCCCGGCCTGATCCCCGTTTCTGAAAGCGGAGCCACACCTTGACAGCCTCTCGAATCTGCGTAAAATTCGGCGCAATGTTAATAACACACGGTCATCCCAGCCATCTCTACAAACCGCTTGCGGTGGGAGATGGTTTTTATTTTCGTTGAAACGGAGAGTCGCCTTTTGGCGGCTCTCTTTTTTTATATCCACCAAAAGAGGAGAATGTATATGTCCAATGCAACAAAACCCAGGGTCTTCGGCTACCTGCCCGACGACAACCCGCCGCTCGCCGCCATGCTCAGCCTCGGCTTCCAACAGTTCCTGACGATGTTCCCCGCCACGGTGCTGGTCGCCATCCTGACCAAGTTCGATGTCGGCATCACCCTGCTGGCTTCCGGCCTCGGCACCATCGTGGCGCTGCTGGTCTCGAAGCGCAAGATCCCCATGTATTATGGTTCGTCCTTCTCATACATCGCGGTCATCATCACGGTCATGAGCCGGTTCACGCCGGATTGCTACAACTCCGCCGCCACTTACTGCCCCGAGGGAGTGAAGGTCGTCCAGGTGGGCATCCTCCTGACCGCCGTGTTCGAGATCCTGGTGGGGTTGCTCATCATGCGCATCGGCAAGACCGCGCTGGACCGCATCCTGCCGCCCATCATCACCGGTTCGATGGCCATGGTCATCGGCGTGGCGCTGGCCAATGCCGCCCTCGGCAACGCCGGAAACTGGGCCGCTCCCGAGATCGCTTCGAAGACCTGGGCTGTGGCCTTCATCACACTGATCGCCACCGTCCTGTTCTCGGTGTACCTGCAAGGCAAGGGATTGATCGGCATGTTACCGATTTTGCTCGGCGCGATCTTTGGTTACCTTGTATCCATCCCCTTCGGGCTGGTGAACTTCACCAACGTCACCAATGCGGCCTGGATCGAACTGCCCAAGTTCACCTTCCCGGCCTTCAATAACCCCGAAGCATGGGGCATGGCCCTGAGCATCGCGCTCATCTTCATCGCCACCGTGCCCGAATCCACCGCGCACCTGTACCAGATGAGTCTCTACATCGATGAACTTGCTGAAGAAATGGGACGCAAGCCCTTCAACATCAAGGAACTCATCGGCCTGAACCTCGTCGCCGACGGCGCGGATGACCTCATCGTGGGCTTCCTCGGCGGCTGCGCCGGGACGAACTACGGCGAGAACAATTCGCTCATGGCCATCACGCGCAACTATTCCACCGCCGTGCTGATGACCGCCGGCGCCATGGCCATTGTGCTGGGCTTCTTTGGCAAACTTGTGGCGCTGGTCAACACCATGCCGGCAGCCGTGGTCGGCGGGTTAAGCATCTACCTCTTCGGCGTGATCGGCATGCAGGGCGTGGCGCTGATCCAATCCGAAAAGGTCAACCTCTTCGACCCGAAACAGCTCGCCATCGGTGCGATCATCCTCGTCTGCGGCATCGGCGGCAACCTCTCGCTCGCCAACGGCGTCTTTCCGTTCAATATCCCGTTCCTCTTCCCGAACGGCATCCCCGCCATTGTATTCGCGGCCATCGTCGGCATCGCGTTGAACCTGGTCTTCGTCGTGTTCAAGAAGGACTGACCCAAATTCGCCAATAAAAAAACGGCTCATCTCGGTGAGCCGTTTTTTTATTACAACCGCTGCGAATTGAATTTGTACTTCCTTAAAGCCTTCCAACCAACCAGCATCTTCTCTTTCTCGTCCCACAAGCGGAAGTACAGCGACTTCAAACTGTCTCGAAGGGTCAGAGGTTCGATCTGGAAAATGGGATTTTCCTTGTGGCATTGCTCCAGCTTGTAATTGGGGATCTTCGGGCTGAGGTGATGGATGTGATGAAAGCCGATGTTACCCGTAAACCATTGCAGCACTTTGGGAAGTTTATAGTAGGAACTGCCATCCATGCCTGCTTTGAAGAACTCCCACTCCTGATGCCGCTCCCAATAGGTCGGGTCGAAGTTATGTTGAACATAAAAGAGCCAGACCCCTGCGCCGCAGGCCATCAACAGGATGGGGATCTCCACCAATAAATAGGCCTGCCAGCCGATGAGGTGGATCGTCCAACCGACAAAAGCCAGCAAGGCCAGGTTCGTCCAGATGACGCTGTTCTTCTCTCGCGGCCCGGCCTTTTTATCGAAGAAACGGTGTGCGAACACGAACACGATCATCGCCCCAATGGTGAAGAGAATGAACGGGTTGCGCATGATGCGATATCCGAATTTCTTGTACCACGGCGCCGCCAGATATTCCTCAACAGTCATGGTGTATACATCGCCCACACCGCGGCGATCCAGGTCACCGGCGGTGGCATGATGAATGGCGTGGGAATGCTTCCAGCTGAAATAGGGCGTCCACACCGCCGCGCCGATCAACAGGCCCAGGCGGTCATTAGCCAGTTTTGTCTCGAAGAACGAACCGTGGCAGCAATCATGGAAGATGATGAACATCCGCACCATGAACCCGGCCGCGGGGACCGTCAACAGCAGGGTCAGCCAATAGCCGATCTCCAGGCTGCGGTACGCAAGATACCAAAGCACGAAGAAGGGGATCACCGAATTGAAGACCTGCCACAGACTGCGCCAGGTCTCAGGGTATGCATATTTGGCAACGATGGATTGCCATTTGATCTTTCCAATGCTCATGATAAGCCTCCGAAGAATTATATAAATATCATACCGCATTTCCGTTATACTTCGCGCATGCTCACACTTCCCGGATTGATCGACCCCCATGTTCACGTACGCGAGCCCGGCGCAACCCACAAAGAGGATTGGGACACCGCCACGCAATCGGCCCTGGCCGGCGGCGTGACCACCATCCTTGCCATGCCGAACACCAAACCGCCCATTTTCGATGCGGCCACCTTGCAAGTTTCCCTGGATGCGGCCAAAGCCAGGGCGCGTTGTGACTATGCTCAATTCGTGGGGGCTGGTCCTGATAATGCGGATATTGCCGCTTCGCTCGCACCGAAAGCGGCCGGGCTAAAGATGTACCTTGACTCCACCTTTGGGGAGCTGCGCCTCGATGACATGCTACTTTGGATGCCGCACTTCCAGAAATTTCCCCGGAACTATCCAATGGTGATGCACTCCGAAAGCCGGACCATGGCAGCGGCCATCCTGTTCTCGGCGATCTACGACCATCCCGTGCATATTGCGCATGTCTCATTGAAGGAAGAGATCCTGCTCATCAAAGCCGCCAAGGAACGCGGCATCCAGGTGACTTGTGAGGTTTGTCCGCACCATTTGTTCCTTTCCAGGGAAGATATCCCCGCCATTTCGCATGGGCATCCGGGTCGCGGCGAAGTACGCCCGAGGTTGGCGGCAAAAGAGGACGTGGACGGCCTGTGGGCAAACCTGGATGTGATCGATTGTTTCGCCACCGACCATGCTCCACACACATTGGAAGAGAAAGACTCTGAAAACCCGCCTCCCGGATTCCCCGGCCTGGAGACTTTGCTGCCCCTGTTATTGACCTCTGTTAAGGAAGGTCGCCTGACTCTCGATGATATCGTTCAAAAATCGGTCATCAATCCGCGCCGTATCTTCAATTTACCGGAGCAACCCGAAACCTGGGTTGAAGTGGACGAAGATGAAGTCTATGAGATCAAGGCTTCCGAACAATTCTCGCGCTGTAATTGGACACCCTTTGAAGGCTGGAAGGTGAGTGGCAAAATAAAGAAGGTTGTTTTGCGCGGAAGAACTGCTTTTGAAAATGGAAAGATGCTGGTTGAAGCTGGCTACGGAAGAGATGCTCGAATGTAAGTGAAAAAGAAGGATCAGTCTCTTTCGTGTTCTTTTTCACATATTATCCCTATTGCTATCCGAAATCTCTCCTCTTGACCCCATATTTAGGGGGTGTTGTCTAGTCAAAAAATCGGTCTATTCCCTTCCACCTGTGGATAAGTACCCCTAAACTGTGGAAAACTACCCTCCCCTGTGGACAACAGGCCTCTTTTGGAAGGAAACTTTCTTCCATGCAAAGAACCCTGTACCACCATATATGGGGGGTAGTTTTTACAAATACCGAGATATGGAAGAATCAAGTAAAGTGTTATTTTTTTCATCTCAACTTTGTGGATAAGTTATCCAATGAAAATCCACAGCGGAGATTCTGTTTGGGCGCAAGATCAACACTATGTCTGGGGGATGCGTTTGATCGACATCCATATATGGGGTGATATCGAGTTTATCCACACTATCCACAGCCCCTACTATTATTACGAATCCATATCATACTTATATACTCCTTGAATCCATTAAGTGAATCCTGTACAATCCTCAAATCAAGTAAGGTCGTCCCCTCTTAGCCAACCTTGGGAGGTTGCCATGGATATGATCAAAGTTTCAGCCAACTCCCGTACCTCTGCAGTAGCCGGGGCCATCGCGGGTGTGATCCGCGAGCACAAACGGGCAGAAGTGCAAGCGATCGGAGCCGGTGCCGTTAATCAGGCGATCAAGGCCTTGGTGCTTGCCACAAGTTATCTCAAGAACGATGGGATCGAAGTGGCCTGCGTTCCTGAGTTCGTGGATGTTGAGATCGAGGATAAGGTGCGCACCGCAATCAAACTGGTGATCGAGTCGCGTCCATCTTCGGCCCCAGCCCCTGAGTCGTAAACTTATAAGGTGACAGGTGCCAGAGCGCCTGTCACCTTAATTTATTGACCGGAAGTTCGCAGGGTGGCGTATAATTATTAAGCGGAGAGATACCATCCGCTTTATCTCCACCTGTATTGTTATGAGACATTGGAAGCAATTTCCACGCGTCGCGCTTGTCCTTGCCTTGGTCGCTGTTTTAGCAGCCGGGCTCTTTTCGCCGCAAGTGGAGAGTGTAGGTGCGAGGCCTTTGGCAATTTGCCCCGGGGGAATCATTACACAATGGACATTTTTAGGTAGTGTAACTACTCCTTCTACTGGCGCAGGTGTATACGCCAATGGAACAGGGATAAATCTTACCTATGCGGCAGGTCCAACCGGTGCTCCTGATATGGCTATCAGTTTTACGGGATGGACGACCTTAGCTGCAATCGACCCTCTAGATTATGTTGAATTTTCTGTAGATAACACCGGGCGGAGTGATATTGGATTTAGTTTTGATTACCGTTCCACTGCTGCTGGACCGAATACTTTGGATTTACAGTATTCTTCTGATGGAACTACGTTTACCTCATATGCGATTATTCCCCTAAACAGAGACTCTTTATTCTACTCACTCTCCTATGATTTATCCTCAATTATTGCAATAAATAATAATCCTAATACGAAGATCAGGCTGTATGGATATGGCGCTGGTGGTGGTAATCTCCGATTGGATAACGTAACTATTTCAGAGATTTGCCCAACTCCAACGCCGACTGATACTTTCACCCCGACCAATACACTTACTCCAACTGATACCCCCATCTTTTCTCTTACACCATCTCTTACCCCAGTTGCCGGAGAGGTCATTATCAGCGAAGTAGCCTGGGCGGGGACGAAGGCTTCAGCAGGCGACGAATGGATCGAGTTATATAACACCCGTTC
>Ga0268298_10004675_pt1 | contig 13229 bp, 10 predicted proteins | sample WWTPWeurt_MetaG_FD_194462 | JGI IMG/M metagenome (GOLD analysis project Ga0268298, IMG submission 194462) | Activated sludge microbial communities from WWTP in Nijmegen, Gelderland, Netherland - WWTP Weurt | ecosystem: Engineered > WWTP > Aerobic digester > Activated sludge | place... | reverse complement strand
CGCCCTGGGCCACGCCGGACGCGTTGTAGCGCTGACCGTAGACGCCGTAGCCGCTGCCGTCGTTACCCACATCCTGCCAGGTAATGACGTAGTCGCCCGTGGTCAGCCCGGTGATCTGGGGCCAGTCCTGGGCGCCTCCGGTCAGACTGTTGACCCGGAATTCGGGGCCCAGGGCCTCGCCATTGTTGGCGTAGCGCTGCGCATAGACGCCGTCCCCGGAACCGTCCTGACCCGTGGACACCCAGGTCACCACGTAGCTGCCGTCCGTCAGCTTCGCCGCCGACGGCCATTGCTGCTGATTGGGCGTATAGGTATTGACCTGCTCCTCACCGTAGGCCGTCGGCGTGCCGTCGACTTCGCGCGTCACGTTGATGGTGACCACCCCCGGCTCGCTGGCACCACCGTCGCCGTCATAGACGCGCAGCGCAACGGTCCGGCTGGCCTGAGGACTGCCCGAACTGTTGGCGTAGGTGAGGTTCTGGATCAGTTGCTCCACGGCGTCGACCGTGGCGCTGGCGTTCAGAGTGACGACCAGGGCAGCGCCGTTGCTGCCCCCGCTGATCGTACCGATGACCTGGGCGCCGCTTCCGTCGTTGAAGGTCACGTTGCTGCCTGAAACGCCGATCTGCCCCGCGCCGCCGCCCTGGTTGCGGACGCCGAGCTGGTCTTCGGCGCTGCCGTACTGGATGAACGCCAGTTCGACGCGGCCCCCGGCAAAATCGGTCGAATCCGGGTCGATGAAGCTGACGGCGGCGTCGATGACCTGCGGCGTGGCATTGACCAGGTTTTCCCCGAAGGTGACGGTGCCGGCAAAGTCCGCCAGGTAAGGATCGCCTTGACGGGGAAGTTCGGCGGCGGTCCCGAAGAGTTGCTGGTAAACACCGCCGCTGCTGCCGTCCTGACCTTCGGACCGCCAGACGACGACAAGATTGTCGCTGCCCAGGTGGGCGATGGCGGGTTCGTTCTGGACACCGGTCGGAAAGGTATTGACCTTTTGCTGCCCCGTCGTCGCGACACCGCTGGCGTCATACTCCCGAACGTACACGTCCGCGGTCGTCCCGCTGCCCGACACGTCGTAGTTGTCGTTGTACCAGGTGACGGCGAAGCCGCCGTTGGCCAGGGCGGTCACGTCGGGCTGATATTGCCCCCCATTGGTGGACTCGTTGACCCGGAATTCCCCTCCCACCACAGCACCGCCCGCGTCATAGCGCTGGCCGTAGACGCCGGCACTGCTGCCATCCTGGCTATCGGAGCGCCAGACCACCACGAAACCGCCACCGACCAGCGTCGTCACGGAAGGCTCGTACTGGGCACCGCTCACAAAGGTATTGACCTTGAACTGGCTGCCGGCGGCGACGCCGGCGCTATCGTAGCGCTGGGCGTAAACCCCGTAGCTCGAACCGTCGGTCCCGCTCTGGTCGGTCCACACCACGACGAAGCTGCCATCGGCGTTGGCGGCGATGTCCGGGTCGTTCTGGTTGCTGCCGGTCGTGGTATTCACGCGGAACTCGGGGCCAAGGGCGGCACCGGCGTTGCTGTAACGCTGCGCATAGACGCCGTAGCCGCTGCCATCCTGGCCATTGGAATACCAGGTGACCACGAAACCGCCGGTGTAGGCCGCCACGCTGGGCGTCCCCTGATCGGCACTGATGTAGCTGTTGACGCGGAATTCGCTGCCCTGAGCCACGCCGCTGGCGTTGTAGCGTTGGGCATAGACCCCGTAGCTGGAGCCGTCCGTGCCGGACTGATCGGTCCAGGTCACCAGAAAACCGCCGTCGGAAAGGCCCACGACGCTCGAATCGAGCTGATGGCCGGCCGTGGTGGAATTGACCCGGAATTCCGGGCCGGTCGGAATCCCCAAGGCCGTATAGCGCTGGGCATAGATGCCGTAGCTTCCCGCTGCATCCTGAGTCAGAGAGGTCCACACGACGACGTAGCCGCCGCCGGTGAGTGCCGCGACAGCGGGGTCACTCTGGTCGCTGTCGGTATAGGTGTTGACCTGATCTTCGCTGTAAATTTTGGCCATGCTGGTCTCCTCTCAGGGTTCTGGATGCCCGTGGCGGGCAATCGGGCACGACGAATGCAATAAGCAGACCACTGACGTAGAATCAACGACCTCACGCCGGGGGGTCAAAATATTCCCCAGAGTGTGTAAAATTTCTCGACACCGCAAGGGGCTGCCGCTCTACTACTTTGGTCATAACCCGGCTCCCGCAGCGCTACCCCGGCCATTCCTCATGTCATTACGCAGCACTCAATATAACCCCATGTCATGACACTCCTCCTGCGCAGCGCCGTTCTCCGTGATCTGGAATCCGCCCATGCCGATCAGCCGCTCATGGCCCGGGCCGGGGCCACGGCGGCGGAGTGGGCCACGACGCTGGCGGTGGAAGCTTCCCGCCCCATCCTCGTCCTGGCCGGCCCCGGCAACAACGGAGGCGATGCCTTCGTCGCGGCGCTTCGGCTGAGGCAGCAGGGGGCCGCGGTGCGGGTCGTCTTCGTCGCCGACCCGCAGACACTGCCGACGGACGCCCGGGCAGCCCACGCGGACTTCCTCGCCGCGGGAGGGACGACCGTCGCGACCATTCCGGACGGCGAGCGCTGGGGGCTCATCATCGACGGCCTGTTCGGCATCGGTCTGGCCCGCTCCCCCGAATCCCCTTACGCCGAGTGGATTCCGACCGCCAACGCCCTGGCCGGCCGCGACGCCTGCCCCCTCCTGGCCCTCGACTGCCCCTCGGGTCTCAACGCCGATACCGGCCGGGCCCACCACCCGACGATCCGGGCCACCCACACCCTGAGCTTCATCGCCGACAAGCCCGGCCTCCACACCGCCGATGGCCCCGACCAGTGCGGCCTGATCCGCATCGCCTCCCTGGGCCTCGACCTCACCGTCGCGACCCCGCCCGCCGGGCGTCTGGTCACCCCCGCGCTCTTTGCCGAGGCCCTGGTGGGCCGCCTGCACAATACCCACAAGGGAAGCTTCGGCAGCGCCGGCATCGTCGGCGGCGCCCACTCCATGCTGGGGGCCTCCCTGCTGGCCGGGCGGGCGGCACTGCGCCTGGGGGCCGGCCGCGTCTATGTCGGCCTGGTGGATCCGGAGGCCCCTTCCTTCGACCCGGCTTGCCCGGAACTCATGCTGCGTCGGCCGGAGGGAGTCCTGGAGGCCGGTCTCACGGCCCTGGCCTGTGGTCCCGGCCTGGGCAACAGCCTCACCGCCATCAGCCTGCTGGAGCGCGCCCTCGGCCTCGACCTGCCCGTCATTCTCGATGCCGACGCCCTCAATCTCATCGCCTTCGAATCGGCGCTGCAAAGCGCCGTGGCCCAGCGCACGGCCCCCACCCTCCTCACCCCGCACCCCCTGGAGGCGGCGCGCCTCATGGACTGTGAACCGGAAGAGGTACAGGCCGACCGCATCGGCATCGCCACCGAACTGGCCTGGCGTTTCGACGCCCAGGTGGCCCTCAAGGGGTGCGGGACCGTCATCGCTTCCCCCAAGGGCCAATGGTGGATCAACGCCACCGGCAACCCGGGCCTCGCCTCGGCGGGCACCGGCGACGTGCTCACCGGCTTCACCCTCGCCCTCCTGGCCCAGGGCTGGACGCCGGAAAACGCCCTCCTGGCCGCGGTACACCTGCACGGCGCCGCAGCCGACGCCCTGGTGGAAAGCGGTTCCGGTCCCGTGGGCCTCACCGCGAGCGAACTGGTGGATCCGGGCCGGCGCCTCCTGAACCGCTGGCTGCGCGGTGGCTGAACAGCATCCCCTGCGGGGAATCCTGCTGCTCTTCTGCTCCCTCTTCTTCTTCGCCGCCCTCGACGCCACGGCGAAGTATCTGGCGCAGTCCTACAGCGTCCCCCTCCTGGTCTGGGCACGCTACTGCGTCCATTTCCTGCTCATGGCCGTCATCCTCGGCCCGCGCCTGGGCCGCAGCCTGATACGCACCGGGAATCCGCGTCTGGTCATCCTGCGGGGCCTGTTCCTGGTCGGCTGCACGGCCTTCGGCGTCGCTGCCCTGGCCCGCATGCCCCTGGCGGAAACCACCGCCATCGCCTTCACCGCCCCCCTGCTGGTGGCCCTGCTGGCCGGTCCTCTGCTGGGGGAACGGCTCACACCGCTGCGCTGGGGGGTCGTGTTCATCGGTTTCGCCGGCGTCCTGCTCATCGCCCGGCCGGAAGGGGGCGTCACCCCCAGCGGTGCAGGGCTCGCCCTGGGCGCATCAGCCTGCTTCGCCGCCTACCAGATCCTCACCCGCCGTCTGGCCGCCAGTGAATCCACCCTGACCCTGCTGTTCTACACCGCGCTGTCGGGGAGCGTGGTCACCAGTCTTGCTCTGCCCTTCTTCCACGCCGATCTGGTCGTCCCTCCCCCGGGCGATGCGCTGCTGATCTGCGCCCTGGGCGTCCTGGGCGGCAGCGGCCACTTCCTCCTCACCTGGGCCTTCCGCCACGCCCCGGCCTCCCTCCTGTCGCCCTTCACCTATCTGCAACTGGTCTGGGCCACCCTGCTGGGCGCCGCGGTCTTCGGCCACTGGCCCGACGCCCTCGCTTTCCTGGGCATGGCCATCATCGTCGCCGGCGGGGTCGTGCTGGCCATCAGGACAGCGCCCGCAAACCCCGAGAGCCGGTGAAAATCTCACTCACCGCCGCTCGTCATGCCCAACTGCGTCCGCGGGGCGCGCGGTCATTTGCGCAGGGACTCAATCCCGCGACGGCGGATAGGGATAGAGCCGGTTGAGGGCTTCGCTGTGGCCGCTGACCTGCATGATGCGCACGTGCTCGCGGCGGAATTCCCGGGCGTGATGCAAGCCGCAGGAGTGGGCGATCATGTCGATTTCTCGATTCATGTTGCGGCAGTAGGCTGCCACGCGCTCCGCCTTGTCTTCCACCACCAGGCCGCGCTGCAGCTTGGGGTCGTGGGTCGTCACCCCGGTGGGGCAGGTGTTCTGGTGGCAGCGCAGGGCCTGGATGCAGCCCAGGGAGAACATGAAGCCGCGGGCCGTATTGACGAAGTCGGCGCCACAGGCCAGCGCCCAGGCCGCCTTGGCCGGGGTGACCAGCTTGCCCGAGGCGATGACCCGCATGCGCCCCCGCAGTCCCGTTTCGATGAGGCTGTCCACCACCCGGGGCAAGGCCTCCAGGATGGACAGCGCCATGTGGTCCGCCAGGGCCTGGGGCGCCGCGCCGGAACCGCCCTCGCCGCCGTCCACCGTGAGAAAGTCCGGCGCCGCCTGCAAGCCGCGCCGATGCACGGCCTCTGCCAGTTCGTGCATGAAATTCCAGCCCCCGATGGCGGTCTTGATGCCGACCGGCTTGCCGGTGATTTCCCGCACCCATTCGACCATGTCGAGCAACTGGTCCATGTTGCCGGTTTCCGGGTGGCGGTTGGGGGAGAGGGAATCGCGCCCCATGGGGATGCCCCGGATGCGCGCGATTTCCTCGGTGACCTTGGCCGCCGGCAGAACGCCGCCCTTGCCCGGCTTGGCCCCCTGGGAAAGCTTGATCTCGAAGGCGCCGACGGCGTCCAGGGCCGCAATTTCCCGCAGCTTCGCCGCATCGAGGTGCCCGTTGGCGTCGCGCACGCCGTACTTGGCCGTGCCGATCTGGAAAATGATGTCGCAACCGCCTTCCAGGTGGTAGGGCGACAAGCCACCCTCGCCGGTGTCGACCCAGCAGCCGGCCAAGGCAGCACCGCGGGAGAGCGCCTGCACGGCGGGGCGCGAGATGGCCCCGAAACTCATGCCGCTCACATTGACCACCGAGCGGCCCACCATGGGCTTATGCACATGGCCGTCGCCTATGGCCAGCGGCGGGGTAGGCAGATGGTCTGCCTCCAGAACCGGAAAGGGCGCATTCACGAAGAGCAGCGCCCCCGGGGCATGGATGTCGTAGGTGGAGCCGAAGCCGACAATGCCGCCCTCGTCCTTCGCCATGCGATAGACCCAGGCCCGGGTGGCCCGGTTGAAGGGCATTTCCTCTCTGTCACCGAGGAAGAAATACTGGCGGAAGTACTCGCCCAGGTGCTCGAAGAAAAAGCGCAAGTGGCCGATGATGGGGTAATTGCGCAGAACCGAGTGGCGCTTCTGGGTGATGTCCCGCACGTACCAATAGGTCAATAGCAGCGCCAGCACCAGGGCGACGAAGACGCCCAGCCCGACGTGGAATACGCTCATCATCCCGGTCACCTCCCTGGTGGTCTGCTTCGCCGCCGACCCGATGCAAACCGGATCCTGCGCCCCCGACGTCCCTGCTCACCTTCGCGCTGGCTTGGGCAATCGTTGCCGCCTGCCATGCGAGCTACTTGGACTCAGCCCCATTCGGCGCGGCTGGCCCTGCCCGTGGCCAAGGAGCGCGCCGACCGCGGTAAAATGCGGCCTTCGCGATCGCCATTTGAGAATACCATGTCCGTCGAGTTCCCCTACCCGCTGGCGCCCGAAATCGCCCGTAACGTGGACGAAGCCCTGGCCGAAGACATCGGAGCCGGCGACCTCACCGCCGAACTCGTCCCCTACGGGCGCCGCGTGCGGGCCACCGTGGTGGCCCGGGAGGCGGGGGTGCTCTGCGGTTCCGCCTGGTTCGAGCTGTGCATCCTCAAGCTGGACCCCCAGGCGGAAGTCTATTGGGGCGCCGAAGACGGCGACCGCATCGCCGCCGGCAAGATCCTGTGCGAAATCGTCGCCGACGCCCGGGCCCTGCTTTCCGCCGAGCGCAGCGCCCTCAATTTCCTGCAACTTCTGTCCGGTGTCGCCAGCAAGGCACGCAGCTACGCGGACGCCATCGCCGGAACCCGGGCCCAGGTGGTGGATACGCGCAAAACCCTGCCGGGCCTGCGCATCGCCCAGAAGTACGCGGTACGCTGCGGCGGCGGCGGCAACCACCGGCTGGCCCTCTGGGATGCCATTCTCATCAAGGAAAACCACATCCTCGCCGCCGGCGGCATCGCCGAAGCCCTCGAAGAAGCGCGGCTTGCCGCCGAACGGGCGGCAGAGCGCTGCAAATTCGTGCAGATCGAAGTGGAAAATCTGGAAGAACTCGAAACCGCCCTGGGCGCCGGTGCGACCATGATCCTCCTGGACAATTTCGACCTTGACGGCCTGCGCGAAGCCGCCCGGCGCAATGCCGGCCGCGCCATCCTGGAAGCCTCCGGCAACGTCACCCTGGAGACCATCCGCGCCGTGGCGGAAACGGGAGTGGACCGCATATCGGTAGGCGGCCTGACCAAGGATGTCCGGGCCCTCGATCTCTCCATGCGCTTCATCGCCTGAATCACTGTGCGGCCATGGTCCGAGGGGAGCGCCTGCGACGACACCGCCGGGGATGACCCGCACCGGGGCTAGCCTTTATAATCACGCAAAATGCAGAGCGGAAGCGCGTCTTCCGCCCAACAGGGGAATCTCGATGCTTTTCGCGCTGTTCTACATCTTAGCCATCACCATTCTGGTCCTTCATTTCACCGGCTTTCTCGCCCGGCGCAACCTGGAATGGCTGGTTCTGGTCCTCGCCGTCGCCGTGTTTCCCGCAGTCATCTATCTTTGAATCCCGCCGACCTCGACGAAAAAGGCAGCCCGAAGGCTGCCATTTTCTTGCCCCGAAAGCAGGCGGCTCAGACTCTTTCGGCGATGTAGCGCTTTACGGTCTCGACATCGGGGGCCATCACCACCACCCGCTGGGGCAGATTTTCTATACCGGCCAGATCCGCCGGGCGAACCGGCTCCCGGCCCAGGGCTTCGCGGATGGTTTCCTCGAACTTGGCCGGTTGGGCGGTTTCCAGCACCACCATGGGGACTCCGGGCAGGCGGTGCTCCAGGGCCACCTTGAGGCCATCGGCGGTATGGGTGTCGAGCATGACCCCATAGGTCTCCTGAGTGAAACGGATGGTCCGGAGGCGGTCGGCGTGGGTGCTGCGGCCGGAAACGAAGGCGAACTGCGGCATCCTGGCCCAGTGGGCCGTCCCTGAGAGATCGAAGGCCTCGCCCTTATCCACCTTGGCCCACAACTCGCGCACCACGGCCGGGTCGCGGCCCACCAGGTCGAAGACGAAGCGCTCGAAATTGGAAGCCTTGGAAATATCCATGGAAGGGCTGGAGGTGATGCTGGTCTCGGCGGAATTGCGCGGGCGATAGACCCCGGTGCGGAAGAATTCGTCCAACACGTCGTTTTCGTTGGTGGCCAGCACCAGACGGGCGATGGGCAGGCCCATGCAGCGGGCGATGTGGCCGGCGCAAATATTGCCGAAATTGCCCGAGGGCACGGCGAAGGCGACCTGCTGGTCATTGGACTCGGTCGCCAGGAAGTAGCCCTGGAAGTAATAGACGATCTGCGCCGCCACCCGGGCCCAGTTGATGGAATTGACCGCACCGATCTTGTACCGGGCCTTGAAGGCGGCATCGTTGGAGACGGCCTTCACGATGTCCTGGGCGTCGTCGAACATGCCGGTGACGGCGATGTTGAAGATGTTCGCGTCTTGCAGCGAGTACATCTGGGCCCGCTGGAAGGCGCTCATCTTGCCCTCCGGCGAGAGCATGAAGACCTTGACGTTGTGCTTGCCGCGCATGGCGTACTCGGCCGCCGATCCGGTATCGCCGGAGGTGGCGCCGAGGATGTTGATCGCTTCGCCCCGCTGGTCGAGCACGTACTCGAACAGATTTCCCAGGAGCTGCATGGCCATGTCCTTGAAGGCCAGGGTGGGACCGTTGGACAATTCCTGGGTGTAGAGCCCCTCGGCCAGACGGGTCAGGGGCGTGATCTGCCCCGCATTGCCGCCATTGCGGGTGTGGCAATAGACTGCGGCGGTGTAGGTCTTGGCGACGATGGCCTGCAGGTCGGCGGCGGGAATGTCGTCGATGAAGCGGCTCAGGATCTCGAAGGCCAGGTCGGCGTAGGAAAGCTTTCTCCAGGCATCCAGTTCGGCCCGACTCACCTGGGGAACCGTCTCCGGCAGGTAAAGGCCGCCGTCCGGCGCGAGACCGCCGAGGAGGATGTCGCAAAAAGCCTGGGGCGCGGCCTGGCCGCGGGTCGAGATATAGCGCATGGGGAAGAACCGGAAAAAGGCGTGAGGGGCGGATTTTACCGCGCCGCAGCCGGCCCGGGCAGCACTGCGGCCAGGAGAAAAAGCCCCAGGCCGGTCGCAGCCAGGCTGGCGCCGGCCTGGACCCAACCTGCGGCCAGCGCCATGCCCGCCCCAAGAAAGGCCAGGGCCCGCAGGCGGCCGAAGCGTGCCAGGGCCCGCGCCAGGGCGGCCCGCGCCGGGCTGGCCGGGCCGGGATGGCGCCAGACGGGCAGAAGCTGTGACAGGGCCCCGGTGACCAGGGGCAGCAGGAAACCCGCCCCCCAGGCGGCAATGGCGGGACGCCCGGCGATCACGCCCATGCCGTGGGCCGTCCCCAGGGCCAGCCCCCCCAGGAGCCCGAGTACGGCGACCACGAGGGAAGATGCCGCCCCCCCGCCCGCCAGGGCAGGCAGCCCGAAGCGCGCCAGCCAGTGACCGAGCAGGCCGAGGACGACGGCGAAGAGCACGGCTGCCCCCACGGCAGCGAGGGGCCAGGCCAGCGCCGCGCCTGCAGCCACCGCCAGCACGGCACCCAGGACCGGCCACAGCCGGCGGCGCAGCCAGGTCGCGGCCGCGGGGTCAGGACGGCCCAGGGCTGTCGGCAGCAGGACCGGCAGGGTGCCCAGGGCGGCAAGTCCCACCAGACCGAGGACATTGAGGTGCACATGCCAGAGCCGCAACTCGGCCGTCGCCAGGCCGCTGACGATGAAGGGTACGGCGGCCAGCGCCGCGCTCCCGCAACCCAGGGCGGCGGCATACCAGCGCCAGCCCGGATGCGGCGCGCCCAGACAGCGCCGCGCCCGCTCAATCGCCCAGAACAGCAGGCCCAGGGCGAGGGCCACATCGACCAGGACAGCCGGATGGAGCACCCAGCGCGGCAAGAGGCCTTCGAGAGCGGCGACGACGCCCAGGCCGGAGACCTGCACCAGGGCAGGAAGCGCGGCGACCCTCCGGGACGGCTCGCCGGAGCGGGTCAGGACGGGGACAAAGTGGGCGATGGCCGCGAGGATCAGCGGAAACACCCCCACGGCAAACGCCAGGTGCGCCAGGGCCACCGGGCTGCCCCGCCCGGCCAGGCTCAGCAACAGGCTGGCGGCCAGGGCGGCACAGGTCACGCTCGCGATGGCGATCAAGCCGGAATCCTTGCCTGACCGGCGGGAACCCATGGAGCCTTCGGCATCCCTTCCCTGAACGCCTTCTCCGGGCTCTTGTGGAGCCGATCGCCAGGCACCCGCCTAAGGCGTGCCGGTTCCGTTCTCCCCGCACGAGTGGCCTGCCGAAGCGCTCCCAAGATCGCGACTGAGGATTCGGGGATCAATCAGGCTGCGACGGCGAAGTCGATGACGATGGCCCCCGGCTCCCGCTGCCGGTAGGTGACGTTGACCCGCTCCCCGTAGCGCTGCTGCAACTGAGCCAGCAACGGCAGGGGATCGTGGTCGTTGCAGAAACGCATGGTTTCTCCCGGCTGCAGGGCATCCAGGGCGCCGAAGATGGCGGCGTGGCGGAAACGCTTGGCGATTCCCCGGGCGTCGAAGGGGTAAAGCGCCTCGGGAGTGGTGTGGTTGCAGACGTGGATAGCGTGTTGCATGGGAACTCCAAAAATCGCCCCGCCACCGGGGCCAGGAGGCGCATTGTGCCGCCCGGGTGGGGACGTTTCCTTGATCCGCGTCGCGATACCCCCTCGCCTACTGGGTCTTTTTCTCTCCAGCCAGGAATCCCGCCGTGCGGTAAATGTCTTCCGAAGATCAGGGGTGGTCCTGCCACACGACGATGCCGCGGCGGTCGATCCACAGGCTGCGGCCGCCCTCGGTGACCGCGGCCAGACCGTTCCAGAACGGGCGGGCATACGCGTAGCGGGGGGTGATGACCCACTTGCCCGCCCGGTCCACATAACCCCAGAGTTTGCCATCCTTGGCCGCCGCCAGCCCATCCCCGAAGGCCGAGACCCGGTCCCAGGCGACTTCCAGTACGGTCTTGCCCGATTTGTCGATGAAGCGGCGCGTCTCGCCTTCTCGCACCAGGGCCAGGCCGTCAGAGAAATCTTCGGCGCCGTCGAAGCGCGCCGGGATTACCGTGCGACCGCTCCGGTCGATGAAGCCATACTTGCCCTCCACCCAGACCCGGGCCATGCCCTCGCGGAAGTCGCTGGCATTGGCAAAAATCGGCGCGACCACCACCGTGCCCGCAAGGTCCATGTAGCCCTGCTTGCGGGCGGACCAGATCCGGATCATGCCCTCCGCAGGCTGGCCGATGAAATCGACCCCTTCCGGCGTGATGTCGCGGCCCCGGGCGTCGAAGGCCCGCTGGCCCCGTTCCGTTTCCACCCGCCCCACGCCATCGCGCGCCGGCAGGGCCTTGAGGTGGCGGGCTTCGACCACCAGCCGGCCGCTCCGGTCGGCATAGCCATAGCGCAATTCGCCCCATTCGTTGGCGACACCCACCCGGGCGAGCCCCCCGGAAAAGGCGTCTGCCGCCTGGAAGCCGGGGGCGATGACCACGGTGCCACGGGCATCGACGTAGCCCCACAGCCGCTTGCCGGCCTCGTCCTTCAGGAGTGCGGGGGCCAGGCCCTCGGCGTAGGGTTCGGTGAGTTCCTCCTGGGGCGGGACGGCAAGACTGCCCTCATGGTTGTAATAGGCGGTGCGCGTCCCCTTGCGCACCCGGATCAGGGGGTCGCCGACGGCGGGCGCCTCGCGGAATTCCGGGGGAACGATCACCTTGCCGGAGCGGTCGATGAGGCCCATGGCATCGCCCTGGCGGATTTGAAACAGAGCCGGTTCGCCGCCGGTGGCCAGGGCTGCAATAGCCCACGCCACCCCCGCGAAACCCATATGAAGTCGCCCTCGATGCATGTTCCCCCCGCTCCCGCTTTTGGGTCATCATACCGCCCTCCCCTGTCCCTGTCGTCCCGCCCCGTGTCAGCCTCCTTGCCTGCGCCATTGCCCGGCTTCCGCCTCCGCTCCGGCCGCATCCTTCCGGTCTTCCTCGCCGCCTTCGCCCTGGCCGGCTGCACCACCCTGCCCCCGGGCGGCCCGGGAAGCCGGATCGATGTCCCCTCCCCCAACGCCGATGCTCGCCGCCCCAACTTCGTCATCCTCCACCACACCGGCAGCGCCAATGTCGAGCGGGCCCTCGCCACCCTCACCGATCCCGAACGCAAGGTCAGCGCCCATTACCTCATCGGCCGCGACGGGACCGTCTATCGCCTGGTCGATGAAGCCCGCAGGGCGTGGCATGCGGGAGCCTCCTCCTGGGGCGGGCAGACCGATCTCAACTCGGCCTCCATCGGCATCGAACTGGACAATGCCGGCGACGAGCCCTTCCCCGCCGTCCAGATCGAAGCGCTCAAGGTTCTGCTGGGCGAGGTGCTTCCCCGCCACCGCATCCCCGCCGCCAACGTCCTGGGCCACGGCGACGTGGCGCCCGGACGCAAGGCGGATCCCAGCCGCCATTTCCCCTGGCGCGAACTGGCCCTGGCCGGCTACGGCCTGTGGTGTGAGCCGGAGTCGGAAAATTCCTCTCCGCCGGTCCTGGACGGCATTCTGGCCCTGCGTGCCCTGGGCTACGAGACAACAGACCCGCTCGCCGCGGTGACCGCTTTTCGCCGCCACCATCTGGGCGACGAAGGCGACGTCCTGGGTGAAGACGGCCTGCGCCGTGTCGACTGCCTGTTGCGCCAGCCCCGGGCGGAGCCCTGATGCGGAACGCCGCCTGTTGATCGATCGCGTTGCCCTGGGGGAATTCCCGCCCCTCGCCGGAGAGGGAGGGGCTATAGAATCGCTGAGATTCTCCAGTAGCAGCGGGGACTGCTGAAGCGTGGGGTTCCGCCTTGAGGGCGTGTAACTTTCTCTTGCTTCGCCAAGAGAAAGTCACCAAAGAGAAGGCGACCCCAGGGTCGACGCCGGGCGTTGCTCAGCGTCTTCCATGGGGGGAAGGGCGTCCGGGAACGGACTGATGTGCGCCTTCTCTGGCAACCTCAGTCCGGAGCGTGGGTGAAATGCGACTGACAACTGTTTCAGCCCGGTCGCTTCTGGGCCCTTGAGAGGAACCGAGCAACGCAGGGGGCTTGGGAGCCTTCGGCTCGCGTTGTCTGAGCCCCCGAGAGGGGGCGAGTTTAGCGAGCCGCCCAAGCCCCCGAGTAGCGCAGGGGACCCCGCAACGCGGGGCTCCGACCCAGGGGTGG
>Ga0268298_10004674_pt1 | contig 13230 bp, 14 predicted proteins | sample WWTPWeurt_MetaG_FD_194462 | JGI IMG/M metagenome (GOLD analysis project Ga0268298, IMG submission 194462) | Activated sludge microbial communities from WWTP in Nijmegen, Gelderland, Netherland - WWTP Weurt | ecosystem: Engineered > WWTP > Aerobic digester > Activated sludge | place... | reverse complement strand
CTGACGATTTTCGTGCTCGGGAGCCATGGCATTCGGGGGTAGCGGACGGGAGGCGGCAATATATACTTCCTCGATCCCCGATTCATGCCGCGCGCCGCGATTTGGCCTACCATATCCACCATCGCCGCTCCGTTTTTCGCTGTCTACCCACGCCCGCCATGCCTACCATGCCTACCCATGCCGCCGTCGTTGCCGCCCCCGGCTTCAGCCTCGGCATCCACTGCAACGACGACGAGATCACCGGCATCGACTTCCTGGAGCCGCGCGCCGAGACACCGGCGAAATCGCTCCTGACGAAAGAGGCGGTGCGCCAGTTGCGCGCCTATCTGAAGAACGCGCGGTTCGACTTTTCCCTGCCGCTGGCGCCGGCGGGCACACCTTACCAGCGCCGCGTCTGGGCCGGCATCGCGGCGATCCCGTCCGGCGGCACGCGCACCTACGGCGAACTGGCGGCGAGCATCGCCAGCGGTCCGCGCGCGGTGGGCAATGCCTGCGGCACCAACCCGTATCCCATCGTGGTGCCCTGCCATCGCGTCGTCGCCGCCAACCGGGGGCTGGGTGGATTTGCCCGCAATCGCGGCGGCTTCCTGCTCGAAGTCAAGCGCTGGCTGCTTGAGCATGAGCGTGCCCGATAGCGCGCTGATCGATGAATTCGCAGACGCCCTCTGGCTCGCCGACGGCCTGGCGAAGAACACGCTTTCCGCCTACCGCGCCGACCTGAGCTTGTTCGCCGGCTGGCTGGCGCGACACCGGCAAGCCCTGTTGGGCGCCGACGAGGCGGCCATCAACCGCTACCTCGCACATCTGTACACGCGGCCCGGCGGCTTCAAGCCGGCTTCGCAGCGCCGGCTGCATTCGACGCTGCGCCGCTTCTACCGCTGGCTGCTCGACCAGGGCAGGATTACCGTCGATCCGCTGCTCAACGTCGAGCGGCCGATGCGCGCCGAGCGTTTCCCGAAGACGCTTTCGGAGAAGAACGTCGAGGACCTGCTGGCGGCACCGGACACGAATACGCCGCGCGGCCTGCGCGACCGCGCGCTGCTGGAAGTGCTCTACGCCACAGGCCTGCGCGTGTCGGAGCTGATCGGCCTGAAGATGTTCGAGCTGTCGCTCACCGACGGCCTGGTGCGCGTGTTCGGCAAGGGGTCGAAGGAGCGGCTGGTGCCGCTCGGCGAAGTAGCGATGGACTGGCTGCGCCGCTATCTCGCCGAAGGCCGGCCGGCGCTGCTCCAGGGTGCCTCCTCCGACTTCGTGTTCGTCACGGCGCGAAAGTCAGCCGCGATGACACGCCAGATGGCGTGGACGCTGATCAAGAAGCACGCGCTGGTGGCCGGAATTGCGCGGGAGCGCATTTCGCCGCACGTGCTGCGCCATGCCTTCGCCACGCATCTGCTCAACCACGGCGCCGACCTGCGCGTGGTGCAGATGCTGCTCGGCCACGCCGACATCTCGACGACGCAGGTCTATACTCATGTGGCGCGCGAACGTCTCAAGCAGTTGCATCAAACCCATCATCCGCGCGGCTGAATTTCGAGAACCAGACCATGAAAATCGACACCCAGGCGCCGGAAACGCCGGCGACCAAGTTCCTCCACAAGCATCGCATCGCCCATTCCAACCATCTCTATGAGTACGAGGAGCACGGCGGCACCAAGGTGTCGTCGCGCGAGCTCAACGTCGCCGAACACGCCGTCGTCAAGACGCTGGTGATGGAGGACGAGGAGAAGAAGCCGCTGATCGTGCTGATGCACGGCGACCGCAAGGTTTCGACCAAGGAACTGGCGCGACAGGTCGGCGTCAAGAAGATCGGCCCCTGCACGCCCGACGATGCCCACCGGCACACCGGCTACATGGTCGGCGGCTGCTCGCCCTTCGGCACCAGAAAGCCGCTGCCGGTCTTCATGGAGAAGAGCATCCTCGACCTGTCGCTGGTGTACATCAACGGCGGCCGGCGCGGCTATCTGGTCGGCGTGCATCCGCACGACATCCTGCGGGCGCTGGCGCCGAAGATCGTCGAAGTCGGCCGGGCGGACTGACGTGGGGACCGCATCATCGATGGCGTCGCGCCGCGCACCATTCATGTTCGTCCTGGTCGCCAGCCTGTCGCTGGTGCTGGTCGGCGTGCTGCTCGCCGAGTTGATGCGGCTGGCCGCCTGCCCGCTGTGCATCATCCAGCGCGCGCTGTACCTGGCGCTGGGCCTCGTCGCCGCCCTCGGGCTGGCCGTCGCGGCCCATCCGGTCGGCTCGCGCCTGGCGGCGCTGCCGATGGCGCTGCTTGCCGCCACCGGCGTTTTCGTCGCTGGCTATCAAGTGTGGATCCAGCGCTTCGCGCCCTCGACCAGTTGCTCGCCGTACCCGACCTGGTGGGAGGACCTGGTCGACCGCGCCGGCGAGATGCTGCCCGTGCTGTTCAAGGCCAGCGGCCTGTGTTCCGACTCGGCCTGGAAATTCCTCGGCCTGTCGATCGCCGAATGGTCGCTCGGCTGGTTCACGCTGTTCCTGCTGGTGGCGCTGCGCGCGCTGACCAAGCGGCGCTGAGGCACGACACCGGCAAGCGCCCATCCCTCTTCCCCTGACCGCGGAGCCACCATGGAAGCCGTTCCCGTCCGCCACCCGCCCAGCGACGCGAAGTATTGGGACGCCGCGCTCGAAACCCAGCCGCGCACACAGTGGGATGCCCTGAAGCTCCGCTTGCTCCAGGAACATCTGCATCACGCCTACGGCCACTCGCCCTACTACCGCCGAAGTTTCGATGCCGCCGGCGTCCATCCCGCGCAGGTAAAGTGCCTGGACGACCTCCGGCGCTTCCCGTTCATCGACAAGCAGATCCTGCGCGAGCGGCAGCAGGCGGCGGAACCTTTCGGCGACATCGTCGCCGTTGCCGAGCGCGAGATCGTCTACGTTTCCGCCTCGAGCGGCTCGACCGGCGTACCCACCGCGTCGCCATTCACCGCGCAAGACTTCGACGACTGGATCGACTACGAGGCGCGCCAGTTCTGGTCCTCGGGCCTGCGGCCCGAGGACCGCTATTGTCACTCGCTGAACTTCTCGCTGTTCGTCGGCGGCCCCTGCGTACTCGGCGCCCAGAAGCTCGGCGCCCTGTGCATCCATGCCGGCACCGTGCCGTCGGAACGCCTGCTGGCGATCGCGCGGCAGTTCCAGGTCACCGCGATCTGGACCACGCCTTCCTATGCCTGGTATCTCGGCGAAACAGCGATCAAGGAAGGCATCGACCTCAAGCGCGACCTCGCCATCAAGCGCATTTTCGTCGCCGGCGAGCCGGGCGGCTCCATCCCCGAAACACGCCGACGCATCGAGGATCTGTGGGGCGCATCGGTCTACGACTACTACGGCCTCTCCGACATTTTCGGCGCCTGCGCGGGCATGTGCGAGGCCAAGGACGGACTGCACTGGGCCGAGGACCACATCCTGGTCGAAGTGCTCGACCTCGACACCGGCGAGCCGGTGCCCGAAGGCGGCAGGGGCGAAATGGTGCTGACCACGCTGAAGAAAGCCGCCCGGCCGATGATCCGCTTCCGCACCGGCGACATCGTCTCCTTCACGTCGGCGCCCTGCGCCTGCGGCCGCACCTCGATCCGCCTGCAAGGCGTCCACGGCCGGCTCGACGACATGCTCATCATCAAGGGCGTCAACCTGTTCCCGAGCGATATCGAGGCCATCGCCCGCAAGGATCACGACTTCAGCGGCGAGTACAAGCTGATTGTCGAGCGTGAAAACCATCTCGACCATCTGACCGTCGAGGTCGAGCGGGCGGCGAGCTACATCGGCAACGACGAGGAGCTTGCCACCCGCTTCAACCGCCACCTGAAATCGGTGACCGGCATCACCGCCACCGTGCGCATCCTGCCGCCCGACACCCTGCCCCGCGCCACCCACAAGGCCAAGCGCGTCGAGGATCGCCGGACGGGGGTATGGGGATGATCCGGGCAGAGTGTCCTGCCATGCCCGCACCCCGATGGCCCGAAAGTCAGCCGTCGCGGCACGCCGCGCTCAGGGGATGAAATCGATGAGGCTGTCGAGCACGGCATCCGGCGCTTCGGCCATCAGGGCGTGGCCGCTGCCGGCAATGACGGTCAGGCGGGCGCCCGGGATTGCAGCGGCGATGGCCTTGGACGCTTTCGGGGGGGTCATGCGGTCCTGGCCGCCGGCGATGACCAGCACCGGCGCGGCGATGGTGGCGAGACCGTCGAGGCTACGCGCATAGGCGTTGCAGGCGGCCATGTCGGTACCGAACACGCCGGGCCGCTGTCGTTCCATGAGGCGCTGGTTGACGCCGAGCAGCCAAAGGCCCGGCACGGTGTTGCGGCCGAACTGGCCGCTGGCCGAATAGGAGAAATTATTGATCATCGCCACGGCCTTCGGTTCGTCGTGCCAGGCGGCATCGAGCAGCGGCTCGGCGACCGGCATGGGCAGGGCGGAACCGATCAGCGCGATTTTCGCCACGCGTTGAGGATGACGCGCGGCGGCTTCGATCGCCACCAGCGAACCCATGCTGTGGCCGACCAGGCTGGCCCGGGTGACACCGACGGCGTCGAGCAGCGCGACGATCCAGTCGGCCATGGCCTCGATGCTGGCCAGCGGTGCGCCGCCGCTGCGACCGTGGCCCGGCAGGTCGGGCACCAAGATGGAAAAACCGTGATGGGCGAACCAGCGGCTTTGCAGGGTCCAGCACGAATGATCCTGCTGGGCGCCGTGGATGAACACCATCACGGGCTGCGCGGCGATCCGGTCGACGGCCGGCGACTTGCCTCCGGTATAGACATATGCGGACTGGTCGGCAACACGGATGTCCATGCTCACCCCTTGGCCGCGGCGGCTAGGCCGCGATTGATGTCGTCGATCAGGTCCCGAGGGTCTTCGAGGCCGATGGACAGGCGAATGGTGCCCGGATGGATGCCCGCCGCCGCCAGCGCCTCGTCCGACATGCGGAAGTGCGTGGTCGACGCCGGATGGATGACCAGCGACTTGGCGTCGCCGACATTGGCCAGGTGCGAAAAGACACGCAGCGCCTCGATGAACTTGCGGCCGGCGACGCGGCCGCCGCGCAGGTCGAAGGTGAACACCGAACTACTGCCGCGCGGCAGCAGCTTTTTCGCCAAGGCATGATCGGGGTGATCGGGCAGGTCGGGATGCACGACGCGCCCGATGGGGCCATCGGCGCCGGCCCGGCCCGCCAGATGGGAGACGATCTGGCGGGTGTTGTCGATATGGCGCGCCATGCGCAGCGGCAGGGTTTCCAGTCCCTGGAGAATCTGGAAAGCGGACATCGGACTCAGGCAGGCACCGAAGTCGCGCAGGCCCTCGCGGCGGGCGCGCAGCAGGAACGCCGCCACCGTCGACTCCTCGGCGAAGTTCATGCCGTGAAAGCCCGCGTAGGGTTCGCTCAGGGTGGGGAATTTGCCGCTCGCCACCCAGTCGAACCCGCCGGAATCGACGACGATGCCGCCGATGACGATGCCGTGGCCGCCGAGGAACTTGGTGGCGGAATGAAAAACGAGGTCGGCGCCGAGGTCGAACGGCCGCGAAAGGTAAGGGGTGGTGAAGGTGGCATCGACCAGCAGCGGCAGGCCATTGGCGTGGGCGATGGCGGACACTTGCGGAATATCGAGCACGTCGAGGCCCGGATTGCCCAGCGTCTCGCCGAACAGCAGGCGCGTTTCGGGGCGGATCGCGGCGCGCCAGGCATCCAGGTCGCGCGGATCGACGAAGGTGGTGGCGATACCGAAGCGCGGCAGCGTGTATTCGAGCAAATTGTGCGAACCGCCATAGAGCGAACGGCTGGCGACGACGTGGCCGCCCACGCCCATCAGCGTCGCGATCGTCAGATGCAGCGCCGCCTGGCCCGAGGCGACGGCGACCGCGCCGACACCGCCCTCGAGCGCGGCCATGCGTTCTTCCAGCACCGCCGTGGTCGGATTCGAGATGCGCGAATAGACGTGCCCGCCCCGCTCCATGTTGAACAGCGATGCCGCCTGGTCGGCATCCTTGAAGACGAACGAGGTGGTCAGGTAGATCGGCTGGGCGCGGGCGCCGTACTGGCTGTCGGGCACCTGGCCGGCATGCAGGGTCAGCGTGTCGAACTGGTAGCTCATGGCTTCATCCTCCTGGCAAGCGCCGCCCCAAGGCTTCAGCGCGAACGCTCAATCTGCACGCCGACGCGGTGCACGCCGCGGGCGACGCCGAGCTTGGCGATGGAAATCTTCACCCAGGGCGCGCGAAACTCGTCGAGCATCAACCCGATCACGTACTCGCCGAGGGTTTCCAACAGATTGAAATGCCGTTCGGCGAACTCCGCGCGGATGCGCGCGATCACCACCGCGTAATCGATGGTCTTGGCGATGTCGTCGTCGCGCGCCGCTTCGTCGGGAACGCCGAAGGTAAGATTGATTTCCAGCGTCTGCGGCGCCGCCTTCTCGCGCTCATAGATGCCGACATGGGCATCGACGCGCATTCCCTCGATGAAGATGAAATCCATCCCTGGCTCTCCGCTAGAATCGCGGTGATTCTAGGCGAACACGGATGAACACGTTGCAGCAAGCCCTGCTTTTCGGTCTGGTCGGATACCTGCTCGGCTCGATTCCCTTCGCCGTCGTCGTGTCGAAGGCCTTCGGCCTCGCCGATCCGCGCAGCCACGGTTCCGGCAACCCCGGCGCCACCAATGTGCTGCGCACCGGCAACAAGACCGCCGCCATCCTGACCTTGCTGGGCGATGCGCTCAAGGGCTGGTTTGCTGTCTGGCTGGCCGCGCGGCTCGGCGCGGGTGCGCTGGCCATTGCCGCGGCGGGCACCGGCGCCTTTCTCGGCCACCTGTTGCCCTTGTTCCTGCGCTTCAAGGGTGGCAAGGGCGTCGCCACGGCGCTGGGGGTGCTGGCGGGATATTCCGGTGCCCTGGCGCTGGTCGCGGCGGGCGCCTGGCTGCTCACCGCCCTGCTGACCCGTTATTCGTCGCTCTCGGCGCTAGTCGCCGCCATCGCCGCGCCCATCGCCAGCGGCTTCCTGATCGAGCGGATCGAGATCGTCACCGCCGTGGCGCTGATGTCGGCCTTGCTGATCTGGCGCCATCGGCCCAACATCCAGCGCCTGTTTGCCGGCACGGAACCGCGGATCGGCGGGCGTACAGGGGAGCGCGCATGAACAAAGCGTTGTGGGTGGCGGCCGTCCTGGCGCTCGCCGAGTCGACTTCGCCGGCCGCCGCCGACCGCAAGGCCGCCAGCATCATCGAGGGGCGTTGCGCCTTGTGCCACGGCCCGGAGGGCGAAAGCGCCAGCGCCATCTACCCCCGGTTGGCGGCCCAGAACGCGGAATACATCGGCAAGCAGTTGAAGGACTTCCGCGATGGCCGGCGCAAGAGCGACGCCATGGCCGAGATGGCCGCCGACCTAACCGATGGCGAGATCGCTGCCCTGGCGGAGTTCTTCGCCGGCAAGCCGCCCAAGTCGCGCCGGCCCGGCGACACGGACCTGGCCGGGGTCGGCCGATACATCTACGTCAAGGGCAACCCGTACTCCGGGGTGCCCGCCTGCGCCACCTGCCACGGACCGGCGGCCCATGGCACGACGCAACTGCCGCGCCTGGCGGGACAGCATCCCGCCTACCTGCAAACACAGCTGAAGGAATTCAACAAGCGCGCCCGTACCAACGACAACGCGGTGATGCACACGGTGGCCGCCAAGCTCGCGGAGCTGGAGCTCGTCGCGGTAACCGTCTATCTCGGCGGCCTGGAGTAGTCAGACCGGGCGAACGGTGTCCAGCGGCCAGCGCGGCTTGACGCCGAACGCGCCAGCGCGCGGCCCGCGCTCGCCGGCCAGCAGACGCTGGGCGCCGCAATAGGCAATCATGGCGCCGTTGTCGGTGCACAGCGCCACCTCGGGGTAATGCACGCGGATGCCTCGATTCGCCGCGTCGGCATCCAGGCGTTGCCGCAGGCGCCGGTTGGCGCCGACGCCACCGGCGACGACCAACCGGTCCAGCTGGCAATGGCGGACCGCCATGACTGACTTTGCGGCCAGCACTTCGGTGACGGCTTCCTGAAATTCCCAGGCAAGATCGGCACGCTCGCGCGCCGAGAGCGTCCGCCCGCGCACCTGGGTCAGCACGGCGGTCTTGAGGCCGGAGAAGCTGAACTGGAAATCGCCGCTCTTCAGCATCGGCCGCGGCAGTTTCAGACCACTTGGCCCGCCCTGTTCCGCCAGCGCCGAAAGCTGCGGCCCGCCCGGATAGCCCAGGCCGAGCAGCTTGGCGGACTTGTCGAAGGCCTCGCCGGCGGCGTCGTCGACCGATTCGCCGAGCAACTCGTAATCCCCGATGCCGGTTACCCACATGAGCTGGGTATGACCGCCCGACACCAGCAGCGCCACGAAAGGGAAGGCCGGCGGGTCGGCCGCCAGCAGTGGCGACAGCAGGTGGCCTTCCAGGTGATGCACGGGTAGCGCAGGGACGCCGAGCGCCACCGACAGCGCGACGGCGAAGCTGGCGCCGACCAGCAGGGCGCCGGCCAGCCCCGGGCCGGCCGTGTAGGCGACGCCATCGATGTCCTCCTTGCGCGCGCCGGACTGCTCCAGCACGCCGCGCAACAACGGCACGAGCCGCCGGATATGGTCGCGCGAAGCCAGTTCCGGTACCACGCCGCCATAGGCCTCGTGCATGGCCACCTGGGTGTGCACGGCATGGCCAAGCAGCCCGCGACTGGTGTCGTAGAGGGCGACGCCGGTTTCGTCGCAGGAGGATTCGATGCCGAGAACGAGCATGGGCCGGGAATTTTACTTTGACAAGCACGGAAAAATGGCTAAAATCCGCGCCTCTTCAAGCCCATCCATCAGGATCAACGCAATGCCCGGTATCCGCCTCAAGGAAAACGAGCCGTTCGAAGTCGCCATCCGCCGCTTCAAGCGCACCATCGAGAAAGCCGGCACGCTCACCGAACTTCGCTCGCGCGAGTTCTACGAGAAGCCCACCTCGGAGCGCAAGCGCAAGCTGGCTGCCGCCGTGAAGCGCCATCACAAGCGCATCCGCAGCCAGACACTGCCGCCCAAGCTCTACTAAGAGCTTCCCCGATCACCAGCAAGAACCGCCCCAGCCGAAAGGGGGGCGGTTTTTGTGTTTGTGGAGGTTTGCCGCCATGAGCCTGAAAACGCGCATTTCCGACGACATGAAGACCGCCATGAAGGCCGGGGAGAAACCGCGCCTCGCCGCCATCCGCCTGCTCATGGCCGCCATGAAGCAAAAGGAAGTCGACGAGCGTATCGAGCTCGACGACGCCGGCATCGTCGCCGTGATCGAGAAGATGCTGAAGCAGCGCAAGGACTCCATCACCCAGTACGAAGCGGCGAAGCGCCAGGATCTCGCCGACGCCGAGAAATTCGAGGTCGAAGTGCTGACCGCCTACATGCCGGCCGGCCTGTCGGCCGACGAAGTGTCCGCCATCGTTGCGGCGGCGGTCGCAGAATCTGGCGCGAAGGGACCCGCCGACATGGGCAAGGTGATCGCGCTGGTCAAGCCCAAGGTCGCTGGCCGCGCCGACATGGGCGAAGTCTCGAAGCTCGTGAAAGCGAAACTCAGCGGCAACTGAGCGGCGCATAATCGCGCCGTGATTCCGGAGTCATTCATTCAGGAACTGCTCGCCCGCGTCGACATCGTCGACGTCATCGAGCGCTACGTTCCGCTGAAGAAAGGCGGCGCCAACTACCAGGCCTGCTGCCCCTTCCACTCCGAGAAGACCCCCTCCTTCACCGTCAGTCCCTCGAAGCAGTTCTACCACTGCTTTGGTTGTGGCGCCCATGGCAGCGCGCTCGGTTTCCTGATGCAATACTCCGGCCTCGGCTTTATCGAGGCGGTCGAGGATCTCGCCCATTCGGTCGGCATGCAGGTGCCGAAGGTGTCCGAGCGCATGCAGAGCGACCGCGCCAAAAAGGCGCCGCTGACCGAACTGATGCTGCGCGCGGCGCGCTTCTACAAGGAGCAGTTGAAAGCCTCGCCCAAGGCCATCGACTACCTGAAGGGGCGCGGCCTGACCGGCGAGATCGCCGCCCGTTTCGGCCTCGGCTACGCCCCCGACGACTGGCAAGGCTTGCAGCAAATCTTCCCCGACTACAACGACCCGGCGCTGGTCGAATGCGGACTGGTGATCGTGAACGACCAGGGCCGTCGCTACGACAGGTTCCGGGACCGGGTGATGTTGCCCATCCTCGACCCGCGCGGCAACGTCATCGGCTTCGGCGGCCGGGTGCTCGGTGCCGGCGAACCCAAGTACCTCAACTCGCCAGAAACGCCGCTGTTCGAGAAGGGCCGCGAGCTTTACGGCCTGGTGCAGGCCAGGCAGGCGATTCGCGACGAGGACACCGTGATCGTCGTCGAGGGCTACCTGGATGTGGTCGCGCTGGCGCAGCACGATATCGGCAACGCCGTTGCCACGCTGGGCACGGCGACGACGCCCAACCACGTGCACAAGCTGCTGCGCCAGGCATCGAAGATCGTCTTCTGCTTCGACGGCGATTCGGCGGGCCGCAAGGCGGCCTGGCGCGCGCTGGAAGCCAGCCTGGACCAGCTCTCCGACGACAAGGCGGTCGGTTTCCTGTTCCTGCCCTCGGAGCACGACCCCGACAGCTTCGTGCGCACCGAAGGCGCGGAGGCCTATCGCGCGCTGGTGCGCCACCCGACGACACTGACCGAATTCCTGCTGCGCGAACTGAAGACAAGCGTCGACCTATCGACGGCCGAGGGTCGCGCCCGCCTGGTGCATGAGGCCAAACCGCACCTGTTGAAACTCTCCGCCCCCATTCTGCGCGTACAACTGACCAAGGCGGTGGCCGAAGCCGCCGCCCTGACGCAGGGCGAAGTGGAGGCACAATGCGGCATCAAGCCGCCGGCCAAGGGCTATGGCAGCCGACCGGCGCCACCGCCGCGCCGTCGGTCGATCGAGATTTCGCTGGCCAAGACGCTGCTGGAGGCGGTGCTACGCCGACCCGGGCGCGCCGCCCGCCTGCCTCTGGATCTGGTCGGCGGCGACAGGCAGGATGAGATGGCGCTGCACGCCATCGCCAACGCCATCGACCACGGCGAGCTGCCGGCCGGCAATCTGGGCCTGCTGATCGAGCATTTCCGGGGAACGGCCTTCGAGACAACGCTCGCCGAAGCGGCGGGACGCATCGCCGCCGAGGATATCGACGAAGGCGAGGAGGACGCGGTGTTTCAGGACGCCGTCGAGCGTCTGCGCGCCGCGGCCCTCAAGGCGGACATCGAGGAACTGACGGCGAAGCGGACACTGACCGCCGAGCAGCAGGTGGAACTTGCGCGCCTGCTGACAGCCAAGGCCAGGAACGACGCCCGGCCGAAAAATTGAACTCTGCTACAATGATTCGTTTCCCCATATGTTTGGCGCGACCCTGACTCCAGGAAGGCGCTCTGGACCAGATTCCTAGGAATTTCAAGATCATGCCCAAGGAAACCGCAAAGTCAGCCAAGGCCAAAATCACCGCCAAGGCCGCCACGAAAGCGCCCGCCAAAAAGCCCGCCGCCAAGCCTCAGGCAACCAAGGCCGCCGCCAGGAGCAGCGCGCCGGCAAAGGCCAAACCCGCGGTCGCGGCGAAAGGCAAGCCGGCGGCCCATCCCGTCGCCACGAAGGAAACCGCAAAAGCGGTCAAGGCGAAAGCCGCGCCGGTAGCGCTCGATCCGCCGCCCGCACCAGCGGCCCTGGTGGCAAAGCCCGCGGCAAAACAAGCCGCGAAGGGACGCAAAGGCCGCGCCCTGCCGCCAGAGCTCGCCCTGCCGCAGGCGCCCGTCGATATCGAAACCAAGCGCACCCGACTCAAGACCCTCATCGCCCTGGGCAAGGAGCGCGGCTTCCTCACGTACGCTGAAATCAACGACCACCTCCCTGACGACCTCGTCGACGCCGAGCAGATCGAGTCGATCATCTCGACGTTCAACGACATGGGCATCCAGGTCTTCGACGAGGCGCCGGCCGCCGACGACATGCTGCTGGCCGAGGCGGCGCCCGCCCAGGTCGACGAGCAGGAGGTGGAGGAGGAAGCCGAGCAGGCGCTGTCGAGCGTCGATTCGGAATTCGGCCGCACCACCGACCCGGTGCGCATGTACATGCGCGAGATGGGCTCGGTGGAACTGCTGACGCGGGAAGGTGAAATCGAGATCGCCAAACGCATCGAGGACGGCCTCAAGCACATGGTCATGGCGATTTCCGCCTGCCCGACCACCATCGCCGAAATGCTCGACATGGCCGGCAAGGTGGCGCGCGACGAAATGCGCATCGACGAACTGGTCGACGGCCTGATCGACCCGAACGCCCAGGACGAGGACATCGAGGCGCTGGCCGAGGACGAGGAAGCGGCCATCGAGGCGGACGAGGCCGAAGATGAGGACGAGGAAGGCGGCGCCATTTCCGCCTCCATGTTGCAGTTGAAGCAGGATGCGCTCGAGCGCTTCTCCATCATCCATCATCTGTTCGGCAAGTCGATGGCGGCGCTGACCAGGAAGGGCTCGCAGGACAAGGGCTACCTGCGCATCCAGAAGCAGATCTCCGCCGAGTTGATGAACATCCGCTTCACCGCCCGCTCCATCGAGCGCCTGTGCGACTCGGTGCGCGGCATGGTCGAGGCGGCGCGCAACCACGAGCGCAAGATCCAGCATTTGTGCGTGGACAAGGCACACATGCCCCGTCAGCACTTCATCAAGGTCTTCCCCGGCAACGAAACCAATCTTGAATGGCTGAAGCACGAGGTGCAATCGGGAAAACCGAACGCCGCGCAGCTGATGCGCGCCGCCCCTGCCATTCTGGAGGAGCAGCAGAAGCTGATCGACCTGCAGGAGCGCATCGGCATTCCGCTCAAGGAACTCAAGGACATCAACAAGCAGATGTCGACGGGCGAGGCCAAGGCCCGCCGCGCCAAGCGCGAGATGACCGAGGCCAACCTGCGCCTGGTCATCTCCATCGCCAAGAAGTACACCAACCGCGGCCTGCAATTCCTCGACCTGATCCAGGAAGGCAACATCGGCCTCATGAAGGCGGTGGACAAGTTCGAATACCGCCGCGGCTACAAGTTCTCGACCTACGCGACCTGGTGGATCCGCCAGGCCATCACCCGCTCGATCGCCGACCAGGCGCGCACCATCCGCATCCCGGTGCACATGATCGAGACCATCAACAAGATGAACCGCATCAGCCGCCAGATTCTCCAGGAAACCGGCGCCGAGCCC
>Ga0268298_10004673_pt1 | contig 13232 bp, 11 predicted proteins | sample WWTPWeurt_MetaG_FD_194462 | JGI IMG/M metagenome (GOLD analysis project Ga0268298, IMG submission 194462) | Activated sludge microbial communities from WWTP in Nijmegen, Gelderland, Netherland - WWTP Weurt | ecosystem: Engineered > WWTP > Aerobic digester > Activated sludge | place... | reverse complement strand
ACTGATTTCGAGGGTTTCCAGGCCGCCATCGACTTCGCGCGTCACGGTGGCCCGCATTTGCCCATTCGCGTCGCCGATCTCGACCTTGGAGGCGAAGGTGGCTTGCGACCATCCGAGCAGGGCGGCCAGCATCTGGCCGGTCTGGTTGGCGTCGTCGTCGATCGCCTGTTTGCCGAGGATGATGAGTTGCGGCGCTTCCTTCTTCGCCACGGCGGCGAGCAGCTTGGCCACGGCCAGGGGCTGCAGTTCGACGTCGGTTTCGACCAGGATCGAGCGGTCGGCGCCGATGGCCATCGCGGTGCGCAGGGTTTCCTGGCAGGCGCTGACGCCGCAGGAGATGGCGACGACCTCGGTGGCCTTGCCGGCTTCCTTGAGCCGCATGGCTTCTTCGACCGCGATTTCGTCGAAGGGATTCATCGACATCTTGACGTTGGCCAGATCGACACCAGTGCCGTCTGCCTTGACGCGAACCTTGACGTTGTAGTCAATCACGCGCTTGACCGGAACGAGGATTTTCATGGGTATTTCCTTTGCATCAAATTGCAATCATGGCGCCAAGCAGTTGACATCAGTCGCCCTTGCAAGGCTGGATTGGAATGGTCCGCGAATTCGCGCCACCGGCATTGCGCTGACCCGGAAATGCCAGCGCTTCCGTGAGCAGGTAGGCCGCCTGGGCGTAGGAGGTCGGGCAGATCGTGAAGCATTCCTGACAGTCCCAGCACACCTTGGCCGCGCGTTCGGGAATGAAGCTGATTTCGCGCTTCGGGCCGTTTTCGATGAAGCCGACCGCATGCTCTTTCTTTACCTCGGCGCAGTAACGTACGCAGAGGCCACACATCACGCAAAAGATCGGTTCCCGCTCGTAGCGGTTGCGGTCCGCGCCATACTCGTAGCCCAAACGCAGCAACTCCGGCGCGTCGGGGGCATGCGCCATCAGTTCTTCGATCAACACGCGGCGAATCTTGTCCACTTTTTCGGAGCGGGTGCGCACCACGATGTCCTTGGCCACCGGATAAGTGCAGGAGACGACATGACTGGTCCAGCCGCGCGACTCGACTTCCACCATGCACAGGCGGCAGCCGCCATAGGCCTCCAGCTTTTCATGGTGGCACAGCGTCGGGATGTCGATGCCGGCCTTGCGCGCGGCTTCCAGCACGGTCATACCCGCCTCGGCCTTGACGTCCTTGCCATCGATCTTCAGATTGATCTCGCTCATTTCGCCTGGCTCCCCGCCGGATTGCCCACCGCTGCCTCGGCGATCCGCGTCTCGAATTCGTCCTTGAAATAGCGCATCATGGCCTTGAGCGGATCCGATGCTGTCTTGCCCAAAGCGCACAGGCTGCTCAGACTGGTGACTTCCATCAGATCGGCCAGGCGATCGAGATCGAACTTCTTTCCCCGGCCCTCGGCGATGTTGGTCAGGATTTTCAGCATCTGCCACATGCCTTCACGGCAGGGCACGCATTTGCCGCAGGATTCCTTGGTCAGGAAGTCGAGCAGATAGCGCGCGACATCGATCATGTCGGTGTCCTCGTTCATCACCAGCAGACCACCGGCACCGATCGGCGCGCCCAGCTTCGACATCTCGTCGAAATCCAGCGTGGCGTCGATGCGATCGGCCGGCAGCGAGCCGCCCATGGCGCCGCCGAAATGCACTGCCTTCAGACTCTTGCCGTCGCGCACACCGCCACCGATGTCAAAAATCAGCGTGCGCAAGGGCGTGCCCATCGGCACCTCGACAATGCCGCTATTCACCACGTGACCCGACAGCGAAACGAGCTTGGTGCCTTTGCTCCGCTCCGAACCGATGCCGGAGAACCAGTCAGCACCCTTGGCGATGATCTGCGGCACGTTGGCCCAGGTCTCAACGTTGTTGAGGTTGGACGGCTTGTCCCAGATGCCCTGCACCGAGGTGCGGATGTACTTCGGCCGCGGTTCGGGCGCATTGCCCTCGATGGAGCGCATCAGCGCCGAAGACTCGCCGGAAACGAAGATGCCCACATCGAAATGCAGTTCGACCTTGAAATTCAGGCCGCTGCCGAGGATGTTTTCACCAAGGAAACCATACTCCTCTGCCTGGGCCAGTGCCGCCTTGACGTGTTCGACCAGGCGCGGTGCGTCATGCCGGGTATAGACGAAACCCTGCTGCGCACCGATGGCATAGGCGCCGATGATCAGACCCTCCAGCACCTTGTGCGGATTGCCGGTAAGCATGGCGCGATCCATGAAGGCGGCTGACTCGCCTTCGTGGCCGTTGACGATCACGTACTTGGTTTTGTCCGGCGCGTTCTTGGTGGTTTCCCATTTCGATCCGGCCGGGAAACCGCCGCCGCCGCGCCCGCGCAGGTTGGCCTTCTTGACTTCGGCGAGCACTTCGTCGGGCGTCATCGAGGACAGCGCCTTCGCCAGCGCGGCATAGCCGCCCACGGCGATGTAGTCCTCGATGCTCAGCGGGTCGATGCGGATGTTGTCGCCGGTGAGCAGCCGCATCTGGTGCTTGTAATACGGTACCTCGTTCATGTGCACGGCCTTGGCGCCGGTCAGCGGATCCTTGTACACACAGGGTTCGAACACCTCGCCCTTGAGCGTGGCGGCGACGATGCCGGGAACATCCTGCGGAGTGACCTCGAAGTAGCACACGTCCTTCGGCCCGGCCACGACATTCGGCCCCTTCTCGCAATAGCCGTGACACCCGGTGACGCGTAGTTCGATCTTGTCCGCCAGTCCCTGTTTGGCGATCTCGCTCTTGAAGGCGTCGGCCACGGCGACTGAATCCAGCCCGTCGCAGGCCGCCCCGGCGCAGACGGCGATGCAGGTCCTGGCCGGGTCGCGACGGGCCAGGATGTCGGCCCGTAGTTTTTCCAGTTCGGCAACCGATTGAAGCTTTGTCATGGCTTTGTCCTATTCGTAGCGCTTGAGTACGTCTTCAACCTTGTCGGGCGTCATGCGGCCGTAATGCTTGCCGTCGACAATCAGTTCCGGGCCGATGCTGCAACTGCCAAGGCAACTACCGCGCTCGTAGGTGAAGCGGGAGTCGGCATCGGTCTCGCCGGGCTTGAGGCCGGTCAGTTCCTCGACTTTATCCATGAGCGCCGGCGCGCCACGCAAGTGACAGGTCATCCCAGTGCATACATGCACTTCGTGGCGACCCTTGGGGGTCAAGCTGAAGGTTTTATAAAAACTCGCGATCTGCATCACCTGGCTGAAGGGAACCTCCAAAGCTTCGGCGACCCGTTCCATGACCTCGCGCGGCAGCCAGCGGTTTTCGTGCTGAATCTCGGTCAGCGCGTGAATCACCGCCCCGGGCCGGCCACGGTATTTGTCGATGATGCCGTCGATTACTTTTTCGCACATGGTGTTGTTTGCCCTATTGACCTATGCCACCGCCACGACCTTGACCTGGTTGCCGGCGAGTTTGAGCATCCCGCGCTGCGCCAGCATCCCGAGATTGCGATTGACCTCCGGCGCCGGCAGATCCAGTCCGGCGGCGATCTCGCTGGCCTCCAGCGTCTCGGCGGATCGCGCCCGCGCATAGCCCATGATGCGGCTCATGGTCAGCTTGTCGAGGACCATCTCCTGGAACACCGCGTCGAATTCGGCGTTGCCGACATACTGTTTGAAGTAGTTCTCTTCGGTGCGCACTGGCAGGCGGAAACGCTCGCGCTCGACCAGTTTGAAGTAGGGAATCATGTCGATGGCGGCTTGCAGCCGGACCTGGAGTTCTTCGAGGCTCTTGCCTTCGGCCGAACCCAGCGGCCCCAGGCGTTTCATCACGGCGGCGATCTCGGTCTGCGTCTCGGCGAAGCGATTGCCCTCGCCGGCCGAGACCCACTCCAGCCGCAAGCGGTCCGGATCGATGCCGATGTGCTTGAGGATGCGCTTGCAGATCATGCTGTTGCCCAGCGCATCGTAGTTGCCTTCGGGGTTGTAATGACAGTCGCCGAGGTGGCAACCGCCAACAAATACGCCATCGGCGCCCTTGAGGAAGGAGCGCAGGATGAACTCCATATCCACCCGCCCCGAGCACATCTGGCGTACCACCCGCAGATGCGACGGATACTGGAAGCGTGACACCCCGGCCAGGTCGGCGCCGCCGTAGCAGCACCAGTTGCACAGAAAGCCGATGACGATGGGTTTGAATTCGTTGGCCATGTTCAACTCGCTTGAAGAATGGGAATGACGCGTTTGTGGCGCAGGGACATCGCGGCATCGATCTGGTGGAAGACCTCGTTGTTGGTGTAGTGTTTCAGACTGATGGCACCGGTCGGACACTTGGAGCAGCACAGGCCGTCGCCCTTGCACAACACCGGGTTGACCACCGCCTTCTTGCCCCGCGGCGTATCCTTGAACTCGATGGCGTTGTAATTGCATACGGTGATGCAGGCGCCGCAGGACACGCAGTCGCGCTCGCCAACTTCACAGACCGCGCCCGAGGCCACCACGGTGTCCTTGGACAACATGGTCAGCGCCCGCCCGGCTGCGGCATAGGCCTGGCTGATGGACTCCGACAAATGTTTCGGGTAGTGCGCCGTGCCGCAGAGATAGACGCCTTCGGCGGCGAAGTCCACCGGCCGCAACTTGACGTGCGCCTCCTGGAAGAAACCATCCGGCGACAGCGGCACCTTGAAGTGGCGGGCGATGTTCTGCGCGTCCGCCGGGGGAATCACCGCGGCGGAGAGGACCAGTTGGTCGACATCGATCTGCAGCTTCTTGCCAAGCACGAAATCGGTGGCGGTAACGCGGATGTAGCCACGACCGCCTTCCTCGATGGCCTCGACCGTGGGCTTGTCGCTGGGTTCGTAGCGGATGAACTGGACGCCCTTGTTGGCGGCTTCGCGGTAGTAGTCTTCCTTGAAGCCATAGGTACGCATGTCGCGGAACAGAACATAGATTTCGGCCTTCGGCCGCAATGCCCGCATCTTCAACGCATTCTTCATGGCACCGCTGCAACAGACGCGCGAGCAGTAATTGCGGTCTTCGTTGCGGCAGCCGACGCACTGGATCATGATCAGACGATCGACGCTGTTCAGGCTCTCGTCCCCCGTCCCGATCTTTCCCTCCAGTTCGAGTTGGGTGATCACACGCTCGTTCTTGCCGTACAGATACTCGAGCGGCTTCAGTTCCTGCGCGCCGACGGCGATCACCGCCGCGCCATGCTTGATGGTGCGCACTCGATGTTTGGCCTTGACCTTGGTCTCGAAATTGCCGACATAGCCATCGACTGTCAGAATCTCGGCGTCGGTGATGACATGGATGTCACGATGCTGGTAGACCTGCTTGATCAGGTTGGCGAGGAAGGGCTGTACATCCACCCCCTCGGACGTGTAATAAATGCGTCGCGCGATGCCGCCGAGTTCCGCCGCCTTCTCCAGCAGATAGGTCTCATGCCCCTGATTGGCCAGGGTCAAGGCGGCGGTCATGCCGGCGACACCGCCGCCGATCACCATGGCGACCTTGTTGATCGGCAACTGGTATTCGCCGAGGGGTTCGAGCGTGCTGGCGCGCGCCACCGACATGCGCACGATGTCCTTGGCCTTGGCGGTGGCCACTTCCGGTTCCTTGGAATGCACCCAGGAACAGTGCTCGCGGATATTGGCCATGTCGAAGAAATACTGGTTGACGCCGGCCTCGCGCAGAGTGTCCCGGAACAGGGGTTCATGCGAACGCGGTGTACACGCGGCAATGACCACGCGGTTCAAGCCCTTTTCGCGGATGGTTTCGCCGATGGCGTGAGCGGTATTGGTCGCGCAGGCAAACAGGCTTTCCTCGACATGGACAACGTTTTCCAGACCTTTGGCATATTCCGCGACCCCCGGCACGTCCACCACGCGGCCGATGTTGGCACCGCAGCGGCAGACGAAGACACCGACCTTGGGCTCTTCCTGGGAGGTGTCGCGCTCCTCGGGATAAACCCGCGTCTTCGACAGCTGGCCGCGGCGCGACTTCAGCAACTGCGCCATCTGGGCACCGGCGGCGCTGGCGGTGTAGACCGATTCGGGAATGTCCATCGGCCCCATGAAGGCGCCGCTTATGAAAATACCGGGGCGGCTGGTCTGCAGCGGATTGAAGGAATCTACCTTGCAGAAACCCTGCGGATTGAGTTCGACGCCAAAAATCCGCGCGAACTTTTGCGCATCCTTGGGCGGATTGATGCCCACGGAAAGCACCACCAGCTCGAACTCCTCTTCCTCGACGCCAGTGTCGGTCGCATAGCGTATGGTGACGTTCTTGGTGATCGGGTCTTCGCCGCCCACCGAGGTGTAACTGCGAATGAACTTGACGCCGGGCAATCGTTCGGCGCGCTGGTAGAAGCGCTCGAAATCCTTGCTGTAGGCGCGGATGTCGTTGTGGAAGACCCGCGCTTCCAGATCGGGCACGTGATCCTTGGCGAGGATCACCTGCTTTTGCGTGTAGGCGCAGCACACCGCCGAGCAATAGGTGTTGCCGCCCGGCACCGTCTGGCGCGAGCCGACGCAGTGCAACCAGGCGATCTTGTGCGGATGCTTGCGGTCCGACGGACGCAGGATATGTCCCTCATGCGGGCCGGTGGCGGACAGCAGGCGTTCGAAATCAAGGCTGGTGACGACGTTCTGGTAAGTGCCGTAGCCGTAGTCGCCGCGGATCTTCGGGTCGAAGGTGTCATACCCGGGCGACAGCACGATGGCGCCGACCTTGAGTTTTACCTTTTCCGGCCTCTGGTTGAAGTCGATGGCGCCCTTTTCGCCGCACACGCCTTGGCAGATGGTGCAGGACTTGTCCTTGAGGTAGAGGCAGCTGTCGTCGATGTAGGTGACGAGCGGCGCGGCCTGCGAGAAATAGATGTGAATCGCCTTGTTCAGCGACATGTCCTGGTTGAACGGATCGGGCACCTTGACCGGGCAGTACTCGGTGCACGCCCCGCAGCCGGTGCAGGAATCAGCGATGACGTAACGGGGCTTCTTGATCAGCGTGACCGAGAAATCGCCGGCCGTGCCTTCGACGGCATCGACTTCGGTGTAAGTCATGATCTCGATGTTCGGATGCCGGTCGCACTCGATGAACTTGGGCGACTCGATGCACATCGAGCAATCGATGGTCGGGTAGGTCTTGTCCAGTTGCGACATCTTGCCGCCGATGGTCGGCGCCTTCTCGATCAGATAGACCTTGAAGCCCGCGGTGGCCATATCCAGCGCCGCCTGGATGCCGCTGATGCCGCCGCCGACGACCATGACGTCGCCGATGCAGTCATCGCCGGGACGCAAGGTGCGCTGCCTGAGCATTTGCTGGATTGCGAGAGATTCCATGTGCGTCTCCTCGGCTATAGCGCGTCGCGGATGATTTCGGTGATGTCCTTCACCTCGATGCTGGCGCCGCCATCCGGCCGGCTCAGTCGGCTGTCTTCGAAATTGGTGATGCAGTAGGGGCAGCAGGTTGCCAGCACCTCGGCGCCCGTATCCACGGCCTGGGCCAGGCGTATGTTCGAGAAGCGCTCTTCCTTGGGCGTTTCCATCCAGATACGTCCACCGCCGCCGCCGCAACACATGCTGTTCATGCGCGATTCGGCCATTTCCTTGAGTTGCAATCCGGGAATGCTCTTCAGGGCCTCGCGCGGCTGATCGAAAATCTTGTTGTGCCGACCGAGATAGCAGGGATCGTGGAAGGTCACCGTCTTGTTGATCGGCTTGGTCAGTTTCAGCCGCCCTTCATCGATCAACTGGAAAATGAATTCGGAAATGTGCATGACATTGAAATGCACATTGAACTCGGGGTACTCGTTCTTGAAACTGTGGTAGCAGTGCGGCGAGGAAACCAGGATCGTCTTGACACCGTGATTGATGAAGTTTCCGATGTTGCGCCGCGCCAGGCTCTTGAACAGCGCCTCGTCGCCGGTCTTGCGGATGCTTTCGCCGCAGCAGCTTTCGTCCTTGCCGAGGATGCCGAAACTGATGCCGGCAGCTTGCAGGATCTGTACCGTGGCGGTGGCGATTTTCTTGGCGCGCGGGTCGTAGCTTAGATAGCAGCCCGGCGAATAGAGGATTTCCATCTCCTCGGTGAAGCGCTGGACGCCGAGGTTGCTGGCCCATTCGGCGCGCTTGTCGCGCGACTCGCCGAAGGGATTGCCCTCGGCCCGCAGGTTCGCCGCGACACCGGGAATCGGCGCCGCAGCGCCGGCGAAAACGTCGAACTCGGTAGCGACACGGCGCAAGGCCATGCCGGACTCGACCTGCTTGACGTCGCGCGGGCAGACCTGCGGGCACTTGCCGCAGGTGGTGCAGCGCCAGATGTCCTCATTGTCGATCTCGGTCAGCCCAAGCGCCGCCTCGCGCACCAGCTTGCGCATGCTGAATTTGCCGACCCGGCTCCAGGGGCAAACCGTGTCGCACATGCCGCACTGGTAGCAGTTCTGGAACGCGCCTCCACCGTAACTCTTGATGACGTCGATAATTTCCAGCTGGGGGGTTACGGTTTCCATGCTTTGGCACCTGTTCCGTTGGGAATCCTAGAGTTTCGCCACCTTGGCGACCGTTTCCAGCAATTTCTCAAGGCCGAACTTGTCGATCATCGCCTCGACGCTGGTTTCGGCCTCGCCCAACTGTGGTGCCTGCTCTTCGACTTCTTCCTCGCGTTCTTCGTAGACCAGCGTTCCGTTGGGGCACCACTCGACACACTTGGGCATTTTCAGCGGCGGAACGTCCTCGCACATGTCGCACTTCAGCGGCAGGCCGGAATCGGGTTCCTTGAACAAATCCCGCGACGGACACGAGGCGCGACAGAAGTCGCAATTGCTGTACTCCCTGCCGTCGAGGATGTACTTGTTCTTGCCGGTGCATTCGGACGCCGTGTATTCCCCCGCATAGACCGGCAGGAAGATGTCCTTGACCGGATCGCGCACGACCTGGATGCGCGCTCGCCTCGGGTTATTGCTGCTGTAGCGGGGTCGGGCGTGAAAGGCCGCACAGGCCAGTTCGCACGCCCGGCAGCCAATGCAGTTGTTGGCAATGATGGTGATGTACTTCTTGATCTTCTTGACCCTGGCCATGGTCATACCTCTTTCAAGAACGTGGGAAATGCGCGAATTCAGGAGTTTGCAGCTTCGAGCTCGCGCCACTTGTAGTCGATGACTTCGAGCAGCACGCCGTTCATCTTCTTCGGATGCACGAAGGCGAACTGACAATCGCGGAAATCGCGCAAGCCGCCGATCATCGGGTAACCCATGCCCTTGATCTCCTCGACAGTTTCGCGGGTGCTATCGACGTTGAAGCTGATCAGCATCACCCCTTCGCCGCGCTTTTCGATGAACTTGGCGACATCGCCGTCCGGCGTCGTCGACTCCATCAACTCGAAACCGACACCATCCAGCCAATACCGCGCGACCCGGATTTTCTCCGGCTCGTCGATATAGGCGTCGTCCGGCTCGGACTTGCCGAGCATCGGCTCCCAGACCTTGCGGGCTTCGTCGAGGTTGCGGACAGCGATGCAGATGTGATCGAGTTTATTGACCTTCACTTGTTTCTCCTCAATTCTGATACGGGCGGGATCGATTCGACTGCCCCCTCGGCTGCGGCCTTATCCGCGCGCCCTGGCTCCGGGTTGAATCTCGTCATGCAGGCTGCCAACCCAACTCTGGTTGACCGCCAGCTTCTGACGCAGCAGCACGAAGTCGATCTCGCGGTCCTCCTTCGTGCCTTCGTTGAACGCGGTAAACCCGGAGCGGGCCTCGGTCATCATGTTCAGCGCCAGCCATGCCCTCGAATCCTCCTTGTTGCGGTTCCATGCCTCGAGCTTGGGCTTGCGCAGTTCCTCGATCGTCTTGGTGGTGCAGTCGGGGAAGGTCAGCAGTATCTTGGCACACAGTTCCTCGACGCGCGCATCAAGCATCGCCAGATCGACCGTGCCGCGCGCCATCGTTGCCTTGCCTTCCTTGAGCGCATCGCCGGTCCTGGACTCGCCGAACGCATTGCGTCCGTACTCATCGAAGCAACGCTGCGTTTCCACCAGAGGGTTGGCGACGAACTTGCCGTCGACCTTCAAGGCTGGAACCACATCGGTGAGGATGCCCATCTGGTAGGCCTTGTGCGCCGAGAACGGCTCGCACAGAACGCAGGCGGCCATTGCGCGCTCGGCGCCCACGATCACTGGCAGGAAATCGGTGGCGCCGCCTATCGGCGCAGAACCGTGCTTGGGACCAGCCTGACCGAAGCGAGCGAGATCCTGCGCGACGGAGAAGTCGCAGGCCATGCCGATTTCCTGGCCACCGCCGATACGCATGCCATTGACGCGGCAGATCACCGGCTTGTCACAGGCCAGGATGGCCGACACCATGTCATTGAACAGCCGCATGTACTGGCGGTATTCCTGCGGATGGCCCGCGTAATATTCCGCATACTCCTTGGTATTGCCTCCGGTGCAAAAGGCCTTGTCGCCCGCGCCGGTAAACACCACGCAATTGACGTCACGCGCATTCGACGCGGCGTGAAAGGCGAGGATCACACCTTTGACCATGTCGGTAGTGTAGGAATTGTACTGTTTGGGATTGTCCAGCGTGATCCATGCATTGAACAGGCCGGGCGCCGCGCTACCATCGGGTCGGCACGCGGGACGCTTCTCATAACGCACCCCTGGCTTGGCGATATCGTCGACCAGGTTATGGTTTATCAATTCGCTTACTGCGGCGATCTTGTTCATCGTGACTCCATATTGGAAAAATCGTAATGCCCTTCAAAAAAATAGGGATTAACCAAGGTGCAGGTTACGAAATACCGAAGCGCACGGCGTTGCAATTCGCGCAAGCCGGCGGTCAATAAGCGCAAAGCAAAACTATTCCCTTGCCGACCGCATCACGACTGAGCTTCCCGGGCATTCCTCCCCCGAGAGATGGAGCATAGCGCCCCGTGGAATTGGAAGGAGAATAGAAATTGAAGCTACTAGAGCAGGAATACACGGCCGAGTGCAAAGGGTTGGCAGTAAAGCGGGGGAAGACAGGCCGGGACACCGGGGCTGCGGCGGGGGAACTGAGTCTTGTCAAATCAGCGCTGCGCAACTGCGGGAAGGCAGTCGATGCGCGCAAGCTGGTAGTCCGTCTAGCCAATCTACAACCGGAAACGGCGACAGTCCACGCTCGGCGGCGCCTCGCCCATGACATACATGGAGCGCTGGATCAGTACTCTGCCTGAGCAGCAAATGGCGGAATATTGCCAAGGGATTGGAAGAAAAAAGGGGGAGCTCGCAACCTGTAAGGAACATCCTCCAGCCCTTTGCCTTCCGGGATGGTTCTTGCTAGAGTTCCCCGATACAGTCCCCCAGCCATCGAATTGTCATTGCGTCCAACATCGTGGAGAACAAGATGATTGACCTTAAGCCGTATCGTGTCCTTCTGCTCGCTGCCGTCTTCTCCGCGATGCCGGCCGTCGCCGTCGCGCAGACCCTCAACCTGCTGACCGAAGACGCCTATCCGTTCCAGTACCTGGAAAACAAGAAACTGACCGGCATGGCAGTCGAAGTGGTTACGGAAACCTTCAAGCGTGCCGGCATCACCCACAAGGACGAAATGCTCTCGTGGAAGGACGCCTACGACCGTGCCCAGTTGCATCCCAACACCTGCGTCTACAGCACCGCGCGCACCGAGAACCGGGAAAAGGTTTTCAAATGGATCGGCCCTGTCGTCGATAACAAGTGGGCGGCGTTCGCCAAGAAAGGATTCAAGGGAGCGCTATCAAAGCCTGAAGACCTGACGAACTACCGCGTTGGCGTACTGCTCGGCGACGCCAAGGAGCGCTACCTCAAGGACCTCAGGGTACCGTTCCGTGTTCCTGAGGCGGACGATGCAAAGAATCCGTCGAAACTCACGCTCAACCGGACGGAACCGGACAAGATCGACCTTTGGATCACCGGCTATTACGCCGGCACCCATATTGCCGCCAAGACGGGAGTCAAGGATGTTGTTCCTGTCTGGATATTTCAGTCCTCGGAGAACTACCTGGCCTGCAACCTGAGCCTGCCGCAGGCAACCGCGGACAAACTGCAGCAGGCCCTCGACGCCATGAAGCGCGATGGCAGCCATACGGCGATAGTCGCCCGCTACGAGGCGAAGATCAAGCCGCAATAAGGCGCGCTTGCGGAGGACTTAAGCACCCCCATTCGGACTGGAGCCGCTTCACAGCGGCCGGATCGATTTTCCGCGGACATCCAGCCACGCGCATTCGCCATTCCTGCGCTTCATGTTGAGTACGGAGTTGCGCGGCAAGCCGGCGATGTGCCGGGTGATCACATCCATGGTCCAGCCGTGGGTGATCGCCAGAATCCGGCGTCCGGAGTTCGGCTTGGCAATGGCGGCAATCGCCTCCAGCACGCGGTCGGCAAATTCATCCATCGACTCGCCCTGTTCGATGTCTGTTGCCGGGTTTCTTCTGAGTATCTGCTGAAACAGCACCGGATTCGACTCGGCGAGTTGAGCCTTGGGAATGCCCTGAATAACGCCGAAGTTGCGCTCTTTGAGGCCTTCATGGAATTCCGGTGGCGGTAGCCGCAGAGAACGAGCGATGATCTCGGCTGTTTCACGCGAGCGGACCAACGGGCTTGAGTACACTTTGGAAAAGCCGGCATGGGCAAAGCCAGCCACCATCTCGTAAGCCTGCCGCCGTCCCTGGTCGTTGAGCGGGACGTCCAGCCACCCCTGCAGAATTCCGGAGACATTCCAGTCGGTTTCGCCATGCCGAGCGACGCAGATGTAGCTGGCAGCAGGTACCGAATTCATGGGTTGAAATACTGCAAGGTCCGTCAGGACAGGACAAGGGATGAAAAGTTGATTTGGCCCGCCCGGCGGGATTCGAACCCACTACCCCCGGCTTAGAAGGCGGATCAGCGAGTTTTCTGAATAAAGTAGGCCTTGATTATATGTAACTTTTTATCAACCAGGCGCTCTCGCAAACCGCCTTATCACTAGTTTTACCGCGTCATGCCGTACAGTTCTTTCACAGTTGTTTTTCCAGTCGCAGCTCAAACTTAGCGAATTCTCGGATCGACGATTCCTCGGCATTAGAGTCACGACGGCACACCGCCGCACTATGCCACAGCCCGCTCGATCAGAAATGGCAAGGTTATATTCCACGCTTAATTTGTCCCCCAATGAGGGACAAACTTGCCTCTTAGTATCGTAAATGTTATATTTAATACGCAATACGTTTTTTTTATGGACGCCAATTGAGCGCTAAGTATCACTTGCAAACGAAGACGCTAGGCCCACGGGCAGCGCA
>Ga0268298_10004672_pt1 | contig 13233 bp, 9 predicted proteins | sample WWTPWeurt_MetaG_FD_194462 | JGI IMG/M metagenome (GOLD analysis project Ga0268298, IMG submission 194462) | Activated sludge microbial communities from WWTP in Nijmegen, Gelderland, Netherland - WWTP Weurt | ecosystem: Engineered > WWTP > Aerobic digester > Activated sludge | place: Netherlands... | reverse complement strand
CGGGTCGCCCCGCCGGCGTAGCAGGGCGCTGCGCAGCTCGGCGAGGGCGCGCGGCTGGTCGCCGCCGCTGCTCGGCGCCAGGGCCAGGGCTGCGGCGTAGCGCACCTGCGGGTCGCGATCCCGCAGCGTCGGCGCGAGCAACGCGCGCGCCTCGGGCAGCGGCACCAGCGCCAGTGCGGCGACGGCGGCACGGCGCACAGCGGTGGCGCTCGCTTGCGTGGCCTGTCGCAGCACCGCCGCCTGCGCGGCGTCGCCGGCGCGCCAGAGCTGCGCGGCGGCGCTCAGGGCGATCTGCGGCTCGGTCTCCCGGGCCAGCGAGGCCAACGCCGGGGCCGCGGTCGGGTCGCCCCTTTGGGCGAGCGCGCTGGCCGCCGCGGCGCGCACCTCGACCGCCTGGTCGCGCAGGGCATCGCGCAGCAGCGCCGCCGTGCGGGCTGCCGGGGGCCCCAGCTCACCGAGCCGCCGCGCGGCGGCGCTGCGCACCCGGGCATCGCCGTGGCGCAGCGCCCAACCGAGCAGCTCGGCGGCCAGCTCGGGATCGAGCTCGCTCGCGACATCGAGCGCCGCGTAGCGCATCGCCCAGTCGCCGCGCTCGAGGGCCGCCTGGACCCACTGCTGGCCGCGGCGCACGAGGCTCTGCGGTCGTGCCGCGAAGAGCCGTGCCAGCGCCTCCGCGGCGGCCGTGCGCACGGCGGGCGCGCCGTCGCGCAGCAGCGCGGCGAGGGCCGGCACCGCCGCTGGCGCCATCCAGGCGGCGAGCCCGCGTGCCGCCAGCGCGCGTGTCGACGAGGTCGCGTCGCGCAGGCTCGCTTGCAGCGTGGCGGGCCCGAGCGGGTCGCCGAGGCCGGTCAGGACCTGCGCGGCCATCAGCCGCACGGCCGGATCGGGCTGCTGCGCGAGGCGCCGCAGCACCGGTGCGCCCTCGGGCCGTCCGAGCTTCGCCAGCGCTTCGGCCGCGCCGAGCTGCACCAGCGGTCGGTCGTCGCGTTGCACCGCCTGCAGCAGCGACTGCGTCGCCGGGGCCGAGCCGAGCGAGGCCAGCGCGCGCAGCACCGCGATCAGCGCCGCCGGATCGAGGCCGCCCGGGGCGGCGAGCGCACGCCGCAGCACGGGTTGCGCCCGCGGATCGCCGGACTCGGCCAGCGTCAGCGCCGCCGAGAGGCGCAGCTCCGCGGCGCCGCTGCCGAGGGTCTGCACCAGCTCGCGACGCCCCTCCTCGTAGCCGGCGTGCCACAGCGCTTCGAGGATCTGCAGCCGTGGCAGGCCGGCGCTCTGGTGCGCCGCTGTGCGGAGCGTGGTGGCCACGTCGCCGCCGCCGACGGCGGCGAGGGCCAGGGCCGCGGCGCCGCGGACGCCCGGTTCGGGATCATCGAGCAGCGCCGCGCTGAGCAGCGCCGCGGTGTCCGGATCGCGCAGCTCGGCCAGCCCGCGCACGCTGCTGCGCCGCAGCTCGGCCTCGGCGGCGCGCATGCCCTGGCGCAGCGTGCGGCGCACGTCGACGAGCAGGGCCACCAGATCGTCGGCGGGCGAGGGGGCCCCGGCGGCCGCTCCCCTGCCCGTGGGGTCGGGGCCAGCGTGGGGGCTGGTGCTGGCAGCGCCGCCGTGGAGCTGCGCGTTCCGCGAGGGGAGGTGGCGCAGGGCCAGGGTAGCCACGAGGGCGATCGCACCGGCCGCCGCCGCGACGACGACCGCCCGGCGTGCCGTGATGCGCCGCGCAGCGCCCGTGTAGGCCGCGCCCGGCTGGGCGCTCGCGCCGCTGCCGCGGCCGCTGGGCGCCGGGGTCGGCGGGCGACGCTGGAGCTGCGCCGGATCCTCGTAGCCGATCGCGCGGGCGAAGCTGCGGGCATCGGGGTAGCGGGCCTCGCGGTCCTTGGCTGTCGCCTGCGCCAGCACCGCCGCGAGGTCGGCGGGCACGCCCAGCTCGGCCGGCAGCGGCTCCAGCGGTGGCAGTGGGTCGCGCAGGTGCGCCAACATCAGCGCGGTGGTGTCCGGCCCGCGGAAGGGCTGGCGGCCCATCAGGGCCTCGAAGATGATCAGGCCGAGTGCGTAGAGGTCGGCGCGACCATCGATCTTCTGGTCGCGGATCTGTTCGGGCGCGATGTACTCCGGCGTGCCCATCACCGAGCCCGCGGCCGTCAGCTTGGTGCCCTCGGGCCCTAGCTCCAGCGACTTGGCGATGCCGAAGTCCACGACCTTGACCAGCAGCGTGTCGTCGGGCTGATAGCTGACGAGGATGTTCTCTGGCTTGATGTCGCGGTGAATCAGCCCGTGGTCGTGAGCGGTGGCCAGCGCGCTGAGGGTCTGGCCGAGGATCGGCTGCAGCATGCGCCAGGGCAGCCGACCGCGCCGCGCCAGGATCTGCCCCAGGTTCTCCCCGGGCAGGTACTCCATCACGTAGTACTGGCGTCCGTCCGGGGTCTGGCCGAAGTCGAAGACGTCGACGATGTGCGGATGGCCGAGACGACTCGCGGCGCGAGCCTCGCGGTGGAAGCGCTCGATGACGTTCGGATTGCTCGAGTGGGTGCTCGAGAGCACCTTGATCGCGGCCTGCCGCCCGATCAGCAGGTGCGTGGCGCGATAGATCACGCCCATGCCGCCCTCGCCGATGCGGGGACCGACACGGTAATTGCCGAGCGCGGTGCCGACCAGCGGGTCGATCGGTTCGCGGCTCGCGCTGCTCGGCGGCTGGGCGTTCATCATCGTGGCTGCGCTTGGCGCGGCGATGGTACCAGCAAGCCCGCGCAGCGGCTATTCGGTGCGGCGGGAAGGATCACGCGGGAAGGACCGGCTGGCTTCGGTGGAGGCAAGGGTCGCCAGGGTGCCGTGGCGGGTGCTGGCGTCCACTCTTGCCGGCCGGCGCCGCAGGCGAGGGGGAAGGGGAACTCCTCCCCCTCCGAGCTCATCGGGGCCGATGACCTCTGGAGCCGTTCTCGGTCGTACGTTTTGCGCGCGCCCCCGCGGCGGCGGCAGCCAGCCGTGCTCGCGCCTCGGCGGGGGGCGGCTCCCTGAGGCTGGCATAGAGCCGCTCCGTAATCGGCCGCGCCGCCCAGGCTCCTTGCTGGCCGGGTAGCGTGGTGAGGGCAAAGCACTGGCGGAACTGCGCGTGGATCGGTCCAGCGGCCCCCTGTCGCGCGACGCAGCGGGTCTCCCCCAGCCTTACAAGACCGCTTTCGATCAGCTTCTGTGCGGCCGGGGTACCTGGCAAGTCCCCGCGTGGCCGGACGACCGTGGTCGTGAGGGCAGTGAGCAGGCCGGACGACCCCGCCGTCCGTTCGATGCGTGAGGTGTTGCCGATCGGATAGTGGAAGCTGTCGAGCGAATCTCTTTGCACCACGACGTAGTTGTTTTGGGCGACGAGCAGGGCGTAGGGGTCGCGCGCGCCCTTGGCGGGGGTCAGGGCCACGCGCGCCGCGGAACCTCCGGCCGGTTCCCAACAAACGTTGCTCCTATCCAATCGGGGAGCGGTCGGCGGCCAGCCGCCGTGGGGGGCTTCGACCCGGGTGCGCGAGACGAACGAGCCATCGCCGAAGTAGAAGCGTTCGGTGCTCACCCGCAGCGTGATCTTGCTCGCTGGCCGTCCGGGGGCAGTCACCTGGACCGTTTGGACCCAGCGCTCGTCCGCGGAGCCCCAGCCATCGAGCAGGGCGGTCGGAGGCTGCCCGTCTCGGGAGATCCCGTCCGGCCGTTGCTCGTAGGTGCCCCCCTCCTGCACGTCACCCGCGTGGATCATCGCCGCCAACGGCGGGTCAGCGATGTAGTGCGGGCCGAAATACAAAGCGTAATCAATCGCGACCACGCCCGGCTGCCTGGCTGCGGCGAGCTCCGTTGGCACCGGACGCCCCTGCGCGTACCAGGGCACGGTCGCCGCGCCGTCGGCCGCCCGGGCCTGGGCCTCGAGGCCGAGGGTCAGCGCGACGCCGCCGACGAACGCAACCACTGAACATGCCACCGCCGGATAGCCCCGCATCACACCCTCCCCGGGCTCGAGCGAGCCCCCCCTGCCACCACCGACGCGCTCGGGCCGAGCGCCGACCTGCCACTGATACTGGGATCGAGAGCCGCGCGCAAGGCGCCGCTCGCCCCTATTCGATGATCTTGTTGATCGGCAGCTCGATGATGCCGCGCGCGCCGGCGGCGTAGAGGTCGGGGATCAGCAGGCGCGCCTGTTTCTCCTCGACCACGGCGCTGACGTCGAGCCAGGCCGCGTCGGCCAGCGGTGCGGTCGTCGGCGTGCTGAGCGCGGGCAGAATCGCGAGCACCTGGCTCAGGTGGTCGCGCGGCACGTTCATCGACAGCATCACGCGGGTGGCCGCCGTGATCGCCCCGCGCAGCAACATCAGCAGGCGGTCGATCTGCTGCCTGCGCGCGCCCTCGGCGAGCGCGCCGTGGCTGGCGATGAAGCGCGGCGTGCTCTCCAGCACGACGTGGATCGGGTGCAGGCCGTTGGCGCGCAGGCTCGAGCCCGTCTCCGAGACATCGACGATCGCGTCGGCGAGGATCGGCGGCTTGACCTCGGTCGCGCCCCATGAGAACTCGACCTCCGCGCTGACCCCGTGTTGGCGCAGGAAGCGCTGCGTCATCCCCACCGCCTCGGTGGCGATGCGCTTGCCCTCGAGGTCCTGCACGCTGGCGAAGGGCGAGCCATCCTTGACCGCCATCAGCCAGCGCACGACGCCGAAGTTGGGCCAGGGCGCCCGCAGATCGGCCAGCTCGACGACGTCCGCGCCGGTCTCGAGCAGCCAATCGAGGCCGGTGATCGCGCAGTCGAGCACGCCCTGCTGGACGTAGCGGGCCATCTCCTGCGGCCGGATCAGAATGCACTGCACCTCGGGGTCGTCGATCTCCGGGTAGTACGAGCGCCCCGAGATGCGCAGGTCGTAGCCCGCCAGCGCGAACAAGCGCTGGGTCGTCTCCTGCAGGCTGCCCTTCGGGATCCCCAGTCGCAGCCTGCCGTCGGCGTCTCTCATTTGCCGTAGACCTCCCGCGGATCGAAGACCTGCACGCCGACGTCGCGGATCGTGTCCCCCTCGAGGCGGCGAAAGAAGCAGCTCCGCTTGCCGGTGTGGCAGGCCGCCGCGCCGAGCTGCTCGACGCGCAACAGGATCGCGTCGCCGTCGCAGTCGACGCGCAGCTCGCGCACGCGCTGCACGTTGCCGCTCTCCTCGCCCTTGTGCCACAGCCGCTGCCGCGAGCGGCTCCAGTACACCGCCTCGCCCAGCTCCAGCGTGCGCGCCAGCGCCTGCTCGTTCATGTGCGCCAGCATCAGGATCTCGCCGCTCTCGGCATCCTGGGCGATCGCGGTCACCAGACCCCCGCCCTTGGCGAAATCCACCACCCCGCGCCAGCTCTCGTGCTCGCTGCTCATCGGCTGCTCCCCGCGCGCCTGCGCGCCGCTTCTTAGCCGAAGCGCGCCCACCGCACAACTCGCCCTGCTGACCAATACTCGACTTGCTGCCAACCTTGACTCGCTGCCAGAGGCCGTTGCCTGCCGCCGCCCCGTCCCCAACGCCAGCGTGCCCGCGGGGGCCCACGCTTCGCCGTTGCGCCCCGCGGCGCGCCGCGCGAGTCTGCGCGCGAGGACCCGCAGATGGACGAGAGCACCGCGGCGACGAAGCCGGATTTGACGCTCTGGCGCTTGATCAACATGAGCGTCGGCTTCTTCGGCATCCAGCACGGCTTCGAGATCCAGTTCGCGCGCATGAGCTCGATCTACGAGCGGCTGGGGGCCAAGCCCGACGAGATCCCGCTGCTCTGGCTCGCCGCCCCGGCGACGGGGCTGATCCTCCAGCCGATCGTCGGCTACCTGAGCGACAAGACCTGGATCCCGCGCCTGCGGGCGCGGCGGCGGCCCTACTTCCTCGCGGGGGCCATCCTCGGCACGATCGCGCTGGTGCTGATGCCCGACGCGTCGTCCTTGTGGATGGCGGCGGGGCTGCTGTGGGTGCTCGATGCCGCGCTCAACGTGACGATGGAGCCCTTTCGGGCCTTCGTCGCCGACCTGCAGAACAGCCGGCAGCGCCCCGTGGGCTACGCGATGCAGAGCGCGATGATCGGCCTGGGGACCATCCTCGGCAACTTCATCGCCTCGATCGATCTCCCCGCCCATTTTCCGGCGCTCGCCGCTGGCGGCAAGAGCGCGATGCACTACTCGTTCTATCTGTGCGCGGCGATCTTCCTCGGCGCGGTGCTGTGGACGGTGCTGAGCACGCCGGAGTATCCGCCCGAGGCGCCGGACCGCGGGGCTGGCGACGCCCCCGCCCGCGGTGCGCTGGAGGCGCTCGGGCGCTGGTGGCGCGAGACCCGGAGCTGCTACCTGAGCATGCCCGCGGTGATGAAGCGACTGGCCCTGATCCAGTTCTTCACCTGGATGGGGCTGTTCTGCATGTGGATGTTCTACGCCGTCGCGGTGCCGCACCACGTCTTCGGCGCGACCGACCCGCATTCGGCGCGCTACGACGCCGGGGTGCGCTTCGCGGCGGCGACGACGATGGCCCGCGGGATCGCCACGCCGCTCTTCGCGCTGCTGATCCCGGCCCTGGTCCGACGGCTCGGGCGCGCCACCACGCACGCGCTGGCGCTCGGCGTGGCCGGCCTCGGGTTGCTCGCCGTGCCGCTGATCCACACGCCGGCCCTGCTCTACCTGCCGATGATCGCCGCCGGCATCGGTTGGGCCTCCGTCGTCTCGATGCCCTACGTGATCCTCGTCGATCACCTGCCCAAGGAGCAGTACGGCATCTACATGGGCATCTTCAACATGTTCATCGTCATTCCCGAGATCTGCGTCAGCCTCGGCCTCGGCGGCGTGATCATGGGCTTGCTGCACAACAACCGCGCCTACGGCGTGGCCTTTGGAGGTGCGCTGCTGCTGCTCGCCGCCCTGCTTACACCCGCGCTGCGCCCTTACGAGCCGAGCGCGCGCTGATTCGACCGAGGCGCGCGCCGGGCGGTGGCTGAGCCTGCCGCGCTGGCCTTCGTCCAGGGCCGGGTGCTGCACCGTTGATCCCAGGCCGCGCAAGGCCGAGACGGGCGATCGGAGGACCCAGCCGCATGTTGATCGCGATCGATGGCACCTCGCTCTACTGGGATAACGAGAAATACCGCCAGCAGATGCGGGGTAGCTTGATCAACGAGCTCGCTGCCACCACCCGCGAGCCACACCACCGCTACCTGCGCGGCCCCACCACCAGCGGCGTCCAGGACCGCTGGATCGCAGACGAGGCGCTGGGCTCGATCCGCGAGTGGGTGCGCCGCGGCGACCGGCGCGTCGTGCTGGCGGGCTACAGCCGCGGGGGCGCGGTGGCGATTTGCGTGGCTCGGCGGCTGCAGCGCGAGGAATGGGCCCGCGAGCTCAAGGTGGCTTGCCTGGCGCTCTTCGACGCCGTCGATCGCGATCTGCTGCTGAACGCGACGAGGATCCCGGGCAACGTCGAGCACGCCTACCACGCCCTGCGCGACCCGCGGGTGGGGTCGCGCAGCTACTTCGGCAATTGCGGCGAGACCATCGACCACCCGGGCAAGCTGATTCGGCAGCGCTTCTTCGGCACGCACGCGGCGCTGGGGGGCCTGCCCTTCACCGGCGACCATCCGCTGCACGAGGAGGCCGCTAAGGGGCTGACCGAGTTGCCCTACTCGGTCGTCGCGAGCGCCCGGATCGCCGCCCCGGGGATGGTGGACGAGCGTCCGAGGCTCGTGCCCATCACCCAAGCGCAGGACCAGGCCGCCGCGGTGGCGGTCAAACAGTGGATGTGGGGTCACCTCCGAGCGCAGGGGGTCGTCGCCTGACGCGTTGACGGTGGGCGGCGGCGAAGGCCAGCGCCGCCCCCGCCAGCAGCACCCAGCATGAGAGCCACGACGGGCGCCCCGTGGCCGCGCTGCAGCCCTGGCCGGCGGCGTCGGCCGCAGGCGTCGCGGCCCCGTCGCGCGGCTCGCCGCTCCCGCCGTCGTCGGAGAGCGCCGCTGCCGCCCAGGGGTCGGGTACGTCGCTGTCCTTGCCCGGGCCCCTTCCCTACCGCGTGCGCCCCGGGCAGCGGCAGCGTGCCGCTGGGTCCACTGGACTCGCCGCCCCCGCCCACGGTGCTCCGCACCGCAACCACCCGTCGGGCGGGCCCGATCCGGGGTTCACCTCAGCCGGCCCGCGTTCACGCTCCGCGTCACCGCGCCGCACACGCCCAGCCATCGACGCTCGTACAATACATCCAGCCGATGTTGCCTGCAGGGCAGGTCCTGTCGGTTCCTTCCGCGGGCACGCAGTCGTAGACGAATTGAAGGCCGCCGGCCAACGGCACGGGTGTGCAGGGTGAGCCTACCGTGGGCGTGGCGGCGAGCGCGAGGCTGCGGTAGTCACCGACGGAAACACATCCTATTCCTGAGAGCCCCGGCCAATGCCGCCAGACCGCGCCTTGGACCCAGCGCCACGCCGCGTTCGGGCCCTCTTGGGTGCAGGTGGCCGTGCTTGGGCACTCTCCGGTGCCCTCGAGCTTTGTCATCGGCATCGTCGTTCCAACCGGCTGAACCCGTCCCGTATTGTGATTGACGCCGCAAAGCGCGGTCCCGATGGTAGCGCCGAACGCTCCGCATCCTGTGCAGTCGATACTGGTCCGCGTTCCCGAGGCTGGTCGGGTCGTGCCGCAGTTGCTTGTTTGGGTGAAGGTGGTACCGCTGCAAACGCTGTCCGGGTCCGGCGTCCAGCTTAGGGCGACACAGCTCGCCGGCGTCCTGCAGGTCGGCGGGTCGGTCATGCCGTTGAGACACTGACCTGCGGCGTTGGTTGTGCAGGCCGGGTAGTTGGTCGCGGGTGGCGGGCAGCTGGGTGGAGGCGTCGGGGTTTGCCCGTCGATCGCTCCGTCACAATCGTTGTCGAGTCGGTCGCCGGGGACCCTAGCCTGCGGGGTGACTTCGTCGATACAGGGCCCCCAGAAGTGGAACTCTTGGTCGCCGACGCAGCGCTGGTAACCGGCGTGGCAGATGCCCGTCCCGCGCGTCGCCACCGGGCCGGAGTAGCAGGCCTGCTTGCCCCCATTGAGCGCAGGGTCACAGGCACATCTCTCGTCGACCTGACCATTCCCGTCGTCGTCGAGCTGGTTGCAAAGCTCCGCGGTCGGCACTGGGTCTAAGCGAGGAGCCGCGCCGCTGTCCGCGCCAGTTCCCGAGACCACGCGTCCGCCACAGCTCGCCGTGAGAGCGATAGCGAGCCCCAATCGGGCAGGGAGTTTCGCGCGCAGCCACCGCGCAGGCCGCGTCGCCCTCGGCCCCTCACCGACCCTCTCGTCGAGCCCTGAGGCGGTGGGACGCCACCGTGGCAAGGCGCTCTTGGGGGCCGCGCTTTCCCGTTCTTCTGCCATCGCCCTCTTCCTCCCTTGTCGCTGCGCCACGGGGTATGAGCCCCATCCGGGGCATGAGCGGCGTCTAGGAGCCTGTCGGGGAATTGCTGCGCCACCCGACCGCTGCGTTACCGCGGCGCGCGCTACGCGCCCGCCGCTCTCGCCCCTGCGGGCTCGTTCTTCGGCACTTGATGGGCCGAAGTGCGGCTGTGCTCCGGTGCTCACGTACCACCCCGTACGTTCTCCTCCGGTGAACCCCTCGCCTTCGGCTCGGCGGGCGGCGCCTGGCAATCGCCAGGCTGGCAGCGCCGCGCCTTGCGCTCGGGCGGCTCGCGACATTTCCCGAGAGGCTCCTAGTCCGAAGCACCGAGGTCCGCCGGTGGCCCTGGGGGCCTAGGGCCGCAGCGAAGCAAACACCGCGCCGACGAACCAAGGATCGGCATCCCGAGGAAGCGCCCGTAGAATCAAGGTGATGGTTGTGCCTTCGGTTCGCTCTTGCGGATTGACTGGAGGCGGAACCCTGGGGGGCCTCCCCCCAGGTCTGGCGAAGGTGGGCCTCAGCACGCTCTCGGGCCTCGGCCTCGCCTTCAAGGTATTTGCCCATAGGCGAGGTTGGCGCCCGGGTCGCCGGGCTGCAGCTCGAGGCCGCGCGCGCGCAGGTGCTCCGCCAGGCGCGGAAAGAGCTCGAGCACCGTGTCGGAGCGTACCGCCGCGGGCAGGGCACGCTCCTCGCTCAGCAGCACGCCCGTGCTCGATCCGGCGTCGAGGCTGCCGTGGAAGCCGTGGCGCGCCTGCTCGTCGACGCTGGAGAAGGGCACGCGGAAGCCGCTCGAGGTGTAGGGCCGACGAAACGAGACCAGCACCTCGGCGGGGTAGCGGTTGCTCACCGGGGTCAGGGCGCTGCGCAGCCGATAGAGCAGGTCCGGGTAGCGCCCCTCTCGCGCGGCGACGAAGGCCTGTTCGTCGCTGAGCTCCAGGTGCTCGGCGAGCGACGCGGGGCTGGTCCCGCTGGCGCTCAGGTCGAGCCCCAACGCGGCGAGGTCGGCGTCGCGACGCAGCGCATAGCTGTCGCGCGCGGCGTCGTAGGCCGCGTGCAGCGCACGCCGGCCGCGCTGCCAGACCGAGAACCAGCGCCGCCCCTCGGCCGCGCTCGCGGCGTCTGCTGGGGACGAGGGGCTGAGCACGAGATCGACGCTCGGCTGCTCGGAGACTCGCCGCGCGACCTCGTCGGCCTGCGCCGCCTCGGTGTGCAGGGCGAGGTAACTGACGGGCGTGTGCACGATCGGCACGGCGAAGGGGCCGCGGCCGCGCCGGCCCTCGGCGAAGCTGCGCACGGCGCGCACGTCCGCGTCGCGCAGCAGGGCCCGGGCGTCGACGAAGTGCTCGGGCTCGGCCGGGACGAAGTCGATGCCGTGGTCGGAGAGCAGCGTGAAGACGAAGCGGCGCTCGGGGTGATGCGCGCGGAACTGCTCGATGCGCAGCAGCAGCCGGCGCAAGGCCGCGTCGACCTCTGCCCGCGGCCGCATGTGGCCCAGCACGTCGAGCTCGAGCAGATAGCCCAGGAAGGCGTGCTGGGTCTCGGCGCGACCCTCCAGGGCGATGAAGAGCCCGTCGAGCGACTCGCTCAGGCTGAACTCGATCGCGGTGTAGCCCCAGAGCGGATCGAGGTAACCGTCGGCGTAGCTGTCGAAGCCGCGGTAGTAGTCCGGCCCGGCCAGCGCCGTGCCGGCGAGGTGCGGGACGCCGTGACAGGCCAGACCGACGTAGCCCTCGTTGCGCAGCACGTCATGGTCGGGGTCGAAGTAGTGCAACTCGTAGCCGGGCAGCGGCGCCGCGTGCAGGATGCGGCTCCAGCTCGAATCCGAGCTGGCGGGGAACATCGCCACGAGCTTGGCCGCCTGCCAGCGTTCGGGCGCGAGCAGGCCCGCGCGCTGCGCCGCGGCGACCGTCTCGTAGGCCAACCCGTCCACCGCGAGGTAGACGTGCACGACCGGGTTGGCCGCGGGGTCGCCCTCTACCGGCAGGCTGTTGACCAGCGCGAAGTGCTGCCAATCGCACCCGGCCACGAGCAGCCCCAGGGTGCAGAGCACGCGGCGGGCGTGGGGGCGCGCGGACGCCATCAGAAGCGCACCCCGAGGTCGAGCAAGGGCTGTCCCTGCCAGCCCTCCGCGTGCCGCCGGTAGACATAGCCCACACGACCCTCGACGGGGCCCCAGCGCAGGCGATAGGAGGCGCCGAGGATCAGCAGCTCGTGCGCCCAGGCGCCGACCTCGCCCAGGTGCAGATAGAACCCGTGGTGGCGCAGGGCCAGCAGCTCGGCCGTGAGGAAGTTGCCGACGGTGAGGCGCGGCTGAACCGGCGGCTGGCCGGCCACGGTCAGCGCCGTCAGCGTGTGGTGGAGCTGGAGCCACGGCGCGGCGCGCCAGCTGGTCGCCAGCTGCAGCGGCAGCGCGAAGACCGCGAAGTCCTGGTTGCGCAGCGTCGCGGCGTAGGTGGGGCTGAAGAAGGCCTCGCCGGCGCCCGGCAGCAGCGCATAGCAGGCCACCTGCATTGCCCACCGCCAGCGCTCGCCGCGCCACAGCGCGAGCTTGAGCTGAGCGTTCGGCGTCCGAAAGACGAACTCGAGCGGTTGGCTGCCGAGCTGGCCCCAGCCGCCCAGCCCGAGCTGGACATCGCGCAGCGCGACCACGCCGTGGCCGTGGCCGTGCACGTCGCCGGTGCCCTCCCACAGGGGATAGAGGCCGTTGGCCGCGAGCGTCGGCAGGGGCCGCGTGGCAGCCGGCTCGGCGCGGGCCCCTGGCGCGCCGCTCGCCCAGGCCAGCGCGACCAGGCCGCAGCCGAGCCAAGGTCGGAGGTGGAGCTGGCGGTCGGGTGGGCGCATCGGGCGGTCGCGGTCTCCGCGGGGCTGTACAGCAAGTCTCGCGCCGCGCCGCCTCCCGAACCGCGCGCTTCGCGACCCGCACCGCTCGAAAGGCGCCACGCTTGGCGAGAACTGCCCCGCGGCGTTCTGGCGCGCCCCCGCCGTGCTGACGCGAGCTGTGGCGTCGGCGCCACGCCCCAGTGCCGCCCGCGCACGGTCGCGCTGCCCAGCGTTCGGGGCTCGGCCGACCTCGGACCGCGTCGGCGCTCGCGTGCTCGCCGCTCGCGCGTTGTGCTGCCAGCAGGAGGAGCGTTGCCATTGAGCGGGTTGACAGGGGGCGAGCGCCCATCGCAGAAGGGCGTCGAGTCGGAGAGGGGTCGGCCCTCGTCGACTCGTTCAACCGCGTGCAGTCGCGAAAGGGGATGGATCGATGGTCAAGTCGTTGCTTCGAGGCCTTGCAGGGGGGGTGCTGCTGGTGGCCACGCTCGGCGGCCCGGCGCCCGCACGGGCCCAGGGCGCCCTGGGGGGGCCTGGCATGCTCGCGCCTGGCACCAAGCGCGTCGCTGCGGTCGTTGGTCTCGGGACCGCCGTCAAGATCAAGAACTCGGAGACCCAGTTCCTGCTGACCGAGGAGCTCGGTTTCCACCTCTCGGGGCCCGATGGGCTCGCCGTCGGCGTCGGCCTGCAGGAGGGCTTCGGTGACGTCTTCACGATGCAGGCGGGGCTCCGGGCCTGGTACGACCTGCCGGTGGTCGCCGGTCGCGCGATCTACCTGGCGCCCTTCGTTCAGGCGGGCTGGAGCATGCTCTCGGTCAGCGCGGACGAAACGAGCGTGACCGAGCACTACGTCAACGCCCAGCTCGGCGGCGACGTCAAGGCGGTGTTCAACGGGGCCTTCATCGCCTTCGCGCGCCTGGTCGCGCTCGAGCTCAACTTCGGTAGCCCGATGCTCGCACGAGCGCAGCTGCTGGTCGGCGGCGGTATGGCCTTCTGAGCCCACCGCTTCCTTGGCTTGCAGGCGCCCCCCGCCAGCAAGGCGCGCGCGGTCCGGTG
>Ga0268298_10004671_pt1 | contig 13234 bp, 13 predicted proteins | sample WWTPWeurt_MetaG_FD_194462 | JGI IMG/M metagenome (GOLD analysis project Ga0268298, IMG submission 194462) | Activated sludge microbial communities from WWTP in Nijmegen, Gelderland, Netherland - WWTP Weurt | ecosystem: Engineered > WWTP > Aerobic digester > Activated sludge | place... | reverse complement strand
GGAGCCAGATCATGAACACCAAGCCACAACTACGCCTGGGCATCCCCAAGGGCAGCCTTCAGGAAACCACGCAGAGCCTGTTCAATCGCGCCGGCTACAACCTGCGCATTTCCGGCCGCTCGTATTACCCGGACATCGACGATCCGGAAATCCAGTGCATCCTGATCCGGCCGCAGGAAATGGCCCGCTACGTCGGCCAGGGCATCATCGACTGCGCCATCACCGGCCTCGACTGGATCCTCGAAACCGGCGCCGATGTCGCCGAACTGGCCGACTTGCGGGCACCCTGGCCGAACTACGGCATCGTGCGCTGGGTGATGGCCTCCAAGGAAGGCTCGCCCTTCAACACCGTCAAGGACCTGCAGGGCAAGCGCATCGCCACTGAAGCGGTGGGGATGACCCGGCGCTTCCTGGCCGAGCACGGCGTCACCGCCGACATCGAATTCTCCTGGGGGGCGACCGAGGTCAAGCCACCCATTCTTGCCGATGCCATCGTCGATGTTTCCGAGACCGGTTCGTCGCTGCGCGCCAACAACCTCAAGGTCATGCATGTCGTGCTCGAGAGCACGCCGCGCTTCATCGGCAACCGCGAAGCGCTCGCCGACGACTGGAAGAAGCAGAAAATCGACCGGTTGCTGATGATGCTCCAGGGCGCCATCGCGGCCGCCACCCGCGTGCTGCTGTCGATGAACGTGCCTCGCCAGGACGTCGATGCCATTCTCTCGCTGCTGCCGGCACTGGCGACACCGACGGTGTCGACGCTGGCCGATGCCAACTGGGTGGAGATGTCGACCGTGGTCGATGAGAAACTGGTGCGGGAATTGATTCCCAGCCTTTATGCCGCCGGTGCGCGCGGCATCATCGAACTGCCGATCAGCAAGATCGTCGAGTAACGAAGGGCGGCGCGGCGCCTCTCAGGCCGCGATGCGCTGCTTGAGCAGGGTTTCCTGCTCCCAGTCGTCCAGGTCGAGGTGCATGAGGATGGCGGGGGCGGCGACACGCGGGCAGGTGCGCAGCGGGCCGACGGCGCGGAAGCCGATGCGCCGATAGTAGGAGACGTGGCGCGGATTGATTTCGATGAACACGTCGCTGGCGCCATGATGGCCATGGCCGACCAGGTAGGCCGCCTGGAACAATGCCCGCAGCACTTCCGGAGAATCCTCGTCGGGCGCCACCGCCAGCCCGGTGAGCTCGCACAGCCTGCCGTCCATGCCGCGGAACAGCTCGATTTCGTCGCGATAGAGTCCGTCGGCCAGCAGACCGGCCGCCGAATCCATGCGCAGCGTCAGCGTCGCGATCACCCGGTCGCCGCGGCGGACCTGGAACACCGTGCGGTTCGGGTCTTCGCTCAGGTGGGCCGTGCTCTCGCACTGGTAGCCCCGCCAGGAATACATCCGACCCACCAGACCGGCGACTTCCCGCCGCTGACTTTCGCTGTCGGCCATGCAGACCATGTAGCCGGCTCGCGCCGCGAAGAAGTGTTCGGAAGACAGGTCGATATTCATGAGGTCCCCTGCAATGGCCGCCCACGCACTTGGCTGACGGGTGGCTGACTCGATATTGCAGCGGACGATACTAGCACCTTCGATATAGATTTCGGTGTCGGGTTTCGGCGACAAAAGGAACGCGCAAATCCGCTCCAATAGGGAATCTTCGTCTTTTCATGGGCTTGACTTGGACTCTGCCAGCATCTTCTGACGACTGATGGGCGTTTCCAGGCTAATTCGCCCTAATGCGCCGCTGCGATAGTCACCAAGAAGAACAATTGAGGCCTTTTCGCGATCGTATTCGCCGCTTTGGCCGCGCTTCAGGCAGCCTCGCTTGCGCGCCACCCAGTCGATGAGACCGGCGCCGTCGAGCTTCTCGGTCTCCGCGCCGTAGCGCGCGCGCAGCGAATCCGGATAACGATCGAGCAGCAGCGTCGCGAGAAAGGTCGCCACCTCCTCTTCGATCACGGCATTGACGCCGATCGCGTGGCTGGCGGCGAGCATGTAGCCGTCCGCGTCGTGCTCGATCTTCGGCCACATCAGGCCCGGCGTATCGAACAGCGTCTGGCGCGGCGACAGGTCGATGCGCTGTTGCTGCTTGGTCACCGCCGGTTCGTCGCCGACCGCCGCGACGCGCTTCTTCGCCAGCGCGTTGAGCAGCGTCGACTTGCCGACATTCGGAATGCCCATGATCATCATGCGCAGCGGCTTCACGCCATCGTTGCGATGCGGCGCCAGCGACTGGCAGAGCGCGGGAACCTGGGCGGCATCGCCCGGCTTCTTGCAGGAGATCGCCACCGCCTTCACGCCCGGCTGCCTGTTATAGAAGTCGAGCCAGGCCCTGGTCGCCTCGGGGTCGGCCAGGTCGGCCTTGTTGAGCAGCCGCAGGCACGGCCGCTGCCGCGCCAGGCGCAATTCACGGATCATCGGGTTGCTACTCGCCTCGGGGCAGCGCGCGTCGAGCACCTCGATGACGACGTCGGTCATGGCCATGGTCTCGGCCGCCTTCTTGCGCGCCGAGGTCATGTGGCCGGGGAACCATTGGATCGTCATGGCCGTATTATCGCCGACCGTTCAGCCAATCCAGCGCGCCGCGTCCCGCGGCGCGGCCGCTGGCGAAACAGCCGGTCAGCAGGTAGCCGCCGGTCGGCGCTTCCCAGTCCAGCATCTCGCCGGCGCAGAACACCCCCGGCTTCGCTCTCAGCATCAGCCGTTCGTCGAGCGCATCGAAGCGCACGCCGCCGGCGCTGCTGATGGCCTCATCCAGCGGCCGTGGCGCCGCCAGCCGCAGTCTCAACGCCTTGACGGCGGAAGTCAGCCGTGGCGGTACGCCGAATGCGTCCTTGGTCAGGGATTCGTGCAGCAGCCCAACCTTCACTCCCTTCAGTCCCAGCCGGCTTTGCAGGTGGCTGGACAACGAACGCGAACCTCGCGGCCGCTCGACTTCGATCTTCACTTGTTCGATCGCTTTATCAGGCAGCAGATCAATCTCCAGGTCGGCGCATCCATTGGCCTCGATCGCATCGCGCAGCGCCGCCGAAAAGGCGTAGATCAGCCCGCCCTCGACGCCGTGCGCCGTCACCACGAACTCGCCGCGCCGGGTCACGCCGCCGAAGCTGGCCGCGACCGACTTCACGGGCTGCCCGGCGAACTTGTCGCGGAAGAACGGGCTCCACGCGACCTCGAAGCCGCAATTCGCCGGCCGGAGCGGCGCCACGGCGACGGCTGCCTTTTCGAGCACGGATACCCAGGCGCCGTCGGACCCGAGCTTCGACCAGCTGCCGCCGCCAAGCGCCAGCACCACGGCATCGGCTCGCGTCGAAATCTCGCCATGGGGCGTTGCAAAACGCGCGTCGCCTGCATCGTTCCAGCCCAGCCAGCGATGGCGTGCGTGGAATTTCACGCCGCTTGAGCGCAGCCGATGCAGCCAGGCGCGCAGCAGCGGTGCGGCTTTCATGTCGGTCGGAAAGATGCGGCCCGATGAACCGACGTAGGTTTCGATGCCCAGTTCCCGCACCCATTTCCGAAGGTCGTCGACGCCGAACGCCGCCAGCCAGGGCTCGACGAAACGGCGGCGATCGCCGTAGCGACACAGGAATGGTTCCGCCGGTTCGGCGTGGCTGAGGTTCAGTCCGCCCTTGCCGGCCATCAGGAACTTGCGGCCGACCGAGGGCATGGCGTCGTAAAGCTCGACGCTCGCGCCGCCGTGACTGAGCACCTCCGCCGCCATCAGACCGGCAGGTCCGCCGCCGATCACCGCGATCCGATTATTCTTCAAGCTCGGCCAGGCTGTCGGCGGCGATCTCGCGCACGTCGGCGCTGTCGTCGTTCAGGCGCGGCGCCAGGAAGGGGCGCGCCAGCGGCGAGCGCGACAGGCCGAGGTAGTGGCAGGCATCGGCGCGCACGCGCGCGTCGGTATGCTCGGACAGCTTGCCGAGCTTCGTCACCAGCACGCGCAGCGCTTCCTTGCCCGCATGGCGCTCGAAGACGGCCGAGGCACCGAGGCTGACGTTCATGCTGGCGTCGGGATTGCCGACGATCGGCAACAGGTCGGCCAGCAGCGCCGGGTGCGCGTCGACGATCCCGATCACCTTCTTCAGCCCGCCTTCCATGAGCAGGATGTGGAAGTAATCCGCCATGCCGCCGGGACCGCTGGCGGCGCGCACGCGCAGCTTGAGTTCGTCGAGGATCTTCATGGACGCGCATTATGCCTGTCTGCGATAATCACGGCCCGCGCGGCAAGACCGCCGCCAACCTCGCCGCCACGCGGCGGACCACCATGACTGACTTTCCCGATTCCCCTGTTTCTTTTGGGGCGCTGCAACTGCCGCCGGCCCTGCTTTCCGCGCTCGCCGACGTTGGCTACGAGACGCCCTCGCCCATCCAGGCGGCGTGCATCCCCATCATTCTCGACGGTCGTGACCTGCTCGGGGAGGCCCAGACCGGCACCGGCAAAACCGCCGCCTTCGCGCTGCCCATCCTCGCCCGTCTCGATCTGACCTTGAAGAAGCCGCAGGCGCTGATCCTGGCGCCCACCCGCGAACTCGCCATCCAGGTCGCCGAGGCCTTCCAGAAGTACGCCAAGCACATGCCCGGCTTCCACGTCCTGCCGCTCTACGGCGGCCAGAGCATGGTCATCCAGTTGCGTGCGCTGTCGCGTGGCGCCCACGTCATCGTCGGCACGCCCGGCCGGGTCATGGACCACCTGGAGCGCAAGAGCCTGAACCTCGACGCACTCCAGACGCTGGTGCTCGACGAGGCCGACGAAATGCTGCGCATGGGTTTCATCGACGACGTCGAATGGATACTCGGCAACACGCCGGCGACGCGGCAGACGGCGCTGTTTTCGGCCACCATGCCCGAGCCGATCCGCCGCATCACCAAGCGCTACCAGCGCGATCCCGAGCAGATCAAGATCAAGGCCGCCACGGCCACCGTCTCGACCATCCGCCAGCGCTACTGGATCGCCCGCGGCGCCGACAAGCTCGACGCGCTGACGCGCATGCTGGAAGTCGAGGAGGATTTCGACGCCGCCCTCATCTTCGTGCGCACCAAGCTCGCCACCGTCGACCTGGCCGAGAAGCTGGAAGCACGCGGCCTGGAAGCCGCAGCACTCAACGGCGACATGACCCAGGGCCTGCGCGAGCAGGTCATCGAGCGCCTGAAGAGCGGCAGCCTCGACATCGTCGTCGCCACCGATGTCGCCGCGCGCGGCATCGACGTGCCGCGCGTCAGCCACGTCATCAACTACGACATCCCCTACGACACCGAGGCCTACATCCACCGCATCGGCAGAACGGGACGCGCCGGCCGCGCGGGCACCGCCATCCTGTTCGTCGCGCCGCGCGAGCAGCGCATGCTGAAGGTGATCGAACAGGCCACCAGGCAGAAAATCGAACCGATCTCGCTGCCGACCGCCGGCGAAGTCGCCGACCGCCGCGTCGCCCAGTTCCAGCAGCAGATCCTGGAAACGCTGGGCAACGAAAACCTCGATTTCTTCTACGACGTCATCCGCCGCATGGAAGGCGAGCAGAACCTCGCCACGCGACAGATCGCCGCCGCGCTGGCCTTTCTGGCTACCCGCGAACGGCCGCTCAAGCCCGACCTGCCGGACATACCGGTGCCGCCGCCACGTCCGGAATTCACCGAGCGCCCTGCCCGCGAATCCAGCGAGCCGCGCGGCGAGAAACCTGTGCGTGAGCGGCGTCCTGCCACGGCTGACTTTGGCGACAAACCAAAGCCGACTCTCGCCGAGGGCGACCTCAAGCGCTACCGCATCGAAGTCGGCCGCAACCTCGGCGCCACGCCGAAGGAAATCGTCGGCGCCATCGCCAACGAAGGCGGCATCGCCGGCAAGTTCATCGGCCAGATCCACCTGTTCGCCGACTTCTCCACCGTCGAGTTGCCCGAACTGCCGCCCGATGTGCTGGCGACGCTGAAGAAGACGCGGGTCAAGCAGACACCGCTCAACATCCGGCTGTTCGACATGGATGCGCCGGCACCGCGCAAGGCTCCGGCAAAGCCGAAGTTCGACAAACCCAAATTCGACAAGCCGGCCGCACCCCGCAAACCCAGGAAGCCGTGACCCGTCGTATAGAGCTGCTCGCGCCGGCCAGGACGGCCGAGATCGGCCGCGAGGCCATCCTGCACGGCGCCGATGCGGTGTACATCGGCGGCCCGGCCTTCGGCGCGCGCGACAAGGCCGGCAATTCCATGCAGGACATCGCGGCGCTGGTCGAGTTCGCGCACAGGTTTCACGCCCGCATCCACGTCACGCTCAACACCATCCTGCACGACGACGAACTGGAGCTGGCACGCCAGTTGGCCCAGCAGTGCTGGGACGCCGGCGTCGATGCGCTGATCGTGCAGGACATGGGTCTCTTGGAACTCGACCTGCCGCCCATCGACCTGCACGCCTCGACCCAGTGCGATATCCGCACGCCGGAGAAGGCGCGCTTCCTTGCCGATGCCGGCTTTTCGCAGATCGTGCTGGCGCGCGAACTGACGATCCCGGAAATCGCCGCCGTGCGCGCCGCCGTGCCGGCCGATGTGGTCATCGAGCATTTCGTCCATGGCGCGCTGTGCGTCGCCTACTCCGGCCAGTGCTCCATCAGCCATGCCCAGACCGGCCGCAGCGCCAATCGCGGCGACTGCTCGCAGGCCTGCCGCCTGCCCTATACCCTGCAGGACATGCGCGGCCAGGTGGTGGCTTTCCAGAAGCACGTGCTGTCGCTGAAGGACAACAACCAGAGCGCCAACCTGCGGTCGCTGATCGACGCCGGCGTCGGCAGCTTCAAGATCGAGGGCCGCTACAAGGACGCGCCCTATGTGAAGAACGTCGTCGGCCATTATCGCCGGCTGCTCGACCGGCTCGGCGAACCGGCGACGGCTAGCGGCAGGACGAAACTGTTCTTCACACCCGATCCCGACAAGACCTTTCACCGCGGCTCGACCGACTATTTCAGCCGCGGCCGGCAGGCCGACATTGGCGCCTTCGACACGCCGGCTTTCGTCGGCACGCCGCTGGGGACGATTGCCAAGGTCGGTACCGACTTCATCGACATCGAAACCGCACAGACGATGGCCAACGGCGACGGACTCGCGTGGCTGAACAAGCGCGAGGCGACGGGCATGCAGGCCAACACGGTCGAGCGCATCGGCGAGAACCTCTGGCGGGTGCATCCGGACAAGCCGATCAAGGATCTGCCCGGTCTCAAGGTCGGCCTTGCCATCAGCCGCAACCGTGACCACGCCTGGGAACAGGCGCTGATGAAAAAGTCGGCCGAACGGAAGATTCCGGTCGACGCGCGCTTCGCTGCGACCAATGACGGTTACTCACTAACGCTTGCCGACAGCGACGGCATTGCGGCGACCGCCCGGATCGCCTGCGAAAGTCAGTCTTCGCGGAACGCCGAGAAGGCCGAAATGACGATACGCGAACAACTCGGCCGGCTGGGCAATACGGACTTCGATCTGGCCAAGCTCGTCGTCGAATGGCCGGAACCCCGCTTCGTACCCAACTCGCTGCTCAACCAGTTACGCCGCGATGCGGTCGCCGCGTTGGTCGAAGCCCGCCGCGCCGGCTATCGAAGGCCGCTGCGCCGCCCCGCCATCGAACCGCCCACGCCGTACCCGGAAGCAACCCTCTCTTTTCTCGCCAATGTGTACAACGCGGCAGCACGCCGCTTCTACGAGAAGCACGGCGTCAGGCTGATCGCCGCCGCCTACGAAGCCCACGAGGAAACCGGCGAGGTGCCGCTGATGATCACCCGCCACTGCCTGCGCTATTCCTTCAGCCTGTGCCCGAAGCAGGCGAAGGGCGTTGCCGGCGTGCAGGGCCAGCTCCGCGCCGAGCCGATGGTGCTGGTCAATGGCAACGACAAGCTGCGGCTGGAATTCGACTGCCGAGCTTGCGAGATGCACGTCGTCGGTAGAATCAAGCAACATATCCTCGCGGCGCGTTGAACATGGCCGGACCCGGCAAGGACTTCTGGCAGGAACGTTTCGCCACCGGCGAAATCCCCTGGGATCGCGGCGGCGCCGATGCCCAGATCGGCCGCTGGATCGCCGACGGCACGCTGGCGGCGGGCAGTCACATCATCGTGCCCGGCTGCGGCCAGGGCTGGGAAGTCGAAGCGCTGGCCGCGGCCGGCATGACGGTGGTCGGTATCGATTACGCCGCCAGTGCGCTCGACCGTTGCCGCGCGCTGCTTGCCCAACGCTCGCTCGATGCCGAACTGATCGAGGCCGACGTCCTGACCTGGCAGCCGGCCGCGCCCGCTGACGCGGTGCTGGAACAGGCCTGCCTGTGCGCGCTCTACCCGGATCATTGGCAGCGCTACGCCGCGCAACTGCATCGCTGGCTGCGTCCCGGCGGCCAACTGCTGGCGCTGTTCATGCAGGCGCGCAAGGACGGCGCCGCCGAAGGTTTCATCGAAGGGCCGCCCTACCACGGCGACATCAACGCCATGCGCGCCCTGTTTCCCGAACCGGCCTGGCGATGGCCCAAGCCTCCCTACACCATCGTCAGGCCCGTGGTCGGCCAGGCCGAGCTCGCCGTCGTGCTCGTTCGCGCCTAGGCGTGCCGAAGGCTCCGCCAGGGGAAAACCCGACACGCCTCGGTGTCGAACGACTGCTCGCCGCCGTAGATGATCCACGGTTGCCGCGCCGCATCGCCGGCAAACTGCTTCCAGCGGGCGGCGGCGGCGGTCCAGTCGGACGCGAAGGTCATGCCGGACTTGATCTCCACCGCTTGCAGCTTGCCCTCGGTTTCGAACAGCAGGTCAACCTCGTGGCCAAGGTTGTCGCGCCAGAAATACAGCTCGGCGGGCTGTCCGGCGTTGAATCGCTGCTTGATGAATTCGCCGATCACGAAGTTTTCGAATAGCGCGCCGCGCATGGCGTGAGCGGCCAGGGCGCCTGCCCCGCGAATGCCCAGCAGCCACGCGGCCAGGCCGACATCGACGAAGTACAGCTTGGGCGTCTTGACCAGCCGCTTGCCGAAGTTGCGGTGATAGGGCGGCAGCAGGCGAACGACATAGCTCGCCTCCAGGACCGTGAGCCACTCGCGCGCGGTGACGTGGCTGATGCCGCAGTCGGCGGCCAGCGACGACAAATTGAGCAGCTGGCCGCAACGGGCCGCGCACATGCCGAGGAAACGCTGGAAGGTTCCCAGTTCGCGCACCGCCAGCAACTGCCGGACATCGCGCTCGACATACGTGGCGACATAGTTGGGAAACCAGTCATCCGGCGCAAGATCGCGATCGTACAACGCCGGATAGGCGCCCTGCCACAAGACGGCATCGAGGTCGGCCGGCGCCAGTCCCGTCCCGGCCAGCTCCGTTTGCGTCAACGGCAGCAGTTGCACCAGGCCGACACGACCGGCAAGGGATTAAGTCATGGCCGACATCAAGCCGAACTGCCGCGACCCCGTGAGCACGAAATCCCCCATGCAGCGACGCTCGTCCACCCAGCCTTGCAGCCACGAGAACAGCTCCGGACAGCGTTGCACTTCGTCGATGACGGCACCGTCCGGCAAGCCGGCGAGGAAACGGCGCGGGTCGCTCAGGGCAAAGGCGCGCTGCTCCGGGTTCTCGAGGCTGACGTAGGGCTTGTCGGGAAAGGCGGCGCGGGCCAGGGTGGTCTTGCCCGACTGGCGCGGACCGGTCAGGGCAAGCACGGGAAAGCCGCGCGCCAGGCGCGCGAGCGTGGCATGGGCGTCGCGGGGGATCATGGTCGCCATCCTACACATTGAAACTTGCAACTTCAATTTGTAAAACGGTGGTCCCCAGCCACACTCGTCCGGGCGGCGTCCCGCCACGGCTGACGTTCACCGGGATCGCGCACCGCTTTGACCTGAGTCAAGAAGTATTGAAGCGTATCGGCATATAAGGAAACAGTGTTACTTGATCGGGGGATCAATCATGTTGAAAATCGTCGGCAGTTTCATCGCGGGCATCGTCTTCACCGGCGTCCTCGCATGGAATGCCATGGGCGGACTCATGTTCAACGAGACCGTCAGCCCGTTCGGTGTCGAGGAAACCGTCGCCCGCATCCAGCACAACATCCAGGCCGCCGGCAACGGCTGGGCGCTCTCCGGCCTGCGCAATCCGGCCAAGGCGGTGCAGGCCGACGGCGGCAACACGCTGCCGGTGATGATGGTCGAAGCGTGCAGCACCAAGTATTCCAAGCCCATCCTCAACGAGGATGCGGTGCGCTTCCTGTCCATCCTCATGCCCTGCAAGATTTCCGTCTACAAGAAGAACGACGGGCGCGTCTACATCGGCAGCATGAACGCCGGGCTGATGGGCAAGATGTTCGGCCCGCTGGTCGGCGACATCATGGGCAAGGTCGCCCAGGACCAGAAGAAGTTCCTGGTCATGGACCCGGACAAGCCGGCGCCGCCACTGATCCTGCCCAAGGCAGGCGGTGAGGGCGGCGGTGGTGGTGGCGGTGGCGGCAGCGGTTGCTGAGCCACGATCCTTCCGAACACCACGCGGAGCACACCATGAAACACAAGACCATGTTGATGGGGATGTTGGCCGTCGTCGCCTGGGCTGCGCCTTGGGGCGCGCGGGCGAGCGATGCGCCAACGCCGAAGGCCCAGCCCAGCTCGGTGGAACAGCGCGCCGCGCGCACCACCGCCGACCACGGCAAGTTTGTCGCCCTGCAGAAGGACTTCAAGACCGGCCCGGAAGTCACCAAGGCCTGCCTGTCCTGCCACACCGAGGCGGCCAAGCAGATTCACAAGACCAAGCACTGGACCTGGGAATGGGTCAATCCCGACAACGGCCAGAAGCTGGGCAAGAAGAACGTCATCAACAATTTCTGCACCTCGACCCAGTCCAACGAGGCCTTCTGTTCGTCCTGCCACATCGGCTACGGCTGGAAGGACAAGAATTTCGACTTCGCGTCCGAGGAAAACGTCGATTGCCTGGTCTGCCACGACACCACCGGCGACTACAAGAAGCTGCCCGGACTGGCCGGCCACCCCGCCTACCAGCAGATGGAGTTCCCGGCCAAGTCGGGCAAGCTGGTGCCGGCCGTCGATTTGCAGGACGTCGCCCAGAAAGTCGGCGCCACCAACCGCAGCACCTGCGGCGCCTGCCACTTCCTCGGCGGCGGCGGCGATGCCGTCAAGCATGGCGACCTCGACACCTCGCTGAAGAACCCCAAGCGCTATCTCGACGTGCACATGGACGCCGGCGGTCTCAACTTCAGTTGCGGCACCTGCCACGCCACCAAGGGCCACAACATCCCCGGCAGCCGCTACACGCCGGTCGGCAAGGATGCCGGCGCCCGGCACATGCGCGGCAAGGTCGACGACAGCAACCCGACCACCTGCCAGTCCTGCCACGACCAGAAGCCGCACAGGAACGACAGCATTCTGACGGCCAAGCTCAACGAGCACACCGACAAGATCGCCTGCCAGACCTGCCACATCCCGCAGTACGCGCGCGGCGGCAAGCCGACCAAGATGCTTTGGGACTGGTCCACCGCCGGCAAGCTCAAGGACGGCAAGCCCTACAAGGTGCTCGACAGCGCCGGCCACGAGTCCTACGCCAGCATCAAGGGCAACTTCGTGTACGAGTCGGACGTGGTGCCGGACTACCAGTGGATCAACGGCAAAGTGAAATACACCCTGCTCGGCGACGCGGTGAACACCAATGGCATCACCGAGATCAACCACTACTACGGCAGCGCCGACGACGGCCAGTCGCGCATCTGGCCGGTCAAGGTGTTCCGCGGCAAGCAGCCCTACGACCTCGAGAGCAAGTCGCTGCTGGTGCCGCACACCGCCGTCGCCTATGGTCAGAAGGACGACACCGCCTTCTGGCAGAACTTCAAGTGGGAAGCGGCGCTGCAGGCCGGCGCCGAGGCCTCCGGCCAGCCTTTCGGCGGCAAGTTCGATTTCGTCGAGACCACCATGACCTGGCCGATCACCCACATGGTGGCGCCCAAGGAAGACGCCCTCACCTGCACGCAATGCCACAGCAAGAGCGGCCGCCTGCAAGGCGTCAAGGGCATCTACATGCCCGGCCGCGACGCAAATCGATGGCTCGACATGATCGGCTGGCTCGCCGCGCTCGGCACGCTGGTCGGCGTGCTCGGCCACGGCGCGCTGCGCATCTACATGGCAAGAAAGGCAGGTTGACACCATGTCCGCCCAACACGGCAACAGCACCAAGATCTACGTCTTCAAGGTCTTCGAACGCATCTGGCACTGGTCGCAGGCCGCGCTGATCATCTTCCTGCTGCTCACCGGCTTCGAAGTCCATGGCGCCTTCAGCAACTTCGGCTTCAAGGCCGCCGTCCGCTACCACGTCATCGCTGCCTGGACGCTGGTCGGGCTGTGGGTATTCGCCATCTTCTGGCACCTCACCACCGGCGAATGGCGCCAGTACATTCCGACGCTGAAGAAAGTCGATGCCATGTTCAAGTACTACCTGACTGGCATCTTCACCAACGCGCCGCACCCCTTCCGCGCCACCACCCTGAAAAAGCACAATCCGCTGCAACGGCTCGCCTACCTTGGCGTGATGCTGTTCATCGGGCCGCTGATCTGGTTCTCGGGCTGGTTCTACATTTTCTACGGCAACTGGAAGGACTGGGGCTGGGACAAGTACCTGTCGCTCGAATGGGTGGCGTTCTTCCATACGGCCGGCGCCTTCATGATGCTGGTGTTCCTGATCGCCCACCTCTACCTCACCACCGCCGGCCACACGCCGACCTCGCACATCAAGGCCATGATCACCGGCTGGGAGGAAGTGGATGCGGAAGAATGAGGGGGACGCGGCGGCACACCTCGCTGCCGGCGACGGCCAAGGCACCCGTGCGGCTGGCCCGCAACGATACGCGGCGACCGCGCGGCGGCCGGCCCGGCTGAGCCCGGACCCTGCCCCACGCGCCACGGGCTACGCTACAGGACGGTGAATTTCTCGGTCGATTCGTTGTAGCGCACGAACAGGTACCAGGCCAGCAGCAGGCCGTAGCCCGCCAGCAGCGCCCAGCCCCAGCCGCCCAGGACATGCGGCAGGAAGACCTGGGCGCCGACCCGGGTCTCGTCGAGCATGGTGTCGATGTTCTGCTCGGGTGTGAGCAGGTTCCAGCGACGGACGAAGGCGGAGAAGCTGGAACCCGCCCAGGCGAAGAAGAAGCCGGCCACCCAGAGCTTCAGATGCCCCTCGCCCATGCGCCAGAGGGCGCCGGAGGCGCAGCCGCCGGCGAAGACCATGCCGATGCCGAAG
>Ga0268298_10004670_pt1 | contig 13236 bp, 11 predicted proteins | sample WWTPWeurt_MetaG_FD_194462 | JGI IMG/M metagenome (GOLD analysis project Ga0268298, IMG submission 194462) | Activated sludge microbial communities from WWTP in Nijmegen, Gelderland, Netherland - WWTP Weurt | ecosystem: Engineered > WWTP > Aerobic digester > Activated sludge | place... | reverse complement strand
CCGTGGCTCGCGTAGCGGGGAGGGCTGCCCGTCACGTCGAAGTCGAGCCAGGCCGCGAACGGGACGCATTCCACGTCGTCGAGGTCGCCGAACTGGCGCAGGAGCTCGCGGCTCGGCACGACCAGGTTCCCAGCCCGATGGAGCACGACGCCGGGGCCGTGGGCCGCCAAGATCGCAACGAGTCGGCTCAGCGCGCGCAGATCGCCGTGGGGGCCGAACAAGTCCGGGACCGTGCCCTGCGTGCGCGCCAAGCGGAACAAGCCGGGCTCGCCGAGTCCGAGCGCGACGAAGCCGGCGCCCACGTCGAAGTTCTCGGGCACGTCGCGGAAGTCGAGCCCTTCGCCTGGAAACGGCGCATCGCCCACGTGAACGCTGACGTCGGTGCGGCCGACGCGAAACGCGAGCCGCGCTTCCGTCGACACTTCGATGCCACGCTCGGCGAGCCCGAGCTCGCCAGCCCACATTCGCTGCGCCTGGGGCCCGTGCGGTACCGGTCGATCGAGGAGCACGCTGATCCAGCCGAGCGTTCGCGCAGAGAACGCAGCCTCTTCGGGTCGCTCGCTGGCCCGGATCCCGAAGCGCTCGTCGCGCGCGGCCAAGAGCGCGTCGTACTCGGCGTCGCCGGGATCGAGCTCGATGCGCGTGGCGCGCAGGCCGAAACGACTGGGTTCGAGCGCATGGATCTTCACCTTGGCCCCGACCACCGGCTCGAAGCCGTGGCAAGCGGAGCGGCCGAAGCGCACGCGAGTGAGGTCGTCGAGGAGCAGGGCGCCTACCGCGTCGGTCACGTCGAAGCTGGCGATCTTGGCCGACGCCGGCAGCGCTTGGCTCGGGACCATGGCCGGGGGCGGCGCCGTCGGCTTGCGCGTGAAGCGATCGAAGAGACCCACTCTCCACTACATACACCGGTTCGCTTCCGCTGGGCTCGGTGTATGAAGGCCGGAATGGCAGGGGACGCGGACGCCCGGCTCGGGCGAAGAGAGTGGTTGGTCCTCGGCGCCGCGTGGCTCGGCTGGGGGTTCGACGCCTTCGACGGCATCCTCTTCAACTTCGTCTCGGCGCTCTGTGTGCCGAGCCTCCTGGGCATCCCGCCCGGGTCGCCCCAGGCGAGGCCCGCCATCGTGTTCTACACGGGTGCCCTTTCCAGCGTGCTGCTCCTCGGCTGGGCCGTGGGCGGCATCTTGTTCGGTAGGTTGACGGACAAGATCGGGCGCACGAGGACCATGATGCTGACCATGCTGACGTACGCGCTCGGCACGGCGGCGTCGGCGTTCGCCCCCAACATGGCCGTGTTCGCCGCTCTCCGCTTCGTCGTTGCGCTCGGCATCGGTGGCGAATGGGCGGCGGGCGCGGCCCTCGTGCACGAGACGCTCCCCGAACGCCGGCGCGTGCTCGGGGGCGCGCTGCTCTACACGTCGGCGCCCGTGGGCTTCTTCCTCGCGACCTGGGTCACGGACCTCTTCACGCGCAAGCTGCCGCGCTTCGCAGCCGACCCCGACCTGGCGTGGCGCGCGGTTTTCCTCACGGGGATCGTGCCTGCGCTGTTCGCGCTCTTGATCCGCGCGCGCGTCTCCGAGCCACCTCAGTGGAAACCCGAGGCTCGCGTCCGCATCCGGGAGCTCTTCACGCCCGAGCTCCGGCGGACCACGTGGGCGGGCCTGTCGCTGGCGTTCGTCGCCATGTGCACCTGGTGGAGCTGCAACGCCTTCATCCCGATGATCGCGCGCTTCTTGGTGGACGAGCTGCCGACGCGGCCGAGCGGGCTCGAGCTCGACAAGCTCCGGGCCTCGTTCGTCACCCTCGGGACGAGCGCCTTCAACGCCGGAGGCATCGTGGGGACGTTGCTCACCGTGCCCATCGCCACTCGGCTCGGACGCCGGCCGATGTTCGTCGTCTATTTCGTCGCGAGCGCAGCCGCCATCGCCGCGACCTTCGGACTGCCGCTGGCCCCTTCGGCCCGGCTCTACGGCATGTTCTTCGTGGGCCTCACGGTGTTCGGCGTGTTCGGCTCGTTCACGTTCTATCTCCCGGAGCTCTTTCCCATGCGGCTCCGCGGTACTGGCGCCGGCTTCTCGTACAACGCGGGGCGCGTCTTGACGGCGCTCTTTCCCTTCGGTGTGAGCCTGAGCGCTGCCCGCGGCATCCCCCCCATGGACATCATCCGTTGGGCAGCGGTCGTGCCGCTCGTGGGCGTCGCGCTCGTGCTCTCGGGGCTCGCACCCGAGACGCGCGCGCGGACGCCCTGACCGCTTCACGGCTGGGAGAAGACCAGCGGGTAGCTCACGCGGACCGGTGCTCCGTTCGACGCCGGGAAGATCAGGCTTCTTACCCGCGCGAGCACGCAAGCGTCGAGCGCTGGGTCGGGGCTCGGGGGCGCGACGTTTGCAGAGCTGACCGCGCCGCTCGGAGCGATCTCGAACTTGATGGCAAACTTGGCGGAGAGGTTCGGATTGCGCTCGAGGGCCCGCGCGTAGCAGCGCCTGAGCTCTGGCACTGCGCTCTGCATGACGCTTCGCACGTCGGCCGGCGCGAGCCCTGAGCTGCCGCCGTGCCCGAGGCTTCCGCCGCCCGAACTTCCGGCGCTGCTCGGGGGCAGCAGGCTGCCGATCCCCGCTTGGCTCTCAGCCTCGCCCGCGCTCTCGGCGCCCGCGTCGGCCTCCGCCGCATCGTCGGGGTTCGAGCTCGAACGACTCGTGCTCGCCGCTGGAGCCTCCGCATCGGGCACGGTCACCACCTGCTGCGAATTGGCCCGAGGCGGCGCTGTCGTCGGTCCGCACGCGCCGAGGGCGAGACCGACCGTCCAGGCGACGAAGCGCGGAAGGTCGAGCACAGGCATTTCTCGGAGCTTACTCGACGGCAGCCTGCTTCGCCCCCGGCGTGGTAGGGATCGACCGGTGTCCGAAGGGTTCTGGATGGGGATCGCGCGCGACGGCATCTCCGCTGCCAGCGAGGCCACGTTCCCCAAGACCGACCTCGCCGCCCCGGACTTCGAGTCGACCCAGATGGTCGAACGGACACTCGAGTACCTCGACGAGCTTCCCCCCGCGCAGCGACGCCTCTTGATCGTGCTGTTCGTGTTCGTCGAGCTCGGGGCCGTGTTTCTGATCTTCGGCTTCCGGCGCTTTTCCCGGCTCCACGTGCGACGTCGCACCCGCGCCATCTCCGAATGGCGGCGCTCGCGCTTCCTCGCGCTGCGCGTGTTGGGCGATTCCGTCAAGGCGACCACCACCATGATGTACATGTCGCATCCGGCGGTGCTCGAGCACATCGGTGAATACCGCGTGTGCGATCGTCCGCTCGATCGCGTACGCCTCCGAGTGCTACCGGACGCCCTCGCCCGCGACGCGAGCTCGGAGGCCGAATGAGGCACGGTCTCGACGACGTGCGCGCGGGCTTCGACGTGAGCGCCGACGCGGTGGTGGTGGGTTCGGGCGCGGGCGGCGCGGTCGCTGCCGCGAACCTCGCTCGTGCCGGCATGAGAGTGGTGGTGCTCGAAGCCGGCCCCGAAGTGCGGCCCGAAGACATGGTCCGGGACGCTCCGCGCTTTCTCGCTCGCCACTTCTGGGACGGCGGTCTTCGCATCATCTACGGCACCGCGCCGAGCCCGTCGTTGCAGGCGCGCTGTCTCGGCGGCGGCACCGTCGTGAACTCGGCCATCATGTTGCCGCTGCCGGCTTGGGTGCGCGCGGAGTGGCGAGACGAGACCGGCGTGAAGCACTTCGACGGACCCGAGCTCGATCAGGCCTATGCGCGCGTCTTCGCGCGCTGTCGGGTGGCACCGACGCCCGAGCACGTGCTCGGCCGCCGGAACCAGCTGGCGCGCGAGGCCATCTCCGGCGTGCTCGGCGAGCCTGGCGGCCCGTTGCCGCGCGCCGTGCACGACTGCGAAGGCAGCTCCGATTGCCTCACGGGCTGCGGAGGATCGCGCAAACAGTCGGTCGATCGTGTCTATCTGCCCGAGGCCGAAGAACACGGCGCCGAGATCTTCACCCACGCGGAAGCCACCCGCGTGCTCACCGAGGGGCGCCGCGCAGTGGGCGTCGAAGGCGACGTCATTGCGCTCCCCGGGTGGCGCAAGGTCGGCCGTTTCCGAGTGCGCGCCAAACACGTGATCCTCGCCGCCGGCACCATGCAGACGCCCGTGCTCTTGCAGCGAAGCGGCATCAACCCGCGGGGGCTCGTGGGCGCCACCCTGTTCTGTCACATCGGCGGCGCCGTCGTCGGGATCATGGACGAGGTAGTCGACCCCTGGGTCGGCGCGACCCAGGGCTGGGGCGCGATCTCGAAGCGAGTCCACGGTCTGAAGTACGAAGGGCTTTGGGCATCTCCCAGCGTGCTCATGGTGCGTTGGGGAGACGTCGGTCGGCGTTTCGTCGAGCGGCTGGACGAAGTCCGGCGCGCGGCGGTGATCGCGGCGGTCTACCGCGGCAAGGTCTCTGGCTCCGTGCGCGCGACGCGGAGCGGCGCCCCGAGCATGCGCCTCTTCATCCCCGAGGAGAACGTGGACCCGGTGATGCGAGGGCTGAAGGCCGCCGCCGATGCCTTGCTCCAACTGGGCGCCCGCTACGTCCACTCCGGGATCGCGACCGTCGTGGACGAAATGAAGAACGAGCGCGACACGGCGAGCCTGGTGTCTGGACGCGTGACCGCCAAACACCTGACCATGACGCTGAACCATACGTTCGGCTCGTGCCGCATGACGGCCACCGAGTCCGGCCCGGTCGATGCCGACGGCCGCCTGCGCGGACTCGAAGGGCTCTACTTGTGCGACGCCAGCGTGTTCCCGAGCCCCTCGGCCGTGAACCCTCAGGCCACCATCATGGCGCTCTCGGACATCACGTCGCGGAAGCTCGCCGGGCTCCGCCTCGACGAGCCGGTGTAAGCGCCGCACCGGCCTGCCGTTCTGGGGGCATGTCACGTTCGACTCGGGTTTCGGCACTGCTTGGGACGCTTTCGCTTTTGGTCGTGGGCTGCGGAGCGGCGAACTTGCCAGAGGCCGCGCCGAGCGCCGCGCCCGCGCAGGCGCCGAAGCCCACCCTCGAACGCTCGCTGTTCGCGCGCGACGTCACGGGCTCGCTCAGTGAAGACGACCTGCAGCGGGTGCTCGACGCTCGGGTAGAGGTCACCCTGCCGGCCCGCGTGGGGGTGGTCGCCCTGGGGTCGGCATTCAGCCCGGCGGAGCGCGCGCCGGTGGCGGAGCAGGCCATCGTGGCCAAGGCCGTGACACGTACCCTCAAGGGCTCGCGGCATTTCTCCGCGGTGACCGACGTATCGACGGAGCTGCCGAACCCGTCGGGAATCGAAGGCCTTCGCGCCATCGCCGCGCGCTACCGCACGCGATACCTGATTCTGACGAACACGCTGACCGAAGACCGCTCCCACCTCAACAATTGGGCTTGGCTCTACGCGACGGGCATCGGTGTCCTGCTCGCGCCCGGACAGACCGTGGCGACCGACGGCCTGCTCGAAGCGAGTCTGTTCGACGTGAAGACGGGCACCGTGCTCTACACCGTGCGCGAGCCCTTTCAGAGCTCCAAGGTCACGTGGCTGATCGGCGCCGAGCGGACGCAATCGGCTGCGGATGGTGTGGCCCTCTCCCGCGCGGCAGAACGACTCGGCAAGAAGGTGCTCGGAGAGACCGAAGAGCTCGCACGCTGGGTAGCGGTCGAACACGGGAACATCGAGCGCCAGGCGACGAACGTCGCGAAGGCGCCGGTGGCGACCGTGTCGGCAGACAAGACGCAGTGAGCCGACGTTCTATACTCGGGGTATGGTGTATCGCGATTCGAGGAGCGAAATCCTCACGAAGCTCGCCGAGCTCGAGGCGGTCCTGGACGGGTTCCGACCTCGCCTCGAAGCGCTCGAGATGGCAGTGAGCCGACTCGAAGTGAACGTGGCGGTGCTGCCGGCTCGCGTGGCGCTCGGTGGCGTCGAACCCCGGGAGGTGGCAGGCGAACTGGCCGACCGGCGCATGGCGGAGCAGGTCGGTCACATCGAGCTTCGGGTCGAAGCCATCGAGTCGCGGCTCGGTCTCGCGGAGCCTCCCAAACGTTCGAGCGACGACCTCCGCGCGCTGGTCGCAGACGAAGCCGAGCTCGGCGGAAAATCGGGCCGGTGACGGCGCTCAACGTGGGGTGAGCGCTGCTTCCAGGCGGCTCGAGCCCGGCGTGGCGAAGCGTCGTTCGACCACGATGCGATACGTAGTGGCGTCGGGCCCGTAATACGCGCGGTTGAACTCCTCGCGCGCCCCGACCACCGTGCCGTCGAGGGACGCGCCAGCGAAGAGACCGCCGACGTCGACCAGCTGGTAGATGTCTCGGCCGGTGTTCGTGCTGGCCGCTTCTCCGCTCGAGCCCAGCGTGCCAGCCGCGAGCGCCGTGTCGGCGCCCAGCGTGAGCCCGCGATTGATGGCGCTGAGCAGGGCCGCGTCGGTCATGAAAAAGAGCAGAACCGTCGCCTCTTGGTAGCCGATTTGCGCGCCCAAGCTGCCGGCGCCCAGGGAGTAGAAGGCGGGCGCGCTGAGCCGACCGGAAGCATCGCGGGAAAGCAGCACGCCGTTGCCGCCTTCGCCCCCGAAGATGAGGCCGGCCTTCACCAGGCGCGGGAACACCATGACACCCCGACAACGTTTCAAGAGCGCGTCGAGCGCGGGAAACTGTCCACTCGCGCGCATGCGATCGACCGCGAGCGCAGCGCGTTCGACGATCTTCTGCTGGGGCGAGACGTCTTCCGGGGTGGGGCTCGCGTCTCGGTGACACGCGACGGCGAGGGCGCCCACTCCCGCAACGAGCAGGAACGAACGGCGCAGCACGACGCAGCCGAACATACGCACGCCGAGGCAGCTCGCCAGCCGCAATTCGTGCGGGCGCCGTGCGACGCACGCGCGCCCCGAGATCTTCGCGCAGCTGGAGTCTGCCTGTTACGCTGCCGCCCGTGTCACGCCCCGTGCTCCGAGCCGCCGCGCTCCTGCTGGCTGGCTTCGGGGCATGTCGTGGCAAGCCAGAGCGCGCGGACGCGGGTGGAGAAGCCGGCCCGCCGGTCGCGCCGAGCGACTCTGTCGCGGTCACCCAGCCGCCTCCGCCCGCCCCGGTCGACACCGAGACCGCGACCCCCGCGCCGAACGGGGGGCGGTACTGCCCGAGCGAGATGGCCCTCATCGACAAGCGCTTCTGCATCGACCGTTGGGAGGCCTCCACCGTCGCTCCGGACGGAAAAGACCACTCGCCGCACCACGCCGTGGGCCCGCTGAAGGTCAAGGCCGTGAGCCGGCCGGGAGTCCTTCCCCAGGCCTACATTTCGGCGGAAGAGGCCGATCTCGCCTGCCGTCGTTCGGGCAAGCATCTGTGCACGACCCAGCAGTGGCAGGACGCCTGCATGGGCGCTCACCAACCGTATCGCGTCTACCCCTACGGGATGAGCTACGACAAGCGGGCGTGCAACGTGGAGCGCCGGCTGCATCCGGTGGTGCGCCTGCACGGCAAGTACATGCACGACTCGGTCACGCTGAACGAGCCGAAGCTGAACCAGCTCGATGACACGGTGGCCAAGACCGGCGAGTTCGTCGGCTGCACCACGCCCGACGGCGTCTCCGATCTCTACGGCAACCTGCTCGAGTGGACCCAAGGGGACAAGAAGGCGCTCCTCATGGGTGGGCACTACGTCGAGGCGAAGCTCCACGGCAAAGGCTGCCGCTACGTCACCGCTGGCCACGGCCCGGAGTATCACGACTTCACGACCGGCTTTCGCTGTTGCAAGAAGGCAGACAAGGAACCGCCGCCCGCCGACGCGGGAGCGCCGCCCGATGCCGCGCTCGACGCCGCGGACGACGCCTCCCTCGATGCAGCGAGTGAGCTCGCCGGCGGGGCGCATCTCGACGCAGCTGCCGACGACGCTCAGGTGAGCGCAGCGAACCTTCCGCCGCCCGGGGATCCCTCGGGAATGCGCGGTTTCACCAGCGCCACCGGAACGTTGCCGAAGCTCGCGCCCCCCGCGTACGACTCACCGAGTGACAAGTGTCCGACGGGCATGGCGTTCGTCGACGGCATGCGATGCGCCGTACCCATGCAGTACTGCAAGCGCTGGCTCCCGCGCCTGAGCGTCGGGCAGAAGATCGCTTGTGCCGAGTTCGAGTCGCCCGTCGAGTGCAAAGGGCCGCGACGCAAAATGAGCTACTGCATCGACCGCTACGAGCTCACGCCGCCGGGCTACACGCATCCCATCACCCACGTGAACTACGGAGAGGCGCAGAACCTGTGTCAGGCGCAGGGCAAGCGCTTGTGCTTCGAAGACGAGTGGGAGTTCGCCTGCGAGGGCCCCGAGGCGCTGCCGTACCCCTATGGCTACGTGCGAGACGGCAAGCGCTGCAACCACGACTTCGCCGAAGGTGAGCTCGTCACCGGGCCCGATCAGTTCATCGATCGGCGCGTACCGGGAGATTCATTGCCCGAGTGCAAGAGCCCGTTCGGCGTCTTCAACCTGGTGGGCAACGTGGACGAGTGGACCGAGCGCTACAACCAGCCCAAGGGCAAGCGCGCCATCTTGCGCGGAGGCTGGTGGCTCATCGGTCGAAATCGATGTCGCGCGGCGACCGCGAACCACGGCGAGCAGTACGCCGGCGTGCAGACCGGCGTCCGCTGCTGCAAAGCAGCGCGCTGAACCCGGCGAAAAAGTCGCGTCTGGCGCGTCCAATCCGGCGTAAGCTGAGAACGATGCTCGGTCGCAACTTCCTTCTCGCCCACTCCCTCTTGGCGTTCGCGGTGGCGTGCGCCGACGACGAAGCGGGCGGCAGCGTCGCGGGTGAATGCGTTGCGGGCCAGCAGGTCGTTTGCTCTTGTCCCGGTGGCGTTCAGGGCGTCCAAGTCTGCGAGTCGGATGGCAAGTCGTTCGGCCCGTGCACGGGCTGCGGCACGGGTGGGGCTGCGGGCTGGCCGGGCAGCGGCGGGGGCAGCTCGGGGAGCGGCGGGGCCACGGGCGGCGTTGGGGGCAGCTCGGGGAGCGGCGGAGCCACCGGGGGTGGCGGTACGCCCACCGGGGGTACCGCCGGAGTCGGCGGCAGCGGCGGCGGAAGCGCATACACGCTCAGCGACTGCGTGCAAGCGCCGAAGAACGACGCCGAAGCGTGCGACGACGAGTCCTTCACGGTCGCGGCGCCGGGGCAATACCTCTTGGTGTGTCTCGACGCGGGCGGGGGTACGCAATACGTCGCGAGCAACACGGGGCCCGTGATGCAGGACGGTATCGCGCGCTGCCAAGGCTGGGAGCAGAACGCCATGAACGCCTGGGATCACCTGGCGTATCTCCAGAAGTTCACCTGCGATGCGGCGCAAAAACAGCTCCCCGTCGACCTTTCGACGAAGGTCGGACAGAAACTCTGGATTGGCGTCCACGACGTGCCGACCGGCGGCGGCCACGGCACCCAAGCTTGCCTGGTGAAGAAATGAGCTCCGTACCCGTCAGCGTGCTCGTGACCGTGCGCGGCAAAGAGGTGCCGCTCGATCAAGTTCGCGACCCCTCCGTCGTGCGCGCATTTCGTCAGCTCGCCACCGACGTCGGCAAGAAGCTCGCGGGGGTCGCCTGCCCGACGCACGACAAGGGCCCGACTCAGGTCCGGGTGATCGTCGACAAGAACGGCGGCGTCGATCTTCGCTACGAGTCCTGTTGCCTCGCGCTCCGCGATCTGGTCGGGAAACGCCTTGGCTGATGCTCAGTGCCGCCACTCCGGGTTGTCGCGCCGGCCCACGATCTCGACGCTCGCGAGCGGGCCGCCGTACGCCTTCTGATAGAAGCGATCCGCGGCGCTCCGGAGCTCCGCCGGCGAGCGCTCGAGCACGGCCGTCCAGAGCCGCGCGAAGCGTTCGGCGCGGATCACGCCCCTTCCGATGATGGCGTCGGGGTCGATCCCGAGCTCGATGGCGATGCCCGAGAAGACCGCCAGCGCCGCGTGCCAATAGGTACCGCCCTGGCTCACGAAGACGTGCCGCGAGAGCAGCACGAGCTCGAGCACGGGGGAGTGCGTGCTCGAGACGATGCTGGCGAGATAGGCCGAGAGCTCCTCGCGAGCCCGGGCACGGAGCGAGCCCGACGGTGCGTCGAGCCGGTCTTCGACTCCGAGCTGACGCGCCAAGAGCTCGGGGATCGGGATGAGCCCCCGGGCGAAGTCGAGCCGGTGCTGGACCTCGTGCCGCTCGACGGATGCGACGTAGAAGTCCCGCAGACGGCGGAACGCGGCGCGCTGCTTCTTCTCGAGGAGCTCCGCATGCAGGCTGTCCCACTCGCCGAGCTGAGCGCGCGGGACGCGCAGCGAGAGATCCTCCGAGTAGTCGGCCTCGGGCACGAGTCGCTCGGGAATCCGGAGCACGTGGCCGAGACCGGCCAGATCCTTGCGCCAGCTCTCGACCAGAGCGCGGCGGCGCGCGAGGAGCTCGCCGACCCGTCGTACTGCGGGGTCCTTGCCTTCGTCGGTGGACGCGAAGTAGGCGCGCACGAGCTCCGCGCCGCGGGCGTTCACCTCCTTCACCCAAGTTCCGCCCCGGGACTCCACGTTGAGCTCGGTCGCTTCGTCGACCAGGCTCATGGGCTCGTTGTCGGGGAGTGCAGGCAAGACGTAGCGCACGAGATCGGTCTCGACCTGGTCCAGGAGCACCGTCGCCGCGGGCATGCTCGGTCGCGTGTAGCCCGCGTAGCTCTGCACGAGGTTCAACTGGTCCATGCGCCAGAGGTGCACCACGCGGTGCGTGTCGGCTCCGCTCTTCGCCGTGACCTCACGTTCCACGTAGAAAGACAGGAGCGCTGCGGTGGCGCCGCTGGGACCGGCGAGCACGTTCGTGTCGACGAAGAAGGGCTGGCGCGCATCGAGCAGTGAGCGGTTGAGCGCACCGGCGGCGCGCGTGACGCGTTCGTCGGCCGCGCGGAGGCCCTCGGCCTCGGTCGTCTGATCGAGGGCCGCCGCGCCGTCGAGGAGCTCGCCGAAGTCTCGGGTGGCGGCCGGGCCCAAGGCCTTGGCGACCCGACCGCTCAGCGCCTCCGCCCGAGCGCGGTCCATCTCGGGCGCGTCCTTGTGTGCGGCAGCGACCACGAAACGGGTCATGTGCTCCGAGAGCGCGCGGCCGCCTTCCGAAGCGCGCGGGTCGAACGGGCGGGTCAGTCGGTACGCGAAGAACCCGGCAACGAGCCCGGTCGTCAAGAGGCCCACCAGGCCGAGGCTCAGCCAAGGCCCGCGCAGGGGAGGGCGAAGCTTCTCCGTCACCGCGCGCGCTTCGTTGGCGACGGCCTCGACATCGTCGAACTCGCTCGCGGGCGTTCCTTGCGAGAGCTCGAGCAACGCCAGCCGTGCGAGGTGGAGCGGATCGACCACGTTGGTCGAGAGGTGCGCGCGGTCGAGGGCGCGGCCGAGGAGCTTTCGAGCGAGCCAGGCCAGCAGGGGATCGAAGCGGCCGAGCCCGCTCCGAGCGAGCTCCGGGCGGCCCGCCTCGATGGCCGCTCCGAGGGCGGAAAGCGCCGCGCGCCGGGCGAGGGCCATGGTTCAGCGCAGGCGCCGAGGTGCGCGGCTCGCTCGCTCCCGCGGTCCGCGTGGCGGCCAAGCGCTGACGAAGAAGTCCACCTTGCGCGAACCCGGCTTCAGGAAGGGCGCCTGGAACTCGGAGCCGGCGTGGGGCGGGCTCGCCTGGCCCCACCACTTGAGGCTCACGTGGATGTGATGGTGGTGATAAGGCCAGCCGCTGCCGTACGCGACGTGACCTGGGAACGCCGCGTTCTCTTCGGCGGTGAGGTGCTTCGGATCGCTCGCCGGCAGCGCGGCGAGATCGGCGGCGGCCTGGATGATGAGCGGAGCCAGGACCTGATCGGCGCCGATCACCCTGAGGCGCGGGCTCGAGATCAGCTTGGCCATGAAGAACGCCTGCCGGGGCAAGTCGACCTTGTGCATCGTCTTGGCGGCGTCGGAGCAGTAGCCGTCGGCGTGCGTCGAACCGTCTCCACACACGATCTCGGCGTGGTTGTCGCCGTCGGTCTGGAAATAGGCGATGTCCTCGTTGCCGCCCTGATCGTGGGTCGTCTCCGGGTGGCGCGGATCGTCGACGTCGTAGCCGGGCGTGATCCCGTCGATCTGGCAGGTGTCGATCAGGCCGACGGGGCCCGTGCCCGGGAACGCCTTCGCAGTCTCGGCGAGGGCCCAGCGCACCAGCATTACGAGCTCTCGGCGCGCGAAGCGGTAGTTCGAGTAGGTATCCCAGAAGTAGTTGTCTTCGGCCTTGCCGCTCTTCGGATCCGGGAACGGGAAGGGGACGAGCCCGGTGCCACCCGGCGCTTCGCCCGTGCAATCACCGAAGCTGAAGCTGTCTTCGCAGTTCTTGCCGTCCGAGAACGGAAGCTCGTCGACGTGCAAGCTGTAGGTGTTTTCGGCCGATTGGTAGCCGGTCACTCGCAAGAAGTACTTGTCTCCACCGGCCTCCGAGCGGAGCCCGTAATACTCGGTGTCGGTCTCGGCGCTTCGGTCACTGTACGGATAGACGTCCCCGGTGCGCGCCCCGACGAGCTTGCCGTTGGCGTCGTAGACCACGAGGTCCAGATCCCCGGCGGCGTTGGCGAACTCGATGCCCACTCGCAGGATCTTGCCCTTCGGGACCGTGACCTCCCAGAAGTCCTCGTCACCCGCGCACACCACGAGGCCCGTGGTCGTGCCGGCGGGGGCCGGCTTGGCCTGCGCCTGCGAGTCGTTGTCTTCGCTCGCGTCGTCTTTGCCCCCGCACTTGTAGAGCTCCTGGCTGCAGGTGCCGTTGTCGCACCAAGAATCCTTCGGGCACCAGCCGTGGGGGTTCTTCGGCGTGCACGCGATGTCGTCGCCGACGCACTGGTTGCCCACGCACGCGAAGCCGGTGGGGCAGGCGGCGGCCGCGTCGCAGCCCGCTCGACAGTAGGTCGCGGTTTCGTCTTGGGTCTTCGAGCAGACGTAGCCCACGCGGCAATCCAGGTCCATGCCGCAGCCCTGGACGCAGACCCCGCTCCCGTCGGTGGCGACGGGAAGGCAGGCGCCTTCGCCGCACTCGGACGTGTCCGCGCAGCCGAAGGCGAGGCAGTAGCCGTCGAGCCAGCCGCTCGGCTTGGTCGAACCCTGGTAGCACGAGGCGTTCGTGGTGGTGCACTCGGTGTCGTCGCCGCACTTCGAGCCCGGCTCGCCCGCGGTGGGCTCGTGGAGCTTGCAGAACGTCGCGCTGGCTTCGTCGCAGCCTTTGCCCTTGA
>Ga0268298_10004669_pt1 | contig 13243 bp, 11 predicted proteins | sample WWTPWeurt_MetaG_FD_194462 | JGI IMG/M metagenome (GOLD analysis project Ga0268298, IMG submission 194462) | Activated sludge microbial communities from WWTP in Nijmegen, Gelderland, Netherland - WWTP Weurt | ecosystem: Engineered > WWTP > Aerobic digester > Activated sludge | place... | reverse complement strand
GTACGCGGGGGCCTTGGGGGGCGCCGCCATCGGGGCTCTGGCGCCGGGCGCGGTCGAACCCGCACAGGCGCTCCCCAAAGTCAGGAGACACGCGGGGATCGAGAGCCGTCGAAGAAGCACGCGAAGACCCGTATAGGGGCCGCTCCCTGGCGGAGCAAGCACAGCCATCGTCGGCGGTATTTACCCTGACCGGCGACGGCGTGTTACCGTGGCGCCTCCGATGTGCCGCCTCTTTGGGTTCAAGAGTGTGATTCCGAGCCGAGTGCATCGCTCGCTCGTCGAGGCGGACAACGCGCTGTCCTGCCAGAGCGAACGCCACCCCGACGGCTGGGGCGTCGCCTACTACGTCGCGGGCGCCCCGCACATCACCCGCTCCAAGGAGGCCGCCCACGCGGACGCGCTCTTTCGCCACGTCATCGGGGTCCTGGCGTCGAGCACGGTCTTGGCGCACGTGCGCCGCGCCACCCAGGGCAGCATCTCTCTGCTCAATACCCATCCGTTCCAGTACGGGCGCTGGGTCTTCGCTCACAACGGTGACGTGCCGAGCTTTCCCCAGCGCCGCGCCGCGCTCCGGGCGGCGATCGCGCCCGAGCTCGCCGGCTTCGTCTTGGGCGAGACCGACAGCGAGCTGATCTTCTACTTGGTGCTCAGCGAGATCTCGAAGACCCACAGCCTCCTCGAGTCGCCCCCGCTCGCCGTGGTCTTCGCCGCGATGCAGCGCACCGTGGCCCAAGTACGCGCCCTGGCCGACGCACCGGGGTCGACGAGCCTGCTGACCTTCCTGCTGACCGACGGCAACCTGATGGCGGCGCACCGCGGCGGAAAGGAGCTGTATTTCTCGACCTACAAGCGCCGCTGCGGAGAGCGAGACAGCTGCGGACATTTCAGGGAGAGCTGCGAGTCCGAGACGGCGCAGGGGCTGGTGAATCACTTGGTCTTCTCCAGCGAACCGCTGGGCGGGGAGAACATCTGGCGCGAAGTGGGAGAGGGAGAGGTCTTGGGCGTGGGCCCCGAGATGATGTTCGAACGCCGCAGCGCTCAGGGAGAGAGGATGAGCAACATCTCGGGTCCCGAATGGATGCGCACCGGCGAAGGCTTGATTCACATGCCGGTGCGCACCGGCTCGACTAGGACCTAGAGTTCACAGGCGGTGGCACCGCCGCAATCGGCAGGGTCGGTGCAGATATCTCCGTCGCCTGCGCCGCAGTCGATGGCGTCCGTACCGCCGTCGCCGTCGACCTGGTCGTCGCCTTCGCCGCCGCTCAGGTCGTCGTTGCCGAGGCCGCCGCTGATGACGTCGTTGCCCGCGCCGCCGTCGATAGTGTCGATGCCCGCGCCGCCGTCGATGACGTTGTTGCCGTCCGAGCCGGTGACGTTGTCATCGCCGTCGCCGCAGAGCACGTTCTCCACGTCCGAGCCCACGTCGTCGCCTTCGCCCGACTCGCCGTCGGTGTCGGTGCTGGTCAGCGTGATCGTGAGGTTGCCCGTCCGCGCCGAGTAGTCGATGGTATCGGTGCCGGCGCCACCGGCGATGGTGTCGCTGCCGCTGTCGGCTGCCTCCTCGTCGAAGGTGTCGTTGCCCGCGTCGCCGTAGAGCTCGTCATCACCGTCGCCGCCGACGATCGTGTCATTGCCCGCCGCGCCGTGGATCGCATCGTCACCGTCGCGTCCCTCGAGCACGTTATTGCCCGACGAGCCGGTGATGTCGTCCGGACCGCTGCCGCCGTAGACATTCTCGACGTCCGTCTTCACGTTGTCGGTCTCGCCGTCCTCGCCGTCGTTGGCCGTGCCGTTGACGGTGATGGTCAGCGTCGCGGTGCGGCTCGAGTAGTCCGCCAGGTCCGTGCCTGCGCCGCCGCTCATCACATCCGCGCCGTTGGTGGACGTGCCGCAGAGGAAGATGTCGTCGCCAGCGTCACCGTTCAAGGTGTCGTCGCCGTCGTCGCCGTCGATGGTGTCCGCGCCGAGGCCGCCCCAGATCACGTTGTCGCCAGTGCTGCCGGTCAGGACGTCGTCTCCCAGGCCACCCTTGAGGTTCTCGACGTCGGTGCCCACGTTGTCGGTCTCGCCGACCGCGCCGTCATCTGCCACGCCGTCGATCGTCACGGTCACCGACGCGGTGCGCGCCGAGTAGTCCATGAGATCCGTGCCGTTGCCGCCGTTGATCGTGTCCGCGCCGTCCGCCACCGTGCCGTTGGTGAAGGTGTCGTTGCCCTCCCCGCCGCTCAGGGTGTCATCGCCGTCGCCGCCGCGCAGGGTGTCGTTGCCCGCGCCGCCGTAGACGGTGATCGAGCTGGTCAGGGCCGCGCCCGTGCCGCCGGTGCCGCCTGCGCCGGAGAAGGTGTCATTGCCGGGACCGAGGCTCAGGATGACCTCGTCCACGTTGCTGTAGACGACGTCGAGGTTCGAGTCGGTGTTCACGGCCACGCCGTTGACACCCATCACGAACTTATCGTTGCCCGTGGTGCCGCGGATGCGGAGGGAGTCCGCGCCGCCCGAGCCCAGGTTGACCGAGATACCCACGGTCGAGCTGCGGCCGGTGGCGAACATACCAGGGAGATAGTCGATGACCAGTGTCTCGCTACCCGCGGCACCCGAGTTCTCGACGACCGCGATGTTTCGGACGTTGGTGATGGTGGCGGCGCCGCAGGGGTAGCCGTTCACCGCGACCTCGCCGACGGCGGTGCGCGACAGGACCGCGATGTTGCCGCTGTCGAGCGTCAGCGTGACGTAGCCCGAGGCGTAGTCGCACTGGTCGCTGAGGTCGGTGAGCGCTGCGCCGCTGATCCCGAGATCATCGAAACCCTCGAAGTCTGGGTCTCGCATGGTATTGGGTGGTTCAAGGCCTGAACCGCAGGCGGCGACGAACATGGTCGTCACCGTCAGGGTCCAGAGTCGGCGACGTGCGCCGAAGGTTTGATTCGAATGCATGGATGGTTCCTCTCTCGCGATCACCATTCGTCCGGTATGGCTGGATCTTGAGGGCGACACTTCTTGGGTCAGGCCCGGAAGGCCATGAGGCGCGGGCGCTTGGCTCAAGTTGAGAGACTGAGCCGGTCGCGCTAAAGCTCGGGCGTGGTCCAAAAGGGAGAGTTTCTCGAACGACCCGCGTTGATCGCCGTGGAGGACCTCTGGCTGGAGGGCCTGTATCACCGTGGAGATGATCGCCCTGGGCTCCTGATCTGCCCGCCGTCTGCCGGCGAGATCGGCATGGACGCGCCCCCGGTGGCCGAGCTGGCCTTTCAGACCGCGCGCTCCGGGCGGGCCTCCCTGCGCTTTCAGCACCGTGGCTTTGGGGCCTCCCAGGGCCAGCCCGACCCGAGCAAGGTGTTGGCCGACGCCATCGCCGCGCAGCTCCACCTCGAGGCCTGCGTGGAGGCGCAGCGCGTCGACGTCGCAGGATATCTCTCAGGCGCCCACACCGCGCTCGGCGTCGCTCGTGAGTCTCGCCGCATCCAGCACCTCGTGCTCATCGCCCCCCCAACCTTGCTGGACCTCACGGGCGTGGAGGACCGCCGGGTCCTGGTGGTGCTGGCCGGCTCCCAGGGCCCCTCAGAGCGCGACGCTTGGAAGAAGCACCTCCAGGGCCTGGATGCCCGGGTGGAGCTGATTGAGGGCGCCGACCAGCGCTTCCTCCGGGGGCTGCCGATCCTGGGCGAGAAGGTGGTGGCCTGGCTCGGGGGTGAAGATCCGAGCTTGCTCGTATTGGATCCGCGGGAGCAGAACTAAGGGTGGGTCTACGGGTGTTGGGTGGTCCGAACACCTGAACCCGCGCGGACCGCTACTTCGACACGACCTCATGGCTTGGCACGAAATCAGCACTGGAGCCTCGAGATGAAGGCTCGTCTGGCGTCGAAGGCACTGGTGGCATACGCCCCGATCTCCGAGGAGCAGCCCGTCCCCGCTCTGGTCAACGTGGTGCCCGAGCCAGAGCTCCAGAGCGCCTTCAAGCAGGTCGAGGTCCCTCGCCTCGGTCACGGCGGCAAAGATCTCCCGCTTCTCGGCCTCAGCGCGTTCCTCGAACCCCAGCTCGCGGTGCGCTCGGCGGAGCCGATCTCCTTCGATGTTCCCTTTGGCGAAGGTCTAGACCGGCACGAGGGGGTTCGCGCGGCCTCGGCCTTGGTGCGCCTGGGCTCGCGGCTGATCATCGGCCAGGACGACTCCAACTTCGCGGCGATCATCAGCGAGGACAAGATCACCGGACTGCGCCTCTTCGACAACGTCGCGGGCGATACCTACTCCCCGGAGCGCAAAAACAAGGCCGAAAAGCCGGACATCGAGCTGGGCGCCACCTTCAGCGTCGGCGGGCAGGAGGCAGCGGTGCTCTTCGGCTCGGGATCGACCGCGCGGCGGATGCGGGCGGCGTGGATCACCGAAGCGGGCGGCGAGCTGTCGGTTCGTCGCCGCGACATCAGCAGCCTATACCAGGCCGCCATGCAGCGGCTCGGGCTGGGCCCGGACGTCCTCAACCTCGAAGGCTGCGCTCCCAGCGGTGACAAGATCGTCTTCTTTCAGCGAGGAAACGGCGACGGCGGCGTCAACGCAACCTTCGCGGTGAAGAAGGAGACCCTCGAGGCGGCGCTGCTCGACGGGCGAACGATACACCCCTCGGATGTTCGCGAGCTGCGGCGCTATGACCTCAGCCGCTATGCCCCGGCGGGCCTAGGATTCTCGGACGCTACGCCGTTGCCCGATGGCCGCATCCTCTTCTTGGCGGCGGCCGAGGACTCCCCGAACACCTTCGATGACGGCGCGATCCTGGGCTCGGTCCTCGGGGTCCTCAGCGCCGATGGTGAGCTCCTAGGCGTCACCCGGGTCCCCGACGGACCGGACGGCCCCTACAAGCTCGAGGGCGTAACGGTGCTCGGCGTCGAGGGCGGCGTGGCGCGGGTGATGGCGGTCGAGGACGCGGACGATCCGACCAAGGCCTCCATGAAGCTCCTGCTCGACTACGTGCTGCCCACCTGAGGGCGCGATCGCTTCGCTCAACGCATGGCCTCCGCGCCAAGGCGATCGCCGGCGGGGCCCAGCTGATCGCGATCGGCGACGCTCACTACGCGCAGATCTCCAACGCCGCGACCGGTACGACCTCGGAGGTGCTGGTCGAGGTGCTGGAGGCGGCCAATCCGCTGCATCCCAGGGTCGTCGCGGCCCGCCGCACGCCGGGGCAATCGCCCTGTCTTTGCCGGCGATCTCGGCGACCATCGAGCCGGCGCGGGTGGTGGTGGGGCGCGCCGATGGGGTGACAGTGCTGGGGCCGATCTGCCTGCCGCGCGGGGATTGAGGCCCCGCTTCGCTTAACCCCTCGTCCTGGGATAGCGTCCTCGACGATGGCGATTGTGGCAGTCGATGCGATGGGGGGCGATGACGCCCCGGCGGCGATCGTGGCGGGGGCCGCGGAGGCTTCCCTGAGCAGCGAGGTGCTCATCCGCTTGGTCGGCGACGAGGCCGAGATTGCTCGCTTGCTGGCGGCGCGTCCCCACGAGAAGTCGCACATTCAGATCGTGCCCTCGGTGGGCCGCATCCCCATGGACGCCAGCCCCCGCACGGCGCTGGCCGAGCTGCCCGGGGCCTCGCTGCCGGTCGCTGCAAGATATGTTGCGCTGGGCTCGGCGGCGGGCGGGGCGGACGCGCTGGTCTCGGCCGGGAACACCGGCGCGGTGATCTTGGCCTGCGCGCAGGCCTTCCAGCGCATCGAGGGTGTCTCGCGGACGGCGCTGGCGGCGGTGGTCCCGACCGAGCGACGCCACGGCGCCAAGTCGGATCCCTTCACCTTGCTCCTCGACGTGGGCGCGACGGTGCGGGTGCGGGCCGAAGACTTGGTGGGCTTTGCGCTGATGGGCGCCGCTTACTCGGGGGTGATCAGCAAGAACGCGCGGCCCCGGGTGGCGCTGCTCTCCAACGGCACCGAGCCGAACAAGGGGACGGACGAGATCATCGCGGCCCACGAGCTCCTGCTCAAGATCCCGGACATCGACTTCATCGGGAACGTCGAGGGCGTGGACATCCCCCGCGGCTCGGCCGATGTGATCGTCTGCGACGGCTTCACCGGCAACGTGGTGCTCAAGATGTTCGAGGGCGTATCTGAGACCGTCATGCGCCTCGCCCGCTATGCGTATCGGAATAAGTTGGCCTGGAAGCTGGCCCTGGCCCTGCTCTCCAGCGGGATCAAGCAGCTCAAGTCGGTCACCGATTGGCAGCAGTACGGGGGCGCGCCGATCCTCGGCTTCGATCGGATCTGCATCAAGGCCCACGGTCGATCGGGGCCGCGGGCGATCAAGAACGCGATCAAGGTCGCGGCGCGCTGCGTGGAGCAGGATCTCTCAGGGAGGATCGGCAGCCACCTCGGGCAGCGGAGCTCACTGCCGGCGCCTCCACCTCCGGCTTAGCGCCGGGTCGCGGTCTTCTTGGCGGTCTTCTTCTTGGCGGTCTTCTTCTTGGCGGTCTTCTTCTTGGCGGTCACCTCGGCCAGGCGGAGCACGGCGATCCGCCGGATCAGCGCGGCTGGCACCTTCTCGTCCAAGGGGAAGCGGATCGTCCCTTTGTTGATGAGGTAAGGAGCGAGCTCCTCCTGCAGCGCCGCTACGATCTCCGCGCTCGCTGGGTACAGCGAGTAGTGCTGCTTCCAACCCGCGAAATAGAGCACCGGTCCCTCCGCGACTTTGTAGGCGGCGATCTGGTAGCTGATCACCTCCTCCGCGCCAGGCAGCGCCTTCTGCAGCACGGTTCGGACGCGCCTGAGCGCGGTCTGAGTCGCAGCAGGGTGGGAGGCGACATACTCATCGACGGACCGGAAGCTGGGCTTGGGCATGGAGGGCCGAACTATGAGGGGCGCGCGCCGAGGCGCCAAGAGGCCAAGGCGCTCTACCGGGTGTCGCGGATATCGCCGACGAGCCAGCGCGAGAAGCGGATCGTATCGCTGGTGTGGCCTTCGTTCAGGGCCTTCACCAGCTTCTTGCCCAGCGACGGCGAGGGGAACTTGAGCTGATGTTGGTCCTTCTTGCCGAGCAGATAGTTGGTCGTACGCTCCCGGATGTCGTGGAGCTGGTCGACGTTCATCATCAGCGGGTGCGGGAGGTGCTCGAACTCCGGCCCGAGCGGGTTCTTGCGGAGGACGAACTCACAGCCGTCGGGGATCATCGGGCCACGGCTGTCGAAGAGCTTGCGCAGCGCCCCGGCGTCCTTGGGGTGCGCCTCGAGGTGCATCACGATCGCGTCGAGGATCGTCGAGTCTCGAAAGCTCTCCAGTTTGGCCAGGATCTTCGCCGTTGAAGGGGAGGGACCGCAGCGCGGGGCTTCAGCGGTCCGGCCGGGCGTGGCGCCGATGATCTTGAGGTATTGGAGATAATCGGCCGGCTCGAGCTGCCTGGCCTCCCGGCGATCGAGGCGGAGGTTGGGGCGGTCGCTGTTGATATCGGCCTCCACCATCCTCGTCGCCAGCGCGTGCGTCTTGGGGTTCTGGAGGAGCGGGAGGAGATCCACTGAGGCGGTCGCGGGGCGCATGGACGTCGGTACAGCAGGGCGTGTGCCGCCTGCTTCCGTTCGTCACCGCCCGCTGCTCCGCTGGCTCCTGGCTCCAAATGATGCTCCGCGGCGACAGTGCCAGGAGCGCTGTACACTCGAGCGGACGGCCCTCCGCGCGGTCCTCGACGACGCGCGCTGAGGATCCCTGGGTCAAAGCCCGAGCCGTGCCGGCCAGCCTCGCGACCCCGTTCGGCCCTAGTTGAGGCTTGGATTACACTGCTGCTGCCTGGCCGCTCAGGACGGCGCTCGGGCGCCTCCGGGACTTGGAAGTTGAGCTTTTTGGCCCAGCTCGTCACTGTCGCAGGGTGGGTAGCCCGGGGATTCACTTCGACCTCTTTTTCGATGTCTTGGGCGTCGCGCTGGCTGGCCGACGGCTGGAGCCGAGCCATGGGCCGACTCCGAGGATCATTGTCTTCTCGATTACCGACGACGGTGGCGTCGACGCCTTGACCATCACCATGACCACGACGGAGGTGCGCCTCGAGCGGGGACGAACCGCCCCTGCGGACGCCGAGGTCGCCTTGGTGCGGGGCTCTCTGGCGTCCCTGACCGCGTACTTGCTGGTCGGCGATGCGAAGGCGCTCTCCTCTTTGTCCCTGTATGGGCGCGTCGAGAGCCTGGTCGAGCTTGGCGAGGTGCTCCGGTCTCAGAAGAGCATGCTCGCGCTGCGGGTGGAGGGTAGTCGCGACGAAGGATCGCCATCCAGCAAGCGCCGCCGCCGAGGTGCCCGATGAAGCTCGGACAAAACTTCAGCACGACCCTGGTGGGCGCCGATCGGGTCAAGGCCATTCAGGGTGGAATCGCCGAGGTCTTGGGGAGGGTCCAAGAGCCAGGTCGTCCCGACTTGGCGGCTGCGATTCAGAACATCGCGTTCGAATACGCCCAAGGCTACGAGAGCCGCACGCTCTCCACCGCGCAGCGCATGGAGCTCGCGACGGCGATCGCTCAGAGCGCGGTCAGCATCCTCTCCTCGGCGTTTCAGGAGGCCGACGTCAAAGCGCAGAGCGCGGCGACGGCCCTGCGAGACGCGGAGCAGATCTTCGAGTCGGAGCGGAGCTTCTTTCAGAGCCTGGAGCCGGAGCGCATCGATAGGTCGATCTCCACGATGGATCTCGCCGCAGCCGAGCGGGGCTTCGCGGGCCTGGGCGGTTTGGCGACCATCTTCGCGGGGCGGCTCCACGACGGCTGGTTTCGCGTCAACGTCACCACCACCGCGCGGGGCGAAGGCCAGGATGGGACTGAGTTTCGCGTACGACCCGACTATGTCCCCTTCTCGGTCGCCGAGAACGAGATGGAGAAAGGGGGCGCCGCCGAGCTCCAGCGCTTCACCCAGATCCTCACCCGCAGCGCCGTGGGTTTGGTGACCGCCAGCGATGCACTGCTCGATGTCGCGGCTGGCTCGGCGGTCCCGCAAGATCGCGGCGGCTATCTGGGAGCCGAGGAGCGATCGCTGCTCCTCGCGCCGGAGGTGCGGCGACGCCTGCACGCCATTGGCTACGCGCTCTTTCCGCTGTGGGAACAGAGCGCCAACAGCGCGCCCGCCGGGATCCCCTTCGATGCGCCCGAGCACGCTGAGGTGAAGCGGGTCCTCGAGGCCATCCACAAGCGCTTCAGCCTGAACAACCCAGGTTATGTGCCCTTCGACAAGGAGACGCCGGCGCGCAAGGCTGGAAACATCCCCACGCTGCTGGCGGTGGTCGATGGGATCTTGTCCGCCGACCGACTCTCTCGCCGCATTCTGGACTACGGCATCGTGGGGCCGCACGGAGTGGCCGGCGAGGCTTTCCTGCTCCAGCGCCATCTGTTTCACAGCGTGAAAGTCGCCCAAGGTCTCTCGCAAGGGGGACGGGAGTTCAAGGACATCAATCGGGTCTTGGCCCGCGGCGTCGCGGACGAGGCGGCGCTGCTGGCGGCCCATGCGGCCGGCGTGCGCTCCAACGAGGGCGCGAAGCTCGATCGCGTCTATGGCGTGTTCTTCGAGGCGGTGGAGCGCGCAGGCAACGAGTTTAGGCCGGGCGGGCGCGGAGCCAGCGGAGCGGCAGAGGCGGCGCTGGCCGCGGCGCCGAAGCTCCTCGGCGCCATGCAGGCCAAGGGGAAGAAGACCACTCCGCCGCGGGATCTCGGGCCCCTCCGGAAGCACGCTGAGTCTCTGGTGGATCGCGCGACCGGAGGCGATCTACTGGCGATCTTGAGGGATGAGTTTGGGCGTAGCGACGTGAGCGCGGCCGACTTCGCCAAGATGAAGGTCCACGCCGACGCCGACGCTTACTTCAAGCCGAAGTTCGAGGCCGCCAAAGGTCTCACCGTAGAGGAGCCGGCGCTCAGCCCCGCGGAGCGCAAGGAGCTGGCGCAGATCCTCCGTTTGGCCAACGCGACCTGGAAGGTGGGCCAGGGTCACTTGGTGATGGCCAAGGGAGACGATAGTCGAGGGAGTCCCACCGAGCGGGGCAGCGTCTTCAACCCCTATGATTTGCTGCTCGCGTCCTTCAAGGATCCCAGCGAGAGCCTGTTCGTCGGGCCGGTCAAGGACTGGCTGATCTTGAAGGGCGCGCTGGAGTCGTCGAGGAAGAGCGCCTGAAGCGCGACTTGGGCGAGGGACTCAGAGCAGCGGTACGCAGAGCGCCTGGCCGAGGATCTGGCAATCGCCGCCGTTGGAGTCGTGCTCGCTGCAGCCATAGCTGAGGCTATTGGTGCGGAACACGTCGGCCGCGCCAGAGCCCTCCTGCCGGGAGGTCGACCCCGCGAAGCAGCGCCCATCGCTGACCCGGTCGGAGGGGCGAGCCACGTTCAAGGTGTGCCTGGGGGTGGAGCTGAGCTGCGCGGCGGGGAGCGCGCCGGTCTCGAGATCGCAGGCCGCGCGGACCTCGGCGAGCCGCATCCCCGCGGGGCAGGTGACCGTGCCGCTGCAGCCAGCGTCGTTTCCGCTGCGCTGGCAGCCAAAGCTGACGGTCGTCGCGATGGGGCAGGCGCCGGTGATCGGGGTGCGCGTGATCTCGCCATCGCTGCAGCTCACCCGCGTGGCCGGGCAGCTCACGGCGCCGCTGCCGGAGACGGCCGGGACGGACTCCCCATCGTTGAGGAAGGCGCCGAGGCCGGGCAGGAAGCAGCCGGAGCGGATCACGCTGAGCTCCGCGACCGTGGGGTTGTTGAAGACGTGGTTGGGGCCGTCGTTGAATTCGAAGACCTCCGAGGCCGAGCGCACGCGGATCTGGTTTTGGACGACGACGGTGTGGTGGACGAGGTCGTCGTCGTTGACCGCGCTTCCCCAGGTCTTGTGGTCCTTTTCGTCGTCGCTGCAGAAGTCGAAGGGGTTGTGCCAGAGGAAGTTCCCGGTGCGGGAGGCTACGTTCAAGGCCGTGGCGCTGGAGTTTTGATAGTAGAAACGGTTGTTGATGAATTGGTTCCACACCGGGGATTGGACGCGGATCGTGCCGCCTTCGCCGCAGTTGCGGTAGAGGAAGATGCCGCCGTCCTCGAGATGGCTGAACTGATTCCCGACGAAGAGGTTACCGGCGGATCCGTCGACGGCGACGAGTTCACGGGGGCCAACAATGCTGTCCGACTGAGTATCGGTGGAGATCGTGTTGTTCTTGAACACGTTGTTGGCCGACTCGGCGTCGAGGTAGACGGCCGTCCCGCCCGAGACTCCGCCGATCGAGGAGGCCTCCACCCGCACGTTGGTGACGCCGGGCGCGAGGTACAGGGGGATGCGCCCCACCCCGATGATCGTCAGCCGGGAGAGCGTGATCCGCGTGGGTGCGGCCGCCTGCGCTCGGGCGGTGTGGTTGGCGTCGACGTGAGAGGAGTCCTTCAGATCTGGCGCCTGACCGTTGGGCCCCATCCCGGCGATCCGTACGGCACCCTCGATGACGCAGCGCTGCACGGTGACGTCCTCGGGGCGAGACCAGCTCGTCGCTGAGAGCTTGGAGGAGGAGATATAGAGCCGGTCGGCGTTGCCGTCGAAGCTGCTCCGCACGAGGCGGGCGCCGTTACAGTCGAGGCGCACGCCGCTGGCTGCGGCTCCGGTGATCAGGATGCGCTTGTTGATCGTCTTGGCGGTCCCATCGGCGTTGCGGGGGATCGTCAGGCTGCAGCGGAGCTGGACGGCCGTATGCGTCGCGTCCGCGGGGGCGAGGACGTTGTCTAGGACGGCGGCGCTGCAGGTCGGAGCGACGATCTCCCCTTCGGCCGATTCCAGCTCGAGTGGGCCTCCGCAGGCGATGAGACTCGTGCCGATACCCAGGAGGAGTGGAATGCGCAGATAGTTCATGGCTCCCCGCACTCGCAAGGTCGGGGCCAGTCCGACACCCGGGCCAAGAGCGGCGGCTCTGTACGCAAGATCGGTCAACTTCGTCCAGTTCCGACAGTTGCGCTCGGCGATCCGTCTACCCGGCTCGCAGCGATTGGGGCAGGTGCCCCGACGGGCGGCGGAGTATCGGGTCGCCGGGTCGGCTCCTCGCCTTGTTCAGCGGAGGCCGGCGATCGTGAGCAGCTCGAGCAGCGAGGGGATCGCATAGTCTCCGCCCTTGCCTTTGCGATCGACCAAATAGGCCTGAATGCCCAGGGCCCGCGCCGGATCCACGTCGAGGTGGCGGTGATCGCCGACGTACAAGATCTCCTCCGGCTTCAGGCCCACCCGCTCGATCGCGCGGAGGAAGATCGCTGGGTCGGGCTTCTCCACCCCCTCCAGGGCCGAGACCACCAGCACTTCAAAGTACTGCGCGAGCCCCAGCGTCTCGAGCAGCGGCGGCAAGCGGTGATCCCAGTTGGAGAGGACGCCCAGGCGAACGCCAGCCTCGCGAAAGGCCCTCAGCGTGGGCACCGAGTCCTCGAAGATGCGCCAGGCCCTCGCCGAGGAGAACGCCGCGTAGCAGGCCTCAAAGACGCGCTCTTGGTCGCCGTCGAAGCCGACCTCCCGCAGCACCTCGTATACGAGGCCCTGCCACCAGCGGCGCGTCGCCGCTTCATCGGCGATGGCCGACATCGGCCCGCCCGGCCCGCGTTGGGTGTAGTGGATCCAGGCGCGGGTGAAGGCTCGGTTGAGGCCCTCAGGCGTGGCCACCAGGCCCAGCGGCGCCCCCGCTTCGAGGTAGACCTCGCCGACTGAGGGGTGCGGTGAGATCAGGGTCCCCGCGGCGTCGAAGTAGACGAAGCGAAATCGGCTCATAGGAGACCTCGCGCGCGCAGGTCGGCTTCCAGTGCGGCGGCGCTCGTGAAGTGCAGCGCCGGCATCCCCACCGCCTCGGCCCCCCGGACGTTGCCTCGCCGATCGTCGACAAAGAGGCAGGCCTCGGGCGGGAGCCCCAGTCCCCGAGCGGCCTCGAGATAGGCGCCGGGCTCGGGCTTGCGATGACCGGTGTGGCAAGAGACGAAGCTCCAGCTCAGCCAGCGGGAGAGGGCCAACTTATCCTCGATGAGTTGATACCAGGGGGAATAGTTGGATAGTGCGTGGAGAGGGATCGCCCGGGTCTTGAGCGCGGATAGTATGGGTTCGACGCCTTCGATGAGTTGGTAGGAGCTCACCAGCGCCCGCTTCAGACCCTCGAGATCCAAGGTCCGCCCATCGGTGAAGAAGGTCCGGCCATAGGTGTGCTCGTCGATGAGGCCGCGTTCGAAGTCGACCCAGGCAGTGGGGTGTTTGACGCGGATCAGCTCCTCCAAGGAGACGCCCAGGAAACGCGGGATATCGGCCTCGAAGGGTTCGGTGACGACCGTTCCA
>Ga0268298_10004668_pt1:10000-13247 | contig 13247 bp, 11 predicted proteins | sample WWTPWeurt_MetaG_FD_194462 | JGI IMG/M metagenome (GOLD analysis project Ga0268298, IMG submission 194462) | Activated sludge microbial communities from WWTP in Nijmegen, Gelderland, Netherland - WWTP Weurt | ecosystem: Engineered > WWTP > Aerobic digester > Activated sludge | place... | reverse complement strand
AATTCAAACATATTTTTCCACGCCTTAACAGTTTTATGAAATTAAATTATAAATTTGATGAGTTAGCTGTTGATCAGACAGGGATAAAAATTAATTCATTTCTGGTTAACAGTTGATTAGAAAACAATAGCCAAACAGACCCACGATATGAATTTCTCAAAAGAAGCAAAAGACAAATACACCCTTGTAACTTCTAATGTTGAAAAACTCGATTCTACCAATGCTCCGGAATTAAAGTCTGAATTGGTATTGATCAACAAAAAATCCGTTAATAATATCATTCTTGATATGACTAAATCCAGATACTGTGATTCTTCTGGATTAAGTGCTATTCTGATCGGAAACAGATTGTGCAAAGATTCAGGCGGAAAGTTTGTTCTTACTGGTTTGCAACCAAACGTTCAAAAATTGGTGGAAATTTCTCAATTAACCAATGTTTTGAATATTGCTGCAAATGGTAAACAGGCTGAAGATATGATTCTCGGCTAATCCTGTTTTCTGATGTCTTCAGATAATTCTTATTCTAAAATTTCCAAAGCAGATATTGATTTTTTTCATTCAATGCTGAATGAAAATCAGGTATTCATTGATCAGGATAACAAACTAAAGTACGCCAGTGATCACACTGAAGATTTTGTCTTTCAGCCAGAAATTATTTTAAAACCTGAAAACACCGCGCAGGTTTCTCAGATTCTCAAATATTGTAATGAGAAAATAATTGCAGTGACGGCTCAGGGTGCGCGAACTGGTCTTAGTGGAGGTGCTTTGCCAATTTTTGGAGGAGTGGCTTTGTCGATGGAAAAATTCAACAAAATCATTTCTATTGACACAAATAATGGTCAGGTAGTTGTTGAACCAGCCGTGATTACTCAAGTATTGCAAAATGCCGTTGCTGAAAAAAATCTCTTTTACCCACCTGACCCTGCAAGCAAAGGCTCGTGTTTTATTGGAGGAAATCTTGCTGAAAATTCAGGTGGCCCAAAAGCTGTGAAGTATGGTGTTACTAATGAGTACGTGCTCAATCTTGAAGTTGTACTCGCTGATGGAGAAGTCATTTGGACCGGAGCAAACGTTTTGAAAAATGCAACAGGATATAATCTTACACAACTGATCGTTGGTTCTGAAGGTACGCTGGGAATCATTACGAAAGCTGTATTAAAACTGCTTCCGCTTCCTAAAAAAAATATGCTGATGCTGGTTCCGTTTCATCACGCTGAACAGGCGTGTCAGGCAGTTGCGGCGATATTTCAGCAAGGTATCACTCCAAGCGGACTTGAATTTATGGAGCGAGATGCTTTAATTTGGACAGCACGATTTATTGGAGATGAGTCAGTAAAAATTCCTGATCATATTGAAGCTCACTTGCTCATTGAAGTAGATGGCAACGATGATGACGTTTTAATGAAAGAGTGTGAATCGATTTTAGCGGTAGTAGAGAATTTTAAAACAGACGAAGTGCTTTTTGCAGACTCTCAGTCACAAAAAGATAAACTTTGGAATTTGAGGAGAAAAGTAGGGGAGGCCGTGAAATCAAACTCCGTTTATAAAGAGGAAGATACGGTTGTTCCAAGATTTGAACTTCCAAAATTATTGCGCGGCGTAAAAGAAATAGGAACTAAGTATGGATTTCAGTCAGTTTGTTATGGTCATGCCGGAGACGGTAATCTGCACATCAATATTGTAAAAGGAAATTTGAGTGATGAGGTATGGAAGAATCAGCTGCCGCTGGCCATTCGTGAAATATTCGAACTTACCGTTTCCTTAGGTGGTACAATATCCGGTGAGCACGGAATTGGTTACGTTCAAAAACATTTTATGGATATTCCGTTTAATAAAACTGAGCTTAATTTGATGCGCGGAATAAAGAAACTTTTTGATCCGAATGGAATCTTAAATCCCGGAAAAATATTCACGGACAAATAAAAAGCCACAACATGAATTGTGGCTTTTTTTATTTAATCAGGTTTTTTTCTACTCTTCCTGGCAAACTACCCCGGGGTGTTTAGCACGATCAAATACAAATTTACTGTCTGAGATATCAATGTTCTTATCAAATTTCGAGATTTTGTATTTGGTATTTGTACCATCTTTTCCTTTTACCATAAAGAATACTACTTCATTTTTTTCGGCGTCTATTTTCAAAATAATAGTGTGAAATTTACTTCCGGAAGGATCTTTCGGGTATAAGTGAATTTCGTGCGCTGGTCTGTCTGCATAAGTAGTTTCCTGCACATACTTGTATTTGTATCCATCTTCCCAAACCGTGAGTAATTGGCTGGGTGATACAATTTCGCCATCCTCTACATCGTCAACTGAACGCGTATAACATTCATTATCTTCTTTTAGAAATGTCGTAATTGTGGTTGCATCACAGTAAACTTCCTGCTCAGTTAATGAGAGAAAATATTTCTCATCTTTGATATACACTTTACCTGATTGAGTGATCGGTTCTTCTCCCGGCACCGCAACAACCACAGTAAATTCAAAATACATTGTTTCGTAAGCTTTGGTTTTAACGCTTATTTCATCCAGTATTTTTTTAGCCTTTTCATCCTGACTGAACAGGGGTAATGAAACGGTTGTAAGAATAAATAAGCTTAGTATGGTTTTCATATTCCTTGGTTTTGTAGTGCAAATATCCAAAACTTATGCCAAAATCACTGGAGGTTTTTTAAAATCTCTTCCAGGGTCGATAAGTCGGTGATTAATACTTCTCTTGCTTTGCTTCCTTTGAATGGCCCAATTATACCCGCTGCTTCAAGCTGATCAATGATTCGCCCTGCGCGGTTATAACCAATACTTAGTTTTCTTTGCAGCAAAGATGCGGATCCCTGTTGATGGGTAACAACCATTTTCGCTGATTCTTCAAAAAGCGAATCTTTTTGACTAAGGTCAACATCCAATTCTCCATCACCCTCTTCACCAACATATTCTGGTAACAGAAAGGCACTTTCATAACCTCTCTGATTGCCAATAAAATCGCAAATTCGGTCAACCTCTCCTGTATCAACAAATCCGCATTGCAATCTGATCAGATCATTTCCAAATGAAATCAGCATATCTCCTCTTCCTATCAGTTGGTCGGCGCCGGTCTGATCAAGTATGGTACGTGAGTCAATTTTTGAAGATACCTTGAATGCAATTCGTGCCGGAAAATTTGCTTTTATCATTCCGGTAATTACATTCACTGACGGACGCTGTGTCGCAACTATCAGGTGAATTCCAATTGCTCGCGCAAGTTGAGCAA
>Ga0268298_10004668_pt1:0-5000 | contig 13247 bp, 11 predicted proteins | sample WWTPWeurt_MetaG_FD_194462 | JGI IMG/M metagenome (GOLD analysis project Ga0268298, IMG submission 194462) | Activated sludge microbial communities from WWTP in Nijmegen, Gelderland, Netherland - WWTP Weurt | ecosystem: Engineered > WWTP > Aerobic digester > Activated sludge | place... | reverse complement strand
AGCACCGTGAATAACGGAGTGAAATAGAACCTGAAACCGTATGCTTACAAGCGGTCGGAGCCTTCGGGTGACGGCGTGCCTTTTGCATAATGAGCCTACGAGTTACTTCTCGTTAGCAAGGTTAAGAGTTTAAGACTCGGAGCCGAAGCGAAAGCAAGTCTGAATAGGGCGACAAAGTTAACGGGAGTAGACGCGAAACCTTGTGATCTACCCTTGAGCAGGTTGAAGCCTCGGTAAAACGGGGTGGAGGACCGAACTGGTAAACGTTGAAAAGTTTTCGGATGACTTGAGGGTAGGGGTGAAAGGCCAATCAAACTGGGAAATAGCTCGTACTCCCCGAAATGCATTTAGGTGCAGCCTCGAGGTTGAGTATTGCAGAGGTAGAGCTACTGATAGGGCTAGGGGGCTTCACCGCCTACCAAACCCTGACAAACTCCGAATGCTGCAATATATACTCGGGAGTGAGGGCGCGGGTGCTAAGGTCCGTGTCCGAGAGGGAAAGAACCCAGACCATCGTCTAAGGTCCCAAAATCTATACTAAGTTGTTTTAACGTTGTTCGATTGCATTGACAGCTAGGATGTTGGCTTGGAAGCAGCCATTCATTTAAAGAGTGCGTAACAGCTCACTAGTCGAGCGATCGTGCGTGGATAATAATCGGGCATAAGTATAGTACCGAAGATGTGGCATTGAAAAATGGGTAGGGGAGCATTCCATTCTGCGTTGAAGGTGTACTGCGAGGTATGCTGGAGTGTATGGAAAAGCAAATGTAGGCATAAGTAACGATAAAGCAGGCGAGAAACCTGCTCACCGTAAGACTAAGGTTTCCTCAGCCACGTTAATCGTCTGAGGGTTAGTCGGGACCTAAGGTTAATCCGAAGGGAGATACCGATGGCAAACTGGTTAATATTCCAGTACCACTTATTACTGCGAAGGAGAGACGGAGTAGTGAAAGATCTGCCATCTGACGGAATAGATGGTTAAAGGGTGTAGGCGTTGATTGTGTAGGAAAATCCGCACAAGAGCCGAACCTGATAGTACTCTGAGCCTTTTAGGCAAGGAGATAATGATCCTAAACAGACTTCCAAGAAAATCTTCTAAGCTTCAGGTAGTAAGTGCTCGTACCATAAACCGACACAGGTAGTCGAGGAGAATATCCTAAGGTGCTCGAGTGAATCACGGCTAAGGAACTAGGCAAAATGGTCTCGTAACTTCGGGATAAGAGACGCTTGCAGCAATGCAAGCCGCAGTGAATAGGCCCAGGCAACTGTTTATCAAAAACACAGGACTCTGCAAAAACGAAAGTTGAAGTATAGGGTCTGACACCTGCCCGGTGCTGGAAGGTTAAAAGGAGATGTCATCTTCGGAGAAGCATTGAATTGAAGCCCCAGTAAACGGCGGCCGTAACTATAACGGTCCTAAGGTAGCGAAATTCCTTGTCGGGTAAGTTCCGACCTGCACGAATGGTGTAATGATCTGGGTACTGTCTCAGCCGTGAGCTCGGTGAAATTGTAGTATCGGTGAAGATGCCGATTACCCGCAGTGGGACGGAAAGACCCCGTGCACCTTTACTATAGCTTCACATTGCTATTGGGTAATTCATGTGTAGGATAGGTGGGAGACTTTGAGGCTGCGTCGCTAGGCGTAGATTAGTCGTCCTTGAAATACCACCCTTGGATTACTTGATATCTAATCCGTCATCAGACGGAGACATTGTGTGGTGGGTAGTTTGACTGGGGTGGTCGCCTCCAAAAGAGTAACGGAGGCTTCTAAAGGTACCCTCAGCACGCTTGGTAACCGTGCGTAGAGTGTAATGGCATAAGGGTGCTTGACTGAGAGACCGACAAGTCGATCAGGTACGAAAGTAGAGCATAGTGATCCGGTGGTTCCGTATGGAAGGGCCATCGCTCAAAGGATAAAAGGTACGCCGGGGATAACAGGCTGATCACTCCCAAGAGCTCATATCGACGGAGTGGTTTGGCACCTCGATGTCGGCTCGTCACATCCTGGGGCTGGAGAAGGTCCCAAGGGTTGGGCTGTTCGCCCATTAAAGTGGCACGCGAGCTGGGTTCAGAACGTCGTGAGACAGTTCGGTCCCTATCTACTGTGGGCGTTAGATATTTGAGAGGACCTACCTCTAGTACGAGAGGACCGGGGTGGACATACCTCTGGTGTACCTGTTGTGGCGCCAGCTGCATCGCAGGGTAGCTATGTATGGATGAGATAAGTGCTGAAAGCATCTAAGTATGAAACTCGCCTCAAGATGAGATATCTTTTAAGGGTCGTCAAAGACGATGACGTTGATAGGCTGCAGGTGTAAATCCCGTGAGGGAAAAGCCAAGCAGTACTAATTACCCGTAGACTTATAATGACTGATTTACTCACTACTTCGACATATTCGATATTATTTTCAATCAATAAACCATGATCAAAACATTGTCCCGAATATAAACTTAGGGACTACGGTTTTCGGTGTCTATGGCGGTTGGGTCCACCTCTTACCATTTCGAACAGAGAAGTTAAGCCAACTTGCGCAGATGGTACTTCCCTTTTAAGGGCGGGAGAGTATGTTGATGCCGGTTTTTTAGACCTCACTAGTTTTCTAGTGAGGTCTTTTTTTTGCCCTAAACATTTTTTTTCAATGAGCATGTTTTTCCAGACGATTTGTACGAATGAAACGTCCAGCATTAATCGTGTTGTTCGAGAAATAAGAGTTGTGTGAGATGCATTCTCTCTAAGGAACTTATATAAGGCTCAGAGTTTTTTTAGCGTCAGATGACGTTCTAAGTACTAAATTTATAGTTAGAAGCAACTCAAAGTTTGATCAAATCCAACAATGGAACTTTTTAAAGTGATGTGATTTCTGTTGGCGAAAAAATACCTTTGAACTGACTTCTCTCAACGAAAAGACTACATCATGTCAAACTCTTTTCCCAATTTCAAATCTCCTATTAATTTGGATTCGAGATTTTTGAAATCATAAAGATCAGTATCAAACATGTGCGTGGGAGAAATATTACTTAATGCTGAGAACATAATTTCACTGCGCCCCGGATATGTTTCATTCCATTTTTCAAGCATTTTTTTGACAACTACGCGCTGCAAATTGGGTTGTGAACCACATAAGTTACATGGAATAATAGGGTAATTTCGATATCCTGCTAATTCAATAATATCGGCTTCTTTCACTAAAGCCAGAGGTCTTAAAACAACAAATCGATTGTCATTGGTGATGTATTTGGCCGGCATGGTTTCAATTTTTCCAGCGAAGAAAAGATTGAGAAAAAAAGTCTCCAGGATATCTTCCCGATGATGACCCAATGCAAGTTTATTACACCCTAATTTTTCAGCAGTTTCATATAGTGTGCCTCTTCGCAATCTTGAGCACATGCTGCAGGTTGTCTTTCCCTCAGGAGTTTTTTCTTTGACTATGCTGTAAGTATCTCTTTCAACAATATGAAAATTTGCCCCAACTTTCGTAAGATACTCAGGTAAAATATGCTCAGGAAAACCAGGTTGTTTCTGGTCTAGATTAACCGCAATTATCTCAAAATTAAATACTGACGCTTTTTGAATTTGCATTAAAATATCCAACATGGTATAACTGTCTTTTCCACCAGACAAGCAAACCATGATGCGATCACCGTTTTCAATCATGTTGAATTCGTTGATTGCATTCCAAACTGTTTTTTTGATTTTACGATTTAATTTGGATTCTCTTTCTGCAGCATCCAATTCTCCTACCAAATCCAACTTGTGCTCATTCATCATTTCAGTTCCGTTTTTGATAACCGGTCATAAAGTACAATTCCACCACAAACAGCCACATTCATTGAAATCTCACCAGGCAGCTTAACTATATGATGACATCTGGAAATAATTTTCTGAGGAATGCCATTATTTTCTGCTCCAAGCAAGTAGGCTGCTCTATGTGGATGAACAAAGGTACTGATTGGTAATGAATTTTCACATATCTCAACTCCAACTAGTTGGGTTGAATAGGGAAGAGACTTGTAAAGATGATCAAAATCATCATACCGGTAAAACGGAATTTTGGACCAAGTTTTCAATGTGTCAGAAGCTTGACCGCTGTACTTACCATCAACAATAAAAATAAATTTTGCTCCCAGAATGAATGCTGTACGCCAGAGTGTACCAATATTATGTTCAGTTGTCGGCTGATAAACTCCGATACCAAAAAAACGCTCTTCCGTTCTTTCCCAGGTTTGTTTCATTTGTCTGACTGATCCATTTGCTGCTGTCTGAATGTATCGGCATAAACTCCGTTCAAAGTGAGCAGTGAAGAGTGATTTCCTGATTCGACAATCTGGCCGTTGTCAATCACCAGAATATTGTCAGCATATTTTATAGAGGAGATCCGGTGACTAATGATTACAGCCGTTTTGCCAGCAAACCTGTTTTTCAGCGCCTGTAGAATATGTTCTTCTGTTTCATTATCAACTGCTGAAAGACAATCATCCAAAATAATAATTTCAGGATTTTTCATCAAGGCTCTTGCAATTGATACTCGCTGTTTCTGACCACCCGATAAGTTGATTCCTCTTTCACCTAAAAGTGTATCATATTTTTCTGGAAAATTCATGATTGTTTCATGAATTCCAGCATCTTCTGCTGCTCGTTGCATTTGATTTTCTGATTCAACTGAAACTTGTTCAACTTCAGAGTTTTCAATACCGAAAAGAATGTTATTTCTGATTGAATCTGAGAATAAAAAATGCTCCTGAGGCACATATCCAATTTTTTGTCTCCATGCTTCCAGATTTGAATCACTGAGTTTTTTTTCATCAATCAAAACCTGACCTGACGTAGGATCCATCAGCCTCATGAGTAAATAAGCGATAGAAGATTTTCCTGAGCCGGTTTTACCAATTATACCTAAAGTTTTACCCTTTTCAAGCTTAAAAGAAATATTCTTCAAACCAGTAACTCCGGTATTTTCATACGTGAGACTGACATTTTCAAATTTTATCTCTTTATCAAA
>Ga0268298_10004667_pt1 | contig 13252 bp, 6 predicted proteins | sample WWTPWeurt_MetaG_FD_194462 | JGI IMG/M metagenome (GOLD analysis project Ga0268298, IMG submission 194462) | Activated sludge microbial communities from WWTP in Nijmegen, Gelderland, Netherland - WWTP Weurt | ecosystem: Engineered > WWTP > Aerobic digester > Activated sludge | place: Netherlands... | reverse complement strand
AAAAATTAATGTGTCGTAAGTACATATTTGCTAACTTCGACAAGGATTGCCGGTTGATACATTAAAATGCCGGTATCCGAATTGCTAAATAAAAGCTTGCTATGAAAAGAACGACACCACTTTTAATCGCATTGGTATTGTTTGTTGTGAAGGCCAATGCCCAGTTGCTGACCTGGACACCTGATTTTTCCAAGGACAATGATAATATCACGATCGTGATGGATGCCAGTAAGGGCAACCAGGGGTTACTGAATTATGCCACGACATCCGATGTATATGTCCATATCGGACTCATCACATCGGCCAGTACCAGTGCCAGCGATTGGAAATATGCCAAGTTTACCTGGGGTACCACTACCGCTGCCGCGCAGGCTACTTATATTGGAAACAATAAATGGACGTATAGCATCAATAATCCCCGTACTTTTTTTAATGCACCAACAGGTGTACCCGCAGGCGAAATCATCCAGAAGATCGCCATCTTATTCCGCAATGGTGCGGGAACCGTCGTACAACGGAATACCGATGCGAGTGATATGTTCATACCCGTGTATGATAATACCATTGCCACCCGTTTTACAGTGCCCGTTTTTCAACCTACCAATACACGTATCCCCGAACCGATCACCAAACAGGTAGGAGATAATATACAACTTACTGCCATCGCGAATATTTCCTCCACGATGAAATTATTTCTGAACGGAACCGAAATACAAACAGCCAGTGGCGTAACCAGCATTTCCGTCAACCCGGTATTGACTACTGGTGGTAATCAGACCGTCCGGGTGGATGCGATTGATGGGGCCACTACGAAGTCAGAGTCATTTTCCTTTTTTGTTTCCACCCCGGTAAATATCGCTCCGTTGCCGGCAGGTGTACGTGATGGGATCAATTATGAAACGGGTAATACATCAGCCGTACTGGTACTATTTGCGCCGAATAAAACAAGGGTTTCGGTCATCGGGGAATTTCCCGGCAGCAACTGGGCCGAACAAAGTAACTATGTAATGAATAAAACGCCCGATGGGAATTACTGGTGGTTGCGCATTACCGGACTTACTCCTGGTACAGAATACGCATTTCAATACCTGGTAGATGGCAACCTGAAAGTAGGGGATCCTTATGCAGAAAAGATACTTGATCCCAATAATGACCAGTATATAACTTCCACGGTCTATCCTTCTTTAAAAGCCTATCCCACCGGGCTGACAACCGGCATCGTGAGTGTATTGCAGACCAATGCACCGGCCTATAGCTGGACCGTGAATAATTTTGCTCGTCCGGATAAACGCAACCTCGTGATCTATGAAATGTTGCTCCGTGATTTTATCGAGGCGCATGACTGGAAGACCTTGAAAGATACCCTGAATTATTTCCAGACCATGGGTGTGAATGCAATCCAGCTGATGCCGCTGAATGAGTTTGATGGCAATGAAAGCTGGGGGTATAATCCTTCTTATTTCCTGGCGCCAGATAAATACTACGGTCCGAAGAACCGGCTGAAAGAATTCATCGATAGTTGTCACCGCCGTGGTATTGCCGTGATCATGGATATTGCATTGAATCATACTACAGGCGATAACCCGTTGGCCAAACTGTACTGGAACAGCAGTACCAATCAGCCCGCGGCCAATAATCCCTGGCTCAATGTATCGGCTACCCATCCTTATAATGTATTCAATGATTTCAATCACGAAAGCCTGGCAACACGATACTTTACCAGTCGTGTGGTGGAACACTGGCTGCAGGAATACAAAGTGGATGGTTTCCGCTTTGACTTATCCAAGGGCTTTACCCAGAATGCACAATGCGGGGCCAGCACTACGAATGAAGCCTGTATTTCCCAATATCATGCAGACCGCGTGGCTATCTGGAAGCGCTACTATGATACCTGTCAACTCAAAGCACCCGGCAGTTATGTGATCCTTGAACATTTTGCTGCAGACAATGAGGAGATCGAATTATCTGATTACGGTATGATGCTCTGGGGAAATGATACGTACAATTTCCAGGAAGCGGCCATGGGCTGGGTGACTACCTCCAACTTCGATCGCTATCTCTATACCAGCCGCGGCTGGAACAAACCCCACCTGGTGAGTTATATGGAAAGTCATGATGAGGAAAGACTGATGTACAAAGCCCTCAACTTGGGGAATAACAGCAATGCGGCTCACAATGTACGTGACCTGTCCACTGCATTACGGAGGATTGAACTTTGTGCCGGTTTCTTCCTGTCTGCACCCGGCCCGAAAATGGTCTGGCAGTTTGGTGAGCAGGGCTATGATTTCTCCATCAACCGTTGTACCGATGGTACCATCAATAACAATTGCCGCCTGAGTAATAAACCGATCCGATGGGATTATCTGACGGTGACCGCACGTAAGCGTCTCTATGATATTTTCAGCAGTATGAATAAACTGCGGGCACATCCCTGGTACAAAGATGTGTTTACGGCCAATAACATCACGGTTACCCGCGGACTGGCCGGCGCTTTTAAATCACTGACCCTGCGTAGTGCCACCGACTCGTCCATGTTATGTGTGATCGGCAATTTTGATGTGAATGCACAGACAGGCAATTTTACATTCCCTACAGCAGGTACCTGGTATGATTATCTTGGAGGAGGAACCTTTACATCTACCGGTGCAGCACAAAGTTTTAACCTGCAGCCAGGTGAATTGCATGTGTTTGTTAACCGCAACCTGACCAATGCCGTGGTAACAGCCGATTCCATTGTGAATCCTGTGTCCAGTCGCTTTGCCGCACTGGTATTTCCCAATCCAGGAACTGCCGGTTCTCAACTGGAAGTGGAAGTACCACAAACCGGCCTGGTGCAGGCAACTTTATCTGATATCAGTGGCCGCTCCATGGGTACTGTTTTGTCGCAAACACTGATCAAAGGGAAGCACCGGATAGCTATCGGAGAAAAAATAAGTATGTTGCCGGCCGGAATGTATATCTTGTCCATCCGGACCGGAACAAAAACCATCCAGTTAAAACTGGCGATTCAATAACAGACCAAATGCTGCAGCGATGACGGAGAAAGCCTTACAACAACTGAAGACCGCGGAGACGGAGAAGATCAGTCACCTTGATTATTTCAATATTGGTATATCGGTCGACTGTGTGATTTTAGGGTATGACGACAAAGAACTGAAAGTATTGCTGATCAAGTCGGATATGCAGGAATTTTCCGGACTCTATTCTTTGCTGGGAGATTTCATCAAACCGGATGAAGATCTCGAAGCGGCCTCTTATCGGGTATTAAAAGAAAGAACTGGTCTGGATGATGTATTCCTGGAGCAGGTAAAAACTTTCGGCAATATCAGCCGGCACCCTTCCGGCCGTGTAATCACCGTGGCCTTTTACTCCCTGATCGATGTCAGCAATCATAAACTTCAGCTCGACCTCAATGAATTGCACTGGCACCCGGTGAATGAGATCCGTCAGCTGGCCTTTGACCACAAACTGATCCTGGATACCTGTCTCGGCCGTCTGCGCGAACAGGTCATGGAGCATCCGGTTATTTTCAATTTGTTACCGGAGAAATTCTCTTTGCGTGAATTGCAGGAGTTATATGAAGCCATCCTCGGGGTGGAGCTTGATCGCCGCAATTTCCGGAAGAAAATATCTATTAAAGACTGGCTGGTGTATATTGATGAAATGGAGACCGATGTGCCACATCGTCCGGGTAAACTGTATATGCTGAAAAAGCAATACCGTAACAAGTCCATTACTAAAACGCCATCCCTGCAATTACTTTGATTTAAAGGGATCCTCCGGTTACCAATCGGGAAGGAAGTATGATCGAGCGGGAAGGATTGGGTCCTTCCATCAGCTCCAGCATTCGTTTTACAGATAGCTTTCCTAATTCCATTCCGCTGGTTTCGATATACGTGATTTCCGGTTTGTAGAGGCCCGGTATAAAACCATTACTGATGGACAGTACCGTCAGTTGATCGGGTATTTTCAGGTCAGACTGATAAATACTTTTCATCGCCCCGATCAGCAGTTCATCGCTCATACAAAAAACATGATCCGGCCGGTTTTTCTTTTCCAGTACTTCTGCGGTGATCTTCCTGGCTTCTGCACTGTTGAGGCAGTGCCGGATATCGATGGAAGGAGCGGCCGTTTCTTTTTCAAAAACCTTGAGAAAAGCTTCTTTTCTTTTTTTGGTGATCGACAGCTCTGCATTGCCCAGTAGGGCCAATACTTTTTTTCGTTTATACTTCAGTATAGTATTTGCTGCCATGGTAGCTGCTTCTTCATCGGCCATGCAGATGGTATCAAATCCGGCGTCATCAGGCACTTTATCAAAAAACACGACGGGTGTTCCTCCTTCTCTTAGCTTGTTGTAAAGCGGGGAGGAGTTACTATCGGCTACTAATGATATAAATACTCCATCCACACGGTTCAGTTTACAGAGTTTAAGATTTTCTGCTTCCTGTAGCGGATCGTCACCCGATTGCAGAATAATCAGTGTATAACCGTTACGCCGGGCTTCTTCTTCTACGGCTGCGATAAAGGAGTCATAAAAAAGATTGGAAATAACCGGTACGATCAGGCCAAAAACACGGCTTTTATTGGTTCGAAGGTTTACCGCATACGAGTTCGGCTCATATTCCATCAGTAAAGCGAGTTCCTTTACTTTTCGTTTCGTGTTTTCGGAGATATCAGGGTGATTCTTCAACGCGCGGGAAACGGTTGAAATGCTGATATTCAACTGGGTTGAAATCTTCTTCAGTGTGGCGGGACTTCCCATAAGCTGGCAATCGTATAGAATATAAAAGTAATTTTTCCACCGCAAACATTTGCGGAAATGTTTTCGGTCTTTATTTGCGACCTAAAACACGCTGAATGTGTTCTTGATACATCTAAATAACTATAAATTTATCCCGGAAACGGAAATTTAACATTCTTTTTTTCCGAGCAGCTATCCGGTCAGCCGGATTGCCTGATAAAAAAAACGAGGAATTTCCGGAGCGAGGAATTGAAACAAAAGCCGGTCCCCCCTTTTAGTTCCAGTGGTACAGACGGATCAGGCCATATGAAATTGGATTAACACACCGATTATAATTTTTAAAAAAATCGATTGCTTATGTCTGCAAAAACGCTGCTTTCTGCTATCCTTTGCCTTGTATTAGCGTTCACCGTGCAGGTGGTATCTGCACAGGACCGGACCGTAACAGGTAGAGTGACTGACTCAAAAGATGGTTCCCCGGTGGCCGGGGCTTCTGTTCAGCCCAAGGGCTCAAGGACAGGAACTTCCACCAAGCCCGACGGAACTTTTTCCCTCTCTGTAGGATCAAATGTGACCACCCTGGTGATTACTTCAGTGGGGTATGAATCCCAGGAAGTGTCTGTCGCCGGAAAATCTTCTGTAGAAGTTTCTTTCGTGGCAACATTCGGTTCAAATCTGAATGAAGTGGTAGTTACCGGTTATGGTACTGCCAAGAAGAAAGACCTGACCGGTTCGGTAGGGTCTGTTAAAGAGAAAGACTTTAATAAAGGGGTCTTTACGTCTCCCGACCAGTTATTCCAGGGTAAAGTCTCTGGCGTACAGGTATTAAACAACAGTGGACAGCCCGGTGGTGCTGCAACAATCAAAATCCGCGGTAACTCTACCGTAACCGGAAGTGGTCAGCCGCTCTTCGTGGTTGATGGAGTACCCCTGGATGGTCGTTCTGCCCGTCCCGGAGTTGGTGATGTTGGTTTTGGTGGTAGCAATCCTGCCAGTAACCCCCTGAACTTTATCAACCCTTCTGATATCGTATCTATCGATATCTTAAAAGATGCCTCTGCCACAGCGATCTACGGATCACGCGGTGCTTATGGGGTGGTACTGATCACTACCAAGCGTGGTAAATCAGGTGAACCTAAAGTGGATGTAAGTATGTCACTCGGACAAGCTTCTATTATGAAGCGTATCGAAGTACTGAGCGCTGCTGAATTCCGTCAGGCCCTGACTTATTATGGGGTGAACAGTTCCAATGATAAAGGTGGTAATGTAAATGCACTCGATGCTATTCTTCGCAATGCTACAGTACAAAACTACAACGTAGCGATCAGTGGTGGTAACGAATCAGCTAAATACCGCTTATCATTAGGTGCACTTGATCAGGAAGGTATTGTCCGCAAATCAGGTATCAAAAAGTATACGGCTAACCTGAATGCTAACTTCAAATTCCTCGAAAGTAAAAAACTCGGACTGGATGTAAATATCCTGCCCAGCCAATACACTGAGCAAATTGCTCCAATCTCCAACGATGCCGGTGCAAGTAACAGTTTGATCGGTATGGCCCTTTCCTGGAATCCTACACAGCCCCTGAAAATCGGCGACTCTGTAGTGAACGTGGGTGGTAACTCTATCTTCAATCCCCTGGGTGTGTCCAACGCCATGAATGATAAAGCCACTGTAACCACTGTACTGGCGAGTGTATCTCCCTACTACAAATTCAACAGCTGGCTGGAATATAAAATGGTATACAGCGTGAACTACGCTTCTGGCGTACGCCGTACCAGCCGTGATATGAATATCAATATGAATGGCACCAGCACTTACACTGGTGTAGGTTTTGCCGGTATCGGTCAGTCAGAACTCGTTACTAAGCAGCTGACACATACACTGTCAATGGACAAGAAAATCTCCAGCAACCTCAATCTGAATGCAGTAGTTGGTTATGAGTACATGAAATTCAGCAACAAAGGTTCTTCAATGAGTGCACAAGGCCCTGCCGGTGGATTTGGTCAGTTCGGTCTGGATTATACCAACTATATCCAATACGGTAGTATCGCTACCCGCAGCGTATCTTCTTATATCGATCCCCAGTTTGAACTGCAATCGTATTTTGCCCGTGCGGTATTTAACTACAGCGATAAATACTTGCTGACAGCTACGTTCCGTTCAGACGGTTCCAGCAAATTCGGTAAAAACAACCGCTATGGTTATTTCCCCTCTTTCGGTGCTGCCTGGAATATCAGCAAAGAAGATTTCTTCAAAGTATCTCAGATCAACAGCATGAAGATCCGTGCTGGTTGGGGTAAGACCGGTCAGCAGGATTTCCCCTCTGGCTCTGCCGTAGCCCGTATCGGTTTCGGAAGCAACGGAAACCTGTCTGGTCAGATCAACTACGACAACCCCGATCTGAAATGGCAGTCTGACCGTCAGTACAACGTTGGTTTCGACGTAACTGCTTTCAGCAACAAACTTTCATTGACTGTTGACTATTTCAACAAAAAAACAACTGACCTGTTATTCCCTGTAACAGCTGACCCGAATGGTCCGATCTCCAGTACGATCAAATGGAGCAACCTGGATGGTTATGTAGAGAATAAAGGACTGGAAGTATCCGCTAACCTGGCTGTAGTGAATAAAAAAGATTTCGGATGGGATTTCGGTGTGAATGCCTCCTTCATCAAAAACCAGATGAAAGACCTGAGCGCACCGATCTACACAGGTACACTGAACGGACAAGGTATCACCGGTACCCTGGTTCAGACCCTGCAGAACGGTCTTCCGATCAATGCCTTCTGGACCCGTCGTTTTGAAGGAATGGACAAAGCAACCGGTCTGGCTATTTATACAGATGAGGGTAACGTGTTCTACAATGTAGGTAACCCCAACCCCACCACACTGCTTGGTATTTCTACCAGCGTACGGTATAAAAAACTGAACCTGGCGATCAATATGAACGGAGCAATGGGTCAGGATATCTACAACAACACCCTGAACAACGTAATCAACGTAGGTAGTATCAATGGTGGACGTAATATCGCGGTATCTGTATTCAGAGATCCGGTGAAAGAATCCTTCTCTAACCCCGTAACGGCTTCTTCCCGCTTCATTGAAAAAGGAAGCTACCTGAAGATGAGTAATGCCACCCTGAGCTATGCACTGGGTAACCTGGGTAAATCTATCCGGAACGCCAGCATGTTCATCACCGGTCAGAACTTATTTGTGATCACGAAGTTCTCTGGTTTTGATCCTGAGGTGAACGTGGACAAAGGAACGAATTTCGTACCCTCTGTTGGAATCGAGTATCAGCCTTACCCGACTCCGCGTACATTCACTGTAGGTATAAACTTCTCTTTATAAAAAGGACTCTTTAAAACTTTACATATGATACGTAAACTCTTTTTCTTACTCATTTTTTCTTCCGCGGTACTGCTTGGCTGTACCAAACTGGAACAAAAATTTGACGGAGAACTTACTTCCAGCCAGGTAAGTTCAGGCGGCAATACCAATACAGCCGCCCTGCTCTCCGGTTTATATAACTCCATGCAAGGCCTCTTCCAGGATCAGGCCGGTATCTATGCCCTTTGGGAAATGACTACCGACGAACTGATCGGTCCCACCCGCGGACCAGACTGGGATGATAACGGTGTTTGGCGCGTACTCCATGCCCAGAAATACGATGGAGAGAACCAGCGTATCGTGGATGCCTTCAAAAACCTGAACGGTATTGATTTCGGTGCCACGGACCTGCTGCGTTACAGCCCTACCACTCAGCAAAAAGCTGAAGCCCGCATGCTGCGTGCATTGGCTGACTTCATGCTACTGGATGGATGGGGACAAGTGAACTATCGTGAACCGGGTGAAAGTGTACTGACCCCTTCTAAAGTTCGTGTAGGTTCTGTTGCGCTTGACTATATCATCTCTGAACTGCAGGCGATCATTCCCGACCTTCCGAATGGCCCGGCTAAAATCGCGAACAAAAATGCAGCCCGTGTACTGCTGATGAAATGTTTCCTGAATAAAGGCGTATGGGCTACGAATGCATCCCGTCTTAATCCGACATTTGCAGCAGCCGATATGAACCAGGTGATCAGCCTGGCAGACCAGATCATCAATTCCGGTCTGTACAGTTTCTCTTCTAACTATTTCGACAACTTCGCACCTACAAATGGTACAATTGGTAGTGAAAATATCTTCACCCAGGAAAATATCGGTGGGGTACAGGCAGGTAACCTCCAGTCACGCTGGCGCTCTACCATGCACTACAACCAGAATCCTGGTGGATGGAATGGTTTTACCACACTCTCTGATTTCTACGGCAAGTTCGAAGCTGGTGATAAAAGAAGAGGTGTGAACTATCCCACTGCAGGTGCACCCCCGAACCCCGGAAACCGTCAGACGGTAGGTCTGTTCCTGGGTCAGCAATATGACCTCACAACTAATGCTCCGCTGCAGGACAGGACCGGCGCTCCGCTGGCTTTCACTGCTGCTGTAAAAAGTATTGAAGTAGGTTCTAATCTTGAAGTAACAGGTATCCGTGCTTACAAATACCCCATCGACTTTGTAAATACCGGTGCCGGTTCAATCGATAACGACTACGTTTACTTCCGTCTTGCAGATGTACTGCTGATGAAAGCCGAAGCCATCCTCCGTGGTGGTACAGGTACAGCAGCCGGTTCTTACGGCAGTACAGCTGTAGCCCTCGTAAACTCTGTTCGTACACACTCTTCCCGCGGTGCCAGTGCCCTGGCTTCCGTTACACTGGATCAGCTGCTGGACGAAAGAGCCCGTGAGCTGTATCTGGAAAGCTGGAGAAGACAAGATATGATCCGCTTTGGTAAATTCCTCGCTCCCTTCCAGGAGAAGAACTATACCAGCGATGACAAATACGTATTGTTCCCGATTCCCAACAGGTTCCTGGCCGTTAACCCGAACCTGACACAGAATCCCGGGTACTAAGGATTTTCAGAGCTAAGCAGTTAGCAATTTTAGCAATTACAAAAGCCATTTTCTAATGGCTTTTTTTTATGTATATACCTCATCTAAATTCAACGAATAGGGCCTTCAGCAGTTAAAATATGGTACATTTGAAATTCACTTTTTCACCAATGACGCATCCCCTGCTTCGCCATACAGCTATTTTTCTCAGCTTCGGATTATTACTTATTGCCTGCAGCAAAAAAAAGCAGACCGATACCTTGTTCACCAAACTGGAAGATACCGGTATTCAATTCAATAATATAGTGATCGACGATTCGCTGGAAAACAGTTTCTATTACCGGAATTATTACAATGGGGGTGGTGCAGGCATCGGCGATATCAACAACGATGGCCTGGCTGATGTATTGCTGACCAGCAATATGGGCGTGAATAAATTGTACCTGAATAAAGGCGGGATGAAGTTTGAAGACATTACTGCTAAAAGCGGAATGCGGCAGGACAGTATGTGGAGCACCGGCGTTTTATTCGTGGACATCAATAATGACGGATGGCTCGATATCTATATCTGTAATGCAGGCCATATGGAAAACGGCAACCGACGGAATAAACTCTATATCAATCAGCATGACCTGACATTCACCGAAGAAGCCGCGAAATACGGTCTGGATATAAAAGCCTATAGTACCCAGGTTTCTTTTTTTGATTATGATCTGGATGGGGATCTCGATTGCTTCATGATCAATAACAGCCCGATGCCGATCAATAACCTCGGCTATGAAAACAAGCGCGACCTGCCCGATCATCAATGGCCGGTAGCTGAATTCTTCAAGGGAGGAGGGGATCATTTATACCGGAATGATAATAATAAATTCATTGAAGTGACACAGGCTGCCGGTATCCATGGCACCCTGGTGAGTTTCGGTCTGGGTGTGGCTATCAGCGATGTGAACAATGATGGCTATCCCGATGTGTTCGTGGCCAATGATTCCTACGAGCGGGACTACCTCTATATCAACCAGGGTAACGGCACTTTTAAGGATGAAATGGAAGACTGCATTGAGCAGAACAGCTTTTCTTCCATGGGGGTGGATGTAGCTGATGTGAACAATGATGGCTATCCCGATCTCTTCACCACCGATATGTTGCCCGGTGATGATTACCGGTTAAAAACACTCGGAGCCTTTGATAATATCGATCTTTATAATACACGGATACGTAATGGCCTTTACCGCCAGTTCATGAAGAACTGCCTGATGGTGAATAACCGCAAAGGGGAATTCATTGAAGCTGCCAACTTCAGTGGGGTACAGGCGACTGACTGGAGCTGGGGTGCTCTTTTTCTCGATGCAGATAACGATGGCCTGAACGATATTTTTGTCTGTAATGGTATCAATCACGATGTGACCAATCTCGATTTCATGGAGTTTTTTGCCAACGATATCATCAAGAACATGGTGATCTCCGGGCAGAAGCAAAGTATTGATTCCGTATTAAAACACATTCCCATTTTTCCCATGCCCAATAAGGCATTCCGCAATACCGGCAATCTTTCCTTTACGGATGCCGGAGAATCATGGGGCTTTATGGAGCCTACGTTCTCCAATGGTGCGGCCTACGGGGACCTGGACAATGATGGCGACCTGGACCTTGTGATCAATAACCAGAACCAACCCAGTTTTGTTTATCGCAATAACAGCCGCGAACAAACCGGTAATAATTATGTGGCCCTGAACATTAAGGGTCGTAAGGGAAATGAGTTCGCGATCGGTACCAAGATCAAAGTCTATGCGGGCGATCAGCTCTTCTTCCGTGAATTGGTACCCAGCCGTGGCTTTCAGTCGAGCGTGGATTATAAGCAAGTAATCGGTGTGGGTAAGGTGGCAAAGATCGATTCGGTAGAGTTGATCTGGCCTGACAGAACCTACTCCCGTTTTTACGATATTAAACTGAATCAGCTACGTGAATTGCAGCAACCTGCCCAACCCGGTCCGCTCGCTTATAGCAATGTAACTGAACAACCCTTGCTCCTTATCGATTCCACCGGTATGGAAAAGCATGTGGAAGATGACTATACCGATTTTTACTTTGAACGTAACCTGCCAGCACAATTGTCGAAAGAAGGTCCGGCCATGGCATCCGGTGATATCAATGGCGATGGACTGGAAGACATTTTCATAGGAGGGGGTAAGGGACAGGTGGCCCAGGTGTACGAGCAAACAGCCAATGGCCGGTTCATACAAAAAGAACAACCTGTTTTTAAACTCTATGCGGATTTTGAAGATGTGGCGGCCTGTTTGTTTGATGCAGATAAAGATGGGGACCTTGATCTCTTTATCGGAGCCGGTGGGAACAATATGGAAAAAGGAAGCCGCGAAGCCCAGCACCGGCTATTTAAAAATGATGGCAAAGGAAATTTCTCCATTGATGTCAGTGCCTTCCCCGGCAATGATATGAATATTGCAATAGCTATTAACTACGATTATGATGGTGATGGAGATGAAGACCTCTTTGTCGGCAGCCGAAGTGTCCCCTATCAGTATGGCTCAAATCCGCAAAGTTATCTGTACAGCAATGACGGACAGGGACATTTTACGGATGTGACCCCGCAACTCAATGCCGGTCTTTCCAATAAAGGCATGATCACCGGGGCTTCCTGGACCGATATGAATGGCGATGGGTCAAAAGAACTGGTCATAGTGGGTGAATGGATGACGCCGGTGATCTATCAGTACAACAAAACAAAGAATCAACTGGAGGAATGGAAACAGACCGGACTGGATAACCTGTACGGCTGGTGGCAGACGGTTAAATGTGCTGACCTGAATGGCGATGGCAAACAGGATATGGTGCTGGGTAATATCGGCGAGAATTTCTATCTGCGTCCGGATCTGCAGCACCCGGTGAAACTATGGCTGAATGATTTTGATAAAACCGGCACCATGGATCATTTCCTGACCCGTCATGTAGATGGTCGCGATGTACCGGTATTCCTGAAACGGGAGATCACGGATCAGTTTCCTGCCTTAAAAAAAGAAAACCTGCTCCATAGTGAATATGCGAAGAAAGATATTCAGGGTCTGTTTGGAAAAGAACTCCTGAAGACAGCCAGTCAGCGCAATTTCAACTACTGCCGCACAGTGATCGCCTGGAATGAGGGGAATGGTAAGTTCAGGACGGAGGAACTGCCTTACTGGATACAGCTGTCCAGTGTGAATGCGGTGGAACTGGCCGATGTAAATGGCGACCGGCAACCCGATCTTGTTATGGGTGGTAACCGCTTTATCTACCCGCCGCAGTTTGGCCGGCTGGATGGCAGTTACGGACAGGTTCTGATCAATGAAGGAAAAGGAAAATTCAGGTATATCGGTAATAAAGAATCCGGCTTACGGATCAAAGGAGAAATACGGGCAATCCGGTCGGTACGCCTGAATGGCTCCGACAAACTGGTCTTTGCGTTGAATAGTGAGAAACCGGTCTGCTACCGGCCCCTGAAATAAACGGATCGTTCAAACTGCCATGCGGAAGTATAGTTTATTCATCATATGGTTGCCCCTGCTGTGCCTGCTTAATTCCTGC
>Ga0268298_10004666_pt1 | contig 13252 bp, 8 predicted proteins | sample WWTPWeurt_MetaG_FD_194462 | JGI IMG/M metagenome (GOLD analysis project Ga0268298, IMG submission 194462) | Activated sludge microbial communities from WWTP in Nijmegen, Gelderland, Netherland - WWTP Weurt | ecosystem: Engineered > WWTP > Aerobic digester > Activated sludge | place: Netherlands... | reverse complement strand
GGCGAGGGCTACGGCCCGTGGACCATGGGCGACGACGACGCCATGCTGGCCATCGTCAATTCGGCCAATGTAGCCTGCGGCGGCCACGCCGGCGACCCGGACGTCATGCGGCGGACGCTGCGCCTGGCGCGGGAACATGGCGTTTCGATCGGCGCCCACCCGAGCTACCCCGACCTGCGCAACTTCGGTCGCCGCGCCATGTCGTTGGCGCCGGCGGAAATGGAGAACCAGCTTGCCGCGCAAATCGGCGCCCTGATGGGCATCGCCGCCATGGAGGGTATTCGCGTCAGCCATGTCAAACCGCACGGCGCGCTGAACAACCAGGCCTGCGTCGATCGCGCGCTGGCCGACACCATCTGCCGCACAGTCCGTGCCATCGACCCGGCCCTGATCCTGCTGGCGCCCGCCGCCTCGCAACTGGTCGCCGCCGGGCATGCCGCCGGCCTCTCGGTGGTCGAGGAGATCTTCGCCGATCGCGCCTACCTGCCCGATGGCCAACTGGTGCCCCGCTCGCAACCCGGTGCCATGGTCCACGGCGCTGCCGCCTGCCTCGCCCACGTGCTGAAAATGCTCGACGCCGGGGCGCTGATCGCAACCGACGGCACCCGCATCCCGACGCCGATCGGCAGCATCTGCGTCCATGGCGACAGTCCCGGTGCCATAGAGGTGGCGCGCCATCTGCGCCGGGAATTGGCGGCCATCGGCTACGCAAGCGTCCCCTTGCCCGCGCTTGCGACCGGAAACTGACGGTTACAATCGCATCATGAACACTCCCCTCTTGCGCGGCAGCGAGCTGCGCGAACTCGAAACGCGTCACGGCGATGCCCGGCCACCGCTGATGGAACGCGCCGGCCATGCCGCGGCCGGATATGCCCGGCAATTGCTGAAGGGAAGTCGCGCGCCGGTGTTGATCCTGGCCGGCCCCGGCAACAACGGTGGCGATGCGCGGGTCATGGCGCGCGTCCTCAGGCAACAGGGCATCGCGGTGGCTCTCGTTGGCCCCGGCGATGCAGTCCCGGCCGGCAAGTACGGGCTGGTAGTCGACGGCCTGTTCGGCATCGGCCTGGCTCGACCCATTCAAGGCGCCTGGGCCGAACTGGTCACGCGCATCAATGCTTTTCCCGGGCCGGTGCTGGCGCTTGACATTCCCAGCGGCCTCGATGGCGATACCGGGCGCGTCCTGGGCATTGCAGTGCGCGCGACGCATACGCTGAGCTTCATCGGCGGCAAGCCGGGGCTATACACGCTGGACGGGCCGGACCACTGCGGCGAGGTCAGCGTCGTCGACCTCGGACTGCGTCTTGACGGCTTCCCGGGTGCCCTGCTCTCCGTCGATGATTTCCGTTCCTGCCTCAAGCCGCGCCCGCGCAACAGCCACAAGGGCAGCTTCGGCTCGCTGGCGGTGATCGGTGGCGCCACGGGCATGACCGGCGCGGCGCTGCTGGCGGGACGCGCAGGGCTCAAGCTCGGCGCCGGCCGGGTCTTTGCCGGCCTGCTGCACGCGCTTGCCGTCGATCCGCTGCAAGCGGAACTCATGCTGCGTTCGCCGGACGACGCGCTGGCGCAGGCCACGACCGTCGTGGTCGGGCCCGGTCTCGGTGTTTCCGACGCAGCCATGGCGATTCTTCGCCGTGTCGCCGGCGCCGACTTTCCGCTAGTGATCGATGCCGACGCACTCAACCTGCTGGCGGTCCGACCGGTACTGGCCGCCCATGTGGCCCGCCGCTCGGCAGCAACGATCATCACCCCGCATCCGGCGGAGGCCGCGCGCCTGCTCGCGACCAGCGTCGAGGCAGTCCAGGCTGACCGTGTCGGCGCCGCGCTGGAACTGGCGCAGCACTTCAAGGCCCATGTCGCGCTCAAGGGCTGCGGCACGGTCGTTGCCCACCCCGACGGCCGCTGGCGCATCAACGCCACGGGCAATCCCGGCCTGGCCTCGGGCGGCAGCGGCGACGTGCTATCCGGCATGGCCGGCGCGCTGCTGGCACAGGGTTGGTCGGCCGCCGCCGCTCTTAGTGCTGCCGTCCATCTGCACGGCGCAGCCGCCGACGAACTGGCCGCCAGAGGCGACGGCCCGATCGGCATGACCGCCGGCGAACTGATTTCCGTCGCACGCAGCCAGCTAAATCGACTGATCCACGCGAATGCCTGACCGCCGCAAGGTCGGCTTCGCCGTGCTGCTGATGCTTGGCGCGACGCTGTGCTTCGCCGCGCTCGATGCGACGTCCAAGCACTTGTCGAAAACCTACCCGATCCCGATGATGGTCTGGGGCCGCTACACCTTCCACTGTCTGATGATGCTGATCTTTCTGGCGCCTTCGATGCGCCTGCAACTGATCGCGACCACCCGCCCGCGTGCCCAGATCACGCGCGCATTGATGCTGGTCGGCACCACGGGCTTTTCCATGGCCGGTTTTTCCATGATGCCGCTGGCCGAAAGCACCGCTTTCCTGTTCGTCACCCCGCTCGTCGTCGTCATCCTGTCGCACTGGCTGCTCAAGGAGTCGATCACCGGCCTTCACTGGATCGCTGTCGTTGCCGGGTTCTGCGGCGCGCTGCTGATCGCCCGTCCCGGTGGCGCACTAAATCTGGAGGGCATCTTCTGGATGTCGCTGGCCGCGGCCTGCTATGCGATCTACCAGATCCAGACGCGGCAACTATCGCCGACCGAGAACACCGTCACCATGCTGTTCTACACCGCCCTGGTCGGCACCGTGTCGATGACGCTGGCGGCTCCGCTTTACTGGGGCGGCCCGATGCCCGGCTGGATCGATGCGGCGCTGATCGCTTCGCTTGGGCTGTATGGCGGTACCGGCCACCTGATGCTGACCCGCGCCTTCCGCTACGCCAACGCCTCCTTCCTCTCGCCCTTTCTCTACGCCCAACTGATCTGGGCGGGGCTGCTCGGTGCATTGTTCTACCAGCATATTCCCGACCTGCTATCGGTGACCGGCATGGTCGTGATCGTCGCCAGCAGCCTCTCCATCGCGCTTGCCGAACGCATGCGGCGTCAAGCCTGATAGAGTAAGCCTGCCGCATCGTTCTCCGGAGGACGCCCATGTTGCAGAGCCTCGACCGAATCATTCCGCAGCGCTACCACGCTTGGGCCCTGTGCGCCCTGCTGGCCGGCGCCTGCCTGCTGCTGTTGCCGTTCTCCGGCCTCTGGCTGTGGCCGGGTCTGGTCTTCGGCGCCCTGACACTGGTCGGCCTCGTCGATTACCTCCAGCCGCGCCAGGCCATCCGCCGCAACTATCCGGTGCTGGCGCATTTCCGCTTCTTCTTCGAATACATCCGCCCCGAGATCCGCCAGTACTTCATCGAAGCCGATTCCGAGGAACTGCCCTTCTCGCGCGCCCAACGCTCGATCATCTACCAGCGCTCGAAGCAGGCGCTGGACAAGCGTCCCTTCGGCACCCAGCTCAACCTCTACGAACCGCATTACGAATGGATCAACCACTCGATCGCCCCCGTGCGCATCGAAAGCCACGACTTCCGCATCGACGTCGGCGGTCCCGCGTGCGCCAGGCCCTACTCCGCCAGCGTCTTCAACATCTCGGCGATGAGCTTCGGCGCCCTGTCCGCCAACGCCATCCTGGCGCTCAACGAGGGCGCCCGCCGCGGACACTTCTTCCATGACACCGGCGAGGGTTCGATCTCGCGCTACCACCGGCAGAACGGCGGCGACCTGGTGTGGGAAATCGGCAGCGGCTATTTCGGCTGCCGCGATGCCAACGGCAAGTTCGACGGCGCACGCTTCGCCGAGAATGCCGCGCCCGACCAGGTCAGGATGATCGAGGTCAAGCTTTCGCAAGGCGCCAAGCCCGGCCATGGCGGCGTCCTGCCCGGCGCCAAGGTCTCGCCCGAAATCGCCGAGGCGCGCGGCGTCCCGGTCGGCGAGGACTGCATCTCGCCGCCCAACCACTCGGCCTTTGCGACGCCGATCGAGTTGCTCGAATTCATCGCCCGCCTGCGCGAACTCTCCGGCGGCAAGCCGGTCGGCTTCAAGCTCGCCATCGGCCATCCCTGGGAATGGTTCGCCATCGTCAAGGCCATGCTGCAGACCGGCATTGCGCCCGACTTCATCGTCGTCGACGGCGGCGAGGGCGGCACCGGCGCCGCACCGCTGGAATTCACCGACCATGTCGGCGCGCCGCTGCGCGAAGGCCTGATGCTGGTGCACAACACCCTGGTCGGCGTGAACCTGCGCCACCAGGTCAGCATCGGCGCCTCGGGCAAGATCGTCACCGCCTTCGACATGGCGCGCACCATCGCCACCGGCGCCGACTGGTGCAATTCCGCCCGCGGCTTCATGTTCGCGCTGGGCTGCCTGCAGGCGCAGACCTGCCACACCGGCCACTGTCCGACCGGCGTCACCACCCAGGATCCGGCGCGCATGCGGGCGCTCGACGTCGGCGACAAATCCTCGCGCGTGCACCAGTTCCATCGCAACACGCTTATCGCGCTGAAGGAGATGCTCGGCGCGGCGGGACTCGGCCACCCGCGGGAACTCGGGCCGGAACACGTCATCCGCCGCGTCTCGGCCACCGACGTGCGTTCGCTCGCCAGCCTGCACCACTGGGCGCGCCCCGGCGAACTGCTCGCCGGCGTCCCCGACCATCCGGTGTTCAAGGTGTTCTGGGATGTCGCGCGCGCCGACAGTTTCGAGGCGCCGGCGACCACGCTGAGCCTGCGCGGCGCAAAAACCCGTTGAAGCCGCGATGCTAGAATCGGCGGCGTAAAAACCAGCTACCCGAACATCATGGACCTGCCCCTCCAGCTCGCCGCCGAAGTACAGCGCAACGTGCTTGCCGCCCTGGCCGAAGACATCGGCGGCGGCGACCTGACCGCACTGCTGAGCCCGGGTGACAAGCGCTCGCAGGGCACCGTCGTCAGCCGCGAGGACGCAGTTCTGGCCGGTACGGCATGGTTCGACTCCTGCTTCCGACGACTCGATCCCCTTACCGAGATTCGCTGGAACATGCGCGACGGCGACACCATCGGCGCCGGCGAGGTCGTTTGCGAGATCGAAGCCAACACCCGCACCCTGCTCACCGCCGAGCGCGCCGCGCTGAATTTCCTGCAACTGCTCTCGGCCACGGCCACCGTCACGCGGCTCTACGTCGATGCCATCGCCGGCACCGGCGCGCGCATCGTCGACACGCGCAAGACCCTACCCGGCCTGCGCCTGGCACAGAAATACGCCGTCACCTGCGGCGGCGGCAGCAACCACCGCCTCGGTCTCCATGACGGCATCCTGATCAAGGAAAACCACATCATGGCCGCCGGCGGCATTACCGCCGCGCTGGAGCAGGCGCGCGCCATCGGCCGCGGCGACGTCTTCATCCAGATCGAGGTCGAGACCCTGGAACAGCTCGCCGAAGCCCTCGACGCCGGTGCGAAGATGATCCTGCTCGACAACATGGACCTGCACCAGATGCGCCAGGCCGTCGGCCTCACCGCCGGCCGCGCCGAACTCGAAGCCTCCGGCGGCGTCAGCCTGGAAACCGTGCGCGCCATCGCCGAAACCGGCGTCGATCGGATATCGATCGGAGGCCTGACCAAGAACGTGCGCGCCATCGACCTCTCGCTGCGGCACAGCGAGGGCTGATCCGCTATAATTCGCGCCCTGCCGCAATGGCAGGAACCAGCAGGAATCCGCGGAGAGGTGGATGAGTGGTTTAAGTCGCACGCCTGGAAAGCGTGTTTAGGATAATATCCTAACGAGGGTTCGAATCCCTCCCTCTCCGCCAAACACCTTGATTTTTAGGGCTATTTGGAAAAATCATCCACGAGGTGGCAGATCCTAGCAGAAGCAAAACAGCCGACGAAAGTCGGCTTTTTTATTTTCTACTGCCCCGAGAAAGCCCCGAATGTCCCTAATAGGACTTGGCTGTTTGCCTCGAATCTGCCCCGAATCAAGACTGGCGGATATCTACCTCCGCCCGATGATCCTTGCCCTCGCACCAGCATTTCAATCAATCAAGCCGAATAGTTCGGGGCTCTCAGTTGCACCATCCCGGTTCTTGATCGGCTTTGGATCAGCATCCATGGCCGATGCACCTCGCACCCATCTCAAATCGCTGCCCTGTTTTGCTTTCCATACCGGTGGGGCGCCAATTACCTAGTTTTACGATGAGGCTCCCCTAATTGCTGGATTGCTGTATGAGCGAGAGCACTGATCTGGCACGACTCATGGCTACATAATGCATTGCCAGATTCTGACTACCTTTCGTCGGAGGCGGAAGATCGGTGACGATGATGGCTTCATTTTCGAGTCCCTTGAAATTCGCGATCTCAGCAAAACTGGTTTTTGCACTGGGGAAATTCCTCAGCGAATATTCGTCAAGCGTCACGATCTCATGTCTGATTTTTTCTGGCAGCAAGGCAACGCAGGAATCTCCGACAGGATAAGGTGACAAAATCGTAACATCGCCTGGTGATATGCCTCCATGGTCAATGAGCTCAACGAGTTCAATTGCCAGAAGCTTAGCGGATTCCTCTTTTGACGCACTGATCATCTCCCGAATTTTCGGTCCAACTCCTGCCCCCCTCGTTCCCATGTCTGCGCCAAGTGACGTCTGCACTTTATCCAAGATGATGCGAGTGTTTCGACAGTTGGTACGCAAAGGCACTTGCATGGGGTGTATGGATGCCAAGTAATCCATAGCCTCCTGATCGAACATTCCGAACAAGCCTGATTGATTATTGATGTCATGAAATATGCACCAGCGACCGTCGATTAACCCTCCGTTTAATACAGAATCCAGGCAATCGAGGCTAGCCATATCAAATATGTCTTGGCCTTCATCAACTATCACCCCGTCGAAGCTATCTAACCCTTGGCGTCGGCACGCATTTCGAACAGCACTCACCAGCGAAACCGTTAGTTTTGGAATAGAAAACCTTGCGTCCAGATAGTTCTTCAGCCATGGAGAGCGACATACCAGCGCAATATTCATGCCTTCCGCTGCCCAGCGACGGGCTAACTCCAGCGCCAGAAAGGTCTTGCCGGTTCCGGCTCCCCCCGAGCAAAGGACCCGGCGATTGGCCGCGACGACATCCACCATTGCCATCTGGTCTTCCGTCAATGTGGCAATGCATTCCTCTGCACCAAGCGCCTGTGCATGTAACGGAGTGGCTGCCTCGAACTCTGGTCGTAAGTAATGGCGTAATTCTTTGAGCGCAGGGGCAGTTGGATGCCGATGGCCGCCATCCTTGCTTCTCCAGTACTGGAACAATTTTTCTAACCAGCGCTCGATATCTTTGTAGCACCGTGCATCAGCCACGGTTTTGGTATCCCACTCCGCACCTGACACGGCCCACTCGCAATCCGGGAAAATGACGCCATAGCCGATCGAAAACTGTGCCAGCACCCGATCAGGGAGATTAGCGCGCAAATTGGTCATCAGTCCGTGGAGGGCAGATTCAGCCTGCTTGAATGGTCCTTCATTGGACTCGGTAACATCGCTATACCGGTTGGTGTACTGCCAAATGCCGTTATGACAACCGACCCGACCACCCTTCACCTCAAGAACGAATATCCCATGAGGGCAGCAGACCAGAAAATCTATCTCTCCGAAGCGCTTGTAGGCATGACGTGTCAGATTGAGAGAGTGATATGCTGTGAAAACTCCATCTTGCTCGTTGGCAAAGGCCGCACGCAATCGGTCGAAAACGCGTTTCTCTGCCTGGCTGTGCGTGCCATGCGGCGTGTCTGGAATCATGCGCATAGCTGTGCGTTCACGCCTTCAGCAGATCACGAACCTTGCGATCCTGCTTGTCGGAAATTGGCATGCTCGCTAGCGCACCAAGAAATTGCTCGCGATCTACCTCGGTTGCCACTGCTTTGGCCTCGCCTGCAACGATGATGTGCATCCCGCCGCCATCGACAACCAGCCGATAGTCGCCCTTGCCCAGGCTAACTCGGGTCTGAATACAGCCCCATTTGCATTCCCGCGCCAGCACCAACGCAGCCTCTTTCTGAGCTACGCTCCAGCCTTTTGGGCCAAGCAAAAACAACTCACGCAGTGGCAAGGGCCTGGATGGTGGCGATCCGAGGTTAAGGCCGGTACTGGCCATGCGATGAGCCATTGCTGCCATACGGTGCAAAATGGCGGCTTGAGAACCGGGGAAGTTGCGCAATTGAAGCGGTAGCCCCAGCCAACCATCCCGGGCAGCGAACAGAATTGCAGCGGCGATGAGATCCGATTCTGTCAGCAGTGGATGTTTAAACGACAGCAGGTCGGTGCATTTCTCCCGCAGAAAAAACAGCGTCATGACGCGCGAGAAAGATTTCGGATGGCGCTCGAAGATTTCAGTAATCGTGCTGTCGGTGAAACTAGCGATGGTCCGCAGGTCATTAACTAACTTTACCAATGCAAGCTTCATCCGTTCGTCCATACCCTCGCCTGCCGATCCCATATAGTCGAGCACAGCATCTCGCGGCGTGGATGGATCATCGGAAAACCGGCATGCCGCCACCTTCATGACTACGCCCCAAAATAACCGGTTCGAAATATCGCCAGTATCGATCCCTTGACCTGTCTGCATCCACGTCCATAGTGGTGAAATCAGCGGATCAGTCATTGATTGCGCGACATCTGCCTCTGCATCAAAAGCCAACTGACAGGCACGCATGCCCGATTCGCCAATATTGCCCAGATGTAACAACATCGCCATGACCGCGCCAGCTGCGAAAGGTGCATCAAGGACAAACTCATTCGTGGGAATGTCAATGCCGGATGGTGGCCAATGCCATCCGCTGGCTTTTGAGAAGGTGGGGCCACTAACTTCCCGCTTAAAATCCAACAGCGGCACATTCCCGAAATCCCGGGCATCAGCCTCGCATGTCGCTTTGTTGTCGCTCGACTGGAAAGCGATGGAAGTTACCCAATTAACAGGCAGCGGAGCCGGAATAAGCAAAACCTGTTCACTGCCATCCAACCCATCGGGAAAACTGACTTCTTTCGCCCCCCCTTCCGAGTCGATGGCCATCACATTTCCCTGCATAGAGGCCAAATTCATTGTGACAATGCATGGGATGAGGTGATTGCGTTCGCTGACGGAATAGGCAATGGCAGCCTTGGGAACATCATTCGCAAAAACAGGGATCCAGCCAGGATAAGCTGCCAGCGTGTCTTGGTAATACTTTTTGCCAAACCCCTTGGGTGGCATGACCAAACCAGCGGCCAGCATGTACAGAAGATTCAAATGGTTGCTCACCAACAACCAGCGTGTCGCCGCCTTGGTTGAGGGTGCAGGGCTAGCTGTGCTAAAAAGATCCGTGTTGGGTTCCATTACTTACGCTCCAGAATTTCTGTGTCTTGCGGGAGGATGGCATCGACAGGGCAATGCTTGTCGGCCTCTTTCAGCATAATGACCATCTCTTTGGCGCGGGCGACCATGACGTAGAAAAGGCGTTTTGTTTGATCCTGATTTTGGGCATTGCAAAAATGCTGATTGATGTCCGTTAGAAATACCGTATCAAATTCGAGCCCCTTGCATGACTGGGCATTGATCACCATGATCCCGCCTTCATTGAACTGCAATGCCGGGTTTTCGCCACTTTTGTAGGTTTCGACGCGTGGATGCCCGTTGTCGAGTTGAACATTGGCTGTCTTAAGAGCTTGATAGTACTTATTCCGAACATCATTGAACTTGTCTTTGTTTTGCGTTATGACGCCGTATAACTTGCTCGGATTCACGTCTGCATTTTTTAATATTTTTTCAATAATTGCCTGGAATTTTTCCTCTGCATATTCATAAAGCAATGGGCGGATGGCGGACGGTCTATTTGGAAGTGCTGGCGGGGGGCTGGCGGGGTCACCTGTATAGAATTCGCGCGCCAAGCGAGCTATGGGGTGGGAATTTCTGTAGTTATCTTGTAGCTCAATGACATCATTGGGTGCAATGCCCAGACCATTCTGGATTTCCTGCCTTGTGCTGTTCTGGCCAGGGACAATTTGTTGGTTCTGGTCGGCAACCACATAGACGTTTTCAAACCCCAGATTGAAAAGTGCCTGATAGAACTCAGGCGGCATGTCCTGCCCCTCGTCGATGATAAGAAACGGATGTTTTGCACCCCCAAGAAGGGGTAAAGCAGCGATGATTTCTGATGTACGAACCCAGTCAATCTCTTGCCAACCGTTTCCATTTGGGGGGAGCTTAGGCATGGACTCTCCCGATGCTGCTTTGAAAATACTTGCGAACCAACTTTGCCACTGTTGGCTGCACAACTCAATTCCAAACAACTGTCGACTCGCTTGGTTCAAAAGCTTGTTGTAAACGAGGAAAACATAGTCATCCTTGTCCTGCTGATGCCGTCTTGAACGCAGCAGGGCGAGTACCGATTTCCCCGTACCGGGGCCGCCGATAATGAGGTGTTGCCCCTGTTTTGGCAGAGCACGAGCATCCTCCTGCTCCTTGCTGAGGTCTTGAATGCCTGGCAGATTGAATTCGCGCTTTGCCATGTCCCAGCCTTACAACCTACTCAGAAATGCTGGCATACCTGTTGCGACATCACCTTTGATGAACATCCGATCCAGCAATACATTGCCGTAAGCGCAACTCGGCTCGGGTATCAATGCGCAGGCGTGACAGGCGGCGCGATTGAGCAGGCTGGGCCCTTGGCCGCCATGTTCAGAACACACCGGGTCAAGTGAGCACCATTCTGCATGGTCAAATACGCTGGACAGAAGGAGCAAAAACCGCTCCGGTGTGGCAAGTTCGGCAAGCCCGCCCAAAGAGCCCACTATATCTGGCACCGCCACATAGACCAGAATGCCCGACATGGGCAACTTGCCTGCGGTGCAGTAGATGCGCTCTTTCAGTGAAGCCGCCGGGTAGCCTGCCTCGGTCTCCAGTTGCCGGATCAATAGATGTGCGAGTGTGTGCAGCAGCAGGAAACGCGGGGTGACGATGATCTCGGGGTCAAATCGCAAGCCGGTGGCAGCAAAGCGGCGCTGGAAGTCATTTGAACGCTCGCTGAGGGTCGGGTGAGATTCCCATCGACTCAGCAAATCTTCGTCCAAGCTGAAAAACACGCCTTCCCCGTAGAGTTCGAGTGCGGGGAGCCAAGAGCTCTCGCCAACGATGTCTGGCAGCACCAAGGTTCCACCCATGCGCTGGAAACCTTTCAGCACCATGATTTCCTTGAGGCGGTTGACGGCGATGAGTTGGCTCACCGCTGCGATGATCCGAGCTGGTTTTGTGCCAGCTAAACTCCCGATCATGGCCTTCCAGGAACAGGTGTGATGGTGCGTAACGAAGTCTTCGTCATCCGCTACGTCCGGCATCTCGTCGCACAAGGCCTGATATTCGTTTTCGAGCAGGATTCCTTGCGTGATATTTTGCCCATAGAGTGGGTAACCCTTGCCGATCTCTTTCAGGGCATCTTCGATCTGCGGGATGGAACAGCGCAATTCGCTGGCGATTTTGTTCATCGCGCTATTTCTCGCAAGCGGGTATTTAGCCTGCTCGATCAGCTTCAGTTTTGGGGAGCTTGAATACAGACGATCAACGACCGAACCCTTGCGTATGCGCGATTCAGGCGGGATGACCAGAGCATTGCGCGTCTGCGGAGCATGTACGCGTGCATCATTGATTTCCAGCACCGTAGCCATGCTATCGGTAGCGTCTGCATCTTCTTTTATCCAGGGTTGTTGACGTGTCTTGCCAAAAGGAATTTGGAGGCCATCACCGAAATCGCTTGTGGCATTGCATCTTTCACAACGCAACTGACGACCGGAGGCACCCTTGTCAATCAAGCGCAGATAAGGCTCGTTCCAGTCCGCGCGGCACTGTTGCTGATTCTGCGCGCCCTTGCCTTCCTTTGGATGTGCAAGAAAATGCCAAGGCACATCGGCCATATGACCATCAACGTGAATCAACGCCCACGGTGCTTGCTCAAGCTGCGGCTTATTTTGGCATTTCTTCGGATCACTTTCCTGGCAGCGTGATTTTTCACCCTGTGACAGCCCTCTCCATGGCTTGTAGTGCAGCAGACCACAGGATGGGCAACGCATCCAGGATGGGAAGCGTTGCGCGGGCACACACTCCCCCTCGACTCGGCCGGTATCTAGCGCTTTCGCGACAGGAGGTTCTCGCAGTTCCTGATTAATACCCAGTGCAGAGCGAACGCCATCCACGTAACGAATAGGCTCGCCAGCAGGTTTCCCGTTCTTGTCCGTCCATTCGCGAATATCTTTGACGGTCATCAGGTAATCAGGGCCGCGCACAATGGCACCCACCGAACAATGACGTAGCAGGTGCGATAGCCGAACGGGGATTAACTCGGTTTTCTTGCTCATAGTGGCTTTAGCAAACCGGTATTTTCGACGTTGCGCATGGACTGGAGTGTTGGCCACAGCCCTTTGATCTGATCGTCGTGGTTGTGGAGAAGACGATTAGCGGCCTTGTCCTTATCGGGCGCTTGGTAATTCAACTGGATTTTCGAAACATGGCAGTGTGCCGCTTCCGCGTGCCATTGCTCGACTAAGAGGTCGATATGAGAAGCAGTCTCCGCAGCGCGTTGAGGGTCAGCCTGTTTGCAGCGCTGCTTTAGTGCCTCGACAATTTTCTTCACATAATCATGGGCTGAACTGAACTTCCCTGCTTGGTCGTTGGACCGCAGATAGTGATCAGCATGCCGGATAGCAATCACCAGTGCTGCATGCAGAGCGCGGGTGCGTGCTTGATAGGTGTAGGGGGTGACGCTGGTGGGCTCTACGAAACGGTAAAAGGCTTCGTGATAAGGGCGGAAACTTTCGTAATGCGACAGACTGCGCGCCTGATCGCGATAATAGTTGGCAAACACCAAGCCGGGCACCTCGCTCCGCCCGACCCGGCTGCTCGCCTGAATGTATTCCGCCGTGGTCAGCGGTTGGCCGTTGACTATCATCAGGGCGAGACGAGCGACATCCAGCCCGACAGAAACCATGTTGGTGGCCAGCACGGTATCGAGGCATTCCGGGCTGTCGCGGAGTTTTTCCAGACGGGAAAAAGTATTGGCATTTTCTTCCGCGCTGGAAATACTCGTAAGTTGTGCAATGCGTGCGGCGAGCCGCGTGATCGGCTCTTTCGCTTCTTGCTTGCGCTCTTCGTTAAGTCGCCTGACAACATCACGCACATCGATATTGAATGCATTGTGACTGTTGCCCACACCCTTTAAACTGCCGTGATAGACCACCTGAGTCCACCAGGCATCGAGCAGTTCGGCTCGATCTTCCTGTCCAAATTCAAAGATCACCTCGGG
>Ga0268298_10004665_pt1 | contig 13253 bp, 13 predicted proteins | sample WWTPWeurt_MetaG_FD_194462 | JGI IMG/M metagenome (GOLD analysis project Ga0268298, IMG submission 194462) | Activated sludge microbial communities from WWTP in Nijmegen, Gelderland, Netherland - WWTP Weurt | ecosystem: Engineered > WWTP > Aerobic digester > Activated sludge | place... | reverse complement strand
CTGCATACGCCGAGCTCTGGTTCACGGAAAAAACCTGGCCTGAATTTTCAGCTGCAGACGTCGATGCAGCGGTGGCTGAATTCATGCGCCGCAAGCGCAAATTCGGTGGCTTGTAATTCACCGCAAACAAATAGAACGCAAGACACCCGTTGCGTTGGCGACGGCAGCGTCAGAAGCCGAAGATCTCTTTGAGCTTCGCAGCCGGATCACTTTCTTGCATAAACCCGGTTCCCATAAGAACCGCGTCAAAATGCTGCGGCAACGCGAGCAACTGGTCACGCGCCGTGCCCATGGTCAGCGAAGTCGAGCCATAACCCGATTCGGCAACAAGCACCAGATCGCGGCGCCGGGTCTCGGGTATTAATTCTGCAAGCCTTTCTGCACGCGTCATATCGATCTCGAGCGTGTGCAGATTGCGGTTGTTGATACCCAAAATGCGGATATCAAGCGCAAGCGCGCGCTCTAACTCTGTTTCTGTCAGCACTTCGACGAGGGGCTCCATACCGAGAGCGCGGCCGTGCGCAATAAACGCTGAAAGTTCGGCGTCAGTGAGTGAGGCGACGATGAGCAAGAAACTGTCTGCCCCGGCGGCGCGGGCCTCATCGATCTGCTTGCGGTCGACGATAAAATCTTTTCTGAGTAAAGGCAACCGGGTCAGCGGACGCGCATTCTGCAGATCATCAATAGAACCGTGAAAGTGCGCGGGTTCGGTCAGAATACTGAGCGCTGCGGCATAAGGCGCGTAAATCTGCACAGCCTCGGCGACGCTGATGCCTTCTTTTAGACTGCCCTTAGAGGGGCTGCGGCGCTTAAGCTCAGCAATCAGCTGCGGCATCGGCCCGCGGCGGCGAAGGGCTGCCGCGAAGTCTAGCTGAGATGCGGGGCCGGGAGCCACCGGTGTCAACGCGGCTGCGCGCACGCGGCTTTCTGCACTGATCGTATCGAGTACGCTCGGCGTCTTGGCATCTTTGCCTCTGGTGACCATTTTATCTGCGTGTACGTTGCTCATAATCCGCCGAATTTGCCAATGAGTAAGGTCGCAACACCCAGAAAAACGGAAAAGCCACACATGTCGGTGAAGGTCGTCGCGATCGGGCCTGCGGCGAGGGCGGGGTCGAGGCGAAAAAAACGCAAAACGACCGGCAGAAGCGAGCCGACGAGTCCAGCGATGAACATATTCGAAACGAGCCCGGTGAACATACAAAAGGCAATACCCGCACGCTGCGTGTAACTATAGACAAGAATCGCCGCGAAGCTGCCGATTGCGAGGCCGTTCAGTGATGAGACCCCCACTTCTTTGGCGATCACCTTACTGACATTCTTGCCGTTGATCTGCCCAAGAGCGAGCGAGCGCACAACGACCGTCACGGCCTGCATGGTCGCGTTGCCCCCCTGCCCGCCAATCACCGTCATGAGCGGTGCGAGCAGAATCACTTTCGACAGCGTTTCGTCGAAAAAGGTGACTATCCACGCTGATAAGACCTGCGTCGCCAGATTGATGGTAAGCCAGGGCAGTCGGCCACGCGCCATTTGCCCGAGAGATTGCACGTGCGGAGCGTCTTGCGTTACGCCACCTAAACGCAGCATGTCTTCGGTCGCTTCTTCTTCGAGTACGTCGACAACGTCGTCGACCGTAATATGGCCGAGCAGCACACCGCGCGAATCGACGACGGGCAGGCTCAACAGGTTGTAGTCTTTGAAGATTTTGGCTACGGTTTCCTGGTCTTGCTCGGGGCCGACCATAACCTGCGCGGGCTGCATAATCTCTTGCGCCTTGCGCGATGATTTTTCGAGAATCAGCTTGCGTATGGGAATGTATCCCACAAATTTATTGCCACGATCGACGACGAATGTGAACTGCAGGTCTTCAAGTTGATCGTGTTTGACGAGCTTCTGAAATTGGCTGACGATAGACTTGATGGTCGCGTGACGGCTCACCGCAAGAAAATCTGAGCTCATCAGCGCGCCGGCCGTGCCCTCGGGGTATTTTAGAATCTCTTTGATCTTGCCGGTATAATTTTTATCGAAACGGCGCAGAATGAAGTTGGTGTCGCGCGGGTTGAGCTCGCGCAGAATAACCGCAATGTCGTCGGTCTCGAGCTCTTCGAGCCGGTCGAAGATCCATGCGGTGTCTTTTGAGCGAAAGATCGCCTCGCGCTCGTCTGAACCGAGCTCGGTGAGAAACTCGGCGGCGTATTCGCTGGTCAGCTGCCCCAGAATCATTTCGCGTTCTGCTTCGTCGAAAGAATCCCATAAGAGTGCGAGCGAAGTTGGATGCAGGCTGTGCAAGGCGCGTTTCAGCAAGACGAACCTTCGGCCCCGGCAGAGTTTGCGCAGCAGTTCAACGATCTCAGTATAGTTCGTTTTTGTCAGAAGGTGAAATTTCTTTTCGATCGTGTTCATTGAATCAGGTTAATACCACAAACAGCAAACTGCAGGCCTAGCTGCTGAATGTCCAGATATACCAAACAACTGCGCTGCCAACCACACCCATGCCGATTTTCACGGCGAGCAAGGGTACGATAAAAATTGCCGTCACAGACATGGTTACGGCAATCATCAGCGTGGCGAAGATCTTGACTTTCAGGGGAATACGGCGCTCATCGCGAAACACCCTGATCATCGGACCAAAGTAACGATGATCGAGCATCCATTGATGCAACCGGTCAGACCCACGGGCAAAACAAAAACCGCTGAGCAGAATAAATGGTGTCGTCGGCAAAACCGGTGTGACGACACCAACAACACCGAGCACGAGCGAGGTTATGCCGAGAAAAATATATAAATAGCGTAACGACCGGGAACGCGAGAGCGTTGTGGTCGAATGGGCTTCTCGCTCAGCGATTACCCTTTCGGGTGAACGTTTGCCGGCACCCGTGCGTACCATAACATGCCTGACTACTTCGCGGCTTCTTCGACGGTTTCAAAAATCTTGAACATCGATTCGAGCTTTGAAAGTTTAAAGAGCGTCTTCAGCGTTTGGTTCAGGTTCGCCAGGCGAATTTCGCCCCCGTAGTTCTTCACGTCACGCAGAATGGTAACCAGCGCGCCTAACGCCGATGAATCGAGGTATTCGGTATCGTGCATGTCAAACACCACGACCGCCGGTTTTTTTTCCAGAAATTTCGACACCTGCTCGCGAAATTTGCGCGATATAGACATGTCGATGCGAGTTTCTTTGACAGAAAGAATCACGCCCTTCTCGAAAGGTTTATCGACAATCAGCATGCCGTAAAGATTGGCCTGCGGCAGTCGCGTCAATTAAAAAATGCGCATTCGTTCACCTTTGCAAATGGCGCGCCAGAATTGCATAGACCCGGGGCGAATTTCTGAGCGCCAGGTGCCCGACCCCAGGAAGGTTCTCGATGTGTACACGCGGGGTTTTTGCCAGACGCGACATAATCTGCTGCCAGAGTGTGGTGTAAGAATCAGGTTTCGGTAAGGCGCTGGGGCTGCGCACCATACCATCGCCGATAAGCCGATTGAAAATTCCAGAATGCTTTTTTTGCAGCCCCCCTGCGACGAAGACATAGGTTGCATGCGGCAACAATACCGCATCACGTGTCGAAACACCTTTCTGTCCTAAACTCAGATCTTTAAGACCTCGGCTTCTGAGGCCAATTACCGACGCCGCGATTAATGTGATAGGGTTTGGTATAAATTGCAACAACTGCTCACCCTTCTCGGCGAGCTTCGCGAGCGGAGCGCCTGCGTGCGGTGTGCCTAGCAGAAAAACCTGGTGCACACGTTTGGGCCAGCGCATATGCAGCGCCCGGGCATGATAAATGGCCGCATGCACCACCAGCCCCCCCATGCTGTGCGCGATGAAGGTAACGCGGCGAATCGATTTGTGTTCGCGCAGCAAATGGTCGACGAGTTCGGCCAATGCACTGCCGTTCTCGCCAACGCTGAGCCCGCTGTTGTAGCGCACGTAAAGAGGCTGCAAACCAAAGTCAACAAGCAATTGGCCGCCAAAATCAAGTTCACCACCTTTTGCCTGCCAGCCGAGTTCGGTATCGGCGCTGCCGTGCACAAAAATACAGATATGCGGCCGGCGAATCGCAGGCAAATGTGTGAGAAGTTTTCCCGATTCGCAGAACTGCATCTTGCCGCGCCACTTCACCGGCAACTTGTCGCCGATTACGCCCCGAATTGCGCCACTGACGGTGGTGGCATTGATCTTCTTACGAACGGCCGCGACAGCTTTCTTAAACTTGTCTGCCAATTAGAAATTCTCTCTCATTTTATCATAAGCAAAGCGCCCGTGATAGATTATCCAGTTATGGCTGTAATCGGGAATCTGAAAAAGCCGAAGCCCGGGAAAAATGTCGCGCCACCGGCCTAGATCCTCATCTTCGATGTGAAACAGCGAATCGAGATCGGCATAGACGAGATCAACCGGCACCGACGATCTTGACCTGGGTAACTGCGTCGTGATGGCTGTTACCGCCCCCTGAATATAACCAAGCGGGTTAGCAAGCACGTTCATGCCATACCTCAGACCCACCTCAAGATTTGCGAGCATGCCGCGCGTTTCACCCGTTGCGTAGCGCAGGTCGCGCTGCATGTTGCCGAGTTGCAGACGAAATTTTCCCGCATGAAAAAGTTGAGGCAAGAGAGGATTTATAGCGACCGCGCGCTGGATTGCGGGAAACTCGGCGGCAAGGTGCATCGCTGCCAGCGCGCCATACGAATGGCCGACCACAAGACTGCCGTCGAGCTCATGGTGGCGTACCATATTGCGTATCAATTCAAGGTTTTCTTCGAAATCACGCCGGCAATGGCCGCTGAGGCCAAAAAGTTCGGGAACAAAGACCTGGTAGTTCTCAGAGGCAGCTTCGATAAATTCGCGGTAGAGCTTCGGGTGCGCACCATAGCCGTGTAGAAAGAGCATGCGGGGATTTTCAGCACTGCCGTAGGTTTCAATTGTCATGCGATATTTGCCTCAACTCAAGAGAATCAGATTACCGCAGAGGCCGCAGAGGTACACCGAGGCAAGAAGATTCTCACTTGGCGAGAATCTCCTTGATCAATCGGTAATCTTCTTGAAGAAAGAGGGGCGTGTAGTGCCCCGCGGGCCAGACACCGTGCGGAGATTTCACGAGTTGCGCGCCTTTCAGGTTTGCCGCCTCTTCGCTCACAAACGCATCTGCAGACGTGTGCAGGCTGTAAATCTCGGCCTGGTGCTCGGCGTCGTGCGCATGCAAATCTTTCAAGAAGTCAGAACCGGGTATCATCTGCTCGGCGCCCGTCGCACGACCAAACGTCAACAGCCGCATCCAGCGCGCCATATGCGAACCGTGAAAGGGAGTGCCGATCGTAACGAAGCGGCGAATATAGGGGTCACCCCCGAGCTTGCGCAGGTAATGCAGGCCAATAAGACCACCCATGCTGATGCCAATGAGGTCGACCTGCTTCGTGCCCGCGCGTGTACGCATGGCATTCACCGACATCTCGACAATACGCGCCGAGTCTTTGATGTCGCCGGCGTTCAGCCCCTCTAGCGGCACGTCTTCGGCCAGAAAGCCGTCGTTCTTGAGACGGGTCTTCAGAACAAAGTTGGTGGCGGTGGGTGCAAGAAAACCCTGAATGATCAAGACGGGCAGCATCGCTTTGAATTTGTTTTTTCATTGCCTTTGGCAATGAAAAAACAGGGATTCTGTTGTCAGTTTTTACTTGCCACGGCAAGCATGGGTGCCATCATATGAAATATGAGGTTATTGCCGCTCTACGCAATCCCTCTTTTTGTATTTAGCTGCAACCAACTGAACCGCGAAGATTTTCTTGCGGGTCGATTCGGAAAAGTCGATGTATCTGCCCCCGACCTCATTGCACCGCGTCAAAATGAGCGCTTAACAACCGCTATGGTCGCGAACTTGACTTTCGCTTGGTCAATGCGCTCAGGCGTTTCAGAATACACACTGCAGATCGCCACTGACCCGAATTTCGTGACGATCATTGCAGAGAGATCTGCGGCCGCCCCTGAATATAAGGCAGATGCTGCGCTGGCTGGGGTGCTCCAAAATTCAGATTTCTACTGGCGAGTCAGGGGTGATAACGGTAGCTTCGCGAGCGCTGCGCGCTTTCGTGTTGAGCACAACGACACTATCTTCGTTGACGTGAACACTACTGCGACAGGAAATTCAGGAAACAGAACCAACCCGCTCACGAGCATAAACGAAGCTGTTCTGCTCGCGCAAGCCACCAAAAATTTGTTCGAACCTGCGAAAATCAGGGAAATTTGGGTTGCACAGGGAACTTACAATTCTGAGATAATTTCTCTGCTGTCGGGTATCAAAATCACGGGAAGCTACAGTGGCACTACCTGGGTGCAGGACACGGCACTCTATAAGAGCACGTTACGCGCCTCAACCGGTTCGACGATTGTGGTATCGATAATCGGCGTGCAAGATGTAACTATCGACGGTTTTGAAATTGCGGTCAACAACAACCTGAACGAAACAATCGGCGTGCTGATTCAAAACGCTGGCAATATCGAAATCAAGAACAGCTCTGTTCAAGGTGGCGGCGGCCTTGAACCCAAAGCTGTGGCGCTCATTTCGACGGGCAATGTCGCCATCAGTAACTCGACGCTCATTGGCGGCCTTGCCGGTACCGGCAGCAACTTTGGTATCCATGCACATTTCGCCAGCCAACTGACGGTAGAGAACTCGACGATAAGGCCTGCCGACGGCTTGGCGGGAACCCTAAGTCAAGTCGGTATTTATCTTAAATTTTCGTACCTTAACATATCGCGCTCTACTGTTTACGGAGGCAATACAAGCTCGGGCCAGTTCACGCGGGCAATCTGGCTCGAATACAGCAACGCGCGAATCATCGGCAACACGATCTATTCGTCAGACCCTAACAGCAACGACGCATCGATTCAGGGTTATTCGCTGGGTATTTCTCTCAGCGATGGTACTCCATGGGATTCTTCGGTAAATGGCAACCAAACGGTTCTGATGGCCAACAACGTCATCATCGGCACTTACGCGCTCTATGCAGCCGAAGCCATCGTGACGAATGCTGCAAACGCCGGTGGCGGTTGCGGGGGCGCCCGGCGCATCTATGCAGTGAACAACACGATTATCATGCGCAATAATATCAGTGGCGGTGGCCAGGCAGCGATAAACATGGCGCAGGTCGATCGCTGCTGGGAGATTCGCAATAACCTGATGCGTGCCGAAGCCCAGCCTTCAAACTATTCAATCGCGCTGCTTGACAGTTCAACAGTAACCGGTACAAACCCATTGCTGCGGCATAACCTGATCGTACTCGGTAATTGGTCTTCGCACTATTATCGCCAGTATAATCCAGGCCCGGTTACGCACAATATCAGCGACAATGGAGATTTTACTTTCGACGCCGAGCTCGACCCGCACACGACGGCGGTTGTCAGTGGTAACCGTACAACCAACCAGACGGCTGTGGGTGTCTTCTTGGCGCCAGCATCGTCTGATTACCGCTTGAACGCAGCATCTGCCGCTCTGACGATCGGTGAAAATCTCTATAATGTTTCGCCTTTTGGCATCACCGATGACCGCAGCGCGACAGCACGACCGACGATTGGTGGCTGGTCAATTGGCGCATACCACTGATTCTATGACCCCCGAAGAACTCGAAAGCCTTTACCGTAACCACGCCGCCGAAATATACCGGTTTATCAAGCGCTATACGGCACATGACGATCTCGCACAAGATTTCACGCACGACGTCTTTTTTAAGGCAATACGCTATTTGTCAGAAAAACGGCGCCATATTAAGAACCCGCGCGCGTGGCTCTTCAGTATTGCGCGCAATCACTGCATCACGACGGGCAAAAAGCGCATACTTGAAGAACAATCGCTTGGTGAGCTTGAGCGCCGCCAGAGGCAATCATCATACGAGGCCGCCGATGCAGCCAGAATGGAATTTGAAGAAATATTGCGCTTTGTAACTGCAAACTACGCTGAAGATGAAGCGGCGATGTTCTATTTGTATGTGTTGCACGACTTTAGTCAGGCAGAAATCGCCGTGGCCACGGGTTCTTCTCAATCGGCTGTTTCACGCGTGCTGCTTTCGGTCAGTGCCCGGCTCGAGCAGCAATTTCGCTCAGAAAAAAGTTGGGTAAAACCGCAGCCAAGAGAGTCTTATGGAGCATAGGCGCATGGCACCCGATACAAAAAATACTCGAAGAATTGATGGCTGTGTACAAGAAACGGCCGCCTGAAACCGATGGGCTCGGCAATCTGCCGGCCAGCGTTTTTGATTTTGCGGCGGCATCGAAGCTGAATACAAAGGCTTTAACCAGCGAGGCGCTGAGCGAGGGTATGCGGCTGCAAACGGGGTGGCTTGCCAAAACTTCTATATACTGGCTTAGCGGCGGGGTTGCAGTTGCCGCGACTGTGCTGGGCGCCATCTGGCTTATGGGTAGATTGCAGACCCCTTGTCTGGAAAATGCTGGCATTAAAGTTGTGACTGCTCAGAAAAGCAGCTTCGCATGCGAAGCCAGCGATGACCAGATCAAACTTATACTTTCAGCAGGCGACTATGACGTTGAATTCGCCCGGCAATTAAGCCCTGCCAAAAAGCGAACGGTGCTGTTTTCTTCATCGCCCGCTAGAATTCAGATTACGGGCACCAAGTTAAAGATCGCAGTCTCAGCCGATAGGCCAGCTCAAATCACGCTAAAGCTCGAATCGGGAAAGGCAGATCTCGAAATGCCTGACAAAAATTATCCGCTGACAGTCGGGCAAGATTGCAAAATCGCCGGAACCTCGGTCAGCTTCTCAGCGTTGCCCGAAAAATCACCGAAGACGCTGGCCGAAATTCGGGCGAAGTACGGTTCGCTGAGCCGCATTTCGCTCTATAGCGGCCGCGAGATTCGCGGTGCAGTCGTTAAGCGGGGCGAAATCTATTCTGTATTCACCGTTGAAGGCAGCATGCAGATAAAAAAAGACGACATTCAGTCAGAATCGCCTCATTAAATGAAGATGCGCGCCGTCGTTTGCGTGATTCTGTTTGCAGGTGCATTAAGTGCAGACGTCGTCTTCGTCAAATCGGGCAAAGTGTACCTCGGGCAAATCAAATCTGAACGTTCGGGTGAGATTGAATTATCCAGAAAAGACAAGGGTGGCCTGCAAAAAATAGCGCGAAACGAAGTTCTACGCATTCTTTATAAAGATGAAATAGGTCTCAAGTTCATATACCTCGTGAACGGAACGCAGAGGCACGCGTTTATCGTTGATGAAAATGCCCGACAAATCGTGATTCGGGAGCAGCTCGAAGTCATCAGCGAAGAGACTATCGACAGAAAGCGTATTCTCGCGATTTCTGAAAAGCAACTCGCATCGACTTCGCTGCCTTTTACATTTCACCACGGGGTTAAGGCAGAGCGCGTTGAAATCGAAGGCGAGTTTACTGCCTGGCGGCCAGTGCCTCTCGAAAGTGAGAAATCGGCGCCCAACCGATGGCAGATTTCTCTGCCAATTGACATTCTGAAAAAAAACCAGTATGAATACCGCTTTGTAGTTGATGGCAATGCACAAGAAATGCGCAGCATTAAGTTCAAAGCAGAGAACGAAAAACTCTTCGAAGATATCGACTCTATGCAGTGGAAACCCTCGCTGGCAGTGGGCCCAGGTATTTACTCGGGAGGTTACGCCGAGCAGCTACAGATTCATCAACCTGTCATTTCGTTTGGTGCGTCATTTCGCTTCTCATCTCTGCCTCAGAATGTGCAGCTGCGGCTTGACACGGTCTTTTTCAGAGACCAGCCGAACGCCGCAGCATTGCCATTGTTTGCCCGTCTTGAGGCTGAGACGCTCAATTTTGGCGGGTTCTTGTCCATAGGCTACAAATTTATGGTCTTCTCTTCATTCAGCCTCACGCCGGCGATCGGTGCCGGTGGAATCTTTCAATTTTCCCGGGTGACGGGTTTTCGGGCCGATCAGGTTTCGAACCAGCTGTTTGCGGCAGTGACGCGGTTAACAATCGGGTACCACCTGACGCGGCAGTTGAGTTTGATTCTACCGCTGACGAGCATCGCCGAGTTCGATGCACGGTTGACGTTTGTCAGTTTCATCGCGGTCGGCGTCGAATTTGCTCTTTAGCATTCGGCTCAGATTTTTTTTGGGTAAAATTGCAGTGATTCTGGTCTTACCCTTATATGCCCAGACGCCCGTTGACTGTGCGCGAGATTCAGGTGCTGCGCGAGCTGGCAGCACGCAGATCTTACCGCGAAGTGGCCACGAGCCTTGGCATCAGCCCGCACACAGCGCGACGGCATATCGAGCAGATTTACCGAAAATTGGGCGTTAAGTCTAAGCTCGAAGCGGTAGATAAGGCGCGAGAGCACAATTTTTTTCTAAAACCATAGGGCATATGACCTATGGTTTTGTCTTACTTTCGGCCCCGCGCGCGTCTCACAGCCGAATGGTCTGCCATTCAGAGACAAAGTTTTTTTGGGTAGAAATCCTCACTCGGCGGTCTTACGTCATATGAGGGCGAAAATTCTGGTGGTGTTTCTCGTCGGTAGCTCGCTGCAGGCGGCAGGCCTTCGCAAGGTCATGATTCTAGACTTCAAAAATCTCGACAAAAATCCCAATTATAGCTATCTCGAAGATTCCATCACCGAGGCGATTCGCAACGACCTGAAGGCGAAGTTCGACTTCAAAGAACTGCCGCAGAAAGACTGGCGCAACCTCGCCGAGAAGAATTACTATCTGTGGCCCGAAGAAAACCACAGCCGCGGTTTTGCGCTGAACCTCGGGCTTCTGGCGCGGCAAGATATCGCCGTGGGTGGCTATTACCAGGCAATCATCGAGAAAAAAGCCAAGCGCGGCGCTTACGTGATTCGCGCGCACGTGTTCGTTCTCGACATCGGCAAGAAAAAGGTCGTCAGCGAATTCGACATGATCATGCCCGCCGACGCATCGCTCTTCGGCGCAGTCGAAGAACTCGCGGCACGCGTGGTGAAAGAGTCGAAGTCGGTGCTGCCTAATAAGGGCGAAGCCGGCAAGCAGCAGTTCGACGACGACGAGATCGGACCGCATGAGCTGACAATTGCAGGCGGTATGGCCGTCTATTCGATGCCAGCGGCGTTTACTGGTAACTATACGGGTTCGACAGTGCTTTATGCCAAAGATTTTAAGGATGCAGTAGCGGGTAGCGTTGCTTACACCTATCGCGATTTTCTTTTTCGAAACGCCCAGATTGAACTTCTGGCAGGTGGACAATTTGGTTCAAACGATCTCAGCGTCGTAAATGATACAAAGCGCATAAAAACTTCGTTAACTGTTCTTGCTGCAGGCGGTCATCTGGGTTACCGCTTCAGCTTCTGGCGTTTCTTTCTGACACCCTTTGCTGGTGGTGGTTTTTCTCTCGCCAGCGTTAAGCTCGACTATTCGACGCTGGCGAAACTGCCGCTTGACGCCTTTGGCAATGAGCTTTCATCTTCGAATCTCAATATCAGCGCGCCGTTTGCAGAAGGTGGTCTGCATCTGGGCATTCAAATAACCAATAGGGTTGCACTACAGTTCACAGGTAATTACCGGCAAAGCATTTATCTTACTGAATCAAATGGTCAACTAATGGCATTGGGCGGGTTAAACTTCAGATTCTGAAGTATGGAGATTTTATGAACAAGCAAATAATTCTTACAATAATGGTCGCAATCTCGACGTTATGGCATTGTCGAAATCCAGAGACCCCCGGCAGCCTTACCTTTCGCGAAGGCACAAGTGGGGCCGGCGGGCCAGACACCACCCCACCGGTTATCGGCACTCAAATCACATTCGCAAGCGTAGCCGACACAACTCTCACCGTTAACTGGGGTGCAGCATCAGATATCGCAACCCCAACTGAAGACCTACAATACAAGCTTGTGAGAGCAAACAGCGCAGCCGAAATCGATACGATTGCAGAAATTGATGCAATACCTGCTGGCGCCGATCTCTTACAAAACTATACGAACAACGATACCACGCAAAACGTTTCTGGTCTAACACCCGCCGCAACCTACTTTTTCGCGGTTGTCGTCAGAGATACTTCGGGCAATAAGTCTCTCTATGCTCCGATGAGCCAGACTATGGCAGCACCCGACACAACACCACCCCTCGCAGGTACGGCAATCTCATTTGCAAGTGTTGCCGACACGAGCATGACTGTGAATTGGGGGGCCGCCACTGATGCCGTCACCGCACAGGCTGGTTTACAATATCGCCTCGTGAAAGCCACGTCGAGCGCCGCCATCGACACAATTGCCGAGATTGATGCAATTTCTGGGGGCGATTTGTTGCAAGATTACACTGCGAACGATGTAACGCAAAGCGTAGCCGGTCTTGCTGCGAGCACGACGTATTTTTTTGCAGTCGTGGCAAGGGACGTCGCCGGCAATAAAGCAATCTATGCCCCGGTAAGTCAGACGACGAACGCAGCAGCCGATGTCACACCCCCAAATATTGGCACAGCCATATCTTTTGCCAGTATAACCGCGACGACGTTAACAGTGAATTGGGGGCATGCCGCTGATGCAATAACGGCGCAAGCCTCCTTAGAATACAGATTGGTCAAGGCCACTACTGCAGCCGCCATTGATACGGTAGCCGAAGTCGATGCAATTTCGGGCGGCGATTTATTGCAAAACTATACTGCCAATGATATCACCCAAAATGTTACTGGATTAGTAGAAGGCAGCACGTGGTTCTATGCGGTGGTCGTGCGCGACGTTGCAGGAAACAAAGCACTTTATACACCTGCAAGTCAGGCTACGACCTCAGCGCCGCCGACAGTCGGGGCGGCAATTTCGTTTGCCTCAGTTACTGAAACGGGTTTCACTGTGAACTGGGGGGCCGCCACTGATGCGGGTACAGCTCAGGTAAACCTTCAATATCGATTGGTAAAGGCTAGTACGAGCGCCGCAATCAATACTGTCGCTGAAGTTGATGCCATTTCAGGCGCCGACCTTTTACAGGACTATACAGCCAATGATGTTACAGAAGCCGTCACAGGACTCACAGCCGGCACTACGTACTTCTTTGCAGTGGTTGTACGAGACTCTGTGGGAAATAAATCAATTTATACGCCTGCAAGCCAGACGACAGCCGATACGACTGCCCCTGCAGCTGGTACAGCCATTACATTTGCGAGTGTGACGGGGACCACAATGACAGCCAATTGGGGGGCAGCTACCGATGCCGTAACTCCGCAGGCAAACCTGCAATATCGGCTTGTCAGAGGCACAACCGCTGCCGCCATCGATACCATTGCGG
>Ga0268298_10004664_pt1 | contig 13254 bp, 13 predicted proteins | sample WWTPWeurt_MetaG_FD_194462 | JGI IMG/M metagenome (GOLD analysis project Ga0268298, IMG submission 194462) | Activated sludge microbial communities from WWTP in Nijmegen, Gelderland, Netherland - WWTP Weurt | ecosystem: Engineered > WWTP > Aerobic digester > Activated sludge | place... | reverse complement strand
GGCCAGGGCGGCGATGAGTGCAATCTTGAACATGGTGAGCATCCTCTTCAGGTGTGGGCCAGTGCGTCGACGATGGGCTGGTGCACGGTGCGGCGTGCCACCCAGGCCGAGGCCAGCATGGCCAGGGCCAGCATCACCAGCAGCGTGCCGGCGTAGAGCGTGGGGTCGATGGCAATATTGAGCGGGTAGCCATCGCTGCGGCCAGGCGGCGGAGGCATCTGCACCGGGAACAGCATCAGCGCCACCGAGAGGCCCAGCGAGATGAGGGCGCCCACCACCGCGCCCACGCCGCCCAGCACCAGGCCTTCGAGGGCAAAGCTGGTGACCAGCTGCGAGGGCAGGGTGCCCATGGCGCGCAGCGTGCCGATCTCGCGGGTGCGCTCGATGATGGCCATGGCCATGGCATTGGTGACCACGAAGACCACGATGACGCCGATGATCAGGCCCAGCGCACCGAAGATGCGGTTGTAGAGATCTTTCACGCTGCGGTAGAACACGGCCTGGTCTTCCCAGGTTTGCACTTGCAGCTTGGGCAACAAGGCGGCCACGGTGCGCTGCAGTGGCACGGTGGCGTCCATGCGGTCAAGGAACACGCCGAGGGTGGATACGCGCTGGGTGCCTAGCAGCTTTTGTGCGGTGGCCACGTCGGTGTAGACCAGGCGCTTGTCCACGTCGGGGATGCCGGTTGAGAAGATGCCCTTCACCGTCACGTCCAGCGCGTTCAGCGCGCCTTCGGTGGTGCTGGCCATCAGGGTGAGGCTGCTGCCCGACTCGGCCTTCAGGCTCTTGGCCAGGCCGCTGCCCAGCATTACCTGCAGGCGCTCGGCGCTGCTCAGCACCTCACCGGCGCTGACCTTGAGGAAGGGACCTTTCACGGCGAATTCGGCGTCGGGGTCGATGCCGGCAGCCACCATCACCGTGCTCTTGTCGCCATTGCTGATCAGACCCGAGAACTCCACACGCGGCAGTACCTGGCGCACGTGGTCGTCGGCCATTAGCTGGGTCTTGAGCGCATCGGCGCCATCCAGCCCGTGCTGTAGCGGCACGTCCTCGTCCTTGCTGAACTGCTCGGGCTTGGCCACGATAAGGTGGCCAGTGGTGCGGGCCGAGGCCTGGGCCAGGCTCTCGTAGGTGAAGATGGCAAAGCCGCCGGCCAGCAGGATGGCGGCCGTGCCCAGCGCCGCGATGGTGACGGTGACGGCCGAGCGGCGGCGGTTGCGCAGCGTGTTGCGCCAGGCGAATTGCAGCCAGCGGAAATTGAGATTCATGCTTCGCTCCTGATCTGCCCGTCGAGCAACTCGATGGCGCGGTCGCAGCGCTTCAACAAGCGTGCGTCGTGGGTGGCGATGAGGAAGGCGGCGCCGTGGGCGTGGCCTTGCTCGCGCATCAAATCGAGCACCTGGTCGGCGGTGTGCGAATCCAGGCTGGCGGTGGGCTCATCGGCGATCACCAGGGTGGGGCGCTTCACCAGCGCACGGGCAATGGCCACGCGTTGGCGCTGCCCGCCGCTGAGCGCGTCGGGCCGGTGCTGGGCGTGCTCCAGCAGGCCCACGGCGGCCAGCATGGCGTTCACACGCACGCGGCGCTCTTCGGTGGGGGTGCCGTTCAGCATCAAGGGGTAGTCCACGTTCTCGGCCACGGTCATCACCGGCACCAGGTTGAAGCTCTGGAACACGAAGCCGATGGCGTCGCGGCGCAGCAGGGTGGCATCCGTTTCACTCAGGCCCTCGATGGGCCGTTGGCGCAGCTCGATCTGGCCGGCGTCGGCCTGGTCGATCAGGCCGGCGAGGTTGAGGATGGTGCTCTTGCCGCTGCCCGAGGGGCCGGTGAGGGCCAGCATTTCGCCGGCGTACAGGTCCAGGTCCACCCCCTGCAGCGCGGGCACCACATGCTCGCCCAGCCGGTAGGTCTTGTGCACGCCACGCAGGCGCAGCACGGGGGCATCGGTGTGACTCATGTCATTGCACCTTCAGCTTGGCCTGGGCCACGGCCGCTTGCGGGGCGGCGCTGGCCACCACCTTCTGCCACAGCGCCTTGGCCTCGTCGGTGCGCTGGGCCTTGGCGGCTTCGTTGGCAGCAGTCATCCACACCGTGCCGCGAAAGGCCAGCGGCGCAGTCTCGAGCAGCGGGCTTGCTTGAACCTCGGCCAGCAACTTGGCGCCCCGCGCGCTGCGGTTGAACATGCTGGGCAGGGCCAGGAAGGTGGAGGCGGCCGTGAGGCGGGTTTGCAGGCTGGCCGGCACGCCCTGGCGAAGTTCGGTGTCATGGGCCGGGGTGAGCATGGCCAAGGCCTTGTCGATCAGGGCCAGACCGTCCTCGACGTGACCCATCTTGCGCCAGGGCAGCATGGTGGTGGTGGCAAGCATGGTGGTGGCGGCACCGGCAAACGCGCGTGGCACCGGGTCCAGGGGTTGGGCGGCCGAGACTTCTCGCCACTTCTGCACGGCGCCCTCGATGGCGTCCTTGTCACCGTCGGCAGCACGTTGGAACTGGGTCATCGCGGTGGTGTAGGCCGGGCTGTCGGCACTCCAGGCCGGCGATGCACCGCCACTCAGGGCGGCCAGCAGGATCAGGGCGGGAAGCGTGTTCAATCGGGACATGGGGCACTCCTGGTTGGGTGGAATGCTTCGCAGTGTTCCGATGCGGGCGGCCCGGTGCACCTGGTGCGCGACGAAACGCCAGGGCCTGTCGCGAAAGGGGGCCGGGCGGCGCGAAATGCAAGCGGCCAGAACGCAAAAGGGCGCGAGAGACTGGCTCTCGCGCCCCTGCGGGCGATGGACAAGGAAGGCTCAGCGGCGCCTGCTGCCACCCAGCAGAGAGCCCAGCACGCCGCGAATGATCTCGCGCCCCACGGCCGAGCCCACCGAGCGCACGGCAGAGCGGGCGGCGGCTTCGGCCAGCCCTTCATGCCGGCCGCCACGCGGGCCGGTGCTGCCGAACAGCACGCTGCCCAGTTGGCCCATGATGCCGCCGCCTTCGTCCTTATGGGCCGCTTGGCCCGGCACGCTGGCTGTGCCCACTGGCCCTGACCCCATGGGTGCCGAACCCTGGTTGGACCGTATGGCGTCGTCGGCAGAGGTGGTGGGGCCGGCATTCGCCAAGTCCTGGGTGCCTGCGGCGCGGCCCTTCAACTTCTCGTAGGCAGATTCGCGGTCGACGGCTTTCTCGTACACGCCGGCCACCAGCGAACCTGCGATCAAGGCCTTGCGCTGCTCGGGTGTGATGGGGCCGATCTGGCTGCCCGGTGGCAGCACGAACACCCGCTCGGTCACCGACGGGCGGCCCTTTTCGTCGAGGAAGCTGATCAGCGCCTCGCCCACGCCCAGTTCGGTGATCACGGTGGCGATGTCCAGGCCCGGGTTGGCGCGCATGGTTTCGGCGGCGCTCTTCACGGCCTTCTGGTCGCGCGGGGTGAAGGCGCGCAACGCGTGCTGCACGCGGTTGCCCAGCTGGCCCAGCACGGTGTCGGGCACGTCCAACGGGTTCTGGGTCACAAAGTACACGCCCACGCCCTTGGAGCGCACCAGGCGCACGACGAGCTCGATGCGCTCCACCAGCGCGCTGGGGGCGTCCTTGAACAGCAAGTGGGCCTCGTCGAAGAAGAACACCAGCTTGGGCTTTTCCAGGTCGCCCACCTCGGGCAGCATCTCGAACAGCTCCGAGAGCATCCACAGCAGGAAAGTGGCGTACAAGCGTGGCGCGTTCATCAGCTTGTCGGCGGTGAGGATGTTGATCACCCCCTTGCCGTCGACGGTCTGCATGAAATCGCCGATGTTGAGCATGGGCTCGCCAAAGAACTTGTCGGCCCCTTGCTCCTCGATCTGCAGCAGGCCGCGCTGGATGGCACCGATGCTGGCGGCACTCACATTGCCGTATTCGGTCTGGAACTGGCTGCTGTTGTCGCCCACGTACTGCAGCATGGCGCGCAGGTCTTTCAGGTCCAGCAGGGCCAGGCCGTTGTCGTCGGCGATCTTGAACACCAGGGCCAGCACGCCGGCCTGGGTGTCGTTCAGCGCCAGCATGCGGGTGAGCAGCAGCGGGCCCATGTCGCTCACGGTGGCGCGTACCGGGTGGCCCGATTCGCCGAACACGTCCCACAGCGTGGCGGGGCAGGCCACCGATTCGGGCGCTTCGATGCCGCGCTCCTTGAGGATGCCGGCCAGCTTGGGGCTGATGCTGCCGGCCTGGGTGATGCCGGTGAGGTCGCCCTTCACGTCGGCCATGAACACCGGCACGCCCAGCTTGGAGAAGTTCTCGGCCAGGGTCTGCAGCGTGATGGTCTTGCCGGTGCCGGTGGCGCCAGTGATCAGGCCGTGGCGGTTGGCCAGGGCGGGCAGCAGGTGGCATTCAATGGTGCCGTGTTGGGCTACCAGGATGGGCTCGGCCATGGTGTTTCCTCGGTCGGTTCGGGCTGGGCACCCTTGGGCGGGGCGATGGGGGCAAGGCGCCCCGGTAAAATCAGAGTCTATCCAGAATTTACACACGCCCTGGCCGCGGAGAGACGCAGGCCCGGTGCAGGAGAAAGAATCGATGGCTGGGCATTCCAAGTGGGCCAATATCCAACACCGCAAGGGGCGGCAGGACGAAAAGCGGGGCAAGGCCTGGACGCGGGTGATCCGCGAAATCATGGTGGCGGCCCGCCTGGGCGGCGGTGACGTCAGCGCCAACCCGCGCCTGCGCCTGGCGGTGGAAAAGGCCAAGGCGGTGAACCTGCCGGTCGACACCGTCAAGCGCAACATCGACAAGGCTACCGGCAACCTCGAAGGCGTGAACTACGAGGAAATCCGCTACGAGGGCTACGGCATAGCCGGCGCGGCCATCATCGTCGACTGCATGACCGACAACCGCGTGCGCACCGTGGCCGAGATACGCCATGCCTTCAGCAAGTACGGCGGCAACCTGGGCACCGAAGGTTCGGTGGCCTTCCAGTTCAAGCACTGCGGCCAGCTGATCTTTGCCCCCGGCACCTCGGAAGACAAGGTGATGGAAGTGGCGCTGGAAGCCGGCGCCGAGGACGTGATCACCGACGACGACGGCGCCATCGAGGTGCTGAGCGCCGCCCCCGACTTCGAGGCCGTGAAGAACGCGCTGGAAGCCGCAGGTCTGAAGCCCGAGGTAGCCGAGGTCACCTGGCGGCCCGAGAACAACATCGAGTTGGCGGGAGAAGATGCCGCGCGCATGCAAAAGCTGCTGGACGTGATCGAAGACCTGGATGACGTGCAAGACGTCTTCCACAACGCGGAACTCTCCGAATGAATGTATTGGTCATCGGCAACGGCGGCCGCGAACACGCCCTGGCCTGGAAGCTGGCCGCCAGCGAGCGTGTGCAACATGTCTACGTGGCGCCGGGCAACGGCGGTACCGCGCTGGACAAGCGCCTGACCAACATCGCCATCACCGACCCGCAGGCCCTGGCCGATTTCGCGGTGAAGGAGAAGGTGGGCCTGACCGTGGTGGGCCCCGAGGCGCCGCTCTCGCAGGGCGTGGTGGACATCTTCCGCGCCCGTGGACTGCGCATCTTCGGCCCCACCAAGGCCGCTGCGCAGCTGGAAAGCTCCAAGGCTTTCGCCAAGGCCTTCATGGAGCGCCACGGCATCCCCACTGCCGCCTACGGCAGCTTCACCGACGCCACCCAGGCCCACGCCTACGTGGACAAGATCGGCGCGCCCATCGTGGTCAAGGCCGACGGCCTGGCGGCCGGCAAGGGCGTGGTCGTGGCCATGAGCCTGGCCGAAGCGCACCAGGCGATTGATTTCATGCTCGACGGCAGTTCGCTGGGCGTGCAGCACAACGCTGGCGGCGCGCGGGTGGTGATCGAGGAGTTCCTGCAGGGCGAGGAAGCCAGCTTCATCGTGCTGTGCGACGGCAAGAACGTGCTGCCGCTGGCCACCAGTCAGGACCACAAGCGCATTGGCGACGGCGACACCGGGCCCAACACCGGTGGCATGGGTGCCTATTCGCCGGCACCGGTGGTGACGCCGAACGTGCACGCGCGGGCCATGCACGAAATCATCCTGCCCACCATCAACGGCATGGCCAAGGACGGCATTCCGTTCACCGGCTTCCTGTACGCCGGCCTGATGATTGATGCAAACGGCGTGCCCAAGACGCTGGAGTTCAACACCCGCATGGGCGACCCCGAGACCCAGCCCATCATGATGCGGCTGAAAAGCGACCTGGTGGACGTGATGCTGCACGCCACAGATGGCACGCTGGATCAGGTGGAACTGGTCTGGGATCGCCGCGTGGCCCTGGGCGTGGTGATGGCCGCGGGCAACTACCCCGGCACGCCGCGCAAGGGCGATGTGATCACCGGCCTGCCCGCCAATGCGGTGGGCAGTGACGACGGCGTGGTCTTCCACGCCGGCACCACCGCGCAGAATGGCCAGACCGTCACCAGCGGCGGCCGCGTGCTGTGCGTGACGGCATTGGGCGAAACCACCAAGGTGGCCCAGCAGCGGGCTTACGAGGCGCTCAAGCCCATCCGCTTCGAGGGCGCGCAGTGGCGGACGGACATTGGCCACCGTGCCATCAAGCGTTGAGCCTGCATTGAACGTCGGTCCTCCTCGCGTGATCACCGAGCGGCTGCCGCCTCCGCGTGGCAGCCGCCTGGCGGCCGCCTTGCTGCGCCTGGGCGGCTGGGAGATCGTCTACGACGGCCTGCCTGCCCGCCAGGGCGTGCTGATTGGCTACCCGCACACCTCGAACTGGGATTTCATCCTGGGCATGCTCACCAAGTGGGCGCTGGGCCTGCAGGTGAGTTTCTGGGGCAAGGACAGCCTGTTCAAGGTTCCGCTGTTCGGCACCTGGTTGCGCTGGATCGGTGGAGTGCCGGTGGACCGCAGCAACTCGCGCGGCATCGTGGGCAGCATGGTGGAACACATCAAAGGCACCAAGGCGCGAGACGAGTTCTTCTGGCTGGCGCTGTCGCCTGAGGGAACCCGCAAGTACCAGGCGCAGTGGCGCACCGGCTTCTACCAGTTGGTCACCAGGGCCGAGGTGCCAATCGGCCTGGTGTTTTTCGACTACGGCAAGAAGCGCGTCGGTGTGAACCAGTTCTTCTGGCTTTCGGGCGATCCCCAAACCGATCTGGCGGCCATCGCAGCCGCATACGCTGGCGTCACCGGCAAACGGGCAGCTCAGGCTGCCCCCATCCGCATCAAGCAAGGCTGAGACACATGGACACCCAAGCACTGCGCCAATACTTCCTGGGCCTGCAAGAGCGCATCGTCAGCGCTGCGGCCGAGCTCGACGGACAGGCCTTCCTCACCGATGCCTGGCAGCGCCCAGTGGGCGGCAAGCTCGAAGGGGATGGCATCACGCGCTTGATCGAGAACGGCAAGCTGCTGGAGCGCGGTGGTTGCAACTTCAGCCATGTGAAGGGCCAGGCCCTGCCGCCCTCGGCCACCGCGCACCGGCCCGAGCTGGCCGGCGCACCCTTCGAGGCCATGGGCGTGTCGCTGGTCTTCCACCCCCGCAACCCCCATGTGCCCACGGTGCACATGAACGTGCGCTGCTTTGCCGCGTTGCCCGAGGGCAAGACGCCAGTGGTGTGGTTTGGCGGCGGCATGGACCTCACGCCCTACTACGGCGTTGAAGAGGACGCCGTGCACTTCCACCGCACCTGCCGCGACGCGCTGGCGCCCTTTGGGGCCGACCTGCACCCGCGCTTTAAGAAGTGGTGCGACGAATATTTCTACCTGAAGCACCGCAACGAGCCACGCGGCGTGGGTGGCGTGTTCTACGACGACTTCAGCGAACTCGGCTTCGAGCAGAGCTTTGCGATGACGCGCGCGGTGGGCGATGCCTTCCTGAACGCCTACCTGCCCATCGCCCGGCGCCGGCGCGACACGCCCTATGGCGAGCGCGAGCGAGACTTCCAGGCCTACCGTCGTGGCCGCTACGTCGAATTCAACCTGGTCTTCGACCGCGGCACCTTGTTCGGCCTGCAATCGGGTGGCCGCACCGAAGCCATCCTGATGTCCATGCCGCCGGTGGTGAACTGGCGCTACCAATGGGCACCCGAGCCGGGCACGCCCGAGGCCAGGCTTTACAGCGATTTCCTGCATCCGCGCGAGTGGGCTGACGAGGCCCTGTGAGAGGGGGCTTGCGGCGCATCGGCGTGTTTGGCGGCAGTTTCAATCCGCCGCACCTGGCGCATCTGGCATTGGCCCGGCTGGCGCGCGATGAACTGCAGTTGCACCAGGTGCGCTGGCTGCCCGCCGGCCAACCGTGGCAGAAGCCGGCAGGCAAGCTGGCGCCGGCTGAGCACCGTGCCGCGATGGTGGGCCTGCTCATTCAAGACGAGGCCGGCTTCATCGTTGACACGCGGGAGATCGAGCGTCAGGGGCCCAGCTACACCATCGACACGGTGCGCGAGTTGTGGGCCGAGCATCCAGGCGATGAAATCGTGCTCATCATCGGGCAAGACCAGTACACCAATCTCGACACCTGGCGCGATGCGGCACAATTGCGCTCCCTTGTGACCCTGGCCGTGGCGGCACGCGATGGTCAGAAGCCCGCTCCGCCCGCCGCCTGGGGCGACATCCCGCACCACATGGTGGTGCTGCCCTTGCCGCCCATGGCGATCAGCGCCACCGACATCCGCCAGCGCCTTGCCCTGCAGCAGCCCATCGAGGCGCTGGTCGGCAAGGCCGTGGCGGGCTATATTGACCAACACCTCCTCTACCGGGCGCCCCCCGGACACTGAATGGACATCCGTAAACTCCAACGCGCCATCGTCGATGGTCTCGAAGACGTCAAGGCCCAAGATATCGTGGTCTTCAACACCGAGCACCTCTCGCCGCTGTTCGAGCGGGTGATCATCGCTTCGGGCACCAGCAACCGGCAAACCAAGGCACTGGCATCGAGCGTGCGGGTGGCGGTCAAGTCTTCAGGCCAGCAGGTGCTGCGCTGCGAAGGCGAAGACAACGGCGAATGGATCATCGTCGACTGCGGCGCCGCCGTGGCCCACATCATGCAGCCCGCCATCCGCGACTACTACCGCCTGGAAGAAATCTGGGGTGGCAAGGTCGTGAAGATGAAGCTGGGCGAGGGCAAGGGCGGGCTGGTGAAGGCTTCGGAAGAAGACCAGGACGCGCCGCCGGCCAAGAAGACCGCCGCGAAGACTGCTGCCAAGAAGGCCGCGCCGCGCAAGGCGGCCACCGCCAGCTCGGGCGCCGGCAAGGCTGCCCTGGCGGGTGCCAAGCCGGCCAAGAAGGCCGCTGCCGAGAAGGCCCCCGTGGCCAAGAAGAGCAGCGCGCCACGCAAGGTCACCGTGGGCACCGCCGCTGCGGCCAAGCCTGCTGCCCGCAAGACCGCTGGCAAGACGCCTCTCAAGACCACCACCGGCGGCAAGGCACCGGCCAAGAAAGCCGCGATCAAGACCATCGTCGTCAAGCCGCCGATGAAGAAGTCCACGGCCAAGAAGTCGGCAGGCAGCGCGCCCAAGCGCGGCCGCTGATCTGCCCGGCTGAGCATCGGCGGGCCGGTTTCGCATGCGCCTGGTGATTGCCGCCGTGGGCCAGCGCCAGCCCGCCTGGGCCGACGCGGCCTATGAAGACTTTGCCAAGCGCTTCCCGGCCGACATGAAGCTCGAGCTCAAGGCCGTGAAGGCCGAGCCCCGCGGCTCCAAAACAGCCGAGCAACTGATGGCCGCCGAGGCCCAGCGCCTGGAAGCCGCCGTGCCCAAGGGCGCGCGCCGCGTGCTGCTGGACGAGCGGGGCACACGCCTCACCACGGCTGAACTGGCCAAGCGCTTCGAGTTCTGGCTGGGCGATGGCCGTGACGTGGCCTTCCTGATCGGCGGGCCCGACGGCCTCGACGCCCAGCTCAAGACCACCGCCGACGAGAGCCTGCGCCTGTCGGACCTGACGCTGCCCCATGCCTTCGTGCGCGTGCTGCTGGCCGAGGCGCTGTACCGCGCCTGGTCGCTGCGCAATGGGCACCCCTACCACCGCGAGTGAGCCCGCCGTGCACAGCTTCATCTACCTCGCCTCGCAAAGCCCGCGCCGTCGCCAGTTGCTGGATCAACTCGGCGTGCGCCATGAACTGCTGCTGCCCGGGCCTGAGGAAGACGCCGAGGCGCTGGAGCATGAGCGCGCTGGTGAGTTGCCGCTGGCCTATGTGGAGCGCGTCACCCGAGCCAAGCTTGATGCGGCGCGAGCACGCCTGAAGCAACGGGGTTTGCCGCCAGCCCCGGTGCTGTGCTCGGACACCACGGTGGCGCTGGGGCGGCGCATCCTGGGCAAGCCGGTGGACGCGGCCGATGCCTCCGCCACGCTCACCGCTCTGTCTGGCCGCACGCACCGCGTGCTCACAGCCGTGGCGCTGTGGGACGGCCGCCGCCGCCATCTGAAAGTGAGTGTCTCGCGCGTGCATTTCGCCGAGATTCCACCCGACACCATCGCGGCCTACGTGGCCAGTGGCGAGCCGTTCGGCAAGGCCGGCGCCTATGCCATCCAGAGCGCGCTGGCCGGGTGGATACCAAGGATCGAAGGTAGCTACTCCGGTATCATGGGTTTGCCCCTTTACGAGACTACCCAGCTGCTGCAACAGGCCCGCGTGCGCTTCTGACAGCCTGCACCACGCCACCGGCCGGGTCCCAACCGAAGACCCTGCCGCACATGCACGACATCCTGATCAACTGGGCCCCGCAGGAGACCCGCGTCGCCATCATCGAGAACGGCGCCGTGCAGGAACTGCACCTTGAACGCTCGCTGGAGCGCGGCCTGGTGGGCAATGTCTACCTGGGCAAGGTGGCCCGGGTGTTGCCCGGCATGCAGAGCGCGTTCATCGACATCGGCCTGGAACGTGCCGCCTTCCTGCACGTGGCCGATCTGCACACCAGCGGCTACAACGGCCGCAGCGACACCACGCCGCCCACGCCCATCGAGAAGCAGGTGTTCGAGGGCCAGACCCTCACCGTGCAGGTCATCAAGGACCCGATCGGCACCAAGGGCGCGCGCCTGTCCACGCAGGTGAGCATCGCCGGGCGCATGCTGGTCTTCCTGCCGCAGGACAACCACATCGGCATATCGCAAAAGATAGGCTCACCCGAAACCCGCGAGCTGCTGCGCTCGCGCATGCAGGTGCTGGTGGGCAAGCCGGAAGAGGGCGGTGGTGGTGGTTTCATCCTGCGCACCAATGCCGAAGAGGCCACGGACGCCGAGCTGGCCGATGACATCGCCTACCTGCGCAAGACCTGGGCACAGATCAAGCAGCGCTCGCTGGCACTGCCGGCGGGCTCCATCCTGCACCAGGACTTGAGCCTGGCCGAACGCGTGCTGCGCGACATGGCCACCGAGCAGACCCAGACCATCCGCATCGACTCGAAGATGCAGTTCGACCTGCTCAAGGCGTTTGGCGCGGCCTACACGCCCACCTCCATCGCCAAGCTCGAGCACTACAAGGGCGAGCGGCCGATCTTTGATCTGTTCAACGTGGAAGAAGAGATCGCCAAGGCGCTGGCGCGCCGGGTGGATCTCAAGAGCGGTGGCTACCTCATCATTGACCAGACCGAGGCCCTGACGACGGTGGACGTGAACACCGGTGGCTACGTGGGCGCACGCAACTTCGACGACACCATCTTCAAGACCAACCTCGAGGCGTCGTTGGCCATCGCGCGCCAGCTGCGGCTGCGCAACCTGGGCGGCATCATCATTGTCGATTTCATCGACATGGCCCGCGAGGACCACCAGCAAGCCGTGCTGGCCGAGTTCCGCAAGCAACTCGCCAAAGACCGCACCAAGACCACGGTGAGCGGCTTCACCCAGCTGGGCCTGGTGGAGATGACGCGCAAGCGCACCCGCGAGAGCCTGGCCCATGTGCTGTGCCAACCCTGCCCCACCTGCGACGGGCGCGGCCAAGTCAAGACCGCGCGCAGCGTCTGCTACGACATCCTGCGCGAGATTCTGCGCGAGGCGCGCCAGTTCGACCCCAAGGAGTTCCGCGTGCTTGCCAGCCCCGGCGTGGTGGAGATGTTGCTGGACGAAGAGAGCTCGCACCTGGCCGATCTCTCGGCCTTCATTGGCAAGCCCATCTCGCTCTCGGCCGAAGGAGCCATGAACCCGGAGCAGTACGACATCGTGCTGCTCTGAGCACGCGCCGCATGGGTGCTAGCCCCGGTTTGAAGCGCAGCTGAATTGCAGTAGGCTCACGGGCTTGCAAGCGCTTTCAAACGGCGCTGCCCACAAGCCCATGGTGACCCCGATGCTACGTCCCGTCCTCCGAACGGCGCTGCCTTTCGTCTTGTCCTTTGTTGCGCTGGCGGCCACGGCCCAGGCTCCCGGCATTGAGCAGCGCATCACCGCGCTGATGCAGCAGATGACGTTGGAAGAGAAGATTGGTCAGCTCAACATCCTGTCGGGCGAGACCCAGGCCACCGGACCGGTGAGCTTCAGGGGCGACCATGCCACGGAGATCCGCGCCGGGCGCACAGGCTCCATGCTCAATGTGACGGGCACCAACTCCACGCGTCAGTACCAGGAACAGGCCATGCAGTCGCGGCTGAAGATCCCGCTGCTGTTCGGGCAGGACGTGATCCACGGCTACCTCACCACCTTTCCCATCCCGCTGGCCGAGGCCGCGAGCTGGGATTTGCCAGCCATCCAGCAGTCTGCGCGCATCGCCGCCACCGAGGCCGCCTCGGCTGGCATCCACTGGACCTTTGCACCCATGGTGGACATTGCCCGCGACCCGCGCTGGGGCCGGGTGATGGAAGGCGCGGGCGAAGACACCTACCTGGGTTCGCGCATCGCGGCCGCACGGGTACACGGCTTTCAGGGCACCCAGCTCGGTGAACTGGACGCCATCATGGCTTGCGCCAAGCACTTCGCGGCCTATGGCGCGGCGGTGGGTGGGCGCGATTACAACTCGGTGGACATGAGCGAGCGCCAGTTGCTGGAAACCTATCTGCCGCCGTTCAAGGCGGCGGCCGATGCCGGAGCCGCCACTTTCATGAACTCGTTCAACGACCTGAATGGCGTGCCCGCCACCGGCAACAAGCACTTGCAGCGCGACATCCTCAAGGGCGGCTGGGGCTTCAGCGGTTTCGTCGTTTCCGACTGGGGGTCGATGGGCGAGATGGTGAGCCACGGCTATGTGAAGGACGAGAAGGCGGCGGCCAAGGCGTCCATCACCGCTGGCTCGGACATGGACATGGAAAGCCGCGTCTACAGCAAGCACCTGGCGGCCCTGGTGAACGAGGGCCAGGTGCCTGTCGCCCAGGTGGACGACGCGGTGCGCCGCGTGCTG
>Ga0268298_10004663_pt1 | contig 13255 bp, 15 predicted proteins | sample WWTPWeurt_MetaG_FD_194462 | JGI IMG/M metagenome (GOLD analysis project Ga0268298, IMG submission 194462) | Activated sludge microbial communities from WWTP in Nijmegen, Gelderland, Netherland - WWTP Weurt | ecosystem: Engineered > WWTP > Aerobic digester > Activated sludge | place... | reverse complement strand
CCAGGTGCTCACCCCGCAGAAGCCGCGACAGCTGCTCTCCGAGCTGCTCACCCCTACGCAGATGGAGGAGATGGACGAGACCGGCGAGCTCAACCTGGCCATCGGTCTTGAGAAGGTCGGCAGCTTCCGCCTCTCGGCCTTCAAGCAGCGCGGCACGATCGCGGCGGTGTTCCGCCACATTCCGCACGTGATCCCCTCGCTCGAATCGTTGAACATGCCCGGCGTGCTGGGCAACCTGGTGCTCGAGAAGCGCGGCCTGATCCTGATGGTGGGGGCCACCGGCACCGGCAAGAGCACCACGCTGGCGTCGATGCTCGACCTGCGCAACCGCAACATGGCCGGGCACATCCTCACCATCGAGGAGCCGATCGAATACCTGTTCACCAGCCGCAAGTCGGTGGTCAACCAGCGCGAGGTGGGGCGTGACACGGTCTCGCTGCAGGTGGCACTGAAGAACGCGCTGCGCCAGGCGCCCGACTGCATCATGATCGGCGAAATCCGCGACCGCGAGACCATGACCGCGGCGCTGAGCTATTCGCTGTCCGGCCACCTCGTGCTGGCCACGCTGCACGCCAACAACAGCTACCACGCGCTGGGCCGGATCCTGTCGTTCTACACGCCCGAGGCGCGGCCGGTGCTGCTGGGTGACCTGGGCGCCGGCCTGCGGGCCATCGTCTCGCAGCGCCTGCTGCGGGCCACCACCGGCGGGCGCGTGCCGGCGGTGGAGGTGCTGCTCAACACCAAGCTGGTGGCCGAGCTGATCGAGAAGGGTGACTTCTCCAGCGTCAAGGAGGCGATGGAGAAGTCGCTGGCCGAAGGCTCGACGACGTTTGAGGAAGACATCGCCCGCCTGATCGCCGAGAACCTGGTGACGCGCGACGAAGGCCTGGCGCATGCCGACTCGCCCACCAACCTGATGTGGCGGCTGCAGAACGACCTGACGCCCGTGGTGCGCACGCCCCCCAAGAAGGAAGAACCCGAACAGGCCACCTTCACCGAGTTCGCGGTGGACGTGTACCCGGAAGGCCCGCCGCCGCGCAAGGTGAACCTGTTCGGCAACCCGGTTTGATCGTCGGCACGGCGGCACCTGGCCGCCCGTGCGCCCCACCCTGCCCCGTGCCCCATGCATGACACCCTGACCCTGCTCGAAGCCCTGATCGCGCGCCGCTCGGTCACGCCCGACGACGCCGGATGCCAGGCACTGGTCATCGAGCAGCTGGCGCCCCTGGGCTTCCAGTGCGAGGTGATGGTGCATGGGCCTGCCGAACGGCCGGTGACCAACCTCTGGGCCACGCATCGGGGCAGCCGCGCGGGCCCGACGGTGGCGCTCGCCGGTCACACCGATGTGGTGCCCAGCGGCTCGCCGCAGGCCTGGGCCTCCGACCCATTCGTGCCGCACCATCGTGGCGGCCGGCTCTTTGGCCGCGGAGCGGCCGACATGAAGGCCTCGATCGCCGCGATGACGGTGGCGGCCGCCAGCTTCGTGCGCGCCCGGCCCGACCACTCCGGCACCGTCGGGTTGCTGTTCACCAGCGACGAAGAGGGCCCGTCGGTGGATGGCACCGTGCGGGTGGTCGAGGCCCTGACGTCGCGGCACGAGGCCCTGCACTATTGCATCGTCGGCGAGCCCACGTCGGTTCAGCAACTGGGCGACACGCTCAAGAACGGCAGGCGCGGCTCGCTGTCGGGCCGGCTGGTGGTGCGCGGCATCCAAGGGCATGTGGCCTATCCGCACCTGGCGCGAAACCCGGTGCACCAGATGGCGCCGGCACTGGCCGAGCTGGCCGCCACCACCTGGGACCACGGCAACGAACACTTCCCGCCCACCACCTGGCAGATCTCCAACGTACATGCCGGCACCGGCGCGCTCAACGTGGTGCCCGGCGAGGCGGTGGTCGACTTCAACTTCCGCTTCTCGACCGAGTCGACGCCGGATTCGCTGCGCCAGCGCGTCGAGTCGGTGCTGCACCGCCATGGCCTGGAATTCAAGATCGACTGGAACGTTGGCGCCGCGCCCTTCCTCACCCGCCCGGGGCGATTGAGCGAGGTGCTCATCGAGGCCGTCCGCGCCGAAACCGGTGTGCAAGCGGTGCTGTCCACCACCGGCGGCACCAGCGACGGCCGGTTCCTCGCCCAGGTGTGCGACCAGGTCATCGAGTTCGGCCCGATCAATGCCACCATCCACCAGGTCGACGAATGCGTCGAGGTGGCCGACCTGAAGCCCCTGACGGCCATCTACCGGCGCGCGCTGGAGGCGCTGCTGCCATGACCCTGATCGACGCCATCGAGCGAATGGCCGCCCGCCTCGATTCGGCGGGCGTTTCGTTTGGGCACGGCACCACGAATGCCTTCGACGAGGCGGCCTGGCTGGCGCTGTGGCAGCTGGGCCTGCCCCTTGACAGCTTGGCCGACCATGAGCAGCGTGCACTCGCGGCCGACGAGCAGGCCTCGCTGGAGGCTCTGACCACGCGCCGCATCGAGACGCGCAAGCCGGCGGCCTACCTCACCGGCGAAGCCTGGCTGCAGGGCGTGCCCTTCACCGTCGATGAACGCTGCATCGTGCCCCGCTCGCTGATCGCCGAAGTGCTGGCCGACGGCACCGTCGATGCCTGGTTGTCGGACCAGACCCATCGCGTGCTCGATCTGTGCACCGGCAACGGCAGCCTGGCCGTGCTGGCTGCGATGGCATGGCCAGAGGTGCAGGTCGATGCCGCAGACCTGAGTGCCCAGGCGCTGGCGGTGGCCCGGCTCAACATCGATCGGCATGGGCTGGCCGGGCGCATCGCGCTGCATGAGGGTGATGGCCTGGCGGCCGTGGCCGGCCGGCGCTACGACCTGATCCTGTGCAACCCGCCCTACGTGAACGCCGGCTCGATGGCTGCGCTGCCGGCCGAGTACCAGGCCGAGCCGTCCATTGCTTTGGACGGTGGCACGGATGGCATGGACTTCATCCGCCCGCTGCTGGCAGCCGCGCCCGCGGCGATGAGCGAGCATGCCGCGCTGGTGCTGGAGATCGGCCACGAGCGGGTGCACTTCGAGAACGCCTTCCCCGAGCTTGACGTGGTGTGGCTGCCCACCAGCGCCGGCGACGACCAGGTGCTGCTGGTCACGCGGATGGCGCTGTCGCGCGCACTGGGCTGAGCGGGGGCCGCGCCGTGGAGATCCTGGCTGAGTTGCTGGTGTTCCTGTTCGAGCTGTTCGGCGAGGCCGCGCTGCAGGTGCTGGTGGAACTGGGCGCGCGCAGCCTGGTCGCGCCGTTCAAGCGCGAAGGGACGGTGCACCCCGGCTATTCGGCGGTCGGCTACGTGATCTTCGGGGCACTGATGGGCGGGCTCAGCCTGCTGGTCTTCCCGGACCTGTTCGTCAAGTCGAAGGTGGGCCGCGTGGCCAACCTGGTGCTGACGCCCGTGCTCAGCGGCGCAGCCATGGCGGGGCTGCGGATGCTGCGCGAGCGGCGCGGCAAGGCCACCATCCTGCTCGACCGCTTCGCCTACGGCTTTCTGTTCGCGCTGGCCATGGGCGGCGTGCGATTCGCGTTCGGCCATTGAGCGCCTGCGAGTCGTCCGACCCTGCCCGAGCCCATCGCACCCACTGACCCCTCGAACGACCTGATCCTCCTCCCGACATGATTCTTCTGAAGAACCTCACGCTGCGACGCGGCGTCAAGGTGGTGCTGCAGGGTGCCAGCGTCACCCTCAATCCTGGCGAGAAGGTCGGGCTGGTCGGGCGCAACGGTGCCGGCAAATCGTCGCTGTTCTCGCTGCTCACCGGCCGGCTGCACGCCGATGCCGGCGATGTCGAGATCCCTCCACGCTGGCGCATCGGCGAGGTGGCCCAGTCCATGCCCGAGACCGACGAGGCGGCCACGGCCTTTGTGCTGGCTGGCGACCTGCCGCTGGTCGAGGCACAGTCGGCCCTGGCCGCCGCCGAGGCAGCCGGCGACGGCCATGCCATCGCCGAGGCGCACATGCACCTCGAGCAGGCCGGCGCCTTCGATGCCCGCTCGCGGGCCCAGGCCTTGCTGCTGGGGCTGGGCTTTCGCGTCGATCAGCTGGATGCCCCGGTCAACAGCTTCTCGGGCGGATGGCGCATGCGGCTGCAACTGGCCCGCGCGCTGATGTGCCCTGCCGACCTGCTACTGCTCGACGAGCCCACCAACCACCTGGACCTGGATGCGCTGGTGTGGCTCGAAGGTTGGCTCAAGCGTTATGCCGGCCTGATGATCGTGATCAGCCACGACCGCGAGTTCCTCGACGCAGTCACCGGCGTGACGCTGCACCTCGAGGACGCTGGCCTGACGCGTTATGGCGGCAACTACACCGCGTTCGAGGAGATGCGCGCCGAGCGGCTGTCGCAGCAGGCGGCCGCCTATTCGCGCCAGCAGGACAAGATCGCCCAACTGCAGCGCTTCATCGATCGCTTCAAGGCCAAGGCCACCAAGGCCAAGCAGGCACAGAGCCGGGTCAAGGCGCTGGCGCGCATGGAGAAGCTGGCTCCGGTGCTCACCGCCAGCGACTTCGAGTTCGAGTTCCGCGAGCCGGTGAGCCTGCCCAACCCGATGCTCAGCCTGCGCGACCTGGTCTGCGGCTACCCGCCGTTGGATGGCTTCGGCGAGGCCATGGTCATCGTGCGCAACGTCAACCGCACCGTGCTCGCCGGCCAGCGCATCGGCATCCTCGGCGCCAACGGCCAAGGCAAGTCGACGCTGGTCAAGACCATTGCGCACATGCTGACCCCTGTGGCGGGCACGCTGACCGAAGGCAAGGGCCTGGTGGTCGGCTATTTCGCCCAGCAGGAGCTCGACCTGCTCAGCGAGGACGACACCCCGCTGCAGCGCATGGTGCGCCTGGCGCGCGAGGTCAGCCCGCAGGCCCGCGAGCAGGAGCTGCGCGACTTCCTGGGCAGCTTCCGCTTCGTCGGCGACATGGTGCACCAGCGCGTGGGCACGCTCTCCGGCGGCGAGCGCGCGCGCCTGGTGATGGCCACCATCGTGTGGCAGCGCCCCAACCTGCTGCTGCTGGACGAACCCACCAACCACCTGGACCTGAACACCCGCGAGGCGCTGTCGATCGCGCTCAACGAGTTCGAGGGCACGGTGATGCTGGTCAGCCACGACCGCGCCCTGCTGCGCGAGGTGTGCGACGAGTTCTGGCTGGTCACCGCCGGTGGGGTGCAACCCTTCGATGGCGACCTGGACGACTACCAGCGCTGGCTGCTCGAGGTGTCGCGCGCCATCGCGAAGGGTGCGGCGCTGCCGCCGCTGCCAGGGCCGGCCATCGTGGCCTCGGGGGGATCGTCCAACCCCTCGGGGGCGCCTGGCGCCGGTGGCGGCGTCAGCCCCGGGGCCAACGCTGCACCTCGATCCACCGCTGCCCCGGCAGTGGCGGCCGGCGCTCCTTCCGGCAACCGGCGCGAGGACCGCAAGGCCACCGCCCAGGCCCGTGCCGCGCTGGCCACGCGCACGCGCCCGATGCGCCTGGAAGTGGCGCAGATCGATGCGCGGCTCGAACGCCTGGGCGAGGAGCGCGCGGCCATCGAGTCGCAACTGGCCACCGGCACGCTGGGCGGGCCCGACATCGCCGAGCATGGTCGACGGTTGAACCACATCGCCGCCGAGACCGCCGTGCTCGAGGAGCGCTGGCTCGAGCTGAACGAAGCCATCGAGGCAATGAGTTCCAGCGCGGATTGAACCTCGCAGCGGGCGACCTTGCCGCGATGTGGCCGCATTTATATTGCGCACAATTGAATTGCTCGCTATACTAATTGCCATGCACTCCCGCTCCGCACCTGCCACGACCATGGATCCCTGGCTCTCGCTCGATCGTCAGGTGTGCTTCGCCCTGTACTCGGCCTCCCTGGCCATGACCAAGGCCTATCAGCCGCTGCTGGCCCCACTCGGATTGACCTATCCCCAGTACCTCGTGCTGCTGGTGCTGTGGGAGGACGACGGCATCACGGTGTCGCAACTGGGGGCCCGCCTGTCGCTCGACTCGGGCACGCTGACCCCCTTGCTCAAGCGCCTGGAGTCGCAGGCCCTGGTGGCCAGGCAGCGCGACTCCGAAGACGAGCGCCGCGTGCTCGTGAGCCTGACACCCAAAGGACGCGCCCTCAAGGCGCGTGCCGCCAGGATCCCCCGCAGCATGGCCTGCGCCACGGGCTGCAGCCTCGACGAGCTCACCCAGCTGGCAGCCCGGCTGCGCCAATTGCGAGAGCGCCTGTCCCTCCCGCCCGACAGCCCGGCAGGCTGACTCGCGCAGGCTTGAGCCTCCAGCGACCGAGTTTCCCAACGATCCGTCGAACCGGATCACCTTTCGTCCACCCCTGCCTCCACGCACCAAAGGAACTGCCATGGCCCTCGACAAGGTTCTCTACACCGCCACCGCCACCGCCACCGGCGGCCGCACCGGCACCGCCCGCTCGTCCGACGGCGCCCTCGAGGTCACCCTGTCCACCCCGCGCGAGCTGGGCGGCGCCGGCGGCCCGGGCACCAATCCCGAGCAGATGTTCGCGGCGGGTTATTCGGCCTGCTTCATCGGCGCGATGAAGGCGGTGGGCGCCCGCATGAAGCTGAAGGTGCCTGACGATGTGTCGATCACCACCGAGGTCGGCATCGGCCCGATCCCGGCCGGCTTCGGCATCCAGGTGGCCATGCGCATCACCCTGCCCGGCTTCGAGCGTTCGCAGGCCGAAGCGCTGGTGGCCGCCGCGCACCAGGTGTGCCCGTACTCGAACGCCACCCGCGGCAACATCGACGTGTCGTTGACGGTGGTCTGAGCTTCGGCCGACCCCCTTGAGGGCAGACACGGCGCACAGGCGCCGTGTCAGGCCATCAGGTGCAGCATCAACTCGATGCGCGCCTGCCAGGGCGACAGCGCAGCCGCGGGCGACTGGGCCGCGGGCCCGACCAGCACGCCCTGGGCGCAGCGCGTGCATCGCCACACTTCCACGCCCCTCCGCCCGGCCTCCTCCAGGGCGGCTTCCAGCGCGTGATGCACCGTCCCGTTGCCCGTTGAGGCCACCACCAGGCCTCGTACATCGGTCGTCAGCAGGGCGCGCACCAGTGTGCCGTCGGCACCGCCGTGGCTGGTCACCACCTCGACGCGCGGCCACGTCTCGGTGGGAGCGGCCAGGCGCTGAACACCCAGTGCCTGGCCCTCCGGCCATGGCCGGTGCTGGCGAAGCTGCCCCTCTTCCATGCGACCAATGGCGCCCGCGTCGCCCGAGCCGAACGCGTCGACGCGATAGGGGTGCTGCTTGCGAACGTCCGCCGCGCCATGCACCGTGCCGGCGGCAACTACCACCACGCCGCGTGCCGCGGGCGTCGCTGCCACCCGGACAGCATCCAGCAGGTTCTGCGGCCCATCCGCTGCCAGGGCCGTGGCCGGCCGCATGGCCGCCGTGAGCACCACCGGCTTGGCAGGCGCCAGCACCCGGTGCAGCAGCCAGGCGGTCTCTTCCAGCGTGTCGGTACCGTGGGTTATGACCACGCCGCACACCTCGGGACGACCCAGGTGGTGGGCCACCTGCCGCGCCAGGTGCTGCCAGATGGCGTGGTCCATGTCCTTGCTGTCGACCTGGGCGACCTGCTCGCACTCGAGTGCGGCCCCTCGTGAGGCGTCGCCCAGGGTGGGCACTGCGGCGAGGAGGTCCTGCACCGAACGCTGCGCGGCGGTATAGCCGACGTTGTCGGCCGGGTCGGCCGCGGTGCCGGCAATCGTGCCGCCGGTGCCCAGGATCACGAGAGTGCTTGGCATATCGATCACTTCTGGATAAAAATACAGCTACTGGATAAATGTTCAGTCATTGCCCGCCGTCCAGCATGGTCGGGCCCTTCAGGAGTTCGCGATGGACGAAGGCCCCAAGCTCACCGCCCGCCAGCAGCAGATTCTCGATCTGGTGCAAAGCGCGATCGAGCGCACCGGTGCGCCACCCACCCGTGCCGAGATTGCCAATGAGCTGGGCTTCCGGTCGGCCAATGCCGCCGAAGAGCACCTGCAGGCCCTGGCCCGCAAGGGCGTGATCGAACTGGTGGGTGGCACTTCGCGGGGCATTCGCCTGCGCTCCGATACCTTGCGCGCATTGAACGAGGCACGAGGCAAGCAATTCTCGCTGCCCCTGCCCAGCCTCGCGCAGCTCACGCTGCCGCTGGTGGGCCGCGTGGCCGCGGGCAGCCCGATCCTGGCGCAAGAGCACATCGACCAGACCTACCTGATGGAAGCCAGCATGTTCTCGCGTCGACCCGACTACCTGCTCAAGGTGCGGGGCATGAGCATGCGCGACGCCGGCATCCTCGATGGCGATCTGCTGGCCGTCCAGAAGACCCGCGACGCCAAGAACGGGCAGATCGTCGTTGCCCGCATCGGCGACGAAGTCACCGTCAAGCGACTGCGTCGCACCCGAACCAGCATCGAGCTGCTGCCCGAGAACCCCGACTTCCAGCCCATCGTCATTCCGTTCGGCGATGTCGACTTCGAGCTCGAGGGCGTGGCCGTCGGGCTGATCCGCAACACCATGCTGATGTGATCGCCATGAAGTCATCCAAGGCCAACTGCGCCGCCGAGTGCGAGCGGTTCGAGCAGTTGCCCAACATCGGCCCATCGATGGCCGCCGACCTGCGACTGCTGGGCCTGGCACATCCGCGCGAGCTGGCCCAGCTCGATGCCTACGCGCTGTACCGATCGCTGTGCCAGCACACCGGCAAACGGCAGGATCCGTGCGTGCTCGACACCTTCATGGCCGTCACCGACTTCATGCGCGGGGCCCAACCCGCTCCGTGGTGGGCCTACACCGCCGAGCGCAAGCGCCAGTACGGGCAGCTCTGACCCCTCTTCCTGGAGGTCTGGGGCGCAGTTCCCGCCCGACCGCCGAGGCGCCCGCCCCGTACGCACCATCCGCCATGCGGTGTGCAGCGACAGCCGGGCCGCGATGGGCCCCGAGATGTGCCCCGAGATAGGCCCCGATATGGGCGCCGAAGTGGGCGCCGTGTCGACGCCTGTTCATGCGATCGCCGTGCTGTCTTTGATGCCACGATGCACTCAGTTTCGAGCGCAACGTGCCGAAAAGACAGACATGAACCCCTTCGTCCATCTGTTGCCGTCGTTGGCGGGCCAACGCACCACCGCTCGCCAGGTTGCCGTGCCCAGCAGCCTGATGTCCCGCATCGAGGTCAAGCCACCTCAGGTCTGGCCCTCGTCGTTGAGCTGGTGGGGTCGCGTGCAGCGCTGGCTGATGCAGGACAATCCTTGGACAGCTGGTTCGAAGCGCCCCGTGAACCGCCTGGCACTTGTCAAGGGAGAGTTCCGGCGCCACATGGACGGGCTGAGCGGCATCGGCGCCGCGCGACTCGCCGACCAGTTCGACCGCGCGCGCTCCTTGCGCGAGTTGTGGTACCTTCGTTCAACGCTGTACGGCCTGCTGGCGGTGCAGTTCGACCAGGCCGAAGCCGAGCGTCGGATGGCCCAGCTCAATCGGCACTTCCCGATGCGCGCACCACGTGCCGGCCACGCGCTGCACGGCGCCTGAGCATGGGCCAACGCCTCGCCAGTGCCGGCCTCCCGACCACACCGTGGTCGGCGAACCCTTTGCCCGGTGCCGGCCTGCCTCACGAGCGCCTGGCACGCATCGCCGCACGCCAGGCGTTCCTGGAGATGCGCACTCAGTTCATCGATGCACTGGACGGGCTTGACGGCGCGGAGGTCGAGAGCCTGCGGTGCGACCTTCGTGGCTCTTCCGATCCGGGCGACCTGTGGGCACTGCGGCTGGCGGTGCACGATGCCCTTGCCGGCGGCGGGATCGAACCGACACCGGCCCAGAGCAGGTTCGCCCACACCCTGCACCGCGCGTTCAACGACCTCGCCACGCAGCGCTAGACGCGTGGGCGGCCTGGGGGCCAGCGGCCCCGCGTCCCGACACTGATCACCTGGCCGCGTCCAGGTCGCGACCTGGGCGTGAAGGCACGCCCGGGCTCAAGGCACCGCGAGGAAGTCCGATTTGCCGAGATCCACGCCGTTGTGGCGCAACAGCGCATAGGTCATCGAGCAGTGGAACAGGAAGTTCGGCAGCGCCCAGTGCCGCAGGTAGAAATCGCCCTTGAAGTGCAGCGGATCGCGGTTGCGCAGCGGGATGGTGATGTCACGGTCTTCGCTGCCGTCGATGTCGGCGGCCGGCACCGACTGCACGTACTCCAGCGTCTTGCGGATGCGCTGGCGCAGCTCATCGACGGTGGACTCGTTGTCCTCGAACTTCGGCGGCTCCTGGCCCGCCAGGCGGGCCACGCAGGCCTTGGCGGCATCCGAAGCAATGCGGATCTGCGACACCAGCGGCAGCATGTCGGGTGCCAGCCGGAGGCCGAGGTAAACCGAGGTCTCGAACTTCTTGGTCTTGGCATGGGCCTCGGCCTTGTCCAGCCACGCCAGCATGGCGCTCAGTTGCTTGACGAACACCGGCACGCTGGCCGACGACATGGTGATGGGCATGTGAACTCCTCGCAGATCGGTACGATGGCGCCCGCATCTTAGGGCCGTCTCCGCCGCGGTGTGGCGCACGCCTCGGGCCGACCTTGCGGCAGGCGGGGCACAATCGCCTGCGCTGACGTGTGAACCCATCTGTGCAGCCCCGGCTGCAGCGGCAGTGACCACGCAGTGCTGCCTTGGGGCCCCCGACCCGCCATGAACATCATCATCCTCGACGACTACCAGGACGCGGTCCGCAAGCTCCACTGCGCCAGCAAGCTGGAGGCGTTCAATGCCAAGGTCTTCACCAACACGGTCAAGGGCATCGGCCAACTGTCGGTGCGACTGCGCGACGCCGATGTGCTGGTGCTGATCCGCGAGCGCACCCAGTTTCCAAAGGCCCTGCTCGAAAAGCTGCCGCGGTTGAAGCTCATCTCGCAGACCGGCCGCGTCGGCTCGCACATCGATCTGGACACCTGCACGCGCCTGGGCATTGCGGTGGCTGAAGGCGTGGGGTCGCCGGTCGCGCCGGCCGAACTGACCTGGGCGCTGATCATGGCGGCCATGCGCCGCGTGCCCCAGTACGTGGGCAATCTGAAGCACGGCGCCTGGCAGCAAAGCGGGCTGAAGGCCGCCTCGATGCCGCCGAACTTCGGCCTGGGCATGGTGCTCAAGGGCAAGACGCTGGGCGTCTGGGGCTTCGGTCGCATCGGCAGGCTGGTTGCCGGCTACGGCCGCGCCTTCGGGATGCACGTCGTGGTATGGGGCAGTGAAGCCTCGCGCGAGAAGGCGGTGGCCGAAGGCTATGCCGCGGCCGAAAGCCGCGAGGGCTTCTTCGGCCAGGCCGACGTGCTCACGCTGCACTTGCGCCTGACCGAGACCACCCGCGGCCTGGTGGGCCTGTCGGATCTGGCACAGATGAAGCCCACCGCCCTGTTCGTCAACACCTCGCGCGCCGAGCTGATCGAAGAGAACGCCCTTGTGTCGGCCCTGAACAAGGGGCGCCCGGGCATGGCGGCCGTCGATGTGTTCGAGAGCGAGCCGATCCTGCAGGGTCACCCGTTGCTGCGCATGGAGAACGCGGTGTGCACGCCGCACATCGGCTATGTCGAGCAGGACAGCTACGAAACCTACTTCGGTGCGGCCTTCGACAACGTGCTCAACTTCATCGCCAAGGCCCCCACGAACCTGGTCAACCCAGAGGCACTCAGGGTGATCCGTTGAGGGCGTCGGCAACGTCGCCTGGCCCGGCCGTGCAGGCATGGCGACGGCAACGCATGCTGGCCCCGGGAGCAAGCCGTGCCTGAGGCGCCCGAAGGCGGCCGGATGGGCACGCCGCCCCGCTCACCCTGGGCGCTGTACCTGGCCTTCCAGCGCCTGGCTCTGCAGGGCTTTGGCGGCGTTCTGCCGGTGGCCCATCGCGAGCTGGTGGATCGGCTGGGCTGGCTGTCGCCGCAGGAGTTCGTCGAGTTGCTGGCGCTGTGCCAGGTGCTGCCCGGGCCCAACATCGTCAACCTGGCACTGATGTTCGGCGATCGACACTTCGGCGTGCGGGGCGCACTGGCGGCCGCCAGCGGCCTGCTGACCGCGCCGCTGCTGATCGTGCTGGCGGTGGCCACGGCCTATCGTGGCGTGGCCGACGTGCCAGTGGTCACCGGCGCCCTGCGCGGCATGGGTGCGGTGGCGGCCGGGCTGGTGGTCTCGACGGCCGTCAAGTTGTGGGGCACGCTCGAGCGCAACCCGATCGGGCGACCCGCCAGCGTGGTGCTGGCCATCAGCACCTGGGTCACGGTGGGCTGGTTGCGCTGGCCCATGGTGTGGGTGGTGCTTGGGCTGGGCAGTGCATCGACGGCCTGGGCCTGGTGGCGCATGCGTCGCGCCGGACTCGACCGATGACCGCAGGGGCCACGATGATCGACAGCCTGTGGGCCATGGCCGGGCTGCACGGGCATGGCCTGGCCGACGTGCTGCAGCTGGCCCTGCACTTCATGATGCTGTCGCTGCTGGCCATCGGCGGCGCCATGACCACCGCACCGGACATGCAGCGCTACCTGGTGCAGGACCGCGGCTGGCTCGATGCCGACCAGTTCACCTCGTCGATCGCCATCGCGCAGGTGGCCCCAGGTCCGAACATCCTCTTCGCCGCACTGATGGGCTGGACCGTTGCCGGCATGGCGGGCCTGGTGGCGACGCTGGGCGGATTCCTGCTGCCCTCTTCCCTCACCACCTTGGCGGTCGGCCGTTATGGGCGCAGCCGTGCCGATGCGTTGGCCCTGCGCGCCTTCACGGCGGGCATGGTGCCGTTGACACTGGGCCTGCTGCTGTCCAGCGGCTGGGTGCTCACCGCTCCCACGCGACACGAGTGGTCGACCCCGCTGCTGGTGGTGGGCACGGTGGTGGTCATGGTCCGCACCCGCCTGAGCCCGCTGTGGATGATTGCCCTCGGAGCGATCGTCGGCGCACTGTTCATGCGGTAGGCGCGACAGCACCCGCGCCGCCCCTCGAAAAGTCAGGCGGTTCAAGGCGGCTTTTCAGCCGATCACAAGGCACCAACTTGGTGAAACTGCGTCGATCCGGCAGAGAGTCGATGCGGCGGCGCGGTGCATGGCCGGCGCTGATCGACGGCCAGAAGCACAACGGTTCAATTCCAACAAGCTCGCCATGAGAATCAACGAACCCGTCACCCAGCGTGAATTCGACTTTCCAGAGGGCACGACCCTGATGTCGACCACCGACACCAAGGGACGAATCACCTACGCCAATGCGGCGTTCATCGCGCTCAGCGGTTTCGACGAGGCAGAACT
>Ga0268298_10004662_pt1 | contig 13256 bp, 11 predicted proteins | sample WWTPWeurt_MetaG_FD_194462 | JGI IMG/M metagenome (GOLD analysis project Ga0268298, IMG submission 194462) | Activated sludge microbial communities from WWTP in Nijmegen, Gelderland, Netherland - WWTP Weurt | ecosystem: Engineered > WWTP > Aerobic digester > Activated sludge | place... | reverse complement strand
GCTGGTCACCGCCGACGTGGAAGACCAGCACCAGGGCGCCGTGATGCAGGCGCTCGGCGAGCGCAAGGCCGAACTCGTCAACATGGAGACCGACGGCAACGGCCGCGTGCGGCTGGAATACCGCATCCCGGCGCGCGGCCTGATCGGCTTCAGCAACGAGTTCATGAACCTGACGCGCGGCACCGGCCTCATCAGCAACATCTTCGACGGCTACGAGGCCTTCAAGGGAGAGATCGGCGGGCGCAAGAACGGCGTGCTGATCAGCATGGACGATGGCGAGATCGTCACCTACGCGCTGGGCAAGCTCGATGACCGCGGCCGCATGTTCGTGCGCGCTGGCGATCCGGTGTACGAGGGCATGATTGTCGGCATCCACAGCCGCGACAACGACCTGGTGGTCAATGCCGTGCGCCAGAAGCAGCTCACCAACTTCCGCGTCTCCGGCAAGGAAGACGCGATCAAGATCACCCCGCCGATCGAGCTGACGCTTGAATACGCGGTGGAGTTCATCGCCGACGATGAACTCGTGGAGATCACGCCCAAGAGCATCCGCATCCGCAAGCGCCACCTGAAGGAGCACGACCGCAAGCGTGCGTCGCGCGAGTGATGCTGCTCGGGGCCTGACAAGCAGCATGCGTTTGTCGCATACCCGTGCGGTGCTGGTCATGGTGCTGGTGGCCATGATGTGGAGCATCGCCGGCGTGGTCACCCGCCACCTCGAGGCCGCACGCAGCTTCGAGGTCACTTTCTGGCGCAGCTTCTTCACCGCAGTGGCCTTGCTGCTGGCGCTGCTGTGGATTCGCGGCCCGGCGCAGCTGCTCGACAACCTGCGGCGCGGTGGCTGGCCGCTGTGGGTGTCCGGCCTGTGCTGGACGGTGATGTTCACCAACTTCATGCTGGCCATCACGCTCACCACCGTGGCCACGGTGCTGGTCACGCTGGCCATGGCGCCCCTGGTCACGGCGCTGTTCGCGCGGCTGTTCCTGCACCACAAGCTGCCCCGCCGCACCTGGACGGCCATTGCCGTGGCCGGCGTGGGCATTGCCTGGATGTTCGGGCGCCAGGCACTGGCGGGCGGCGGCTCGCTGGCGGGCACGCTGGTGGCCTTGTTCGTGCCCATTGCCGGCGCCACCAACTGGACGCTGCTGCAGTACCTGGGCCAACGCCACGCACGAGACCCTTCGGTCGAGGTGCCCGACATGCTCCCCCCGGTGTGGATCGGCGCGATGCTGTCCGCGCTGCTCACGCTGCCGATGGCCTGGCCGTTCTCGGCCTCTGCGCACGATCTGGGCCTGCTCGGCCTGCTCGGGGTGGTGCAGCTGACGATCCCCTGCCTGCTGGTGGTGCAGGTGGCCAAGGTGCTGCCAGCGCCCGAGGTGTCGCTGATCGGCCTGCTGGAGGTGATCTTCGGCGTGCTGCTGGCCTGGGTGGGGGCGGGCGAGGCGCCCGGGCCCACGGCCTTGACCGGCGGCGCCCTGGTCATCGGCGCGCTGATGGTGAACGAGGGCCTGGCCTTGCGCGAGCGTCGCGCCATGGCCCCCGCGGCCTAGGGTCCGCCCCCAGCACTGCGGGGCCGACAACGCATAGCATCGGGCCCATGAAGCAGCTCAGCGGCCTGGACGCCACCTTCCTCTACCTCGAGTCGCCGGAGATGCCCATGCATGTCGGCGCGCTCAATGTCTACGAGATGCCCGCCGGCCAGCGCGGGCGCTTTGCCGTGGCGCTGCGCAAGCACATGGCCGAGCGCATGCCCATGATGCCGGCGCTGCGCCGGCGCCTGTGGTGGATGCCGCTCAACCTGGCCAACCCGGCCTGGGTGGATGCCGATCCCGATCTGCGTTATCACATCGTCGAGCACAAGCTGCCCAAGTCGGCCAGCCAGGGCGATGGCATGGCCGAGATGGAGGCCCTGGTGGGCACCCTGCACGCGCAGCGTCTGGATCGCGACAAGCCCCTGTGGCGATTTCATGTGCTCGAGGGCCTGGCGCCCACGGCCGATGGCCGCAAGCGCGTGGCCGTGTTCTCGCAGCTTCACCATGCGGCGGTGGACGGGCAGGCCGCCGTGGCCTTGGCCCAGGTGCTGCTCGACGTCACGCCCGAGGGCCGCAAGCTCGACATCCGTCCCAGCCGCCGCCCGCGCACGGCCAGCCTCGGCCTGGGGCAGATGCTGCGCGGCGCGCTGGCCAACGAGGTGCAGCAGGTGGTGGGCATCGTGCGCAATCTGCCGTCCACCGTGGGCACCCTGAAAAGCGCCGCCGGCAATGCCCTGCAGCGCAGCGGGCTGCTCTCGCGTGGCAAGGCCAGCGCATCCGGCGAGGCCAAGGTGAGCAACCTCACGCTGGCGCCGCGCACCGCCTTCAATCAGATGGTCACTGACGGCCGCAGCTTTGCCGGGGTGAGCCTGTCGCTGCCCGAGATCAAGGCCATCGGCAAGGCCTTCGACGCCACCATCAACGACATCGTGCTGGTGATCTGCAGCACGGCGTTGCGGCGCTACCTGCAGCAGCACAAGGCCTTGCCGCGCAAATCCCTGGTGGCTGCCGTGCCCATCTCGCTGCGGGCCAAGGGCGACAACACTTCGGACAACCAAGCCTCGATGACCTTGGTGAGCCTGGGCACCAACATCGGTGACCTGCGCAAGCGCCTGGATCACGTCAAGGCGGCCACCGCCGCGATGAAGAGCGCCATGGGCGACGTGCGCAGCATCCTGCCCACCGATTTCCCGTCCATCGGCGTGCCCTGGCTGATCGAGGCGCTGGGCTCGCTGTATGGCAAGGCCAAGGTGGCCGACCGCATCCCGCAGGTGGCCAACGTCACCATCAGCAATGTGCCCGGCCCGCCGGTGCCGCTTTACCTGGCCGGTGCGCGCATGGTGTGCAACTTCCCCACCTCGATCGTGGTGCACGGCGTGGGCTTGAACATCACGGTGGAGAGCTACGACAAGCAGATGGACTTCGGCCTGGTGGCCGATGCCAAGGCCATGCCGGATGCGCGCGCGCTGGCGCATGCCATCGAGATCGCCTTCGAGGACTTGCGCCTGCTCGTCTCTCCGCCGGTGGACGACGCGGTGGACCTCGCCACCGACCTGGCCGGCAATGTGATGGCCGCCGCCCGGCGCGGTGTCAGTGCCAGCGTGGTGGGCGTGGGGCGCGCGGCGCAGCAGGCCGTGTCGCGCGTGGCGCGTTCGGCCATGGAGAGCGCTGTCAAGCAGGCGGTGGGGGCCGTCACCGGCGGCCGGGCCAAGCCGAAACCCAAGGCCGCTGTGGCACGCAAGACGCGCGCATCCCGTTGAAATGCGGGGCGCTGTGCGCGCCCCCAACCAGATCCCCGACACACCATGAAATTGCACGCCAACGGCCTGGCCATTGAAGTCTCCGATGAAGGCCCGCCCAACGGGCCACCAGTGTTGCTGATCATGGGCCTGGGCATGCAACTGGTGGCCTGGCCACAGGCCCTGGTGGACGATCTGGTGGGCCGGGGCTTTCGCGTCATCCGCATGGACAACCGCGACATCGGCCTGAGCCAGCACCTCGATGCGCTGGGCACCCCCAACCTCGTTTGGGCGGCCTTGCGCTACAAGCTCGGCCTGCGGGTGCGCTCACCGTACTCGCTGGCCGACATGGCCGACGATGCCGTGGCCGTGCTCGACGCGCTGGGCCTCTTCCATGCACACATCTGCGGTGCCTCGATGGGCGGCATGATCGCGCAGCGCATCGCGGCCAAGCACCCGCAGCGTGTGAGCAGCCTCACGCTGATCATGACCACCTCGGGCGCACCTGACCTGCCCCAGGCGAGCCCGGCAGTGCGGCGCGTGTTGATCACGCGGCCGCGCAGCAATGCCGAGGCCGACGTGCTGGCCCACATGGAGCATCTCTGGGCCGCCATCGGCAGCCCGGGCTTTCGCCCCGAGCCGCAGGCGCTGCGCGAGCGCCTGCAGGCCACCGTGCGGCGCTCCTACCACCCGGAAGGCGCAGCTCGGCAGCTGGTGGCCATCGTGGCCGACGGCGATCGCAGCCCCTTGCTGCGCGAAATCATCGCGCCCACGCGCGTGATCCATGGCCACGACGACCCGCTGGTGCCGGTGGCCTCGGCCCACGATCTGCTGGGCAAGATCGCCAATGCCGTGCCCGACATCATCCCGGGCATGGGCCACGATCTGCCCGACGTGCTGCTGCCGCGCATCGCGGCGGGCATCGCCGAGAACGCCGCGCGCGCCATTCCGGCGCCTTGAGCCGCCAACAGCCCCTGGCTTGACAGGGTGCCAGTGGATGACTGAAACTCTAGTCCTATAGAGGACTAGACATGAGCAGCGTGCGCCTTGTGGAGACCGAGCCCGGCCAGAGCCGATACGCCGCCCTGGCCGTGGCGATGCGCGCGCGCATCGTCGCCGGCGAATGGCCACCGGGCAGCGCCATACCGGCCGAGCAGACGCTGGCGGCCGAGCATGGCGTGGCGCTGGGCACCATGCGGCGCGCGCTGGACCTGCTGGCCGAGCAGGGGCTGGTGGAGCGCGTCCATGGCCGCGGCACCTTCGTCAAGCAGGGTTTGAGCGGTGCGCCCATGCTGCGCTTCTTCCGCTTCGGCGAGCTGGGCGAGGGCGCACCGCAATCCCGCATCCTGGCTCGCGAGGTGCTGGCCGCACCGGCCGAGGCCGCGCGCATGCTGGGCTGCGGGCGGGGCGAGCAGGCGCTGCGGTTGAAACGCCTGCGCAGCGTGGGCGGGCAGCCCGTGCTGCACGAGGAGATCTGGCTGCCCATGCCCTTGTTCGCCCCCTTGGTCGACTGCGACCTGGCCGCTTGGGGCGATCTGCTGTATCCGCTGTTTGCCGAGCGCTGCGGCGTGCATGTGCACCGCGCGGTGGACAGCATCGCCTTCAGCCAGTTGGGCGCGGCTCACGCCCGCGCCCTGCGGTTGCCTGCCGGCCACCCTTGTGCACGCGTGCAGCGCCAGGCCTTCAACCTCGCCGGTGCCTGCATCGAGTGGCGCACCACGCTGGGCGATGCCAACGCCTTTCACTACACCATCGCCATCACCTGAGCGCCAGACCATGAACCCATCCCACACCACCACCCGGCGCCACCTGCTGGCCGCCGGCTTCGCGATGGCCGCCGCACCGGTGGGCCGCGCCTTCGCCGCAGGCGACATCGCCGGCGGCAAGCCCATCACCCTGCTCGTGAGCTACCCCGCCGGCGGCGGCGCCGACGTGATGGCGCGCCTGCTCGCGCCGCGCCTGTCCGAGGCACTGGGCCAGCCGGTGGTGGTGGAGAACAAGCCGGGCGCCAGCGGCACCATCGCCGCCGCCCAGGTGGCGCGCGCCACGCCGGATGGCTCGATGCTGCTGCTCGACGCGTCCTCGTTCGCGGTCAACCCCGCACTGTTCGACAAGCTGCCCTACGACACCGCCACCGCCTTCGCGCCGCTCGCGGTGCTGGCGCTTTACCCCAATGTGCTGGTCTGCACGCCGAGCTTCGGCGCCAAGACGCTGGCCGAGGTGCTGCAGATGGCGCGCTCGCAGCCGGGCAAGCTGGCCTACGCCTCGTCGGGCAACGGCTCGGCGCAGCACCTGGCGGGCGCGCTGTTCGAGGCCATGGCCAAGGTGGAGATGTCGCACATCCCCTACCGCGGCGGTGGCCCTGCGCTCAATGACGTGATGGGCGGCCAGGTGCCGCTGTTCTTCGCCAACGTGGCCTCGTCGCTGGGGCACATCCAGTCGGGCCGGCTGCGGCCGCTGGCGGTCACGTCCAAGGTGCGCTCGCGCGTGCTGCCCGATCTGCCCACCATGGACGAGGCTGGGCTCAAGGGCTACGAGGTGCTGGAGTGGAACCCCGTGTTGGCCCCGGCCGCCGTGCCCGCGCCGGTGCGGGCCAAGCTGGCTGCGGCGCTGCGCAAGGCCATGGCCGACCCCGAGGTGCTGGGCCGCGTGCGCGCCCTGGGTGGCGAGGCCTTTGGCGGCGGCGAGGCCGAGGCGGGCGCCTTCCTCAAGGGCCAGCTGGCGCTCTGGGCGCGCGTGGTCCGCGAGCGCCACATCACGCGCGAATGAAATCGGCATGCCTTTGACCGCACCACCAGCCACAGGCTGGGACTGCCACGTGCACGTCTTCGATGCCGCTGCCATGGTGCGGCCTGGCCACTACCTGCCCGGCCACCGGCCGCTGGCCGAGATCGAGCGCCTGGCGGCCACGCAGGGCGTGGGCCACCTGGTGCTCGTGCAGCCCAGCGTCTACGGCACCGACAACTCGGTGATGTTGCAGGCCTTGGCGGCCGCGTCCGGCCGGCATCGCGGTGTGGCCGTGGTGGATGCGTCGATCAACGACAAGGCATTGCACGAAATGCACGCGTCCGGTGTGCGCGGCGTGCGCTTCAATCTGGTGTCGCCGGCCGGCCACGGTGCCGCTGAGCTTGAATCGGATCTGCGCGCGCTGGCCCCGAGGCTGCGCGCGCTCGGCTGGCATGTGCAGTGGTACGTGCACGCCGAGCAGTTGCCACAACTCTGCGCCTGGCAGGCCAGCACCGGGCTGGTCTTCGTGCTCGACCACCTGGCGGGTCTGCGCGCCGGCCTGCCTGATGCGTCAACAGAGTGGCGTGCGGCACAGGCGCTGGCGGAGCAGGGCGCCTGGATCAAGCTCTCGGCCTGGTACCGCCTGGCTGCGCACGCGCCCTATGCGGCCTTGCATGCCAACATTCGTCGCGCGGTGGGGCTGTTCGGCCGCCGCTGCGTGTGGGGCTCGGACTGGCCACACACCAGCTTCGCGCCCGAACAAGCCCCCGCCTATCACTCCACCCTCACACCCCTGCGCGAGGCCCTGGGTGAGGCCGCGCTCGATGCCATCCTTGGCGACAACGCCCGGTCGCTCTACAACCTTCAAACCGCATCACCATGAACACCTCCTCCATCAGCCGCCGCCAATGGCTGGCGCTTGCATCGTCCACCGGTGCCGGCCTGGCACTGCCCGAGCTGGCCCTGGCCCAGGCCTGGCCCAACCGGGCCATCCGTTTCGTGGTGCCCTTTGCCCCGGGCGGCAGCAGCGAGATCGTGGCCCGCAGCACTGCAGTGGAGTTGGGCAAGTTGCTCGGCCAATCGGTCTACGTGGACAACAAGCCCGGCGGCGCCGGCAATGTCGCCATGCAGGAGGTGGCCCGTGCAGACGATCAGCACACGGTGATCCTGGGCCACATCGGCACCCTGGCCGTCAACCCCTACATGTTTGACAAGCTGCCCTACGACCCGATCAAGGATTTCAAGCCCATCTCGCTGCTGGCCAAGGTGCCCAGCCTGTACCTGGTGCGGCCCGATCTGCCGGTGAAGAACCTGAAGGAGTTCATCGCCTACGCCAAGAAGAACCCGGGCAAGATCAACTACGGCTCGGCCGGCAATGGCAGCGCCGGGCACCTGGCGATGGAATACCTGAAGATGGCCAGCGACACCTTCATGCTGCACGTGCCCTATCGCGGCACGGGCCCGCAACTGACGGATCTGCTGGCCGGGCGCCTGGACGCGGCCTCGGTGGGCGCGCCCGCCGTGATGCAGTTCATCAAGGCTGGCAAGCTGCGCTGCATTGCCACGGGCACTGCCACGCGCATCCCGCAGCTACCAGACGTGCCCACCGTGGCCGAGCAGGGCTTCCCAGGGTTTGAAATGACGCAGTGGTACGGCATGCTCGCACCGTCCACCATGCCCCAGGCTGCCGTGGACAAGCTGGCGCTGGCCGCCGCTGCTGCCGTCAAGCAGCCGGGCGCCACCGAGAAGCTCAGCGCCGATGCCGCCATCGCGGTGGGCGGCACGCCGGCAGAGTTCGCCAAGTTCATCGCCGCCGAGCAGCAGCGCTGGAAGGTGGTGATTGCGCGGGCCAAGATCAAGCCCGATTGACGAGACTGCGGCGGGCCTTCCGCCGCAGTTCAGTCCCGGTTCGGCGCGCCCAATGGGAAGTAGTGCCGAAACGGCCTGGCCTCGTCCACCGCCCTGGCGAATGCGGGCCAGGCGAGCAGGCGCGAGCGGTAGGCGCGCAGTGTGGGGAAGGCCTCGGCAATGGGGTGCACCCAATCGGCATAGAAGAGCGACGGCGCGGCCGCGCAATCGGCCAGGCTCAAGTGCTCGCCTGCAGCCCAGGTGCGGCCTTGCAGCCTTTGCTCCAGCCAGCCATAGGCCAGGTCCAGCGCCTGCCGCGCCTGCGCCATGGTTTCGTCCTTGCGCGCGCCGTCCGTTCGCAGCGCCTCGAAGACGGGCTTCTGCATGGCCGTCATCACATCGTTGTCGAAGAAGCGGTCGAGAAAGCGCACCTCGAGGGCCTGCACCGGGTCTTCAGGCAACCAGCGCACCCGGCCGCCGTGCTGCAGCATCAGATGCTCGATGATGATGGTCGACTCGACAATGGTGCGCCCATCGTCCACGAGCACCGGAAAGCGCGCGAACGGCCAACGCGCCTTCAGTTCGGCCATGGCCGCAGGGTCTTCGAGCGTTCGATACTCGAAGGGCACCTCGTTCTCGTAGAGCGCCGCGAGCACCTTCTGGCAGTAGGACGAGAACGGATGCGCGTAAAGCGTGAGCGACATGGGGCACCTCGATGGATTGCACCGTGCAATCGGCGCGCCATGTTAAGCCGCGCGCGGCGGGCGGCGCGGGCCGCTGGGGCCGCACGACGCTCGCCGCACTGGAGGCCCCGGGCCACGCCGACCGCACTGCGCGAAGCGGCTACAGTGTGGGCACCGCAGTGTCAACCCCGCGCTGTGAGCGCCGGGCAGGCGCTGGTCGACGACCCGAGCAATGGGCCTTAGGTGCACTCAAGTCAAACCCTGAACCCCTGGCGCCTGTCGGTTGCGCCGATGATGGACTGGACGGACCGGCATTGCCGCTTCTTCCACCGCCTGATCACCCGGCGCACGCGCCTGTATACCGAGATGGTGACCACCGGCGCGCTGCTGCATGGCGACGTGGCCCGCCACCTGGATTTCGATGCCGCGGAGCATCCCCTGGCCCTGCAACTGGGCGGCAGCGAGCCTGAAGACCTGGCCCACTGCGCGCAACTGGCGGTGCAATGGGGCTATGACGAGGTGAACCTCAATTGCGGCTGCCCCAGCCCGCGCGTGCAGCGCGGCGCGTTTGGCGCGTGCCTGATGAACGAGGCGGCGCTGGTGGGCGATGGCGTGCGCGCCATGCGCGAGGCGGTGGACGGTGCCGTGCCCGTCACGGTCAAGCACCGCATCGGCTTGGGCCAGCAGGAGGATCCCGGCTTCGTGCGCGACTTCATCGGCACCGTGGCCGAGGCCGGATGCACGGTGTTCATCGTGCACGCGCGCAATGCCTGGCTCGAGGGCCTGTCCCCCAAGGACAACCGCGAGATCCCGCCGCTGCGCTACGAGGTGGTGCACCAACTCAAGCGCCAGTTCCCGGCGCTCACCATCGTGCTCAATGGTGGCATCGCCGACAACGCGCTGGTCGGCGAGCAATTGGCGCACGTGGACGGCGTGATGGTCGGCCGGCAGGCCTATCACGACCCTTGCCTGATGGCCGACTGGGACCGCCGCTTTCTGGGCGCTGAGGTCCCGGTTGTCGAGGCCGATGAAGCCTGGCGCGCGCGCATCGAGGACCAGATGGTGGCCTACATGGCGGGTTTGCCCGGCGTGCCATGGCACCACGCGGCGCGCCACATGCTGGGCCTGTGGAACGGCCAGCCCGGTGCGCGGCGCTGGCGCCAGGTGTGGAGCGACCATCGGCACAAGGCCCTGCCTGCTGCCGCCGTGCAGGCCTTGGCGCGCGAGGCGCGGCTGGCCATGCAGGCTTCAGCCTGAGCGCGTGGGCCACGTGGCCAGCAGCAGGCCGGCCAGCGCGAGCGCCATGGCCACGCCATGCCAGGGCCCGAAGGGCTCGCCCAGCACGAGCACGCCCACGGCCGCGGCGGCCAGCGGCAGCATCACCGTGAACACGCCAGCTCGCGGCGCCGGCACATGGGCCAGGCCCTTCATCCACAGCCACACGGTGACCATGCTGGCAGCGATGGCGTAGAACATCAGCAGCCACCAATGCCGGGCCGGCACGCCGCTGAAATCAAAGCTCAGCGCCTGCCACAGGCCCAGCGGCGTGACGAGCGCCAGGCCCCACAGATTGATCAGCGCGCTGATGCGGCGCGGTGACACGCTGCCGGTGAGCCGCTTGCCGATCACCACATAGCTGGCTTCGCAGAACACCGCGCACAGCAGCAGGCCATGCCCGATGAGCGTGCGGGTGGGTGACATGTCGGCGGCTGCCCCTGGCGCATCGGGCGCACGGGCCCAGGCCATCAGGGCGATGCCCAGTACGGCGCAAGCGATGGCTGCGGCCACGCGCCGGCTGATGTGCTCGCCCAGCCACCAGCGCGACAGCAGGGCCACGGCGGCCGGGATGGCGGCCATCACCACGCCGGCCGAAATGGCCGAAGTCCACGACACGCCGAAGAGCATGCAGATCGAGAACAGGAAGTTGCCGAGAAAGCTCTCCCAGAACAGCAAACGCCGATCATGAGCGGACAGCGGCGCCTCATGAGGCGCACGCCGCACCCAGTGCGCCATGGCCACCGCCGCGATGCCAAAGCGCAGCCAGGCCAGCAGGAACACCGGGAACACCGCCAGCAGCAACTTGGACAGGCCCACGTAGCTGCCCACCAGCGCCATGCTGCCGGCCAGCGCCGCGTAGGCCAGCCAAGGCACGGCGGGCGCAGCTGCGCCAGGCGAGCTCGATGCGCCGCTGCTCACCGGCTGATCATGGGCTCACGCGCCCGGCCGCCGCGCCATCAGAAGGCTCGCGCATAACGCTCCAGCTCCCAGTCCGACACATGGCGCGCATGAGCCACATGCTCATCGCGCTTGAGTTGCACGAACTGCTCTACCAGCGTCGGGCCCAGCGCGTCGCACACCACGCGGTCAGTCTGAAGGGCATCGACAGCGGCGCCCAGGCTTTGCGGCAGCACGGCAATGCCACGTTCGGCAATCTGGGCCAGGCTCAGGTGGAACAGATCGTCAGTGCAGGCCTCGGGCAGGGCCAGTTTGCGCTCCACGCCGTCCAGGCCGGCGGCGATCATGGCGGCGGTGGCCAGGTAGGGGTTGGCGCTGGCATCGGGCAGGCGCCATTCGAAGCGGCCGTGCAAGGTGCGGATCAAGGCGGTGCGGTTGTTGGGGCCGTGCGCCACGTAGGCCGGTGCCCAGCTCGTGCCCGACAGCGATTCGCCCACCACCAGGCGCTTGTAGGAGTTGACCGTGGGCGCTGCGATGGCGCACAGCGCAGCGGAATGCGCCAGAACGCCCGCCGCAAACTGCTGGCCGATGGGCGAGAGCAGGGCGGCCGTGTCCACCGAGCCATCGGGCCGGTGCGGCACGAACACATTGGACAGGTTGTTGCGCTGGCCGGTCCACAGCGACACATGCACGTGCATGCCGCTGCCGGGCTGGTTGGCAAAGGGCTTGGGCATCATCGAGAAGACCATGCCGCGCGCCTCGGCCAGCGCGTGCGCGGCCTGCTTGAACAGCATCACGTGGTCGGCGCTGGCCAGGGCCTCGTCGAAGCCGAAGTTCACCTCGTACTGGCCTTGCGCGTCCTCGTGATCGAGCTGCAGCACGTCGAGCTTGCAGTCCTCGAGGCAGCGGTGCAGGGCTTGCAGAAACTCGGCCTGGCGCGGCAGCGCCTTCAGGTCGTAGCTGGGCTTGTCGAGCCGGTCCTGGTCGTCAGCGGGCAGCCAGCGGCTGCCTTCGCGCTTGAGCAGGAAGAACTCGGGCTCGATGCCGGTGCGCAGGTGCCAGCCGTGTTGCGCGAGGCGGCCCACGGCGCGGCGCAGCACCTGGCGCGGGCAGGCGTCGAAGGGCTCGTTGTTGACGAAGCCGTCGCACACCACGCGCGCATAGCCGGGCATCCAGGGCAGGGCCTGTGCCGTGCTGGCATTGCCGCGCGCCCAATACTCCGATCGCGGCCCCGTGCGCGGCAGGCCCGTGCCGGCGATGGACGGGCCGCTGAAGCCCACGCCATCGGTGAGCAGATCGTCCATGTGGGCCAGCGGCACGTACTTGCCCTTGGCCACGCCGTGGATGTCGGTGAACTGGGCCAACAGCGTGTGCACGCCGGCCTCTTGCAGGCGGTCTCGCAGGTCTTTCATGGTCGGCTCCTTTGGGGGCGCGCTTCAATCATTGCGAATCAGTCGATGCGGATCCAGGTGGTCTTCAGCTCGGTGTACTTGTCGAAGGCGTGCAGGGACTTGTCGCGCCCGTTGCCGCTTTGCTTGAAGCCGCCGAAGGGCACGGTGATGTCGTCCTCATCGTACTGGTTCACGTGCACCGTGCCGGCGCGCAGGGCGCGGGCCACGCGGTGTGCGCGGCTGAGCTGGTCGGTCCACACGCTGGCTTGCAGGCCGTAGGGTGAATCGTTGGCAATGGCGATGGCTTCGGCCTCGTCCTTGAAGCGCAGGATGCTGGTGACCGGGCCGAAGATCTCCTCGCGCGCAATCTTCATCTGGTTGTTCACGCCGTCGAACACCGTGGGCTCGACGTAGTAGCCGCCGGTTTCGGCGCGAGCTTGCTGGCCACCCGCCGTGCAGCGCGCGCCCTCGGCACGGCCGGCCTCGATGAAGCCCAGCACGGTGCGCATCTGCGTCTCGTCCACCAGGGCGCCCATCACGGTGCGCGGGTTCAGCGGGTCGGCGGGCGTGTAGTTGGCGGCCTCGGCGGCCACGCGGGCGGCAAACTCATCGGCAATGCGCTCGTGCACCAGCACGCGCGAGGGCGCGTTGCAGCTCTCGCCCTGGTTGAAGAACAGCGAGCCCGCGGCGGTGACGGCCGCACGCGACACATCGCCGCAATCGTCGAACACCACGAAGGCCGACTTGCCGCCGAGCTCGTTGTAGACGCGCTTGAGGTTCGAGCGGCCGGCGTAGTCGAGCATGCGGCGGCCGGTGCGGGTGGAGCCGGTAAAGCCGATCGCGTCCACATCCATGTGCAGGGCCAGCGCTTCGCCGGCCTCGTGGCCCAGGCCGGGCACCACGTTGAACACGCCCGGCGGCACACCTGCGGCCACCGCCAGCTCGGCCAGGCGCAGCGCGGTGAGCGGGCTCTTCTCGCTGGGCTTGAGCACCACAGAGTTGCCGGCGGCCAGCGCCGGGCCGAGCTTCCAGGCGGCCATGATCATCGGGTAGTTCCAGGGCACGATGGCGCCGACCACGCCCATCGGCTCGCGCGTGATCAGCGCCAGCGCGCTGCGCGGCGTGGGGGCGATCTCGTCGTAGAGCTTGTCCACCGCCTCG
>Ga0268298_10004661_pt1 | contig 13257 bp, 12 predicted proteins | sample WWTPWeurt_MetaG_FD_194462 | JGI IMG/M metagenome (GOLD analysis project Ga0268298, IMG submission 194462) | Activated sludge microbial communities from WWTP in Nijmegen, Gelderland, Netherland - WWTP Weurt | ecosystem: Engineered > WWTP > Aerobic digester > Activated sludge | place... | reverse complement strand
CGCGGGCGTGCGCGCGGCGCGCGCAATGGCGCTGGCGCTGGCGGGCGCCGTCGCGGTCGCGCACGCCGGCGAGCCTTCGCGCGCCGGCCCCGAAGGCATCCCGGGCGCCGAGCGTCGCTCCGGATTCGAATTCATGGGGGCGGCCACCCGTGCGATGCAGCTCGACGACCTCGCGAACCCCGCGATGCTCTGGGTGCGCGATGGCGAGGCGCAGTGGCGCACGGCGGCCGGCGCGGCGTCGCGCGCGTGCGCCGACTGCCACGGCGCCGAAGCGGCATCGATGCGCGGCGTCGCCGCCCGCCATCCCGCGTTCGACCCGGCCTCGCAGCGGCCGGTCGATCTCGCCGGGCGAATCAACCTGTGCCGCGTGCGCCACCAGCAGGCGCCGGAGTGGCCGCGCGAGAGCGCGCCGCTGCTCGCGCTGACCGCGTTCGTCGGGCTGCAGTCCAGGGGGATGGCCGTGAGTCCCGATGCCGACCCGCGCCTCGCGCCGCACCGAGAGGCGGGGCGTGCGATCTATCACCGTCGCATGGGCCAGCTCGATCTCGCCTGCGCCGCTTGCCACGACCAGCGCTGGGGGCGCCGGCTCGGCGGCACCGTGATCCCGCAGGCGCACCCGACCGGCTACCCGATCTACCGCCTCGAGTGGCAGGCGCTCGGCTCGCTGCAGCGGCGCGTCCGCAACTGCATGACCGGGGTGCGCGCCGAGCCGTTCGAGGCCGGCGCGCTCGAGCACGTGCAGCTCGAGTTGTACCTACAATGGCGCTCGGCGGGGCTTCCCGTCGAGACGCCCGCGGTGCGACCTTGAACGCCGACTTCGACGAGCTCTTCATGCGCCAGGCCATCGACCAGGCGCACAACGCGTGGGCCGTCGGCGAGGTGCCGGTGGGCGCGCTCGTCGTGCGCGACGGCAAGGTGCTCGCGACCGGCTTCAACCAGCCGATCGGCGGCCACGACCCGACCGCGCACGCCGAGATCCGCGCGATGCGCGTCGCCGCCGAGATGCTCGGCAACTACCGGCTCGTCGACTGCGACCTGTACGTGACCCTCGAGCCCTGCGCGATGTGCTGCGGCGCGATCATGCACGCGCGCATCCGGCGCCTCGTCTACGGTGCGCGCGATCCCAAGACCGGCGCGTGCGGCAGCGTCGTCGACCTCATGTCCGAGCCGCGGCTGAACCACCACACCGAGGTGAGGGGCGGGGTCCTCGCCGACGCGTGCGGCGCGGTGCTGTCGGAGTTCTTCGCGTCGCGCAGGCGCGCCCGGCCGGGCGCCCAATGACAACGGGCGGCCGAGGCCGCCCGTCGCGCAGGTGCGAGGCGCGTCCCTACTGGATCTTCGCCTTCGCGCGCAGGTCCTGCTGCAGGGCCTGGATCTTCTGGCGCTCGAGCTGCTGCTGGATCTGCGGGCGCACCTGGTCCATCGGCGGCGCCTTGGCGTCGCGCACGTCGTCGAGGCGGATCACGTGCCAGCCGAACTGGGTCTGCACCGGCGCTTCGGTGAACTTGCCCTTCTCGAGCTTGGTCATCGCGTCGGCGAACGGCTTGACGAAGGTGCCGGGAACGTTCCAGTCGAGGTCGCCGCCGTTGGCCGCCGAGCCGGTGTCCTTCGACTGCTTGGCGAGATCCTCGAACTTCGCGCCCTTCTTGAGTTCGGCGATGATCTTCTTGGCGTCGTCTTCCTTCTCGACCAGGACGTGGCGGGCCTTGTACTCGCGCTCGCCGGCCTGCTTCTTGACCTTCTCGTACTCGGCGGCGACTTCGGCGTCGGTCACGGGGTTCGCCTTCAGGTGCTCGGCGATCAGGGCGCGGATCAGGATCTCCTGGCGCGCGTTGTCGAGCTGGCGCTGGACGGCCGAGTTGCGCGTCAGCCCCTTCTTCTCGGCTTCCTGCATGAACAGCTCGCGCGCGACCAGCTCGTCTCGAACGGCGTTGCGCAGCTCCGGGGTGTCGGGGCGGCCCTGCGCGGCGAGCGCCTGCACGAACTCGTCGACCTTCTGCTTCGGAATCGCCTTGCCGTTGACGATCACGGCGTTCTGCGCGAAGGCCAGCGAGCTGGCGGACAGCACCACGCCCAGGGCGATCGTGCGGACGCGGTTACGGAACAGGCTCATGGAATCAATCCTCTAGTGCGAAAGTCGGCGAGATCCGGTGGGGTGCGGCGGCGGGGTACGCCGGGCCCGGGCGACCGGGCCTTCCGGGGTCAGTTCGGGGCTTCGTCGGGGGTGCGCGCGTCGATGCTGAGCGCGTGGACGCGATGGGGCATCCAATCTCGCACGGCATCATACACGAGGCGATGCCGCGCGACGGTGGCCAGGCCGGCGAACCGCGCGCTCACCACCCGCACGCGGTAGTGGCCCGCGCCGCCGGCGGCACCGGCGTGGCCGGCGTGGTGGTGGCTGTCGTCGGCGATCTCGAGGCGTGCGCCGGGAAAGTGCTCGGCCAGGCGCTCGCGCAGCTCGTCCGGGCCGGGGCGCATCAGGCGTCCTCCTGGACGTGGCGGCTGAAGTACATCGCCTGTCCGATCACGAACAGCACGGTGAGGCCGAGCGAGCCGAAGAGCTTGAAGTTGACCCAGACGTCGGTCGAGTAGTTGTACGCGATGTAGATGTTCAGCACGCCGAGCGCCGTGAAGAACGCGACCCACGAGAGGTTCAGGCGGTCCCAGACGGGCGGGGGCAGCTTGAGCTGCGCGCCCATCATCGCCTGGATGAGGTTGCGCCCGGCGATGTAGCGGCCCGCGAGCAGCGCGACCGAGAACAGGCCGTACAGTACGGTCGGCTTCCACTTGATGAACGTCTCGTCGTGGAACAGCAGCGTCATGCCGCCGAACACGACGATGATCGCGAGGCTCACCCACTGCATGCCGTCGACCTTGCGCCCGCGCAGCTTGAGCCACGCAATTTGTGCGACGCCGGCGACGATCGCGACGCCGGTGGCGACGTAGATGTCGGCGACCTTGTACGCGACGAAGAAGAGCAGGACGGGGAAGAGGTCGAACAGCAGTCTCACGCGGATTCCTCGGGCGGCGGATGGCGGGGGGGCGGGGCGGCGCGTCAGTGCATCACGCGCCGGTGCGCGTCGTCGGCCGGCGCGGACAGCAGCTCGAGGTCCCAGCCGGTGGACGGCAGGCGCCTGCGGATGAGCTCGATGAAGCCGTGCAGCATCTCGGTCGTGAGCTCGAGCGTGAGCGACGCGCGCTCGCGGCAGACGAACTTCAGCATCCAGCGGCCGTTGCTCTTGTGGCGCGCGAAACGGATGTCGACGACCAGCGGCGGGCGCTCGTCTTCGGCGGGCGGCTTGCGCGGCTGCGAGGAGATCGGCAGCCGGTGGGCGACGGCGTCGTGGTGGAGCGCGGCGAGGTTGCGGCGGTCCTGGGGCGAAGCGGCGGCGGGCACTTCGGCGGTGGTGCCCGCGACCTGCGTCAGCCGCGCGACCAGTGCGCGCGTGATCCTGCGCGTCAGGTACACGCTGCGGCGCTTGCCGTCGGTCAGGGTGAACGAAAGCTGGACGCGGTCTTCTTCGGCGTCGTATCCGACGGCGAGTGCGGTCGACATCGGTGCGGCGGATCGAAGGCGCGGGGCTCGGGGGGGCCGCGGGCGGGCGCGGGGCGCCTTCGATCTCGGGCCGCGGCGCCGATCAGCCCTGGCCGTCGGCCGAGACGGGCGGCGTGGCGTCGGAGTGCCGGGTCGCTTCGGCCGCGGATTGCTTGGCGCGATCGCTCAGCTGCGACAGCAGGCGCTGCTGCACGCCGACGGCGCGCACGAAGTTGTTCAGCGGCATGACGATGCAGTGCGTGACGTCCGTGCGCTGCTTGCGCTCGCCGCCTTCGACGTAGGTGTCGACGGTCCCGAGGTCGATGCGCACCAGCCCGTTGATGACGGCCAGGTTGACGATGCCGTCGGCGTACACGTTCTCTTTGTTGGCCATGGGAAATGGATCCTGCTATCGGGTTGTGGGTGAACAAACGTATAATTATAGGCTTTCTCTCATCCGACCGGAGACCTGATCCATGGCCGAACGCGCCCGTACCCGCCGCAACACGCTCGAGCGTCGCTGCCTGCCCAAGTCGCTCAAGCGCCTGTTCAAGGGCTCGAGCCGCCCGATCTTCCGCATGCTCGAGAAGGTCAAGAAGGCCTGACGACGGCAGGGTCGGCGCGGGCGCCGCGAGCCGCGCGCCCCGGCGTTCCTCAGGACGAGCAGCTGAGCTCGATCCCCGCCGCCCAGTCGGGCGGCGATTGCGCGTAGCGTTCCCACTGAGGCTGTTCGTCGAACGGCCGCTCGAGTACGCCGGCCAGCCGGCGCGTCTCGTCGAAATCCCGCTCGCGATCCTCGCGCACCGGCGCACCCGGTGCCCGGAGACGGTGCGCCTCGTCGCCGCCGCGGGCTTCGCGGATCGCGACCTCGGCCAGCCAGGTGCGCAGGACGTACTTCGGGTTCACCCGATCCATCGCGTGGGCGCGCGAGGCATCGTCGCGACCTTCGCGACGCAGCCGCGCCCGATACTCCGACGCCCAGGCGTCGAACGCAGACCGGTCGACGAAGAGGTCGCGGCACGCCGCGTCGCCGCTCGCGTCGCCCGAGCGCAGCCGCGACAGCGAGCGGAAGAACCTCGTGAAGTCGATGCGTTCCTTGCGCATCAGCTCGAACGTGCGCTCGAACAGCGAAGCGTCCTGCGCGTCCGGCGCCGCGAGCCCGAGCTTGTCGCGCAGCCGCGCCTCGAAACTCGCCTCGAACTCGGGGCGATAGACGGCCAGCGCGGCCTGCGCGCGCTCCACGCTGCCCACCAGCGGCATCAGCGCCTGGCCCAGGCAATAGCAGTTCCACTCGCCGATCCCCGGCTGCATCGCGTACGCGTACCGCCCCTCGGTGTCGGAGTGATTGCAGACGAAGCCCGGATCGAAGCCGTCCATGAACGCGAACGGCCCGTAGTCGATCGTCAGGCCCAGGATCGACATGTTGTCGGTGTTCATGACGCCGTGGCAGAAGCCGAGCGACTGCCAGTGCGCGATCAGGCGCGCGGTGCGGCGCGTGACTTCCTCGAGCAGCGCCGCGTGCGGCTCGGGCGTCTCGCGCAGCGCCGGGAAGTGGTGGTCGATGACGAAGTCGGCGAGCCGGCGCAGGCGGGCGTGGTCGCCCGCGTAGTAGAAGTGCTCGAACGACCCGAAGCGCACGAAGCTGGGCGACATCCGCGCCACGACGGCCGCGGTCTCGACGCTCTCGCGCAGCACCGCCTGGTCGGAGCCCACGACCGACAGCGCACGCGTGGTCGGCACGCCGAGCGCTGCCATCGCCTCGGAGCACAGGAACTCGCGGATCGACGAGCGCAGCACGGCACGGCCGTCTCCCATCCGCGAGTAGGGCGTACGGCCCGCTCCCTTGAGCTGGATCTCCCAGCGTGCCCCGCCGGGCCCGAGCGCCTCGCCGAGCAGGAGCGCCCGGCCGTCGCCGAGCTGCCCGGCCCAGACGCCGAACTGGTGACCCGAGTACACGGCCGCGAGCGGCTCGGCGCCGGCCAGCGGCCGGTTGCCGGCGAAGGTCTCGGCGAACTCGGGGCGATCGAATTCCGCCGGATCCAGGCCGATCAGCCCGGCCGCGGGGCCCGAGGCCGCCACCAGGTACGGCGCCGGCAGCGGATCGGCGTCCAGGCGCGTGTAGAACGCGGGTTCGAGCCGCGCGAAGCGATTGTCGAACGCGAGGCAATCCAGGCGCGCGCGCGCGGGGCCGACGAGCAGGGGCGCATTCATCCCCCGATTCTAGGGGCCGTGCAATGACCCTGCAGTTCGTGCCGGGATCGCCGGCCGGGGGCCCTCGGCTTGACTCGGGGGCGGCGGGAAGGACAACATCGCGCCTCGTCGAAACCAACGTCCCCGGGAGCCCCCATGCAAGGCCTGATGATGGACATGCCGCTGCTGATCTCGTCGATCCTGCAGCATGCCGCGCGCCACCACGGCGACACCGAGATCGTGTCGCGCCGCGTCGAAGGCGACGTCCACCGCTACACCTACGCGCAGTGCCACGAGCGCTCTCGCCGGCTCGCCGACGCGCTCGTCAAGGCCGGGGTCCAGTCCGGCGATCGCGTCGCGACGCTCGCCTGGAACGGCTACCGGCACATGGAGCTCTACTACGCGGTCGGCGGCATGGGCGCGGTGGTGCACACGATCAACCCGCGCCTGCACCCGGACCAGATCGCGTGGATCGCGAATCACGCGGGCGACGTGTACCTCGCGTTCGACCTGACCTTCCTGCCGATCGTCGAGGCGGTGGCGTCGAAGTGCCCGAACGTCAAGGGCTGGATCGCGATGGTCGACGCGGACCGCCAGCCGGTCTCCGACAAGATCCCGAACCTGCTGAACTACGAGACGCTGCTCGCGTCCGGCTCGGACGAATACCGCTGGCCCGAGCTCGACGAACGCTCCGCGGTGGCGCTGTGCTACACGTCGGGAACCACCGGCAACCCGAAGGGCGCGCTGTACACGCACCGCTCGACGGTGCTGCACGCGTACGGCGCGGCGCTGCCCGACGCGATGGGCGCGAGCGCGCGCGACGTGATCCTGCCGGTGGTGCCGATGTTCCACGTCAATGCGTGGGGCATCCCGTACACCGCGCCGCTGGTCGGCGCCAAGCTCGTGTTCCCCGGGCCGCAGCTCGACGGCAAGTCGGTCTACGAGCTGTTCGAGTCCGAGGGCGTCACGTACTCGGCCGGCGTGCCCACCGTCTGGCTGGGGCTGCTGCAGCACGTGAGCCAGCACAACCTGCGTTTCTCGACCTTCAAGCGCACGGTGATCGGCGGCTCGGCGTGCCCGCCCGCGATGATCCGGGCGTTCAACGAGCAGCACGGCGTGGAGGTGATCCACGCGTGGGGGATGACCGAGCTCTCGCCGCTGGGCACGCTCTCGAAGCTGCAGAACAAGCACCTTTCGCGGCCGCAGGACGAGCAGCAGAAGGTGCTCGAGAAACAGGGCCACGTGATCTTCGGCGTCGACATGAAGATCGTCGACGACGCGGGCAAGGACCTGCCCTGGGACGGCAAGACCTACGGCAATCTGCTGGTGCGCGGGCCGTGGGTGATCCGCGAATACTTCCGCGGCGAGGGCGGTGACCCGCTCGAGTACGACGCCGACGGACGCGGGTGGTTCCCGACCGGCGACGTCGCGACCATCGACGCCGACGGCTACATGCAGATCACCGACCGCAGCAAGGACGTGATCAAGTCGGGCGGCGAGTGGATCAGCTCGATCGACCTCGAGAACCTCGCGATCGCGCATCCGGCGGTGGCCAACGCGGCGGTGATCGGCATCCACCACGCGAAGTGGGACGAGCGCCCGCTGCTGATCGTCGTGCGCAAGCCGGGCGCCCAGGTCACGCGCGAGGAACTGCTGAAGTTCTACGAGGGCAAGATCGCCAAGTGGTGGATGCCCGACGACGTGCAGTTCGTCGACGCGATCCCCCTGGGCGCCACCGGCAAGATCCTGAAGACGAAGCTGCGCGACCAGTTCAGGCACTACGTGCTGCCGACCGGCTGACCCGGCGGTGCTCGTCCGCCTGCGGCGCATTCGCTCTCGCGATGCGCCGGAGCCCGGGCGCGGGCCCGGCGAGCGTTGCGTGTTTCAGCGCGCGGCGCGTGCGGGCTTGGCCGCCTTCGCGGCGCGGACGATGCGGATGGGCTTGACGACGGGCGCCTTGGCGGCCTTCGCCGCCTTCGTCGCCCGGGGGGCGCGCTTCGGCGCGGGGGCCACCTCGCCGCGCAGCAGCGCCGCGGGGAGCTCGCCGATCTGGTAGCGCCCGCTCATCACCGCCCTGGCGAGCTTCTCGAGGGTGTGGTCGGTGAGCAGCGAGATGATGCGGCTCTTGATCGGCTTCCAGGTGGCGTGCATCGGGCAGCCGTGCTCGTCGGAGCACGTCTTGAGTCCCAGCACGCAGCTCTCCGTGAGGCCCGGGCCCTCGATCAGCGTGAGCACCTGCATCAGGTTCGCCTTGCGCGTCGCGGCGGTGGCGCGAAAGCCGCCGCTGCGCCCGCGCGTGGAGTCCAGGAGCCCGGCGCGAACCAGCTGCTGGAGCACCTTCGCGAGGTACGCCGGCGGAACCCCGAGCGTTTCGGCGATCGTCTGATTGAGGATCGGTCGGTCCGCGGGTTGGGCGACGATGTAGATGAGCGCCTGTGCCGTGTACTGGGTGGTGCGCGAGAAGATCATCGTCGTGACCCGGGGGGCGTGGGAACGGGGCATCTTACCTCGCGTGCGCCGAGGCTGCACTGCCCGTGCGTGTCGATCGCCACACGTCGCGCGGGACGCCGGGCGGGCGCGTCCGCGCGCGACCGGGTCCGCGCGGTGCGCCGACCCGGCGTCGCGGTAAGATCGCGGCTGCGCGGGCAGCGGTCGGTCCGCGTTTCTCGTCTTTCAAAAGCGAACGAGCGTTCGCTTCTCGAGGAGACACCCAGCAAGCAGGCGGGCGCGTCGCGACGGCGTGCCCCGGCCGACGCCGCGGGCCGCGCGCACACGCCAGCCCCGGGGGCGCGGCCGAGTCGCCCGGGGCGCCGGCCCCGGATCAATCACTTCAAGTCGACAGGAAACCAAGGTGAGCCAAGCACGTTACGAGCAGCGCGGCGACATCGCCGTGATCACGATGGAAAACCCGCCGGTCAACGGACTGGGATACGAATTGCGCAAGGGCATCATGGAGGGCCTGCGCCGCGCGTTCGCCGACGTCTCGGTGAAAGCGGTCGTCCTGACCGGCGCCGGCAAGGCGTTCTCGGGCGGTGCCGACATCCGCGAGTTCAACTCGCCGAAGGTCAACGCCGAGCCGAACCTGCACACCGTGATCCGCGCGATCGAGGCGGCGGCCAAGCCGGTCGTCGCCGCGATCCACTCGGTCGCGATGGGCGGCGGGCTCGAACTCGCGCTGGGCTGCCACTTCCGCGTCGCGGCGCCGGGCGCCCAGATCGCGCTGCCCGAGGTCAAGCTCGGGCTGCTGCCGGGCGGAGGCGGCACGCAGCGGCTGCCGCGCCTGATCGGGCTGGAGCCGGCGCTGAACATGATCGTCTCGGGCAATCCGGTGAAGTCGGAGAAATTCAAGGGCACGAAGCTCTTCGACGAGATCGTCGAAGGCGACCTGATCGACGGCGCGGTCGCGTTCGCGCGCAAGGCGCTCGCGGAGAATCGCGGCCTGCCCAAAGTTCGCGACCTGAAAGTCCAGCACCCCGACGCGCAGGCCTTCCTTCAGTTCGCGCGCAATACCGTCACCGCGATGTCGCGCAACTACCCGGCGCCGAAGAACTGCCTGGAGGCGGTTGCCGCGTCGCTGCTGCCGTTCGACGAGGGCATGGCGCGCGAGCGGCTGCTGTTCCTCGAGCTGATGGAGTCGCCCGAGTCGCGCGCGCTGCGCCACGTGTTCTTCGGCGAGCGCGCCGCGAGCAAGATCCCCGACGTTCCCGAGGACACGCCGCTGCGCGAGATCAAGTCGGCGGCCGTGATCGGCGCCGGCACGATGGGCGGCGGCATCGCGATGAACTTCGCCAACGCCGGCATCCCGGTGACGGTGCTCGAGGTCAAGCAGGAGGCGCTCGACAAGGGACTGGCGATCATCCGCCGCAACTACGAGAACACCGCGAAGAAGGGCCGGCTCACGGCCGAGGACGTCGAGAAGCGCACCGGCCTCATCAGGGGCACGATGGCCTACGAAGACCTCAAGGACGCCGACATCGTCGTCGAGGCGGTGTTCGAGGACATGGCGGTCAAGGAGGCCGTGTTCCGCAAGCTCGACGAGGTCATGAAGCCCGGCGCGATCCTGGCGTCGAACACCTCGACGCTGGACGTCGACAAGATCGCGATGTTCACGAAGCGTCCGCAGGACGTCATCGGCACGCACTTCTTCAGCCCCGCGAACGTGATGCGGCTGCTCGAGATCGTGCGCGGCGCCAAGACCGGCAAGGACGTGCTCGCGACGACGATGAAGCTCGCCGGCCGCATCAGGAAGCTGGGCGTCGTCTCCGGCGTGTGCGACGGCTTCATCGGCAACCGGATGATCAACCAGTACAGCCGCCAGGCCGGCTACATGCTGGAAGAGGGCGCCACGCCGCAGCAGGTCGACCGCGCGATCGAGCGCATGGGCTTCGCGATGGGGCCGTTCCGCATGGCCGACCTCGCCGGCAACGACGTGGGCTGGTTCATCCGCAAGCGCCACTACGCGGAGCACCCGGACGCGAAGTTCCCGAAGTTCGCCGACAAGATCTGCGAGCTCGGCCGCTTCGGGCAGAAGACCGGCGCCGGCTACTACAAGTACGAGGCCGGCAAGCGCGACGCGATCCCCGATCCGCTGATCGAGGAGATGCTCGTCAAGTACCGCGCCGAGCTCGGCATCACGCCGCGCAAGCTCTCCGACGACGAGATCGTGCACCGGCTGATGTTCGCGCTGGTCAACGAGGGCGCGAAGATCCTGGAGGAGGGCATCGCGATGCGCGCCTCCGACATCGACATGATCTACCTGACCGGTTACGGTTTCCCCGCGTACCGCGGCGGGCCGATGCTGTACGCCGACATGGTCGGGCTGTACAACGTGATGAACCGGCTCGAGGACTTCGCGGCGCAGGCCCGCAAGACCCCCAACGGCGACCCCGACGCGTGGACCCCCGCGCCGCTGCTCGCGAAGCTGGCGGCCGCCGGCAAGACTTTCAACGGATAAGGAGCGAATCTCATGCGTGAAGCTGTCATCGTATCCACCGCGCGCACCGGCCTGGCCAAGTCCTGGAAGGGCGCGCTGAACATGACCCACGGCGCGACGATGGCCGGGCACGTGGTCAAGGCCGCGATCGAGCGCGCCGGCCTCGAGCCCGGCGAGGTCGAGGACGTGCTGATGGGGTGCGCGAACCCCGAGGGCGCCACCGGCATGAACATCGCGCGCCAGGCGGCGCTGATGGCGGGGCTGCCGGTCACCGTGTCGGGCGTGACGATCAACCGCTTCTGCTCGTCGGGCCTGCAGACGATCGCGATGGCCGCCCAGCGCGTGATCGCGGGCGAGGCCGACGTCTTCGTCGCCGGCGGCGTGGAGTCGATCTCGTGCGTTCAGAACGAGGCGAACACGCACATGCTCGCCGACCCGCGCCTGCTCGAGAAGAAGCCCGAGGTCTACTGGCCGATGCTGCAGACCGCCGAGACGGTGGCCAAGCGCTACAACATCTCGCGCCAGGCCCAGGACGAGTACGGCGTGCAGAGCCAGCAGCGCGCGTGCGCGGCGGCCGCCGCCGGCAAGTTCAAGGACGAGATCGTCCCGATCACCGTGCGCACCGCGGTCGCCGACAAGGCCACCGGGCAGATCGTCTCCAAGGAGGTGACGCTGTCCGACGACGAGGGCCGGCGCGAGGGCACCACGCTCGAGGCCGTGTCGCAGATCCGTTCGGCGCTCCCGGGCGGCGTGATCGCCGCGGGCAACGCGAGCCAGTTCTCCGACGGCGCGGGCGCGTGCGTGGTGATGGACGCGAAGCTCGCCGAGAAGAAGGGCCTGAAGCCGCTCGGCTGGTTCCGCGGCTTCGCGGTCGCCGGCTGCGAGCCCGACGAGATGGGCATCGGACCGGTGTTCGCGATCCCGAAGCTGCTTGCGCGCGCGGGCCTGAAGGTCCAGGACATCGACCTCTGGGAACTGAACGAGGCGTTCGCGGTGCAGGTGATCTACTGCCGCGACAAGCTCGGCATCCCCAACGAGCGCCTGAACGTCAACGGCGGCGCGATCGCGGTCGGGCACCCGTACGGCGTGAGCGGCCAGCGCCTGACCGGCCACGCGCTGATCGAAGGCAGGCGCCGCGGCGGGAAGTGGGCCGTCGTGACGATGTGCATCGGCGGCGGGATGGGGGCGGCGGGGCTTTTCGAGATCGCCTGAGCCCGGCGCCGGCAGTACCATCGCATCGGCGGGGGCCCGCGCCCCTGCCGATGTTTTTTTCCGACGACGACGGAAGCACTCGCCGATGGCCTCCAGGATCCTCTCGCGCCGCGACCTCGAATTCCTGATCTACGAGTGGCTGGACGCCGGCGCGCTGTGCGCGCGCGAGCGCTTCGCCGACCACTCCCGCGAGACCTTCGACGCGGCGATCGACACCGCCGAGAAGATCGCGACCGAGCACTTCTACCCGATCAACCGGCTGCTCGACGCCGAGGAGCCGCGCTTCGACGGCGAGCGCGTGCACACGCCCGAGCCGCTGAAGGCGGCGCTGCGCGCGTTCGCCGACGCCGGCATGACCGCGGCCGGCTTCGACTACGAGCTCGGCGGCATGCAGCTGCCCTACCTGATCGAGCGCGCGTGCTTCTCGTATTTCAAGTCCGCGAGCATCGCGGCGGCCGCGTACCCGCTGCTCACGATGGCCAACGCGAACCTGCTGCTCGCGCACGGGACGCGCGAACAGGTCGACACCTGGGTGCGCCCGATGCTGGACGGGCGCTTCTTCGGGACGATGTGCCTGTCGGAGCCGCAGGCGGGCTCGTCGCTGTCGGACGTGAGCACCCGCGCCCGGCGCCAGCCCGACGGCACCTACCGGATCTTCGGCAACAAGATGTGGATCTCGGGGGGAGAGCAGGACCTCTCCGAGAACATCGTGCACCTCGTGCTCGCGAAGGTCGCGGACGCCGACGGGCGCACGATCCCCGGCGTGAAGGGGATCTCGCTGTTCATCGTGCCCAAGGTGCTGCTGGCCGCCGACGGCACGCCGGGCGAGCGCAACGACGTCGCGCTCGCCGGGCTGAACCACAAGATGGGCTACCGCGGCACGACGAACACGCTGCTGAACTTCGGCGAGGGCAAGTTCCGGCCGGGCGGGGCGCCCGGCGCCGTCGGCTACCTGGTCGGCGCCGAGCACGCGGGCCTCGCCTGCATGTTCCACATGATGAACGAGGCGCGCATCGGCGTGGGGCTGGGCGCGACCGTGCTCGGCTACACCGCGTACCTGCACGCGCTCGACTACGCGCGCAACCGCCCGCAGGGCCGGCGCCCGAAGGACAAGGACCCGTCGACGCCGCAGGTGCCGATCGTCGAGCACGCCGACGTTCGCCGCATGCTGCTCGCGCAGAAGTCCTACGTGGAAGGCGCGCTGGCGCTGAACCTGTACTGCGCGCGGCTCGTCGACGAGCAGAACACGTCGACCGACGCCGCGGCGCGCGAGCACGCGCACCTGCTGCTGGAGCTGCTCACCCCGATCGCCAAGAGCTGGCCGTCGCAGTGGTGCCAGGAGGCCAACAGCCTCGCGATCCAGGTGCACGGCGGCTACGGCTACACG